>Ga0209248_10000623_pt1 | contig 11154 bp, 10 predicted proteins | sample BogFormECP04_OM1_FD_188241 | JGI IMG/M metagenome (GOLD analysis project Ga0209248, IMG submission 188241) | Bog forest soil microbial communities from Calvert Island, British Columbia, Canada - ECP04_OM1 (SPAdes) (version 2) | ecosystem: Environmental > Aquatic > Freshwater > Wetlands > Bog ... | reverse complement strand
ACGTTATAGCCTTCGTTGGTGGCATAGACGGCCATCGGACCGAGCGGACTCTTCGGCTGACCTTCCGGCGATTCCCAGTACAAACCGTTCTGCTTGCCGCTATCGCTGATGAACTTCGCAGCGAACTGGCCTGTGGTTCCGTCGTCGTGGCGCATTGAAAAGTATTGAGCCTCAGCGTCAACCAGCGCGTTGCATACGTCTATGGTCGCGAGTTCGTTGCGGCCGATGCGGCGCATCAGGATCTCGTCCCGTCCCGCAGCCACGTCGAAGTACCACTGTCCCGCGGGATTCTTTTTCAGCGGGATCGGGAACGGAAAATTATCTGCTCCAATCAGCAGAATTTGGGACCCGTCGGGCATCTTCCGCCAGCGATGCATCACGTCGTATTCGTGCATGAATACACCGGCGATCTCCTTGTCCTGCACCGGATCGCCGGAGAAAATGATGTCTCTCGAGTCTGGACCAAACACTGTTATTACGGCGTTTGGATCGCCTGATTTGGCGGCCGCCTGGAGTCCGTTACTCGCGTCGTCGGGCGAGGCAAACGTCTGGTAAGAAGGCTTGGCGGATTTGCTGCATCCGGCAATTAGAATGAGCATCACCAAAGGGACGATGCAACTCGTAGTGGCGATTGTCCGCGTTGCTTGCGACATACCGATCCTCCAAAATTTGAACTGTGAATACTTCATCAACATACAAAAATTGCATTCGCGTGCATCTGCTGCGATGGCGTTGGGATTACCTGCGGCCACCCCAGCTTGATGAACCGCGTGCGCTGGAAGCCCGCGAACTCCATCCGCCGCCTCCACTGCTCATTGCGGATGAACCGCCGCTGTGTTCCTGCCCGCCCCAGCCGCTGGAACTGGATTTGTTGTAGCTGGACGGGCTTCCGCTCTTCTGGTCCCAACCGCTGCCGGTATTGCTGTAGGTTTTGCCGTTTGCCGACGCATACTTGTCGCCATTTGAGGTTTGGCCGACGGCGGCGCTGTTGCCGTATTTGCCTGACGCTGCGTAAGCCGAGCCACCGTTCGAGCTGTGCGCCTGTGCGGTGGTTCCGTTAGAGTTGGTTTGGTGTTGGCTGTTTACGGTGGTGCCATTTTTCGAAGCGGTCGAGGCCCCAGCGCTGCCATACGCATTGGACCCTTGCACTGTCGAGGCAGAGGCCCCGGTGTGAGGGTTGTACGCTTGAGCGGCACCTGCGCTGCCGTAACCGTTTGAGGCCGTGGCGCCGCGGGCGTAGGTGCCTGTGGAAGGATTGTAGCCGGTTGAGGCGTGGGCGCTGCCGCCATAGGCACCGTAAGCAGAAGCACTAGAGCCGTAATAGCCGCCATGCCATGCGCTGTTTCCGTAATACGCGCCGCCGTGATAGACCACGGTTGTGGTGCCGTGCCATCCACAGTTCCAACTGCTGTATCCCCAGCCGTAAGAGCCGCCGGCCATCATGGCCCCGACTGCAACGCCAACTCCAAACGCCACGATTGCGGCACCGGCCGGAGGCGGAACGTAAACGTATGCTGGAACCACGTAGGGATAGCCATAGACCACCGCGGGGTTGTACATGGGAACGTAAACCACCTGTGGGTTCACCGGTTGAATCACGATCACTTGCGGCGACTGTTGCACGACGGCGAGCTGCGTTGATGATTTCAGGTTGCCTGCAGCGTATGCTTTCGCGCGCAACACCTGGATGGCCGTCATCACATCGCCTGACTGCGTGTGGTACGCCTCCCCCAGCGACGAAGTCCAGGTGAGGTTGGACGCCAAGTTACCCAGCACGGAGGGAAATTGGCAGAGCGCCTTCACGGCGGGATCCCACGGTTGCTGATCTACGGCCGCCATCAGGTTTGAGCCGGTCAGATTGCTGTGGTACTGATACCAGCCTTCAGCTGCGGCAATCTGATCCGGAAACGTCGCAGCTGCAAGCACCTGCGCTACCAGGGCGTCCGGATAGAGGGCGATAGGCGCCGCCAGTTGTTGTAACTCGTCGGCGGTTAGCGGCACGCCTTGTCCGGAATAGCCCGGTTGAGGCGATTGAGCTGCGACTTGGAGTGGCACGGTGCCAATGAGCAGCAGCACGGATAGCGTCGTTGCCAAAAGCTGCTTTGCGAAGGTCCTGATCATTTTCTTCTCTCCATGCACGAAAAACCGTCGAGCTTGGCTTGTCCACGTGCTTGGCTATGACAAGCTCGGTTTCGACAAGCCGACGTCATCATGCCCGCCGGCTGAAAAACAACAGGCGTGGCGATACTGCGGTTCAAGCTTCCGGCTTACAATTGTTAAAACTAACAGCCTGGCCAATCAGCATCGGCCGGATCGGGAACTGAACAGGATAAGGGAGGTTGCTCTTTCGTTCATGGGCGCGCGCGCAACGGCGCAATTCGTGCTCCTGCGGCGCACGAGATGCGTAGTGCCCGATTGTTCGCGTATGCCGAGCCGGTTGAAGCGACACGCCCTTCGCATCAGGGCGCTGGTTCCGTCCTGTCATTACTGACGATAGCCTGCAATTCTCGTTAGGGTTCCCCATACGGTGAAGGGAGCCGCGGGCAACATGAGTATCTGCAAGATTTATTCTTCGGCTGACCAGATGGAAAAGGCTATTCGCAAGCGGGATCCTGCGGTGCCGGCTCTGCTGATAGCATTTCGTTCTCTCCTCAACCATCAAGTTCATGCCATCCGGCAGACGCTCGACGCTCAGATGCGCGCCGAATTACTCAACAAAGTAGCAGCTCCCATCGCCAATAAGATGTTCGAATGCGGATTGATTCCCTGACAGCTTCGGCAAAATCTCGATTTGTAAAAGGAAGTGACGCAAACTGCTCCCCTTTCAACGGGACTTACTGAATCTCCTCGATTTGTTTCGGCGCTGGTAATTTGTGATGAATACAGATTCAAGACTGATGACCGAAGGGTTGTTAGGTCAAACCGGTTTCGAATCAATACCCGCAGAATCCTCGGCAGCTTCCGGCTATGACTTGTCCCGACTTGTCCATTAGAGAGCGGCCCGAAAACCAATAAGTGACGCCAGGACAGCGACTTATGTGATTTTCTCCACTGGTTCGGGACCAGGAGGTCGAAGGTTCAAATCCTTTGACAGGCGGACGAGGAATCAGCGCTCCCCGCCCTCGATTGGCTCGGGGCAGCAGCGTAATCGAAACAAAGACCCCCGAGTAAGGTTATAAACATTCAGGTTTAGAGAGGAACTTGCGGCATTTGCGCGATGCGCCCGAATATAACGCACACTGACTGCTGCGGTTCCGAGGCATCGGGAAAAATGTTGAATTGTAGCCAGGTAAGCGTTAGCGCCGGGCCGTGCCCTGCCGTTGCTCAGACGCCAGGATTACGCGAACCAGGAAGCAAGGGCCAAATCCTGGATCGTTTATTTTCCGACCGCGGCAGCGGCGCGGGAACGCGGGTCCAGCCTTTCGAGAAATTCCAAGAAGTCGGACATTCCGGCGCCGGTTTTGGCGGAGAGTTTAAGCACCTGGATGCCCGGCCGCACTGCCTGAATGTTTCGTCTGGTCAGCGCCTCATCAAATTCCACGGCGGCAGCGAGATCTGATTTGGTGATGATGGCAACGTCCGCGCTGTTGAAGATGGTCGGATACTTCAGGGGCTTGTCCTCACCTTCGGTTACCGACAGCAGCACGCAGCGCAGGTCTTCGCCTAGATCGTAGGACGAAGGGCAGACCAGGTTGCCGACGTTTTCGATGAACAGGAAATCGAGATCACGCAAATTCCAGCCTTCGAGGGCGTTTTGGACCATCGCTGCTTCCAGATGGCAGATCGTGCCGGTGATGATTTGTTTCACGGGAGCTTGGCTGCGTGCGAGGCGAGCTGCGTCATTTTCGGTGGCCAGGTCGCCGACCAAAGCCGCGACTTTGTAGCGGGTGTGAAGCAGAGTGAGAGTTCTTTCGAGGAACGCCGTCTTTCCCGAGCCAGGGCTGGAGACGAGACTGATCGCGAGGACGCCGGCTGCGCGGAAACGTTCGCGCAGGGCGCGAGCGAGGACGTCGTTTTGTTTCAGGACGTTTTTGCGGACTTCCACCAGGCGCGGTTCTGGATTCATTGTCGCAGCTCCATTGCAGTGACCATCAGTTCGCGCCCTTCCAGGATTTCAGGGGTGGGTGTGCCGCATGTGGCGCAGCAGAGCGACTGTATGGATTGGACCGAGCGGCGTTCCCTGCACACGGGACAATTGACGACGATGGGAACCTCCTCGATCAGCAGTTTCGAACCTTCCAGAGGCGTTTGCTGGCAGGCGATTTCGTAGGAGAAAAGCAGCGCTTCTTTTACCACGCCGGAGAGCGGGCCGAGTTTTAGATAGACCACGTCCACGCCCGGCGCGCCGCGCATTTCGGCCTCTTCGCAGGCGAGATCAACGATGCTCATGGCGATGGAAAGTTCGTGCATTGGCGCGCGTTACCTCACAAGTTATAAAGCAAATGCTGCAGCGGCGGCAGAATACATTTTTACGTCACGTGCGCCGTCCATTCCGATTCCGATTCTGTTTCTGCGACGGAAGATTGCGGGCTGCGGTGGCCCAACGCGGCCAGCGCGGCTTGGCCGAGGCTGATGCCGCCGTCATTCGCTGGGACGACGTGATTCGTCCAGGTTTGCAGCCGTTCGGGTTCCAGGAGAACTTTTAGATCGCGCAGGAGCAGTTCGTTTTGGAAAACGCCGCCGGAAAGCACGATGGTGTCGGTGTTAAGCGCGCAGCATAGAGTCAGGGCGGCGTCACGGAGACCTTCCGCAATGCCGAGCTGGAATGCGCGTGCGATTTCGGATTCGTCGCGGCCGCGAAGCCTGTCATTGATTATGCTTTGCAGCAACGGACGAAAATCGAATTCATTGCCGAGCAATGGGAATGGATACGCATCGGCCGCGGGCGCGTGAGCCGCGAGACGCTGCAGCCACATTGCGGCCTGGCCTTCGAAAGTTACTTCACGCGTGAAACCGAGCAACGCGGCCACGGTATCAAAGAGTCGTCCCATCGAGGTGGTGGTGAAGGAGCGAACGCTGCTGTGGACGAGCTGCACCGCATCGCGATAGCGCGACGGAAATGAGAACGGACGAGCAGTGAGGTCAACCAGCTGATTTAGTTGCGCAAGAAAACCGGCGGCTGCCTGGACTGGATGCGTGGCGGCCGCATCGCCGCCGGGCAGAACGGCGGAACGCAGATGAGCGACCCGCTCGAACCCTTCGCGCACGCTGCCGGCAAAAATCTCGCCGCCCCAGATGGTGCCGTCGTCGCCGTAGCCCGTGCCGTCGAAACTGACGCCGATAATTCTTTTGTCCCATGCAGCGCGCTCCGCCAGGACGGAAGCGATGTGGGCGCGGTGATGCTGCACAGCGCATTTTTCTGCCGCGGGAAATTCCGCAGCATGGAGAGTGGAAACATATTGGGGATGCGCATCGTGCACGAGCAATAGTTCGCTGGAATCAATTTCGTACATCGCCAGCAGATCGCGGATCGTTTCGCGGAAGGCGCAGAGCGATTGGTAATGATCGAGGTCGCCAATATGCTGGCTGACGAATGCTTGGCCATCAACAACCAGGGTGATCGTATTTTTGAGGTCGGCGCCTAGCGCAAGAATTGGGCGCGTGGTTGGTAACGTGGTAGCGGCGCTGGGAGCGTAACCGCGAGCGCGGCGAAGAATCGCCGGGCCGAAAACGCCGACGCGCGCGACGGAATCGTCCACGCGGCGCGCGATGGGGCGCTGGCCGATCAGAAAACCATCCGCAATGCCGGAAAGTTGCCGGAGTGCGTCATCATCTTTATACGCGATGGGTTCGCTGGAACGATTCGCGCTGGTCATGACGAGGGTATCGGGGGCTCCGGCGGCGAAGAGCAAATGATGCAGCGGGGTGTAGGGCAGCATGACGCCGAGCTCGTCATTTTCGGGGGCCACTCCGGGCAATTCGGTTTTAGCGTGCGCGAGTACGATGGGGCGGGCGACGGACTGCAGCAATGCTTCCGCGTCGGAGCCAAGTTCCGCGAGGTTGCGCGCGACTGCAATATTTTTCGCCATTAAGGCGAAGGGCTTTTCCTTGCGGAATTTTCTGGTACGCATCGCGCTGACCGCTTCGGCGTTTTTTGCGTCGCAGGCGAGATGGTAACCGCCGAGACCTTTCACCGCGACGATCTTGCCCGCGCGCAGGTCCTGCACCGCTTTTCGAATGGCTGCCGCATCGCCTCGTTCAATCCGATCGCCAGCTTGATAAAAGTAATGCGGGCCGCACGCGGGGCACGCGACGGGCTGCGCATGAAAGCGTCGATTCGCAGGATCGCCGTACTCCGCAGCGCAATGATCATCGAGCGGCCACGCGGCCATCGTGGTGTTGGGGCGGTCGTAGGGCAGGCTGCGAATGATGCTGTAGCGCGGGCCGCAATTCGTGCAATTAATGTAGGGATAGTGATGGCGGCGATCGTTGGGATCGAAGAGTTCCTGCAGGCATTGCTCACACGCTGGAAGGTCAGGTGAAATTCGCACGGTGGGCCTGCGACCGGCTGCGCTTTCGCGAATTGCGAATTCAGTGAAGCCTACGGGCTCGGCGGATGCAACGCGCACTTCGGAAATCTGTGCGGCCTCCGGCGGATGCGATTTCATTTCTTGCAGAAACGATTGGAGCGCTTCTCCATTTCCTTCCAGGTGGATTTCGACGCCTTCTTCCGCGTTCAAGACCCAGCCCTGCAGATTTTTCGCGCACGCAAGCCTGTAAACGAACGGACGAAATCCGACGCCCTGCACAACCCCGCGCACGTGAATGGAGTAAGCGTTGAGCATGGATTCTATTTTGTGTTCACTACGCAGCCGTGGCCTTGCCAGCCGACCTGAATCACTTTGCCGTCCTTCACGAGTAGAGGAACGGTGAAGGGTGGTTGCGCCAGTCGACGCATGCGTTCGCGCGCTTCGCTATCGGCGTCCACGTCGAACTCGGTGAATTCAGCTCCCTTCCATTCGAGCCATTCGCGCATTTCGCTGGTGTAAGGACAGCTAGCCGTCCCGTAAAGTTCCAGTTTAGGCATGAGCGAAGGTCTCCAGCCCCTCACGAAGCAGATGGTAAATCGAGGCTTGCACTTCCTGGATGCGCGGAATGTAATCGGAGAGAACGATCAACGGAAAATCGGCGAGGCCGCGGCGCAGGACTTCGCCGCCGTCGTAACCCAGCAACGCCACGGTGAGCAGATTCCTCTTGCGCGCTTCTTCCAGCGCGATGACGATGTTTTTCGAGCCGCCGCTGGTGGAAATGGCGATGGCTACGTCGTTCGGCCGGGCGTGGGCGATCAACTGGCGCTGAAAAATTAATTCGGTGCCGACGTCGTTGGCGATGGCGGAGAGATTCGCGGGCTCCATGGAAAGCGAAATGGCGGGAATGGCCGCAAATCCGGCGGGCGGCAAGACGCAATCGATGGCGAAGTCATTGGCGTCGGTGGCCGAGCCGCCGTTGCCAAAAATAATGAGCTTGCCGCCGCGAGCGACGCGTTCACGAATCGCGGCAGCCGCATTGCCGATTTTTTCGGATTCTTGGTGCGCCACTTGCGTGCGCAGCAGCGCGTCGTCCTGCGCTTTCATGCGGATGGAAGCGGCGACTTGCGCGACGATGTCGGACGTTTCCTGTTTGTCTTTGCCGAGGAATGGGTAGAGAAAGCCGGCCTCGCCAACGTCGTGACCCAGCTCGCGGTGTTCGAAGAAGACGTGCACGGTTTCCCAGAGCGTGTGGTAAAGAATTTCGATGAGTTCCTGGTGAATGAAGGCATCGTGCGTCGCAGGATTGCAAAAATAGGAGCCGCCAGCGCCTGGCAGCGCGAACGTCATCGCGTGGCGTTGATGTGCTGCGTCCAGAGCGGCCCAGACTTCGGCGTCGCCTTCGGGAGGCCCGAAACCCATGACGATGTCGTCAGGCTGCACGAGCGTTTTCAGCCACGGCTCGAAAGCGAGAGAAAGATCGAGTGCAGGCAACGCACGTTTTCCGACGATTACGGGATGCACGAATTCGACGGAGACATGTTGGGCGTCTGTGGCGTGGGGGCCGCGGCCAAAAGCGAGCAGCCTGCCGCCGCGCAGAAAGCGTGCAGACATTTCGCGGCAAGCTTCGGCCAAGCGCATGGATTCCGCCGCGAAAAATGATTCGATCAGCTGATTGCGCGCCTGCAATCGCTGGCTGATTTGCGCGGTGAGCTCAACGTCCGTGGGCATCCTGGCTTCCTAACAAATACGGGGCAGCGGATCGCCGACAAGCATGTCCACCAGGCGGCTGCCTCCGTAAAGAGTGGTGACTAAAACGGCGCTGTCCGGCTGTTCGCGAACTTCGCCAATGAGTACTGCTTCCTCGCCGCCCGGCGTTGCGCGCAGTGCCCGGAGCGCGGATTCGGCGTGCTCGGACGAAATTACGGCTAGAAATTGGCCTTCGTTCGCGATATGCAGCGGATCGAGGCCGAGAAGTTCGCAAGCGCCGCGCACAGAGTCGCGCACGGGAATCTTCTCTTCGAAGAGGACGATGCCCAGGCCGCAATCGCGCGCGAGTTCGTTTAATGAAGTGGCCACGCCGCCGCGCGTGGGATCGCGCATCCAGCGAACGCTTGCGCCGCATTCGCGCACGAGCGCCTGGACGAGGGGAAAAACGGAGCGCGTGTCCGAGCGCAGATCCGCCTCGAGATCGAGATCGCCGCGCGCCAGTAAAATCGTGATGCCGTGATCGCCGATAGGGCCAGAGAGCAAAACTTTATCGCCTGGACGCACGGACTGCGGAGAAATTTCCACTCCGGAAAGCAGGCGGCCGATTCCGGTGGTGGTGACGTACATTCCATCGGCCTTCCCGTGCTCGACGACTTTGGTGTCGCCGCCGGCGATTTTGACGCCCGCACGTTCGGCAGCGTCGGCCATGGCGCGGACTTCTGCTTCCAATATTTCGGTGGGCAAGCCCGCTTCCAGAACGAAGGTGACGACGATCGCTTCTGCGCGGGCACCGGAAACGGCGAGATCGTTCACCGTGCCATTGATGGCGAGTTCGCCGATGGAACCGCCGGGAAAACGCAGCGGCTTGACCACAAAACTGTCTGTGGTCATGGCGATTTTTGTACCGTTGATTTGGATGTGAGCGGCATCACCCAGAGGGCCCGTCGAAGAACCGAAAAGAAGCGGAGCGAACAATCCTTCGACGAGTCTGCGGCTGGCCTTGCCTCCGGCGCCGTGCGACATTTCGATCTGCGGTTCGCGGAATTTGATTTTGGTGACAGCGGTGGCCATGAATCTCCCGTTTGCTTAACGCGTCGCAGCATTCGCGATGGTGATCGGTTTGCGATGCTCATAATTGTAGTAGGCCGCGCAAGAACCTTCGGACGAAACCATCAGCGCGCCAACCGGCTGTTCCGGCGTGCACTCGCGTCCGAAAAGTTTGCATTGCGCGGGCTTGAGCACGCCTTTGAGCACTTCGCCGCACTGCGCAGCTTTGGGATCGGTGACGCGGATGCCGGGAACTGTGAAGCGCTGCTCGGCGTCCCAGGTGCCATAGCTCTGGCGGATTTTCAGCGCCGATTGCGAGATGAAGCCCAAGCCGCGCCATTCGAAGTACGGGCGAAGCTCAAATACTTCCGCCATGGCGCGCAACGCAGCGCGATTCCCTTCCCAAGGCACGACACGCTTGTACTGGTTTTCGACTTTGGCCTCGCCGTTGCGCAGCTGGCGCAGCAGCATCACGATCGATTGCAGAATGTCCAGCGGCTCGAAACCAGAGACGACGACGGGTTTGCCTTCGTCCTTGGCAATCCAGTCGTAAGGCCTGCAGCCGATGACCGTGGAAACGTGGCCGGGGCCGACGAAGCCGTCGAGACGCATGTCCGGAGAATCGAGAATCGCGCGGATGGCGGGAATGATGGTGACGTGATTGCAGAACACAGAGAAATTTTGCAGACCTTCGGTTTTCGCGCGCACCAGGGTTAAAGCAGTGGAAGGCGCGGTGGTTTCAAATCCGATGGCGAAGAACATTACGTGTTTTTCGGGATTGTTGCGGGCCAGTTTGAGCGCGTCGGCCGGAGAGTACACGATGCGCACGTCCATGCCGCGCGCTTTGTATTCCAGCGGACTGCCGTGGGTGCCGGGAACGCGCATCATGTCGCCAAAGGCGGCGAAAATAAAATCAGGCTGCGCCGCGAGGGACAAACCATCGTCAATGCGGCCCATCGGCAGCACGCAAACCGGGCAGCCCGGCCCGTGAATCAATTCGACGTTGGCGGGAAGCAAATCCTTGAGGCCAAAACGATAAATTGCGTGAGTGTGGCCGCCGCAAACTTCCATGATGCGATAGTGGCGATCGGGATCGGCGAGCTTGCGAATTTCTTCGCCGGCTTTGGCGATGAGTTCAGGAGCGCGAAATTCATCCACGAATTTCATTGCTTCCACCTTTGCGGCGGGTAGTCTTCCGCATCGTTCTCGAGACCGTAGCCGCGCACTTCCTCCATCGCTGCCGCCGCCTCACCGAGCATGGTGAGAGTTTCCATCTGATCCGCGGCATCGGCTTCGCTGATCTTGCTCATGGCGAAACCGACGTGTATCAGCACCCAATCGCCGGGGACGGGCGGTGAATCCTGCAACAGGCCCAAATCCACTTTGCGGCGCACACCGACGACATCCACGGTCGCGAGTTGCGTGTTCTGCGAATCAATCGCCACGATTTTTCCGGGTATCGCCAGGCACACGTTGCAACTCCCTGTACTAATGTTCGGTCGCGACTATGCGCTCGCGCCCGTTTCTTCCTGCATGCGGGCCACGAGTTCGAAAGTAAATTTGAGTTCGTCTTTCAAGCGCAATGCTCCGCCGGCGAAGGAAACCGGCTTGATGCCGTAATCCGATTGGCGCAGCGAAAAGTCGCCGGAAATTCGCAGCATCGTTCCCAGGCGCGTGACGCGAGCGTCCAAGGATTGTGTTTGGGTGACGCCGTGAAATGAAAGTGCGCCGGTGGCGTGGGCGAGCAGGAGATCTTCGGTCTGTTTCTGAACCGTTATTTGTTTGCTCTCGTAGGCTGCGGTTGGGAAACGCTGCACTTCCAGAACGTCGTACATGGTTTGTTCGAGCTTTTTACGGTCGTCGCCGCTCATTTCGTCTTGAACTTCCATGGCGGTGGTGCGCACGGTCACGCGCACAACGGCGTTTTCAT
>Ga0209248_10000621_pt1 | contig 11156 bp, 7 predicted proteins | sample BogFormECP04_OM1_FD_188241 | JGI IMG/M metagenome (GOLD analysis project Ga0209248, IMG submission 188241) | Bog forest soil microbial communities from Calvert Island, British Columbia, Canada - ECP04_OM1 (SPAdes) (version 2) | ecosystem: Environmental > Aquatic > Freshwater > Wetlands > Bog ... | reverse complement strand
GAACTGACCGGGCCGTCCGCGATCGCGGGGTGGGCGCGCAGTCGCGTCGTGGTCGGCGTGGCCTTCCAGGCCCGATGGCTCGCTCGGCTGGCGGCCGCCGCGCGGTTGGGCCTCGAGGTCGAGACCATCGTCGAGCCAGAACTCTTTTTGGAGGACATCGAACTGGCGGCGACGCTGCCCGCGCATGCTTTGCGTTACCTGTTCCAGCATTCCGGCGTGCACCTGAACGCCGAGTGGCGCGACCTACCGGACGAATGTTGGAAGCGGACCGTACAGTCGCTGGACGGCCGCTCGGTGCGCATCGACGCAACGCCTCTGATGCGCGCGCGGGAAATCTGGAAGGCGGCGGCGACCCTCGACGGGAGTTGGCGCTCCAGCGATATCCCGGCCGCGATGAGCGGGCCGTCCGACTCTGCGCGCCCATCGCACGACGGGGCGGCCGAGACAACGAGAGATAGGTGACCTGGAGGAGCGACCCGCCGAAGTTCGCCCCCTAGCCGAACCGACAGGAATACAGGAGCGTAACGTGAACCGAAGCATCCTTGTGCTCATACTGCGTTTACTGCCGGGCGCCATTCGGATCGCGGCGCGCCTGTTCCCGAATGTGCGCGAACATCTTGCCGTCGGCGACTGGACGATCTGCCTGCGGCTGCGCGACAACAGCCTTGCGCGACAGATCAGTTTCAACAATGGCAAGATCTCGGCGATCTGGAAGAGGACCGCCGCGGCGGACGCCGAAATCGTCTTCATGGATGTGTCGACGGCGCGGAAACTGCTCGCGCCCAAGACCGACTTCGCCTTCGTCATCGACGCCCTGAAGAATTTCAAGATCACGCAGGTCGGCAGTGACGTGGCCCTGCTCTGGTTTGGCGGGCTCATCAACGCAATCCAATCGGCTTCGTGGAAATCCGGCACGAAGATGAAGGACGGCACGACGCGCTACGTCACCCTCACCAATGGCGGCCCGGTTTTCGTATTCGTCAAGGACGACAAAATCATCAGGACGACGCCGATCGATCTCGCCGATGACGACGCGCCGAGCTGGTGTATCGAGGCACGCGGACAAAAATTCAAGCCGCAACGCCGAGCGACTGTCAGCCCGCACGCCCTGTCGCTGAAATCGCTGGTCTATTCCGACAAGCGCATCCTCTACCCGATGAAGCGGGTCGATTTCGATCCCAAAGGCGAGCGCAATCCGCGCAACCGCGGCAAATCGGGTTATGAGCGGATCAGCTGGGACGAGGCGCTCGACATCGTCGTCGGCGAGATCACGCGGCAGAAGAAGGTGCACGGGCCCGGCGCGATCGCCATCGCGGCGCCGGCGCATCACCAATGGGGCAATATCAATTACTATCTCAGCGCCATGCAGCGTTTCGGCAACCTGATCGGGTATACACGGGTCGATCCGAGCCCGATCAGCTGGGAAGGCTGGTACTGGGGGGCGATGCACCATTACGGCAACAACATGCGGCTCGGCACTCCGAGCTTTTATGGCACGATCTACGACTGCCTCGAAAACGCCGAGCAGATCGTCTTCTGGTCGAGCGACCCGGAAGCAACCAGCGGCGTCTATGCTGGTTTTGAGGGGACTGAGCGCCGCGACTGGGCGAAGAAGCTGGGGCTCGACTTTATTCATATCGACCCGGCGCTGACCAAAACCGCGCAGTTCCTGGGCGGCAAATGGATCCCGATCAAGCCCGGAACGGATGCCGCGCTTGCGATAGCCATCATGCATGAATGGATGGTCGACGGCACATACGACAAGGCGCATGTCGAGCAGCGCACCACCGGCTTCGACGAATGGAGCGCCTATGTTCTCGGCAAAGAGGACGGCATTGCCAAGACGCCGGAATGGCAGGAGACCAAAACCGGAGTGCCAGCCAAGGACGCGCGCTCGCTGGCGCGGGTTTGGGCGGCGAAGCGGACCTATCTGGCAGCGGGCGGACTGGGCGCGGGCTTCGGCGGGGCCTGCCGCACTGAGACCGGCGCCCAATGGGCGAGGAGCGTCGTCATGATGATGGCGATGCGGGGCTGGGGCAAGCCGGGGATCAATTTCGGCAATCTTCAGATTGGCGCGCCGCAGGACCTGAATTTCTATTTCCCCGGATATTCCGAAGGCGGCATCTCGGGCGATCTCTACAACAGCGCCAGCTCCGTGAACAACTACTGCCGCATGCCGCACGTCCTGACGCTGAACCCGGTGCTGCAAGCGGTGCCGCGCCAGCGGCTGGCCGAGGCCATCACCGAGGGGCACACGGAAGGCTACAAATGGGACGGCTTTTCGATCGAGGGGCAGTACGCGAAGTATTCCTATCCGAAACCAGGCTATTCCCCGATCCACATGCTCTACCGTTACGGCTCGTCTTCCTTCGGAACGGTCCCGGGGTCGGACCGTCTGGTCGCCGCCTATCGCCACGAGTCCATCGAGTTCGTCGTCAATCAGTCCATCTGGATGGAGAACGAGGCGCAATTCGCCGATCTCATCCTGCCGGTCTGCACGGCGCTCGAACGTAACGACATCGCCGAGTGGGCCAGCCCCGGCGGCTACATGCAGCACTCCCAGACCCAGGTCAATCACCGCATGATCATGATGCTGCATAAGTGCATCGAGCCATTGGGAGAGTCGAAGTCGGACTATCAGATATTCCTCGCGATCATGACGCGGCTCGGCTACGGCAGCATGTTCTCGGAAGGCGGCTGCACCGAACTGAACTGGTGCGAGCGCATCTTCAACTCGACGGACCTCACCGAACGGATCTCGTGGGCGAAGTTCCTGAAGAAGGGATATTACGTGGTGCCGCCGCCCGCCGACCAGGACAGGCCGCCGGTCGATATGCGCTGGTTCGTCGAGGGTCGCGACAAGGATGTCCCCGAGGCGAACCCGCTTCCGGGGCAATATGTGGACGGGTTCCTCAAGGGCCTTCCCACGCAATCGGGCAAGTTCGAATTTGTCCCGTCGAGCCTGCGGCGCATGGAGAAATTCGATCCCGCGCGGCCCGCCGTCAATCGTTACCGGAATGACAAGGGCGACGAACGCGTCGGTCGGTTTCCGCTGCAGCTCGTCACCAACCACCCGCCCTACAGTTTCCACACCCAGACGGACGGCAAGAACAGCCATGTCAGCATGCTCGACGATCATCGCCTCGAGGTGGATGGCTACCGGTATTGGGTGCTGAAAATCGGGCAAGCCGACGCCGGGGCGCGCGGGTTGAAGTACGGGGATCTGGTCCGGGTTCACAACGAACGGGCGTCGGTGATCTGCGCCGCGGACGTCTCGCCTATGATGATGGAAGGCGTCGTCCGCGGCAGCGAATCTTGCGCTGTGCTCGATCTCATTCCGAGCCAGGTTGGACTTGTCGACCGCGGCGGCTGTCTCAACCTCCTGACTCCCGCGCGCCAGATGACCAAGACCGCGGACGGGATCATGCCAAACAGTTGCTGGGTCGAAGTGGAGAAATGGGACAAAGGACAGGAGCGCGCGGCATGAAATGCTGGGCATTGGAAATCGACGTCAAACGCTGCATCAACTGCTCGAACTGCGTTCTGGCCACGAAGGACGAATATGTCGGGAACGTATTTCCCGGCTATTCCGCCGAGCAGCCACCGGAAGGGGTCGAAACGATCAAGATTGTCCGGCATGTGCGCGGCGACGGATCATTCACGGACGTCAGCTATATCCCGAAGACCTGCAATCATTGCGACAATGCTCCGTGCATCAAGGCCGCCGGCGACGGTTCCATCTACAAGCGATCGGATGGAATCGTCATGATCGATCCGGTCAAGGCGAAGAATCGGCGGGACCTGCTCGATGCCTGCCCATATGGCATGATCCTCTGGAATCGAACAGCACAGACGCCGCAGAACTGGAACTTCGACGCGCATCTGCTCGACGCGGGCTGGACCGAACCCCGCTGTGCCCAAGCCTGCCCAACCAACGCCATTCGGGCGCTGAAGCTCGACGACGAGGACCTCGCCAAGCGGGTCGAGGAAGAAGGGCTGAGCACTCTCCGTCCGGAGCTGAACACGAAGCCGCGCGTGTTCTATCGCGGTCTCGATGACGTGCTCCGCCACATGGTTACCGGCAACATCCACGAGGTCGCGGAGGACGGCAGGCAGCAGAACCTAGCGGGCGTCGAGGTGGTCCTGATCGATTCCGCGGAGGGTGGGAAACGCTCCGCGAAGACGGACGCCTTCGGGGATTTTCGCTTTGACGGGTTGATCGCGGAGGTTTCGACGATCGAGCTGCGTCTCAGACGAAACGGCGCGGAAGTGCCCATTGCGAGCGGGCAGCGAGGCGGAAGCCTCAACCTGGGCACGCTCCGCGTTGACAGAGCGGCCGCCGGGGCGCGCTGAGAGCGGAGCGCGGGGCGCCTGCGCGCTGCCCCCCGCGGACTTGTTGTGGTCCGCGCGCCGGAGTGAGGCCTACGCGGCGCCGAAGTATTCAAGGTCAGCACCCGCACCTTGCGCGGGGGTGGATCACCGAGAGGCCGGACCACATACAGTCCCGCGTCGGGCGGCGGATAATCGGCGAAGACAGGGGCTAGCGCGTCGCCGGCGGGCCATTCAGGCGGCAAGGCCGAGATCACGCGGCTCGCGGCGTAAGCGTCTCTCGCACGGCAGCAACGGTCGTCAATCAAGTCCAAGGGAGTTTCCAAAATGGCCATTCTGGTCACCGGCAGCACCGGCACCATCGGAGCCCAGGTTCTTGCCCATCTGCAGGGCCGCAACGTCACGGTCCGCGCCCTGACGCGCTCGCCCGAGACGGCACAGTTGCCCTCCGGCATGACGCCGGTTCGCGGCGAACTTGCCGACGTGGAGTCGATGCGCGCGGCGCTCGGCGGCGTCAGCACCCTGTTCCTGCTCGTCCCGAACGTTGCCGACGAACTCACCCAGGCGATGCTGGCGCTCGACTTTGCTCGCGAGGCCGGCGTCAAGGGCATCGTCTATCTGTCGGTGTTCAGGGGCGAAGCCTGTGCCGACGTGCCGCATTTCGCCGGCAAACACACGGTCGAGCGGATGATCGAAGCGCTCGACCTACCGACGACGGCTTGCGCCCCGCCTACTTCATCCAGAACGACCTGCGCATGCGGGATCCGCTGCTGAAATTCGGCGCCTATGGCGCGCCCAGATCGAGTTGGTCCGGCAGGAGCAGGCCGCGACACCGCTCGGCCGTGAGTCTTATGCGCTGGTCGGCCCGGATAGCCTGACCGGCGAGGCAATCGCCGCCATCTGGAACGAAGCTCTCGGCCGCACCATACGCTACGGCGGCGATGATCTCGACGCTATGGAGCTGCGGCTGAAGACCATGCTGCCCGCCTGGCACGTGCTCGACCTGCGTCTGATGTTCACCCGATACCAGATGGACGGCGCCGTCGCCAGCGCGGACGACATCGCGCGCCTGACGAGGCTGCTTGGTCGTACCCCGCGCTCCTATCGCGCCTTCGCCAAGGAAGCTGCTGCCCAGTCGGCGGAGGCCTGAGCGCCAGCCTCCAACCGCTTCCGCCACAAGATGCCACGGCTGTCGCCGCCATGTGACAGCCGCCTCGCCTACCCCTCCGGACGTCCAAAAGCAGTCCGGAGGAGATGGAAGCATCGGCCGACCTCGGATCAACAATACACGGCGCAGCCCGAATGCTTAGCGATCAACTAGATGCTCAATCGCTTGGAAGAGCTCACACGCTTCCTCGACGACGGGCGGATTTACCTTTCAAACAACGCGGCAGAGCGCGCGCGTTGCGTGGCGCGGCCGTAGGCAGACGAAATTGGACGTTCGCCGGGTCCGATGAAGGTAGTCGAAGAGCGACGTCTATATGGTCGCGCGGAACGCTCAACCGCCGACGCAGCCTGAGCGTCATGGGCTCGCCGAAACACCTGTAGCGCGGAGCGGGGTCCGTATCGGGGGCATACAGTGTGCCAGGCGTTTTTCGGCCGCGACTGGCTCAGCTCTTGCCCGCGAGTGCCTGGGCCGCGAGGTATCCGAACGTCAATGCCGGCCCGAGCGTGATCCCGGCGCCGATGTAATGGCCCGCCAACGGCGAGTTCATATCGTTGCCGCAGGCGTAGAGGCCCTGGATCGGCCGGTTGTCCTGATCGAGGACTTCCCCGCGAGGTCCGGTAACGAGGCCCCGGCTGGTCCCGAAGTCGCCCGGCTCCAGCTTCACCGCATAGAAGGGCGCCCGCTCGATCGGCCCGAGGCACGGGTTGGGCGCGTGAGTGGGATCGCCCTTGTATGTGTTGTATGGCGTGGATCCCTTGCCGAATTCCTCGTCGAGGCCGGTCGAGGCATACCGGTTCGCGCGTTTGACCGTGCGCTCGAGCCCCTGCGGGTCGACGCCGATCTTGCGCGCCAGCTCCAATAGCGTTGGGCCGCTGTGCAGGTAACCGGACTTCTCGAAGCGTTGCAGCGACCGCGAGCCAGAGCCGGGTAGGACGAGGCCGACTCCGTACTTCTTGATGGCCGCGGCGTCCGCGATGAGGAAGGCCGGAATGGCGCCCGAGTTGAACATGCCGAGCGTGAAGGCATGATAAGATGCCGCCTCGTTGGTGAAACGGTTGCCGTCCCTGTCCACCGCGATGAAGCCCGGCATAGGGCGGTCGAGCATGAAGTGCGCCCACAGGACTTTGTCGTTTCCCGGCGTCTTCAGCTCGGACATCGGCACATAGAAGCCAGTGTCCTCCGAATTGTGATCCAGCCTGCCGCCGGCTGATTGTCCGAGGTTGATGCCCTCGCCGATATTGCTGGCCAGGCCGAGGCTGCGCTCGACCGTCGGTTTGCGCGAGTGCTCCTGGCGCATGTCGAGATTTCCGGGATAGCCGCCGGTCGCGATGACCACGCCGCGGCGCGCTCGAATCCGCATCCGTTTGCCGTCGCGCGAGACCTCAGCCCCGACGACCGCGTTTCGATCGCTGATGAGCTTCGTCGCGGAAGCGCGCATCCAGACCTCGATCTTGCGATCGAGTATCGTCTTGTAGAAGCGCGCGATGAGAGCGTTGCCGCCCACCAGGCGGGTGCCGCGGTGATATCCCGTCAGCCGATCGAGGCCATAGCGAGAGAATCGCTTCATGACATGCGCGAACGATCGGAACGACCGCGTGACCGAAAGGAAGTGCATCAGGTCCACGAGGTCGAGCATCATGCCGCCAAACGGGGCGAAGGCCGGCAGCGGAGCGCGGATATCCTTGAAGGCGGGGCCGAGCTTGCGGGCATCGAACTCGAGCGGCGCGTGGGCGCGACCGAACATGCCCCCGTCAATCTCAGGGTTGTAGTCCGGATAATCGACGGCCATGACTTCGAGATCGGAGTGCTTCAGCAAGTAATCGAGCGCGACGCGGCCCTGTTCGATATACGCGTCCTGCAGCTCCGACGGCGCCTTGTTGCCAACGGTAGCGGCGAGGTATCGACGCGCTTTTTCGGTCGAGTCCTTGAATCCGGCGGCGCGCATCGGACTGCTGTCGACGAACCACATCATCCCGACCGACCACGCGCCGGTGCCGCCCACCTGATCGGTTTTTTCCAGGATGAGCGGTTCCTGTCCCTCGTTTTTTGACACGATCGCCGCGGCCATGCCGGCTGGCCCCGCCCCCAGCACGATCACGTCGACCTCGCGGTCCCATGCCTTGTCGATCTTGTCGATACCCATGCTGCTTTCCCTCCCACTTAGATCTCTTGTTGAAGCCCTTAGGCGGAGGCGCCACAATTCGCGCCTGGAGCAAGTCCCTGACCTGATCCAACTTGATCGCCACGCGGGCGAGGCATCGCGCAGTCGGCCCATGGTTTCTATCAGGCTTGCGGAAACGCCATATCTGCGAATGCCGAGCTGTCCATCCTATTGTCACCGGCGGCTCGGCAGATGTGACGCACCGGCTCCCTCGCCCTGGACATTTGCAGGAGACGACGCCAACCGCCTAAGTTACCGAATCGACCATGCGCTCCCTGGTGCAAGACAACTGCATGCTGCTGGCGCAGGGCGCAAATTTTTCAAAGATCCTCCTTGAGCGGTACAGTCATCCGCCTTGAAAAAAGAACTGGCATAACTCCGGATCAATTGAAAATGATTAATAGTCCGCCGACATGCAAAATAGCTATACTGGGGTCGCTACAAGAACTGTCCGTAGGCCTCCGATGTGTGAGGACGAACGGGCAACATTAGCTCTGCGGTCATTGGCGAAGAATGTTTGGGATGGTCTTTGAAGCGACTGAAAAGAATAGCGAAGGCCAGACGCCGCGAACGAACCTGCGAGACAAAGATAGCGGCCGTATCAGTAGCTCACTGCGTTGCAGTCTATCGCCGGTTTGCCCAGCTGCAACGAGGACGACGATTCAAAATCGAACAGCATCAAAGGAGGCCTCCAGCAGTGGGGAGGATCGAGTAAATGACATGTGGCGGCAGGATCGTCGCCGCGATCCTGGTCGGAAAGCAGCCTGCCGAACTGACCGCCAACAAGCTGATGGCCGACACGCGTCTGCCCCTGGATTGGCGCGAGCAGCGAACCGCCCTCGGGTTCGCCTGAGACGAGAGTCGATCCCCGGCCGCTTCCACCCCTAACGAGGCTTCCACCCTCCCGCCGAAATCCAGGCGCTCCCCATCGCCATGACAAGACCTCCACGGTGAATGCAGACTCATTCGTCATTGCACTCCGGCGTCTAACGGCATGAGATTGTCAGAATAAATTATGCGCTGGCGGAGCGCGATGGGTTCGAACTATCGGTTCTCCAGACCACGCGGCCGGTCGGCGGCCCAGGATCGATAGTGCGTTACCCCAGTCTGCACTCTGGCGCTCCCGCGCGAAACGCGATGCGACCGTCCAAAGCGACTTTTCGGGCGGAGTTGTCCTCGAGGGAAATCGGTTGAAAATCCGAGGGACCCGGCGTTGAGCGTCTGCAATGGGGGGACAGCCGACGTTGGCCCGGCGGCCGTCAACCGACGCGAACAGCGCGCCATAGGACACATTGTGACAAACGTACTATCGACGTTTGATTGTTGCGCCATGACGCGCGCGTCCTTCGGGCGACTAGCGAGCTTACGGCTTGGTTGCCGATCAGAAGCCGATCTTTTGTCGGCCAGCATCGGGCTTCGCCTGCGCCTCGGCTTCCAGCCACCGTGCGAGGGCTCGCGGATCTCTCTCGCCGAGGACGCCGGCTTTCCTCGCGACGATCGCGAAATCCGCCGGCGTCAGGCCGTCGAGTCTGAGGACGAACGCGGGAGCCTCGGCGCCGAACGCGCGGCGATAGGCCTGGCCGATCTGCTGCGCCGTCATCGGCAGGAAGCGGACCTTGAACAGGAACCGCCGCGCCGCCGCCGCGTCGAGCAGGTCCGGCGCGTTGGTCGTGCAGGCGAAGGGACACGGGTGCCGCTCCATCCGCGTCAGCATCTCGTTGACCTGAGTGACCTCCCACGACTGCTGGGCCGCTCTTCGATCGCGCAGCAGCGAATCGATCTCGTCGAGGACGAGGAAGGCGCGCAGGTCGGCCGCCTCCTCGAACGCCGCCGCGATCGCCTTCTCCGACTCGCCCAGCCACATCGAACTGAGATCAGAGAACCGCCGCTCCACGACGTCGAGGTCGAGGCGCTCGGCGAGGTGGCGGGCATAGGCCGACTTGCCCGTCCCGGGCGGACCGGAGAAGCAGAACGAGAGGGCGCGGCTCCGCGACTTCGCGACCTGGTCGGCGAGCCGCGCGAGGTCGACGTCGGCGGAGCTCAGCGCGGGATCGAAGGGGATCGGCGCCTCCGCCGTCGGCGCCCTGCGCCTGCCCAGGGCTCGCAGGCCGGCGTCGAGGATCTCCCGCGCGTCCGACACGGACCCCCTGATCTGCGCCGCCGAACGGATCGCGTTCTCGATCAGCGCCGGCGCCGCCAGCGACCGCGCCAGCTCCAGCGCCGCGCTCTCGTCCAATCGAAAGTCAGCCGCCCTCGCGATTCTCGCCACCATCGTCCTGCGCACGGACAGGGTCGGCTTCGGAAAGCGGAGCGCGAGGTTCATGCGCCGGACGATCGCCGGACCCAGCCGGTCGACGTCGTTGGTGATCCAGATCGTCGGCGCGACCGCGCCTTCGAGCAACCGGTTCATGAAGACCCGGCTGCCTCGCCGCTCGGCGCCGTCGTCCTCGCTCAAGCCGGCGAACAGGTCGTCGGCCTCGTCGACCACGACGATCGTCCTGCGCGCGACGCCGCCGATCGCGTTGGCGATCAGCAGCGCCGCGACGCGCTCGCGTCGGTTGGGCTCGCCGTTCGCCTCGTTGGTCTCGCCACAAAACTGGACAGAAAAACCGACGCGCGCGCCGAGCGTCTTGGCGAACTCGCTCTTGCCGGTCCCCGGCGCGCCGTAGAAGAGCAGGTTGGCGCCGCGGCGGCTCGCGCCTCCGAGCTTGCCGGCGGCCGCGACGATGCGCGCGGCGAGGTCGCGCAGCTCGCCGAGGTGCTCGAAGTCGCTCCAGCCCAGCGTGGCGCGGGCGGGTCGGCCGAGCAGGAGGTCGCCGACGCGACGCGCGCCAAACCTCGGCAGGGCGAGCAGGCGTCGAACGACGACCGACGGGCGCGGCGCCTCTGACGCCTCGATCAGCCCCAGCTGGCAAAGCCGGCCGCCAGCCGCCAGTTCGCGTTTCTCGACGTTGGTCTCGAGAAAGCAAAGGAGCTCCGCGCCATCGGCGGCGAGGCCGAGACCAAAGCGCTCGTTGACGGCCTCGACCAACGCGGATACGTGGCGAACCAGCGAGGCTCGAGCCAACAAGCCGAGGACGCTGTTATGAGCTTCGGTCAGGCAGCAGGCTTCGGCCAACCAATCGAGGCGCCGCTGAAGCGGCGAGGGATTCGGCGCCGGCTCGCGGGCCGCCACGATCATCGCCGCGCGAAAGGCCCTCCAGCTCGCCGAATCGATGGGCCCGTCGAGGCCACGCGAACGTCTCGACGAGCCCGCTTCGGGAGTGAGGTCGGGCAGGCCCAGCAGGCGCGCGTGGCTCTCGATCCAAGTGGCGATGTCTTTGTCGCGGCGCGGCGGCCTCGCGAAGCGGCTCGCTCGCAGGGCGTTGGCGAGATAGCGACGAAGGATCCAGCGCTCGTACGGGTGCATGGCCGCGTCCTTTTCAATCCCGATTTCAGGTCAGCAGCGGCGCGTCTCAGAGAAGCCTGACTAGCTTCCGCTGCGCGCAGGTGTCGCCG
>Ga0209248_10000620_pt1 | contig 11163 bp, 10 predicted proteins | sample BogFormECP04_OM1_FD_188241 | JGI IMG/M metagenome (GOLD analysis project Ga0209248, IMG submission 188241) | Bog forest soil microbial communities from Calvert Island, British Columbia, Canada - ECP04_OM1 (SPAdes) (version 2) | ecosystem: Environmental > Aquatic > Freshwater > Wetlands > Bog ... | reverse complement strand
CGCCGGCAATTGGAAATTCCAGCGCGGTTTGTTCCGGCGTTTCGATGGTAAGCTTGTCGGAATAACGATCCGGAAGAAAAGATTCGGGCGGTGAGGCCGTCATGATTTCCACTCGCTGGCTGGAAAAACGGAAACCGTACTGGGCGCGCCTGGAAGAGCTGGCGAAACGTTCCAGCCGTCGCGGACTGCGCGGTTTGCAACACGGTGAGTTGCAGGAACTCGGACTTTTGTACCGCCAGACGGCATCCGACCTCGCAATCGTGCGGGAGGATAACACAAGTAATCAGCTTTCAGCCTACCTGAACTCCCTGCTGGGGCGCGCGCACAATCTGATTTACATGGGTCACCGTCCGAAAATCAGCGAGCTTCGGAAATTTTATACGGAGACTTACCCACAAGTATTTCGCGAGACATTTCCGCAAACCATGCTGGCGTTCGGGATTTTCCTGGTCACGGCGCTCGCGGCCTTCGCGCTGACGATTCACGATCCTTCCTTCGCGCATCGCATGTTGGGCGCGCAGATGATGGACACCATCGAAAAACGCGAAATGTGGACTCATTCCATCGTCACCGTAAAACCGCTGGCCGCGTCCGCGATCATGACCAACAATCTTTCCGTTTCGTTCACCACTTTTGCGCTGGGCATCACCGCTGGAATCGGCACCGCCTGGATGATGGTGGTCAACGGCCTGCTGCTGGGCGTGATCGGCGCGGCCACCTGGCGCGCTGGGATGGCGGAACAGCTGTGGAGCTTCGTCGCGCCGCACGGCGTGCTGGAGTTGCCGGCGATTTTTATCGCGGGCGGGGCCGGATTCGAAATCGCGCGGGGAATGCTGTTTCCGGGACTGTTGCCGCGGCGCGAATCGCTGGCGCTGGCCGGCGGGCGCGCAGCGCGTCTGGTGCTGGGAACGATTCCGATGCTGGTGGTGGCGGGAACGATTGAAGGTTTTCTTTCGCCTTCGGAAATCGCCGCGCCGCTGAAATTCTTGTTTGCCGCAGTGATGTTCGCCGCGCTGGTTGCCTACCTGAATCTCAAGCCGCGGGATTCTTCCCTCGCACGAGCCGGCAATGAGCTTTCGTTGAGCCTCACCGCGCGGACCCAAAAGATCTAACACCGAGCATTTGTAGCGGCGGTCTTCAGACCGCCATTGTTCAGCGCCGTGACACCGATGGCGCACTGAAGTGCGCCGCTACAACTGCATCGCGTCCCGGGCCGGATACAAACGCCCGCAAACTCAAATCAAGCTGCGTTCCTTGATTTCCAAATATTGATTCACCAGCGAGCTGGCCAGCATGTTGGGCATCAGCTCCAGCGCCAGCACGCCGCGCTGCCGCAGTCCGCGCAACAGCAAGTCGCGGCGTTGCGCAATCTCCAGCGCGGCCACGTGACGGTACATGTCTTCCTCAGTCTTGGGCGTGTCGGCGGCCACTCGATTCAAATCCGGCTGGCCCATTGCCGCGAACACCACCAGATGCCGCGAAGTCATGTGCATCGCGTATTCCAAAACTTCGGGCGTGGTCGCGGTCTCAGCGAAGTCCGTGATCCAGATAATCAATCCGCGATTTTTCTGCGTGGAAAGGATAGAACGCACCGCCCGGCCGTGATCCGCTTCGCGCGCTTCGCCGCGCACCTGCGCCAGCGCTTCCACGATGGCGCGCACCTGCCGCGGCCCTCGCCCCGCGTTCAAATTCTGCTGGATGCGGCGCCCATATGCGAGCAGCCCCACGCGATCGCCGCAATGCAGCGCCACTTGCGCGATGGAAAGCGCGGCGTTCACCGCGTAATCCAGCTTCGCGAGGCGCAACGTGCGGCCCGGCTCCTCTACTTTCGCGCGCAGCAGGCGCCCTGCGTCCAGCACAATCCACACCGCCTGGCTGCGTTCAATTTGAAAAACGCGCGTAATCACCTGATGCCGCCGCGCCGTGGCCGTCCAGGAAATATCGCGAATCTCGTCGCCCTCGCGGTATTCGCGCAGCGTATCGAACTCGCGGCCCAAGCCGTGCTGCCGCTTCCGGCGCTTTTCCATTTCCACTTGGCGGCTGCGAATCAGGTAAAGCGTGTGCCGCTTGGCTTCATCCAGATTCGGCAGCACCGAAACAGTCTGCGCGGTTTCCGCCACGCTCCAGCGTTCGGCCATGCGCAACGCGCTTTGATAGCGCACGAAAACGCGCCCCAGCCGCACATCGCCGCGCTCCGCCGGAAGAATGGAATATTTCTCGCGCGCCGCAGTCTTCACGCCCACCAGCGAATTCAATTCCGGCGGTTCCAGACGCAGTTGCACTGGAGCCTCGTCCATCACATGCGTGCGAATCGGAATCTTGCTGAAGTTCTTGATCTCAATGCTGATTTCGCTGGGAACCGCCAGAGCCGGCCGCGTGCGCCAGATGCGCCGGACCTCCAGTTTATCGGCGGCCGGCAGCCGCAGCAGATCCCAAAGCCACGCCGCCAAAATGAAAAAATCCCACACGAACATCGCCTGAATCATGTGCGGGAACCGCCACGCCGGCACCAGCCAGAAAAGCCCGAGCAACAACGCCACATAGAATCGCGGGCCAAAACCAAACGGGATCCATCCCAAGGCGTGTGCTCGCGCCACCGCGCTTGGCGGCACCAGCGGCTTGTCGCTGACGTCGGGCGCGGGGGCTGCTTTAAGCGCCGTGAGCGCAGCGGACATTTATTTGGGCACCTCGACCGTCGCGAGAAGTTCGGCGAGCACTTGGTCCGAGGTGAGCCCCTCGAGGTCCGCTTCCGGCTTCAGCAGCACGCGATGGCGCAGGACGGCGGGCACCACGGCCTTGATGTCATCCGGAATCAGAAAATCGCGGCCCTCCATTCCCGCCCACGCACGCGCCGCTGTGAAAAGTCCAATCGCCGCGCGCGGGCTTGCGCCCAGTGACAACGCCGGCCAGTCGCGGCTGCGGCGCGCCAAGGTGGCGATGTACGAATAGAGCGTCGGCTCAACGCGGATTTTCGTCACATCTTGCCGCGCTGCGGCGAGCATCCCCGGCTCCAATGCCGCGATGGGGATTTCGTCCAGCCGCCGTGGATCAAAACCTTGCTCGAACCGCGAGAGAATTTCGATTTCTTCTTTTTCGGAGGGATACCCGATGCGGATTTTCAAAAGGAAGCGGTCCAGCTGCGCTTCAGGCAAAGGATACGTTCCCTCAAATTCAATCGGATTCTGCGTCGCGAAAACCGTGAAGAATTCAGACAGCGCGTAACGGGTGCGATCAATCGTCACCTGGCGCTCTTCCATGGACTCCAGCAAAGCCGCCTGCGTGCGCGGCGAGGTGCGATTGATTTCATCCACCAGCAGCAAATCAGTGAACAACGGCCCTTGGTGCAATGAGAACGTGCTGGTGGCCATATTGAAAACGTTGGTGCCGATCACGTCCGCGGGCATCAGGTCCGCGGTGCACTGCACACGCTGAAACGCCAAGCCGCAGATGCGCGCGATGGTTTTCACCGCGAGCGTCTTGCCCACGCCCGGAACGCCCTCCATCAATCCGTGGCCGCCGCACACCAGGACCAGCAGCAGCTGGTCCACAATAGCGCGCTGCCCCACGATCACTTTTGAAAATTCACCGCGAACATGCGTTGCCAGGCGCGCCAGGTTTTCCACGGTCAGGGTTTCTCCTGTTTCTTTTTCTTCAGCCCCAATTGCACTTCGTATTTTTCCAAATTCTGTATCAATTCGAGCGCTTCAGCCGCTGGAATCTTCTGCGCGTGACTCGCGGCATCGGCGCGCTGCAGCGTTTCCAGAAACGAATCGTCCTTGAGCCCCAGCCGTCCGCGCACCGCTTCATCGAGCGATGCATTTGGAATCGTCAGGGGCAAGCGCAGGTGCCGCGTCAGCACGCCGCGAACGCGCTGGTACACCGCCCCGACCACGGCCGGTTCGGCATGCGCGCGCTGGTACAGGCCGCCGAGTGTATCAACAAATTCCAGCGGCGCAAGGCGCGTAGCCACCGCCGGCATCATCATCGGCCCACTGCGCCGGCTGAAAGTAAAGAGCACCGCCAGACCCAGCACCGCAAACTGCAGCAAGCCCCAAGGCACGGGAGTCTTCTGAAAATACGCCCATAAAGTGGCTCGTTGCCCATGAAAATATTCATCCCAATAAATTTCGGGCTGCTGGTTGGCGCGTGCGAGCGGGTCGCTCACAACATCCAAAAAGAAATTCAAGTTCCCTTCCTGCGTGATACCGGCGTTGGTAAGCGGCGTCGGCCCAGCCCACCACAGGATGACGCCGTCGCCGACGCTCCACATCACCACCGCCGGTGATTCCGCATCGCCGTACAACGCGAACGCGGACGGGTCGTTCCCCTCCCACTCGCTTTGCTTCTGCAATGATATTTTCGCGGCGTGGCGCGTGTAGCTGCTGGGAAGATTGGCTTGATACGTTTCCCAGGGTTTCGCCAGCGGCACGTCCGAGGAACCGGCGTTCGCGAAGAAGTCTCCCACGCGCGGGCCGGTGAAAATAATTCGTCCGCCCGATTCCGCAAATTGCCGCAGAGCTTCTTTTTCCGCTCCACTTGGAGTCTCTTCCGGGTTTGCGAGTATCAGGATCGCGTCCGCGGAATCCTGCGGAAGATCCGTGGGCGGCCGTTCCCATGCATGTAGGTTGCGATGCAGCTGCTGCAACAGCAAAAAAGCCGCGTGCGCACCGCCGGAAGCGTCCGAATAGATCGAAGGAGTGCCACCGCCCTGTTCCGCCGGCGGAGGCGAGACGATTGCCAGCGCCGCGGCGAGAACCAGCATCACCGCGCCGGCGATCAGCAGCAGTTTGCGATCCGACGGGTCTATTGCAGGTCGCATCCCAGGCCTTCCGCTTGCTGCAGCGATGATTCGAAATCCCGCGCATTGGCTTGGTCGCGGCCGTACCACACGCGTTCAAAAAGCGCTGTAAGCGCCGCCAGTGAATCGCGTTGCTTCGAAGTTTGCGCCTCTGCCAAGGCCACCTCGGCCGCTTCGGCCACCAACTGCAGATGTTCGCGCGGCGTGCGCGTGCGGTCCCGGCTGATGGTGCCGGCAGCTTCCAAACTCGTAATTCCCGCCCAGTAAACGGAATGCACCGCTTCGCGAAAATCGCCGCGCGCCGCCGCTTCCCGCGCCGCGCGAATCCATTCCTGCCAGGAACGAGCGAATGCCACCTCGCCCACGGAACGAAGCTCGTCCATTCGCGCGCGGCTCAGCCAGAAACGCACCAGCATCATCGCCAGCCAGCCCACCACGGCAAACAATATCAGCCAGAAAAGCATTTTGGCTCCCAGCGGATGTCTCTCGATGCCCTCGAACAAACGGTTAAACATGCGCAGGAGCCACGCACCAATTCGTTCGCGCAACAGGTCCCACTTGCTGGGAGGCCGCACCGCGGCGAATTCGCGGCGCTGCAGAATTTGATCGAGCGTGGCGCGAGCGTCGGGGGCGCTGAAGCCGCCATGCGCGGCATATCCCTCCAGCTGAAGAGCAATCGCGTCCGTCCAGGACTTCGCTTGAGCGAAGCGCGTTTTTCGCGCGGCTGCATCGCATTTGTTGCACTCGAGCAGCTCGCGCAATGGTTCGCTGGGAAATTCGTAGTGCGCTTCGGGGGTGTCAATCTTCCACGACGGAGGCAATGCCTTCTGTATTGCCTCTATTTCTTTCGCGTCCCCGTTGCTTTTTTCGATCGCGCTCCCCAGGCGGCGCGTTTCGGCCGCGAAGCTGGCGGAATCATAAACACCGGATTGCGCGGCGGCTGCAACGGGCTGCATGCCCTGTGCGCGGAGTGCAGATGTTGGCCCGGGCAGGATCAGCAGCGAGAAAAAAACAAACGTGGCGAGAATTGTGGAGCAGCAGAACTGTGCGAACACCGAGGGCCGTTTGCGGATGGGCGTCACGGGATAATTCTCAAGAGAACATCGTGGGCAAACTGTTCGTCAGCGGAGCCGTGCTGCCTGTCGGATTCATCATCAGCTGAATGTCGAATGCTTCCTTGCGCACGCGCAAGTCGTAATAAAGGATGGCGCTCGCGATCGTCAGGATGGGCGTCACCAGCACGTTGGCGACAAACGATCCCACCTGCGTCAGCTGCAACCACAAAATCATTTGCGACGGATCCTTCTGCGCCACCATAACCATGATGATGGCGAACGGCCACGCAAACAACCCCGCCGCAGCGATCGAAACTGCAAAATAAAGCAGCAAGATCACGAATGCCCGTCCGGCGTTGTCTCGGGTCAATTCAAAGCTGCGTTCCAGCGAATCGCGCGCGCCGATATTTTCCATCAACGCCGCCGGAACGCACACGATCAACCGGCAGAGAACATAGACGCCGGGAATGAACAGGCAAATGAAACCAGCAAGCGTGGCCAGGCCATTCAGCATCACTACGCCGAAAAGGCTCAGCAGTTCGCCGCTCACTCGGCGGAAAGATTCCGCGATGGTGATGCTGCGGCCCAGATAAATTTCCGACACAGCGAAAACCGTGCCGCCCTGCGACAACAGGTAGGCAATCAAACTGACCACCACCACCAATATTCCGATGATTGCGCCCGCCACAATTCCGGTGAGCGATGGCATGGCTGCTGGCGCTGCTGCTGCGTGCCCAGGATGCAGAGTGACCGCGGGCAGCGACGAAAAGGTAAGCGACACGCGCACCAAATTTAAAACGAGCACCAGCACGTGCGGAATCGCCGCAATGCCCAGAAACAGCAGAAAGTTTCGGCGGTACAGCGTAAAGGTGCGGTCCAGGATTTCGCCCGTGGAAAGCGGCCGCAATTCCATTCCATCCATGGAAGCCTCCGATTCACCCAGACGGCCGTTATCTGGGACGGCACTGTACCAAAAATTCATCCAATCAGAAAATATTGTTTCTTGTGGGCGTGCGGCAACGGCAACCACCTAGGGCTCGCGGATTTTGCCGTCACCTTCCTTCTTCCGCCATCAATAATACTCGCACACCGTTCCCGAAGCTCGCGGCGGCGGCCCGGCGACACGCTAACTGATCGCGCCGCGCTCTGACGGAACTCTTGACTTCGCCGCACGCTTACGCTACTTTCTCGATAGTCATGAAACTTCGGGCACACACCGTTCGGCACCATCATCACCACGCGAACCCGTGCCCGCGGTGGTGTGACTAGCTGACCTGAAATTAAGCTGGACTCATCAACCCGCAGGCGCCTAACCCGCCCGCGGGTTTTTTGTTTTTAGGGAGCAAAAAATGGACCTCGACTTTGCCAAAGAGAACGGCCTGATCCCGGCCATCGTTCAGGACGATGCCAGCGACGAAGTGCTGATGCTCGGATTCATGAACCGCGAAGCGCTGGAACGCACGCGCGCGACGGGATTCGTGACGTTCTACAGCCGCTCGCGCCAGAAATTGTGGACGAAAGGCGAAACCAGCGGCCAAAAATTGCTGCTGCGTGAATTGCGCGTGGATTGCGATCAGGATGCGCTGCTGGTCCGCGTGGAGCTTTCCGGCTCAGCCGTCTGCCACGAAGGCTATCGTAGCTGCTTTTTCCGCCGTCTCGAAAAAGACGGCGCGGCCGCGGTGATCGCCGAGCGTGTATTTTCTCCGGCGGAACTTTATGGCGAAGGGAAAAAACCATGAGCAGCCTGAAACTCGGCATCCCCAAAGGCAGTTTGCAGGATTCCACCGTGGAGCTTTTCGCGCGCGCCGGCTGGCGCATCTCCGTAAATTCCCGCAGCTATTATCCTACGATTGACGACCTCGAAATCGAATGCATGCTGGTGCGCGCGCAGGAAATGGCGCGTTACGTGGGCAGCGGCGCGCTGGATGCCGGGATCACCGGCAAGGATTGGATCCTCGAAACCAGCGGCGCGGTGGAAGAAATCGCCGAGCTGGTGTATGCGAAGACCAGCCTGGGCCGCGTGCGCTGGGTGCTCGCCGTCGCGGAAGATTCGCCGGTGAAAAACGTGCGCGACCTGGAAGGAAAAGTGATCGCCACTGAAGCGGTGCATCTAACGGAACAATACTTGCAGCGCCACGGCGTGCACGCGCGCGTGGAATTTTCCTGGGGCGCCACGGAAGTAAAAGTCCCGCAGCTGGCCGACGCCATCGTGGAAGTTACCGAGACGGGCGCTTCGCTGCGTGCCAATCATTTGCGCGTGGTGGACACGCTGCTGGAATCCGCGCCGTGGTTTATTGCCCATCGCGCGTCCTGGCAGGACCAATGGAAGCGCGAAAAAATCCAAAACATGGTTTTGCTGCTGGAAGGCGCAATCAAGGCTTACAACCGTGTGGGACTGATGCTCAACGTGCGCCGCGAGGATCTTCCCAACGTTCTGGCGGCGCTGCCCGCGTTGCGGAATCCCACGGTCGCGCAGCTCAGCGATCCAGATTGGGTAGCAATCAATACCATCGTCGAAGAACGCACCGTGCGGCAATTGATCCCGAAGCTGAAATCCGCGCGCGCGGAAGGGATTGTTGAGTATCCGCTCAACAAAATCGTGTATTGATGCGGGTACTCCGGCTCACTGGCGCAATTGAAGAAAAGATTTTGGCGCAGCAGCGCGGCCGCGATCGCATTGCTGAGCGCGCCGCCGCGCGAATCATTCAAGACGTGCAGCGGCGTGGCGATACGGCGCTGTTTTACTGGACGAAGCGCTTCGACGGGCTGGCCTTGCAACGCAAAAACGTCTGGGTCTCGCGCGCTGAATTGCGCAGCGCGTCGCGCAAAGTTTCCGCCGCGTTTCTCGCTGCCGTGGATCATGCGGCGCGAAATATTCGCGCCGTAGCGCGCCGCCAGAAACCGCGGGAGTGGACGCTCGAAGTGGAATCGGGCGTGCGCGCGAGCCAGCGAGTGCGTCCGATCGAAACAGTGGGATGTTATCTGCCGGGCGGAAGATTTTCGCTGGTCTCGACACTCTTGATGACCGCAATTCCGGCGCAAGAAGCCGGCGTGCGCAACATTGTGATCGCCAGCCCGCGGCCCAGCGACGAACTTCTCGCCGCCGCCGAAAAACTCGGGCTGCGGCAAATTGCGCGCGTGGGAGGCGCGCAAGCGATCGCCGCGCTCGCCTATGGAACGGAATCAATTCCGCGCGTGGACAAGATTTTCGGCCCCGGCAATCGCTACGTCACGACCGCGAAGCGGCTGGTCAGCGCCGACTGCGCGATTGACCTGCTCGCCGGGCCCACAGAAGCAGTCGTTTTCGCGGCCGGCGGGAATCCAGTCTTCATCGCGGCCGATCTGCTGGCGCAAGCGGAGCATGACCCGGACGCGGTCGCACTGTTCGTGACCACTTCATTAAGATTCGGCCGCGCGGTAGCCGCTGAGATCGTGCGACAACTCGCGCAACTCCCGAAATCGAATCCCGCGTGGCGTTCGCTCGCGAAAAATGGCGCGGTGCTCGTCGCGCGCAACTTCGCTGCAGCCGCACGGTTCGTCAACCGCTTCGCGCCGGAACATTTGAGCTTACCCGGAGCAGCCGCCAAGCTTGCGGATAACTTCGATTCGGCGGGCAGCATTTTTCTGGGCGACTGGAGCGCGCAATCGTTTGGCGATTACGCCACCGGCACGAATCACGTCTTGCCCACTGGCGGTGTAGCCCGCGCGCGCGGCGGACTTTCGACCGCCGATTTTGTGAAATGCGTCAGCGTGCAAGAAGTGACGCGCTTGGGTCTCACGCGCCTCGCACCAGTCGTCAAACAATTTGCAAAAGCCGAAGGCTTGCTGGCGCACGCGCGCGCCGTCGAGGTGCGCGAATGAAGCCGCCGATCCCCGTGCGTAAAGCCGTCGCGCGCATGCGTCCCTATCACCCGCCGCTCGAAGGACGCGACGGAAAGCTGCGCCTGGATTTCAATGAAAACACGGCCGGCTGCTCGCCCAAGGCGCGTGCAGCGATTCGCAATCTCACTTCCGGCACAGTCTCTATGTACCCGGAGCAGGAAACCGTGCGTCGCGAGCTGGCCACGTTTTTCGGCGTGCGCGCGAACGAGCTGCTTCTGACCAACGGCACCGACGAAGCGCTGCATCTGATCGTGGATACATTCCTCGAGCCGGACGACGCGGTACTGCTCGTCGAGCCGACCTTCGCGATGTACCGCTTTTATTCCGAACTCGCGGGCGCGCGCATTCAGGCGTTGCGCTACGACGCAGCCATGCAATTTCCGATGAAGGCGCTGCTCGCCGCGCTGCGCAAGAGGCCTGCCATTTTTTTCCTGGCCAATCCAAATAACCCCACGGGCAGCGTGCTTCGCCCCGCGGAATTGCGGCGCATCCTGAAAGCCGCCACGAACACGCTGGTAGTTGTGGACGAAGCCTATTTCGAATTCTCAGGAATCACAATTCTCCCCTGGATCCGGCGTCACAACAATCTGGTGGTAACGCGCACGTTTTCCAAAGCCGCTGGGCTCGCCGGCCTGCGCCTGGGCTGCATTTTCGCGCATCGCTCCATCGCCGAACATTTCCGAAAAGCCCAGTCGCCGTACCCGGTAAACGTCGCAGCGCTTGCTGCGGCGCGAGCGTGCGTGCGTGATCAAGGATTCCTGCGCGGCACACTCCGCGAATTTCGCCGCAGCCGCAAAGAACTCGAACGCGGGCTTACCAAGCTGGGTGTTCACTTCTTCCCCAGCGCCGCGAATTTCGTGCTGCTCTTTCTCGGCGAGCGCGCCACATTAGTCGTCGCATCTCTCGCGCGCCAGGGCACCTTGATCCGCGATCGCTCCAGCGATTTCAACGGCGCCGGCTACGTGCGCATCACCTTCGGAACGCTTTCGCAAACCCGCCGCGTGCTGCGGCAATTGGAAGAGCTCCTATGAGAAAAGCAGCGGTGCATCGCACCACAAACGAAACCAGCATCAAGCTGCAACTGAATCTCGACGGCCGCGGAAAAGCGCGCATAGACACCGGCATCCGCTTTTTCGATCACATGCTCGAGCAAATCGCGCGGCACGGCGCGCTCGATCTCGATTTAATCGCTCGCGGCGACCTGGACGTGGACCAGCACCACACCGTCGAAGACGTCGGCATTGCGCTCGGCGAAGCGGTGAAGCAAGCGCTCGGCTCGAAACGCGGAATCCTGCGCGCCGGCTATTTTCTGATGCCCATGGACGAATCGCTCGCGGCCTGCGCCCTCGATTTTTCCGGCCGCGCACATTTCGTCTGCAAATGGCGCCCGCTCGCCCGCCGCGTCGGCGATTTTCAAACCGAGCTGCT
>Ga0209248_10000619_pt1 | contig 11173 bp, 8 predicted proteins | sample BogFormECP04_OM1_FD_188241 | JGI IMG/M metagenome (GOLD analysis project Ga0209248, IMG submission 188241) | Bog forest soil microbial communities from Calvert Island, British Columbia, Canada - ECP04_OM1 (SPAdes) (version 2) | ecosystem: Environmental > Aquatic > Freshwater > Wetlands > Bog ... | reverse complement strand
AAAAGATGTATGAGGACCTGTTCTATCCGACAGAAAGAAAATTCGGTACCGGGAACCGCAAAGTGAAACGGACGCAGTCTGAGATCATCCCGTGGGCGGCACTATGCGCACATTTAGAAGATCTGGTAGCGCTGACGAATTCCGGGACTGAAATCTCCATCCGCGCCAAAATGAAAGAAATCATTCCAGAGTATTCCTACCAAACCGAGTCTGCAGCCGTGCAGAACCTACCCACCGAAAACACTTTTTCTCCAGTGATTAATATCGAGAGAGCATTTGCTGCCGGCGCCGGGCAGGACTAAGCTAGCCGGCCCCCCGGACACCCGCCTTCTTCTTGTCAGACATACCTTTGAGGTAATGCCTTGGCTCGTAGCTGAGTAGGCTACGCCATTCCCCAAGCAGAAACCACCGTTCAAGGAGATTCCTTTTCCTAGCCCATCTCAGCGGCCTTGGCGGCGTTGCTCTGCTCTTTTGATCCACCCAGCGGAAACTCTACTGTCACTCGCGAGCCGTGCGGTTGCAGATTCGCGAGCCTGATCTCGCCATCGTGCTCTTTGACGATTCCGTAACAAATACTTAGTCCAAGGCCGGTGCCTTTACCAACCGGCTTGGTGGTATAAAACGGATCGAGTGCGCGGTTCAAGTCCTTAAAACCTGGGCCGGTATCTTCAACTTCGATGATCGCCCGATTTCCACGAGCAAAAGCCCGCACTGTAATTCGTTTCGGCCCGTCCATATTTTCGACTGCATCGATAGAGTTATTGAGCAGGTTAAGCAGAATCTGCTTGAACTGGTCTTCATCCACGGCCACGCGTGGAAGATTGGATCGAATATCCGAGAGAATTTCCAATCCTCGGGTATGCGCATAATAATCCCGCAACGCGAGAACATCTCTGACAACCGGCGCCAGATCAACCGTCTGCCGGTCCAAGGTGCTTTGCCGGGAAAAGCGCAGCAGATTTTCTACAATCTTCTTCATCCGACGGCTCTCATTGATCAGCTTATCCAGCTTGTCGCGCGCAGCCCCGCTAGGAACATCGTCGCTGAGAAGATCGCCGTAGCCCATTACTGCAGTCAGCGGGTTATTGAGCTCGTGAGCAACCCCAGCCACCAACTGCCCTAACGCCGCGAGTTTTTCTGAACGGATCAACTGACTCTGCAACGACTTCAGCTCAAGCGCAACCGCCAGATCAGCAGCGAGAAGTTCTATTCGCGCCAACTCCGGCGCATTCACCGCTTCCACCGCCCGCGGATCGTCGAGCGCGATACACCCAAGGTAGCCGCCGCGTGCCGAACACAACGGAATCAGAAGTTCATCGCCAGTATTCCAATAGGGGTTGGGATCGTAGCGAAGCGAACTCTTCACGGGCTCGTATTTCGCGGCCTCCGCCGCGGAGAGCAGAAACGAATTCTGCCCGATCTGGCGGCCTCGGTTGCAGAAATCTTTGATGTCATCAGTAGTCCAACGGCGCGCTTTCTGCTCCAACTGGGCAAGCGCAGCCGAAGGCAACCCACTCGCGCCCGCCACCCGCAGACCGTAGCTTCCACTATCGAGATGGATAACGGCAGCACGGAAATTGCTTACATCGGTGATAGCGGAAGCAATTTCGTTGCACAACAAATCCACGGTTGCGCCACTTAGCAGTTGCGAGGTAATCGTCGAGAAGCGTTCCAGTTGATGATTCAGCGCGCGTTCCTTGCGTTGCATGCTCTCGATCGACTCAGATTTATCCTCGACGATGGCTAGAATCATGCCGAACGCCACAAATAATTTCGGAGTATTCCAGAGCTCCGCTGGAACGCTCGCATGGGGCGCGAGGCGATCCAGCAGCATGCCCACAGGAAACACGGCACCCCAGCAGAAAAATCCTCCGGCCGCAGTCAGAATCCCGGGGGAAGCGCGCCAGTAGTTCCGGCAAAGAAAAACTCCGGGAAGCGCAAAGCCGAGTCCAAGGAGAGCGGTCAGGCCTTCATCGAAGGAACCGCGCATTGCCGCAAGGATCGCCCAAATAGCGGTTGCCGACCCTACCACGGCAAGCGAAATGGCGTACAAGGAGAATTTCCGCAACCAGAAGAGAAAGACGATGCCACCGACAAAACACATCAACAGGCAAAGAACGTAGGGCCATCGCGCATGCAGATCGAAGCTGGCCAGAATCGCGTAAGCCACCGATGGGACGCCGGTTATCAAAAGCATCGATGTTCGCTTATGCTTGTCCTCTGCAACCGCGGAAACAGAGACAACAAAGGCGACTGCAGCGGCTTGCAGCGAACCTAAATCGATCGCGAGCAAGTACGGGCTCACGTCTCCGGCCGCCGGCTCGAGCAACTGCGCGACGAAATGTGTAAAAATAAGGAACCAGGCCACCATCCAAAGTTGCAAACGCGCAGAATGGCTGTGCCGCTTCAGAGCCAGGAAAATGCCGACCAACACGGCCACTGTTACCACGGTAGGAATTTTCTCGAGGAGCGTCATAAAATAGAGTTAAGAATAGCTCGACCCACAGTATGTCAATTTGCCAAAACAGCCAAGCGTGACGGGGTTACCAAAGTAACCAACTCGTGAAACTGTGGGTAAAACCGCCGTCTGCGCAACTTTTTAGATGGTTTACGGGTTAGTTACATGGGCTACGATTTTTATTCGTTACAATTCTTGACTCTTCTTTACGCGGCGGTCGTATCGACTAATGATTGAATGAACTCTTAGCCAACAAATGATCACGGCGGGTTGATTTGGGATCTGAAGGCATTCTCGAGTCCAACTCTGCCGGTTCGGTTTACATCCAATTCTTACAGATCTATTTGGAGAGAAAAATTGAAAAAGCTAACTTTGATTGCACTGCTCTTTGTATTTGCTCTTTTGGAAAGAACGGCGCACGCGCAAGAGATCGATGCAGCTTTCGGTGTGAGCTCACTCACCTCGGGCTCGAGCAAGACAACTAACGGGATTCTCTATCCCTCGTTGTCAGGTGGCGCATACCCCATTTTCAGCGCGGATGTCTTGCTGACCCATCATTTAGGGATTGAAGGAGACGTGTCCTGGAAAGCGAGTCAGGGTTTGTATGGTGGCTACCAGCCCTATCGTCCAATTCTTTATTCTTTCAACGCCATCTGGGCTCCGAAAATTGCCCCACACATTACGGCTGAGCTGCTGGCCGGTATCGGTGGCGAGAATCTTCGGTTCTACACTCCCAACTTGAGTTGCAGTTACTTTACCGGTTGCACCGATTACGTTACCAGCAATCACTTCGTCGGAGACTTTGGTGGCGGCATTCGCGCCTACGTCTGGCGGAGCGCGTTCATTCGTCCGGAAGTGCGCCTGTTCCTGATTAACAACAACGCGGAATTCAGTTCTTCGTATGCAGTTCGCTACGGGATCTCGCTTGGCTACAGCTTCGGGGGACGGTAGTTACCGTTCCGCGCGTTGAAGAGACTCGACGTGGTCTGCGGGGTGGGCCACGTTTGAGCCTCTCTACCCAACTGCGGTAAGTCCAGAGGGAGTTGGTTCCGTCGTCATTTCTCCGTCGACTAATCGCCAGATGTGCACCGGATTCGTATCTTTTAACTCTTCAGGCAGAGCTGTCTGCGGAAATCCCTGATAGCAGACGGGTCGGCAAAACCGGAAGATCGCTTGACTGCCGACCGACGTCGAGCGTCCGTCGGAGGTTGCGGGATACGGCCCACCGTGCACCATGGCGTGGCACACTTCAACCCCCGTCGGAAATCCATTAAAGACGAGCCGGCCGACTTTTCGCGTCAGAATCGCGACCAAATCGCCGAACTCCTCTAAATCCCTATCGGTGCCATGGATCGTCGCGGTGAGATGACCTTCAAGCTTGCTCGCGGCCTCCAACAATTCCTCTCGGTTCGAATGACGAATTAACAAAGTTGCCGGACCGAAAATCTCCGCTGCCAGAGTTTCGTCGCTCAAGAAAGTTTGAGCGTCGGTTTCGAAAAGAGCAGCGCCTACGCCGACTTCTCCGCTGGTCCCCGAACGCAGCTTTTCCGCAACGAGCCTTATGTTCGTGTTGATTTTTCGCGCGTTGATCCCCGCGCTGTAGGAAGCCTGTATGCCGGAGGTGAGCAAATGGAACGGCGCGGAATCGTCGATACACTCCCGCAGTCTCCCGACGAATGCGGAGGTCTCTGCGACTGCAGGCAGGAAAACCAGTCCAGGCTTGGTACAAAACTGGCCTGCTCCCAGAGTAAACGACGCGTACAGTGCGGCAGCTATATTGTCCGCGCGCTCTCGCAGCGCACCGGGCAGAATGAAAACGGGATTTGTGCTGCTCATCTCGGCGAAAACCGGGATTGGCTCAGGACGAGCGGCAGCCAGATCCATGAGGATTCTCCCTGCCACGCGCGATCCAGTAAAACCAGCGGCCTTCACGAGTGGATGTTTGATCAAAGCCGTGCCAACACGGTTGCCGCCGTCGAACAAAAGTGAAAAAACTCCCTCGGGCAACTTGCATTGACGGACTGCCTCGCGCGCGGCGTGGCCCACCAATTCGCTGGTGCCGGGATGCGCCGGATGCCCCTTAAAGATGACCGGATTCCCTGCTGCCAGCGCGGACGCGGTGTCCCCACCCGCCACCGAAAACGCCAATGGAAAGTTACTCGCGCCAAACACGACGACCGGGCCCACGGGACGCAACATGGAGCGAATATCGGGTTTCGGAGCAGGCTTGCGGTCTGGATTCCCGCGATCAATCCGGGCTTGCACCCACGAGCCCTCCTCGACAACATCCGCGAACAAGCGCAACTGTCCGCATGTTCGCGCGGTTTCGCCCTGCAAACGGGGCTTTGGTAGAGCGGTTTCCTGTTCGGCACGTTCGACCAGTTCTTCAGTAATGGATTCGATGTTGGCCGCGATCGCGCGCAGAAACGCGCCCCGATCCCGAGCCGATACTCTCTCGTAAGTTGCGAAGGCTTCGTGCGCCATTCTCGCAGCGCGATCAACTTCATCCGGCCCCGCGGAAAAAAAGACTGGCTCGAGACGTTTGCCGTTCTTGGGATTCATCGCATAGAAGACTTCATGCGCGGCCGCTCCTGATTCGAATCCGATTATCGATCTACCAGTGAGTTTCATCTTTCAATGCTCCGAGATTAGTTCGCGCGAGGTCGCTTCGATTTTCCGCGGTGCTTCGGAATGCTGCCCGTTATATTCGCAACGGTCCAACTGGTCCGGCCCTGCGTCGCCATTGGTTTGCCGCTTGCCCAAGTTTACAGATATCATCCCTCCACATGACATGGCTCAATATTCTTCTGTTAATGGTGGCCGTTACATCGGCCATCGCGCAAACCGCCCCGAGCTCGAAGGAAATCGATGCCGTCTATCCCGAGGCGTACGCTCTGTATCTGGATCTGCACCAGCATCCGGAACTCTCTTCCCATGAGACGCAGACGGCATCAAAACTGGCAAGCCAGCTCCGCAGTTTCGGGTACGAGGTCAACGAACACGTAGGCGGCACGGGCATTGTCGCCATACTTAAGAATGGCGGTGGCCCGACTGTTATGCTGCGAACCGAACTTGATGCGCTTCCAGTCGAAGAAAAGACTGGTCTCGCTTACGCCAGCAAAGTCCGTGCGAAAGACGACTCAGGACGTGACGTTCCTGTCATGCACGCCTGCGGACACGATTTGCACATGGCGGCGTTGGTCGCAACCGCGGCAGTGATGGCGCACAGCAAAGACACCTGGCACGGTACTTTGATGCTCATCGGCCAGCCTGCGGAGGAAACCATCTCAGGTGCAAAGAAGATGATCGACGACGGAATGTTGCAACGCTTCCCTAAGCCAGACGTGGGCGTTGCCATGCACGTCGGCAACCAACTTCCTGCCGGAACGGTCGGTGTCACTCCAGGATTTTCGTACGCCAGCGCTGACTCCGTGCGCATTACGATCTACGGAAAAGGCGGGCATGGCGCCGCCCCGCAAAATACAATTGATCCAATCGTAATCGCCGCGCGAACTGTTCTCGCTTTGCAAACCATCGTGTCGCGCGAGGTCAAGCCGGGAGAAGCGGCTGTGGTCACGGTGGGATACATCCAAGCCGGCACGAAGAATAACATCATCCCCGACCAGGTCGAACTCGGGTTGACCATTCGCACTTACAAGCCGGAGGTTCGAAAACAGATTCTCGCCGCAGTCGCGCGCATAGCCAAGGCTGAAGCCGAAGCTGGAGGCGCGCCGCGTGAACCTTCGATCGAGCTTTACGAGTCCACAAATGCGGTTTACAACGATCCCGCGCTTGCTGAGAGGCTCCGGAAAACGCTAGAAACGGCATTGGGCAAAGACAATGTCGTAACCGCGGAGCCGCTGATGGTCTCGGAGGACTATGCCTACTTCATCGAACAGGGCATCCCATCTTTTTATTTTGCGCTGGGCGGAGCAGACCCGCAAAAATATGCCGAAGCCAACATCAACGACACGAAACTGCCGTTCAATCACTCTCCACTGTTCGCTCCCGATGTTGACCCGGCGCTTCGTACTGGCATTGCGGCGGAAGTGGCGGTGCTGCGCGATCTGCTAAATACGTCGTCGAAGTAGTTATAGAACCCTCGTTCCTGGCGCGAACTGAATGCTATCGATTCTCATTTTCCATTCAATGACACATAGCTGATCGTGCCTTGCGGGCGGGATTGCAGGGCATCGCGGATAATTCTTCTCACGTGTTCGAGGTCATCGCCCACTAACTCCAGGCGCGGCGGACGCACGCGAGCGTTCCCAATCCCCACTTCTGCCTGCACCAGCTTGATCAGTTGGACAAAGTTCGGCGTGGTGTCCATGCGTAACAAGGGCAAGAACCAGCGATACAGTTCAAACGCCCTGTCACTTTCCCCGTTCATGCCATAGTTGAAAAGATCAACGGATTCGCGCGGCAATGCGTTGGCTAAACCGGCGATCCAACCGGTCGCTCCGACTCCAATGGCTTCGAGCACCGCATCATCCACGCCGACAAATATTTCCAGGCGGCGATCCAGCAACGCGCGAATAGCCGACACGCGCCTGACGTCTGTGCTTGATTCCTTCACCGCTTCGAGGTTTTCGTGCTCCGCCGCGAGTTCCTGAATCTGCGTGGGAAGAAAGTCGGTGCCGTAGGCAACCGGATTGTTGTACAACATGCAAGAGAGCGGTGTAGCGTTGAACACGGCTGCGACGTGCGCTTTCATTTCGCGCCAGTTGCCCTGATAAACATACGGCGGCAACACCATCAGCGCATCGCAACCCAAATCGGCGGCGGCTTTGGCTATGGTGACGGCTTCAGAAGTAGAGAGCGCTGAAACCGAAGCCACCACCGGGCTGCGCCCGTGTACGGCGCCCACAAGCGTGCGCAGAACTTGCAACTTTTCTTCGAAAGACAATGTCGCGCCCTCGCCCAATGAACCCAGCGTGACAATGCCTGCGCAGCCGTTCCCCAGCAGCCACCGGCAATGTTCCGCCATAAAGCGATCGTCGATTCGGAGATCTTCCGTAAAACAGGTTGTGATGGCAGGCATCACGCCCTTCCACCTCATGAGCGTCCTCCTGTGATTTCGCAGAGTTCCAGGTTTGAATCGCCGGTCAACCCGCTCAAGCTTTTGACGCGAACCGGAAAGATTGGAGGCCGAACCGAGTCTGGCTTCCAATCAAAAAGGAATTCAGTTGCCAGCCCGCAGATTCGCCCCTGGCAAGGTCCCATGCCGCAGCGGGTTTGAAGCTTGGCCGCACGCCAGCCTGACTGGTCGCGAAGACGAGAATAGTAAACGTCTTCGCAGCGGCAAACAATCGTTTCAGGCTGGGGAAGACTTCTGAGTTCAGAGCGGAGCCGAAAGGTACGATCGAGACTTCGCGCGAAGCGTCGAAGCTTTTCTCGTCTACCGAATAGTTTGCTTGCTTCTGCTATTCGTCCGGCAGCGCTAAGCCCTACGATCTCGCCCTCGACGAGCGACAACTCTACGCCTCCAATACCTGTCGGCTCCCCGGCGCAGAAAACTTCCGCAACGCTCGTTCTCTGAAAATCGTCGACCCGCACATAGCCATTCTGAATCTGACAACCGAGCAGTAATGGTAATTCGATGTTAGGAACGAGATGAAAGCCGCAAGCGAGGTAATCGCACGGGATGGTCTCCGGCTTCCCGCTTCGCGAAATCGTCACAGACTCAACCGTAGTCCTTCCGTTGGCGGCAACGGGCCAGCTGTTTGCGCTGAACCTCGTCTCCCCAACTTCTCTTTTCAATTGGAGTCCTTGTAAAAGTTTGCCCGGCTGCGCCAACAGCGCTGCGCTGAACCGGGCCAGCTTCCTCCACGATGCCTGCTCACAAATGATCGGAATCGCAGCGCCGTGCTGACGTAAATATGCGGCAACGGCAAGTAATAGCGGACCCGTGCCCGCGACGACGATTCGCTTGCCCCGTATCGGAAGACCGCTTTTGACCATCGCCTGCAATCCACCTACCCCCATGACATTCGGCAAAGTCCATCCGGGAAAAGGCAGAAATCTCTCGCGCGCCCCAGTTGCCAGAATCAACTTTTCGAAACTTAATTCCCAGATGCCATCGTCACCCTCGGCCAGCAATATCCGTTGCCCGGGTTGTTGGAAAACTCTGCTACGAAGCACAATGGCGCCAGACGACTGCAAACGTTCGATCCATTTCGAAGCCTCAGATCCCGCTTCCGACTCGCCACGCCAGATCTGACCGCCGACAGCCGGGTTGTCATCGATGATGCCAACGCGATGCCCGGATTCCGCCGCACGTACTGCCGCAGCCATACCCGCGGGCCCACCGCCGACCACGAGGACGTCGAACTGCTGTCGCGGCTGCCTATTCATCGGTCTTCACATCCATTCCCTGTTTACAGAGAATCTGGCAGCCGGGACGATGCGGCTTTCCATCGATAACCACACGGCACTCAAAGCAAATACCCATCCCACACAAGGGTCCGCGCGGTTCGCCACTTACAGAAGTCCGGCAGATTTGTCCCGCGATCGCCATCGCAACCGCCACGGTCGTGCCCGAAGGCACAACAATCGGCGCTCCGTTTACCGTCATGGTGATTTGACTACACATGTGCATGTTCCATGGCCGCTCGTGACGGCAAGTATGGCTGAATGGGAATCTCCGGTTTCGCGCCCGTGATCTGATCTACCAGGATTCGAGCGGTTGCAAGCGACGTTGTGATGCCTAACCCCTCGTGCCCAGTCGCCAGGAACAACGATGAGTCCCCCGGCCATGGCCCAATTAAGGGAAGCTTGTCGGGAGTCGCGGCACGGAATCCAGTCCAGGTGCGCACCGCCAACATTTGCGCAAGACCCGGCATATATTCCTGAGCGCGCTGCAGCATGCGCGCGAGTATCCCGTTATCGACTTCCGTTTGGTCCGCCCTGTATTGTCTCGACGACCCGATCAAAATCTGACCGGTCCGGCGCGGTTGGACGTTGAAGGCGACGGAATCATTGCTAATTGAGTGCGCGCTCTTCAAGTACCCGAGTTCTACTAGCTGATGCCGCAGGAATCCGGTGTAACGATCCGTAATGACCAGGTGCCCTTTTCTCTTTTTGATTTCTACGCCCGGTGTGAGCTTGGCCGCGTGAGCTCCAGCCGCGTTCACAACGATGTTCGCAGAAATCTCGAAGCCATCGGTCATTGTGACTCGACCTTGTCCCGCCTGCGCAACGGAGCGGCCAAGATGAAGCGTTGCTCCCTGTTTCTGGGCGCGCTCCATCAGAAAGCGCGCCGCGCAAGGCGGATAGAGCACCGCATCTTCCATTACCAGCAGTCCCCCGGCCAATCCTGGCCGAAGGTTCGGTTCAAGGCGCGTTAGAGTCTGAGCGTCCAATCTTTCGGTCGGAACGTTTCGCTGACCGTAGTAATCCTGCTTGCGCCGGACTTCGATCATCTCTTCTTCGTCGGCCGCAACCCAAATCGTACCGCACTGGTCGTACTCGACATCGATTGGTAACTCAGGACGCAACTTCTGCCAAAGCTGTTGCGAGTAACGTGTCAGAGCAAACTGGGCCTCCGAGTCATCCATCGTGACAATGTGACCCATGCCTGCCGCGGTCGCGCCTCCGCCGACCATATCGCGATCCACGACCGCGACGTACATGCCCCGGCGTGTGAATTCGTCCGCGCAAGCCGCGCCCACAATGCCCGCGCCCACGACGACTACGTCATAGGCGTCGTCGTTCATACCCGAATACCCATGCAAAGCGGATCGCGCGCATCAAGCAAGAGATCGGCTTCGGCGTTCACGAACGCAGATCCCTTGATACTCGGATACACCCTGCCATCGCGCACTTTGACTGTGCCTTCAAAGACGCTTCCGGTGATGCTTTCCTGTCGCCAGGTTTGTCCTTCGCGAAGTTTTCCGTCGGCATAGAGGCAAGCCAATTTTGCACTGGTCCCGGTACCGCACGGAGAACGATCATAGGCCTTGCCGGGACAAAGTACGAAATTCCTACTGTCGGCTTCTGCATTTTGGGGCGGACCAAACAATTCAATGTGATCAATCTCCCGGCCTTCGGCCCCCGTGATGCCATGCGCGCCGAGAGCCTGACGAATCGCCCAAGTGAAGCGGGTAAGCGCTTCAATATTGCTGAGCGACAACTCGAGATCGTGATCGCGAACATCGTAATCGCGAATGAGGTAGAACCAGTTTCCTCCCCACGCCACGTCGCCCTTCACCTTGCCGTAACCCTGCACCTCGATTGTTACGTTCGCCGCCGTCCGATAGCTTGCGACATTATTTACCGTGACCTCGCCGTTATCATGCAGAACCGTGCCCACTGCTCCGACAACGGTCTCGATCCGATGCTCTCCCGGTTTGATGCGCCCCAGATATTCCAACGTGGCTACCAAACCGATGGTGCCGTGTCCGCACATTCCCAGGTAACCAACATTGTTAAAAAAGATCACTCCCGCCGCGCACGCTGGATCAGATGGCTGGCACAACAGCGCGCCCACCATCACGTCCGAGCCTCTCGGTTCGTTGACGACAGCGGAGCGAAAACTATCGTGTTGGCTGCGAAAGCGATCCAGCCTCTCTGACAAGGGACCGATCCCCAATTCCGGGCCGCCGTTCACGACCACGCGCGTCGGCTCGCCACCGGTATGGGAATCAACGACCCGGACTCTCTGACATTCTTTACTGGCCATTGCGCGTACCAATCGGACTGAAGACTCGGCCGAGA
>Ga0209248_10000617_pt1 | contig 11200 bp, 12 predicted proteins | sample BogFormECP04_OM1_FD_188241 | JGI IMG/M metagenome (GOLD analysis project Ga0209248, IMG submission 188241) | Bog forest soil microbial communities from Calvert Island, British Columbia, Canada - ECP04_OM1 (SPAdes) (version 2) | ecosystem: Environmental > Aquatic > Freshwater > Wetlands > Bog ... | reverse complement strand
CCGATTCCCCCGACGACTAAAAATCGCCGGTCCCCTCGAGCCGCACAGATGGACAGACGAGTTTGGCGCCTCGGGGTGCGGGTAAATGCAGTAGCCGTCGGGCCGACTGACACACCGGGAACCGCCGTTGTGCCCGAGGTACTGCAAGCGGTAGCGGCGACCAACACGTTGCGCCGGACGGCAGAAGCGAGTGAAATCGCCAGTGCGATTGTCTTTCTCACCTCCGCGGATGCCAGCTACGTCAACGGTGCGGTGTTACACGCTACGGGCGGTCAGCGCGCAATCGCTGCCTAGCACAAGGGTTCTAGGACCAAGTCGGTTGCTAGATCAGCGGCTCGCCCCCGTCGACCTTTAACGTCATCCCGGTCAGGAACGTGTTGGTCATCGCGAACAGCACGGCGCTGGCGATGTCGTCCGGGGTTCCGATTCGCCGCGCCGGGTTGCTGGCGGCGATGTGCTTGAAGTAATCCCGCTTGCCGTCTTCGCCGAGCGAGTCCCAGGCGCCCGTGTCGATGACTCCGGGCGAGATCGCGTTGACCCTTATCGGAGCCAGTTCGACGGCAAGCCAGCGGGTGAGGAAGTCGACGGCCCCATTGGTGATACCCACGCCGAGATAGCCGACGTTGAGCTTGAAGGCGTGAACCCCCGAGAACAACACGAGTGATCCCCCCGGTTTGATCTGGGGCGCAAAGTATTTGGCCAGCATGGTGGGGCCGATGACCTTCGTGTCGAACGACTGCCGCAGATTGTGCCGCTCGAGGTCGGCCAGTTTTCCGCGGGCGCGAGCCGATGCGGTGGACACCACATGATCGACGGCGCCCACCCGGTCGGCGAGGGCGGCGATCGAATCGTCGTCGGTGATGTCGACCACTTCAGCGGTGACGCCGCTGGCGCCGTAGGCGCCCGCGAGCTTGGCCTGGTCCCGTCCCGCCACGATCACCCGCGCGCCTTCTGATTGCGCCAGCAAGGTGACCGCACGGGCAATCCCGCTGCCGCGTCCGACCACGACCACGGTCTTGTCCAGCAACGTGTCGCCCATCGCGCTCACTCCTATGGTCCGGTAGGCGGTGGCCAACATGCCCGGCCTGGACCCTGTCCGGGCCGCCCGCGACCCGCAACTAAAATGGGATATCCGGCCCAGAATATTTGGCGTCATCCATCCGGTCAACTCCCGCGGAGGCTATTGCGACCTGAGGGTTTTGGTGCATAATGGGATGGCTATCCCAGAAATCACAGTCTGTCGCTGCCCAACAATCACATCGCGCGGGAGGAAATCTCATGCCGGCTGTTCATCATCGCTACGCCACCGTCAATGGTCATCGGCTGTTCTTTCGCGAAGCGGGCGATCCCGACGCACCCGCGGTGGTGCTCTTGCATGGATTTCCGACCAGCTCGTACATGTTCCGGGATCTGGTGCCGGCACTCGCTGACCGCTACCACGTGATTGCACCGGACCATCTCGGCTTCGGGCTTTCCGATGCACCGCCCGTAAAGGAGTTCGACTACACATTCGACGCGCTGACCGAGTTGACCGAGGGCCTGCTGGGCACGCTTGGCGTCAATCGGTACGCAATTTATGTACAGGATTACGGCGCACCCATCGGCTGGCGGCTGGCGCTGCATAACCCGTCCGCGATCACGGCGATCATCAGCCAAAGCGGCAACGGGTACGACGCCGGCTTCGTCGAGAGCTTCTGGAAAGTCGTGCGGGCATACCAAGATGAGCAGACGCCCGACAACGAAGCCGCAGTGCGGCAGTTCCTCACGTTGGACGCCACCCGGTGGCAGTACCTCACCGGAGTACCCGACGAGACCTTGGTGGACCCTGCATCCTGGTATCACGACTACGCATTGATATCGCGGCCGAGTAACGACCTGGTGCAACTGAAGCTGCTGAAGGACTACGCCACCAACGCGCCGATGTACCCGCGCGTCCAGGAATACTTTCGCACCAGCCAAGTACCGTTGCTGGCGGTATGGGGTCGCGGTGACGAAATCTTCGGCCCGGCCGGTGCGGGGGCATTCGCCGATGACCTCCCCGACGCCGAGATCCATCTGCTCGACGGTGGGCACTTCCTGCTCGAGTCCGCACTGGACGAGGTCACCGGGCTGATCCGCAACTTCCTCGCGAAGGTCGGCGTAGCCGCCTGACGACCGCGTGCGGGCGCCTCGAGCGGCCCAGGCGGCCGAGCGTAACGTCAGGGCGGAAAAACGGCCCGGATGTCGCCGTGGCGTTCCACTCGCGCGAAAGAAACCGTCCCCTTAGTGGGCTGGATATCCCATAATCGGAGGCTTCTGCGAGCTAGCCTAACGCGATGGCCCATCCCGAAGTTCACGACGAACAACGGTTGACCCCCAAGGGGCGTGCCACCCGCGATCGAATCGTGCAAGCTGCCGCCGAGCTAATCGTCACCGAGGGCCTCTCGGCGTCGAACATGGACAGCGTGCGCAACGCCGCGTCGGTCAGCGGCTCTCAACTTGCCCACTATTTCGCCGATAAAAACGCGCTGATTCGTGCAGTCATCAGGCGCCAGATCGGCGTGGTACTGGACTTCCATCGGCAGCCCAAGCTGCGGGATCTGGATTCGTTCGACGACTTCGAGCGGTGGATCGATCTCAACATGCGCTACCTCAGACGCATCGGAACCTCCGGCGGCACACCCACCTACCACGCCCTGACCGCCCAGTTGGCGAAATCCGACGACGCGACGCGCGCCACCTTGGCGGCAGGCTATTGGCAGTGGGTCGAGTTGCTTGAAGTCGCGATCCAGCGGATGAAAGATCACGGCGTTTTGACCGCGGACGCCAACCCGCGGCGGTTGGCGTTGACCATTGTCTGTGCTCACCAGGGCGGCGCCACGTTGGCTTTTACCTATCGGGCCGAATGGCCGCACGCTGACGCCACTCGATTCGCGGTCAACTATCTACGAATGTTCGCCATCGACCCCGACGAACGGACCCCACGCCCGGCGCGGCGCCCCCGCGGCCCACGCGCAGCGGCAAAGGCGGCAACGTGAATGACGACAGCACATCGCGATTCACCCGAAAAGGACTTGCGACACGGGCGCGCATCGTTGCCGTCGCGGCCCGGCTCATCTTCGAGCGCGGCGTTGCCAACACCAGCATCGACGAGGTTCGTAACACCGCCGGGGTAGGCGGATCGCAGATCTCGCATTACTTTCGCGACAAACGCGATCTCACTCGCCAGGTCATCGCCGCACGCCGCAACGATGTCATCGCGTTTCACACACAGCCGCAGCTCGGCGCGCTCGACAGTCTCGAGGCCCTCCAAGCGTGGGCCGATGCCTGCGCAGCCGATATCGACACCGTCTACCGCCTGGGCGGATGCATCTACGGTTCCCTGGCCGGCGAGCTGATCGAGGCCGACGACGAAGTCCATGGCGATCTTGCCGACGGATACGACCAATGGCTTGAGCTATTCCAGACGGGTCTTACGGCGATGCGGCGCCGAGGCGATCTGCGCCCCGACGCCGACCCACGGCATCTGGCCGCATCACTGGTCATCGCACACCAGGGCGGTGCGATGATCACGCACGCCTCCAGCGACGCGGCACCGCTGCGGGTCGCCGTCAACGCTGCGGTTGACTATGTGCGGTCGTTCGCTGCCCAACCCGAGCCCCGCAAAAAGCCTTGTAGCTCGCCTCGGCGCCGATCGAGATCCTGAATCCCGTTCGATGGCTAGCCCCTAGACAGCTGATTTTTCGAGGATGTGGACGCCACACGCGGAGCCGAGGCCGATCACATGGGCAAGGCCGACCTTGGCATTCTCGATCTGGCGATCGCCAGCCTCTCCGCGAAGGTGATGGCAGATTTCCCAGATGTTGGCGATGCCGGTGGCCGCGATTGGGTGGCCCTTGGACTGCAGCCCGCCCGACACGTTCACCGGCGTCGAGCCGTCGCGCCACGGCGCACCTGAGTCCAAGAAGTCGGCGGCGCCGCCCTCTTCGCACAGCATCAGGTTGTCGTAGTGCACCAGCTCGGCGGTGGCGAAGCAGTCGTGCAGCTCGACCAGGTCGAGGTCGCTTGGGCTGACGCCGGCCTGCTCATAGGCGGTCGCGGCGGCATTGCGGGTCAGTGTGTTGACATTGGGCAGGACCTGGCAACCCTCCTCGTAGGGGTCGGTGGTCAGCACCGAAGCCGACACCTTCACCGCGCGCCGACGCTGTTCGAGCGAGAGTGACTTCAACGTCTCGCCGTTGCACACGACCGCGGCCGCGGCACCGTCACAGTTGGCCGAACACATCGGCCGTGTGTTCGGGTAAGCGATCATGACATCGTTCATGATCTGCTCCAGCGTGAACCTCTTCTGGTAGGCGGCAAGCGGGTTCAACGTCGAATGGGCGTGGTTCTTCTCGCTGATCCTGGCGAACAATTCGAAGCTGGTGCCGCCGTACTTGTGGCCGTACTCGGTGCCGATTTGGGCGAACACACCAGGCATTGCCTCGGTGCCGATCCGCCCGTCGAGCGGCGCGACCGCGCCGTAGCGGCCTGCCGGCGCCCAGACGTCGGCGTCGTCCTTCTTCTTGCCGCCCGCGCCGAGCAGCCCTGCGCCGGACAGCTTTTCGACGCCGACCGCCATGCCGTAATCGACTTCGCCGGCCTTCACAGCCATGATGGCGGTCCGCAGCGCGGTGGCCCCGGTGGCGCAGGCGTTAGCCACGTTGTACACCGGGATGCCGGTCTGGCCGATCTGTTTCTGAAGCTGCTGGCCGATCCCGGCACTCGCATTCATCAGGTTCCCGGCCGCCAGCACACCGATGTCGGCCATGGTCACGCCGGCGTCGGAGAGCGCATCGTTCGCGGCCGCCGCCGCCAGATCGACGGCGTCCAGATCGGGATGCTTGCCGAACTTGGTCATCCGGATCCCAAGAATCCAGATTTCGTCGCTTGCGCTCATCGTCGGTGCTCCTTCGTCATGTTCTTCGGTGATGGTCGGTCTTGGCGGGCTAGAAGGCGGGCTCGAAGCCGAAGCCAATCGCCTCGGTGCCCTCGGAATCGGTGCCGATCGGGTAGGTGGCGAGCCGCACCTTCATTCCGTCGTGGACGTGCTCGGGATCAGGCTCGACGTTGATGAGGTTGGCACGGACCCGGGTACCGCCGCAGTCGACCACGGAAGCAACGAACGGGGTGGGGATCCCAGGTGCGGCGAAGGTGACGATCGTGAACGCGCGCACCGTTCCCTCGGTCGCGACCGGGACGGTCGTGAACTCGGTCGCGAAGCAGCTGGCGCAAGCGTTGCGCCGGTCGAAGAACTGGGCGCCACAGTTGCTGCATTCCTGCGCGATTAGGTGCGGTTCGCCGTCGTCGAGCACCAGATAGTCGACCATGGGGATATGCCCAGCCATAGAAACCCGTTTCGATGAGGATTCGACAAACCACCTGCTAGAAGCATAGGCACACGCCATCAAGTTTGAGAACCTGCATCGGCGTCGCCGCTCGGGCGAGCGGCTGAAAGAGCACGAAACCATTGCGGCAGTATCGAGCTGTGGCTGTAAAGGACCTGTGGCCAAGCGAGTTTCGTCTACCTGCCCAATTCTCCATCAAGTCAAGTGCCGTCTGCACGAGGCCGGCGGACCAAGCGGATCGGTCGGGCGCGCTCGTGAGGTAGGAGGCCAGTGCGCGTTGTGGGTGCGTCGCAGTAGCCGGCAGATCATGATCGAGAATGATGAACGTGTCGAATGGTTTCGACGTACGCGGGCGGGCGCTGCAAGATGGTGAGCTCGCCGCCTGGCTAGCTGAACATAGCCTGGGGAATCGGTTCGGGTTGGCCGTTCTCGGGACGGATCCGGCCTACGATTCCAAGGCCGTCGCTCTGGCGATCGTCGCGGCCGACGGCGATGGCCGCTACATCGACACCGCTGCGTTGACACCAGACGACGAGGCGGCATTGGCATCCTGGCTTGCCGACCCTGGCCCGCCCAAAGCGGTGCACGAGGCAAAGCTGATGGCGCACGCTTTAGCGGGCTGCGGTTGGACGCTACGTGGTGTTACCTCCGATACGGCGTCGGCGGCTTACTTGTTGCGTCCCGAACAGCCGAGCCTGGCCCTCAATGACTTATTGATACACCACATGCGTTGCGCGTTACCTACGGAAACTGTCGGCGGACCTAGTGAGCGGGCCGTGCAAGCGCTGATTCTGAGGGCCTGCGCCGTGCTCGACCTGGCCGACGTGCTGGACGAGGAGTTGGCGCGTATCGACTCCTCGTCGCTGCTGAGTCGGGTGGAGCTGCCCGTTTCGCGGACGCTGGCCGAGATGGAGACGACAGGCATCGCGGTGGACCGCGCCGCGCTGACCCGCATCCAGAATCGACTCGAGGACGAAATGAAGGTCGCCGTAGACGGCCTGCTGAAGTCGATCGTCTCCGACGGGCGCATCCACACGACCTTCCAGCAGACAATCTCAGCCACCGGCAGGATTTCGTCGTCCAACCCGAACTTGCACAACATCCCGAGCCACCTCGATGACGGTCGGCAGATCCGCGACGCGTTTGTGGCGGGGGACGGTTACGTCGTACTGATGACGGGTGGCTACGAAGACCTCGAGGCGCGAATCGTGGCCCACCTGTGCAGCGATGCGGGGCTGATCGAAACCCACGGCTCTGGGGATCACTACTTGGCGGGCGGGGTGGGCGATTACCTGGGCGGTGCCCTCGACGATGCGCGCGAGATCGGGTACGTCTCCACCTTGCTTGGCCGCCGACGCTACCTGCCCGAATTGGACAGCGGTGACCGTCAGGTCCGTGCGGCCGCCGAGTGGGCCGCTCTCACTTTTCTCGTTGAGGGCAGCGCGGCGGACATCATCAAGGTGGCGATGATCCACGTCGGCCAGGCGATCAAAGATGCCGGACTGAAGTCGCGCATGTTGCTGCAGGTGGAAAACGAGCTGCTATTCGAGGTGGCCGGCGGGGAGCGCGACACGTTGGCGGCGCATGTCCGCGAGCAGATGGGCGGCGCGTACCCGCTCAATGTGCCGCTCGAAGTTTCGGTCGGATACGGACCTAACTGGGGCACCGCCGGACGATAGGAGAAAGGCACCAGGCGGCGCTTGGCCGAGGCGAACCCGCGAGTGGGAGGTCTGGACAATCATGGGTGCTACCTTGCATAATATTGGGTTGAATGTCCCATTAATTAGCTAAGGCGCTCAATCGATTAACGCAGGCTGACTAGACACGAGGTGAGCCCATGTCCGTCATCGAGAATGACACCGGCACCAGCAACACGCTGCCGGCCGCGCCTGCAGCGGTGCGTGAACAGCCCGGTGGGGAGAGCATGCGTGCGATCATCCTGAAGGGGTTCGGTGGCCTCGACAGCCTGGTCTACACGGACATCCCGAAGCCGCTGCCCAGGGACGGCGAAGTTGTGATCGAAGTAAAAGGCTTCGGTATCAACCACGCCGAGATACACATGCGTCGAGGGGAATGGGCAGAAGCCGCCGAAGTGAGCGGTATCGAATGCGTCGGCATCGTCGACTCGTGCCCGGGCGGGGAGTTTCCGCTCGGCGCCAAAGTGGCGGCCCTGATGGGCGGCCTAGGGCGAACGATCAACGGCAGCTACGCCGAATACACCCGCGTGCGCGCGGCGAACGTCGCCCTCATCGACTCCGACCTGCCCTGGTCACATTTGGCGGCGCTACCCGAAACCTACGCAACTGCTTGGACATGCCTGTTTCGCAACCTCAATCTGAAGGCGGACCAGACACTAATGATCCGCGGCGCGACATCATCCTTCGGCCAGGCCGCGCTCAAGATGGCGGTCGCCGCCGGTGCGCGCGTCATTGCCACCACGCGCAGCCGCGAACGCATTGCCATGCTCGAGAACTTGGGCGCTTCGCGGGTCGAATTGGAGAGGCGCGATCTAGCCGCCCACATCGCCGAAGCCAAGCAGATCGAGGCGATCCTTGACCTCGTCGGCAACAGCACCATCCTCGACTCCCTTGACATGCTGCGCCGCGGCGGCACAGCCTGCCTGGCGGGATGGCTGGGCGGACTTGACCCCATCGGTGATTTCAACCCGTTGCTGCGCATGGCCAGCGGCGTGAATCTGAACTTCTTCGGCAGCTTTGTATTTGGGACTCCCGGTTTCCCGCTCTCCGATGTGCCGCTCGGCGACATCGCACGGCAGGTCGCTGACGGCAACCTCGAGGCGAAGCCGGCACGCGTCTTCTCGTTCGACCAGATTCACGAAGCTCATCGGGTGGCGGAGGCCGGAGAAGCAGGCGGAAAGCTCGTGGTTGTCATGGACAGGACATAGGCTAAGAGATTGTGCTGCCAGCCCAAGGCCAACCCACACCGACGGTACTCGTGTTCGACGTGAACGAGACGCTGATCGATATCGAATCTATGGCGCCGCTTTTCGGCGAGTTGTTCGGTGATCGGCGGGTGCTTCGCGAGTGGTTCGGCCAACTCGTCATGTACTCGATGACCACCACGTTGGCGGAATGCTATGTGGACTTCTTCACGCTCGGCCAAGGCGTGCTGCGCATGCTGGCCGATATCCATCGGGTGGACATCACCGACGACGACGTCCTTCGGCTAAGAACGGGAATGCTCACCATGCCGGCCCATCCCGATGCCGCGGACGGGCTTGCACGATTGCGCGACAATGGCTTTCGCCTGGTTGCGCTGACGAATTCACCACCACCCAGTTCGGGCACGCCGACGCCACTCGAGAACGCCGGGCTGTCCGGCTTTTTCGAAAAGCAGTACAGCGTCGATTCGTGTCACGCGTTCAAGCCCGCTCCGGTGGTCTACCGGCATGTGTGCCAGGCGCTCGGGGTGGCGCCCGCTGACTGCATGATGGTGGCCGCGCACGTCTGGGATACCCTCGGCGCGCAAAATGTCGGCTTCAGTTCAGCTCTCGTCACGCGCTGGGGCAACCCACCGTTGCCAGTCGACGGCCTGCCGCAACCAAACCTCGTTGTGGATGATCTGCGCCGGCTCGCCGAGGAACTCATCAGCAGGCGCTGAATGCCACCTGACAACGCACGTTGTCAGGCGATTGATTCGGATATTTTCGACCGAACGAAACGAGACAATCTCTAACTATGGTTGCGAACAACGAATTCGACGTGGTGGTACTCGGCGCAGGGCCGATTGGACAGAATGCCGCAGAACGTGCCCGGGCTGCGGGCTTGAGAGTGGCACTGGTCGAGCGCGAACTCGTCGGGGGCGAATGTTCGTATTGGGCCTGTGTGCCCAGTAAGGCGCTGCTGCGTCCGGTCATTGCCCTCTCCGATGCCCGCCGAGTTGACGGCGCACGCGAGGCGATTACCGGTTCGATCAACGCCGCCGGCGTATTCGGCCGCCGCAACCACTATGTCAGCAACTGGGATGACAGCGGCCAGGCCGACTGGGTGAACGGAATCGGCGCGACCCTGCTACGCGGCCACGGTCGGTTGGTCGGCCCCCGACGCGTCGCGGTCACCACGCCAAGTGGCGATGAAGTGGCGCTCACTGCCCGGCATGCCGTCGTCGTCTGTACCGGAAGCCGTCCCGCGCTCCCCGACTTACCGGGCCTTGCCGAGGCCCGGCCGTGGACCAACCGCCAGGCCACTGACAGCAGCTACGTCCCGGAACGACTTGCCGTTGTCGGTGGCGGCGGTGTGGGCGTCGAAATGGCCACGGCTTGGCAGGGATTGGGTTCCAAGGTGACCTTGCTGGCTCGGGGATCTGACCTCCTGCCCAGGATGGAGCCCTTTGTCGGCGAACTCATCGCGCGCGGACTGGCGGATGCGGGCGTGGATGTGCGCGTGGGTGTATCGGTGCGCGCGCTCCGCCGCTCCGAACCCGATGGGCCGGTGGTCCTCGAATTGGACGACAGCACCGAGTTGCAAGTCGACGAAGTACTTTTCGCCACTGGCAGGGCACCGCTCACCGATGACATCGGCTTACAGACAGTGGGACTGACCCCGGGCAGCTGGCTGGACGTCGACGACACCTGCCGAGTGCGGGCCGTCGACGACGGTTGGCTCTATGCGGCAGGCGACGTCAATCACCGGGCGCTGTTGACCCATCAGGGCAAATATCAGGGACGCATCGCCGGTGCGGCTATCGGGGCCCGCGCAGCCGGAACGCCATTGGACACCAGGCCGTGGGGCACTCACGTGACCACCGCCGATCATCACGCGGTGCCCCAGGCGTTCTTCACCGATCCCGAGGCCACCGCGGTGGGACTGACCAACGAGCAGGCTGTACAGGCCGGTCACCGGGTGCGCGCGGTGGACGTCGAAATCGGTGACGTCGTGATGGGGGCCAAGCTCTACGCCGACGGGTACTCCGGCCGGGCGCGGATGGTGGTCGACGAGGACCACGGCTACCTGCTCGGTGTGACTCTGGTCGGCCCGGGTGCCACCGAGCTGCTGCACGCGGCGACCATCGCCGTGGCCGGCCAGGTGCCCATCCATCGGTTGTGGCACGCCGTCCCATGCTTCCCGACAATCAGCGAGCTATGGCTCAGACTTCTTGAGACCTACCGGGATTCGGCGGATTGATGCTGAAGATGGCATGCTGGATGGCCGGAGGAAGGAGCGTGCATGGCGACCTCAGACGGATTTCACCCGGATTTCGATGAGACGAAACAGGAAGTGACGCGTAACCGAGTGCACCACATCAAGGCGTCGGAGATCAGTTCCGACACCGCGCAATCGGAGGGGCTTCGGCGCTTCGCGGCGCTCAGCGGTCGATCGGTCGGCGCAGAGAAGCTGTGGATGGGCGAGACACACGTGTCACCCGAAACCGTCTCGGCCAATCACCATCACGGTGAATCGGAAACGGCAATCTATGTACGAAGCGGTAATCCGGAGTTCGTGTTCCACGACGGCATCCAAGAGGTGCGCATCTCAACTGCGCCCGGCGACTACATCTTCGTCCCGCCGTATCTGCCGCACCGGGAAGAAAACCCGGACCCAAACAATCCGGCGGAAGTCGTGATCGCGCGCACCACCCAAGAGGCCATCGTCGTCAACCTGCCCGCACTGTATCCGCTCTAGCAAGGTGCGAAGCGTTCGGTACACCGCGATTTCGATCAGATTCCCGTCGATGTCACGGCAGTAGTGCGAGGTCATCGCACCCAACGCGCCAATCTTGGTTACTGGTCCCGAGGTGATCTCAACTCCACATTCCCTCAGGTGGGCTCGTACCTCCTCCGGTGTGGAACGCCCGATGAAGCATAAGTCTTCAGA
>Ga0209248_10000616_pt1 | contig 11204 bp, 11 predicted proteins | sample BogFormECP04_OM1_FD_188241 | JGI IMG/M metagenome (GOLD analysis project Ga0209248, IMG submission 188241) | Bog forest soil microbial communities from Calvert Island, British Columbia, Canada - ECP04_OM1 (SPAdes) (version 2) | ecosystem: Environmental > Aquatic > Freshwater > Wetlands > Bog ... | reverse complement strand
GTCCACGTCACCGTCGATCGCCTCGGGGAATGCGCGCACCGAAGACAAATCGGCGAGATCGAGCTTGACCACGGACGTCGAGCCGCCGACCTCGGCCGCACGCTGCTCACCGAGTTCGGTGTTGCGCACAGCCAGAATCACATGGGCACCGGCCTTGGCCAGACCACGCGTCGTGCCCAGCCCCACGCCGTTCGTCGCTCCCGTCACGATGACTCGCTTGCCGGCCAGGTTGCCGAGCCGGCTCGGCGACCAAGGTGATGTCACGGCGATCAGACTAGTAGCCGGTTTGACGTGTGCACCCCCGGTATCTTTGACACGGCAAACCCCCGGCAAGTACGTGGTTCACCTTTCAGACATCCGCACCGTAAGCAGACGCGCATTTAGCAGGATCGGTGAGAGAATAGTCCTGAGATGGTCGAAGACACCGGGATCGCGCAGGCGCGGGAGCTACTGGGAGCGTTGTACCAGCAGGTCTCCAAAACCTCGCACCAACTCGAAGCGGTGGAGTACCGAAACCGTCGAGTCGGTGCGCGCGGTAACGCCTACGGTCATCGGCACCAGTCTGCGTTACGGCGAGAACTGTACGAAGAGCACCGCCTCATCGCCGGCCTACATCGTCGGTTTCCCGAGACCGATCCTCCGCTCTTCGCGCGTGACCAGTAGGTGACGCCCTAGCTCCGCAGCCGGATCACTCGATTGCATCCTCAGGCGGAAGCGTGAGAGCGGGCGGCGGGTTGTCGGCCATGTACCGGGCCCAGTCCCCAAATCGCTGGATGGTGAACCAATCGGCTTCCAGGATGGCCATGGCCGTATCGGCGGTAGGGGCATCGCCATGCCTCGACCCGACCGTCAGCGGGCCGACCGTAAGGCCATGATTCCGGATGTATCCCCACCCACCTCGGGGGGACGGAAAGACGCGGTAAATGTGGCCGATAGCCGACCCATCTATTGGCAGGGCGGCGAAACCGTTGGGGTCCACTGGGTCCTGCAGCCATTCCAGTTGCCCCTCTTCGAGTTGCGCCATCGCATCTCCTTCGTGCCCAACGGGTTCCGGGTAACGGAAATCATGCTACAAGCCCCCCAGGTTCAGGCGCCTGGCCGTAACCAACGCTCGATCGGTGGCCGTAGTAGCCGAACGTCTTACCTTTATGCGCCCCCACCCATAGCGGGCCACTATCGGCCAGCGTGTGATTACGCCGCACTCGCAGGTAGCGATCCAGCGTCACTGACGGGGCATCACCAATCGGGACGACCCTGCCCTTGCCACCTTTGCCACGGCGGATGACTGCTACCATCCGGTCCAAATCAACGTCCGATGTCAAGCAAACCCACGACCTCGGCGGCGCGGGCGCCGGTGTCGATCATGAACCTGATGATGGCCTTATCCCTGCGGTCACTGAGCCGGGTGCCTTTACAACGGCATATAACCAGGTCAAGGCGGTAATTGGGATGACAGCTTTGTCAATAAACCAGCGGAGTTCATTAACAGTGATTCGACATGAGTGACAGTGCACTAGAGATCACTAACCTGATCTACACCTACGCTGAACTCCTGGACACGGGCGAATTGGACGCGGTAGCCCGGATGTTTAGCCACGGCCGTATCTGCGGGGTCGAGGACGGTCCGCCGGAGACGATATTCAGCGGGACTGCCGGGGTCCGGCAGTTCTACGACATGGCCACTCGCATCTACGAGGACGGCACCCCGAAGACCAAACACAACACGAGCAATGTTCAGCTGCACATCAACGAGGCCGAGGGAACCGCACGCAGCACGTCCTACTACTGCGTCACGCAGGCCACCCCGGATTTGCCGCTGCAGGTGATCGTGACTGGGCATTACAAGGACACGTTCCACCGGCTGGACGGCGTGTGGTGGTTCGACAGCCGCACGATGTTCGTCGACCAGGTCGGCGATCTCAGCCACCACCTCAAGTTCTGACTCCCTGGAAAGTTTCGACCCTGTGGAACACTCGAGCGCCTTCGACGTCGCTACCGTGTTGGCCGACGCGCAGCGCAAGGAGGCACTCGCCGATTGGGGCCCAGGGGAGTTCGAACGCCCGCTTGGCGTGCTGCTGTCCGACTACGACCGTGCCTATCTCAACGGCGACCTCAACGCCGTCGGCACGCACATCCTGCGGTCGGGCATCGTGCACAGTCTGCGGATGCGGCTGCGTGCTCAGGAGTGGATCCGCCGCCACCCCGAGATCCTCGACGAGCGGGTGGACGCGCCGGTCGTCGTCATCGGCATGATGCGCAGCGGGACCACGTTGCTGCAACGGCTGCTGGCCGCCGGCCCGCGTTTCAACTGCGCCTACGGCTGGGAGGTGGTCGAGGTCGCGCCCAAGCTCGGCTACCGGTTCACCGGTGTTGATCCCCGTATCGCCGTCAGCGAAGCGCGTGAGGCGAAATCCCGTGAACTGGCACCCGACCTGTTCGCCATCCATCCGATGTATGCGCGAGAGGCCGAGGAAGAGATCGTCTTTCTTGCAGACGCGTTTTTGTCGCATGTCCCCGAATCCGGCGCGCACCTTCCTGCCTACCGGTCTTGGCTCGACGAGCAGGACTTCACCCCGGCCTACGACTACCTGCACCGCATGCTGCAGTTCCTGCAGTGGCAGAAGCGTCAAAGAGGTCCGCAGGGGAACTGGTCGCCACAGCGCTGGGTGCTCAAGTCGCCGGCGCACCTGGGCTATCTGGACCTGCTGCGCGCCCAGTTCGCGGACCTGCACATCGTGCACATGCACCGCGACCCTCGCACCATGATCGCTTCGGGAGCCAGCCTCAACGCGACCCTGCACGCCATGCACGCCGACACCGTCGACTTGCACCGGGTTGGCGCGCAGTGGCTGCAGCGGATGGGCTGGACCAATGACCGCGCAATGGGTGTCCGGGACGGCTGGGCCTTAGAAACCGGGAGAGAAGCCGGCGGGTGCGCTGCCCGGGTCACCGACATCGCCTTCGACGACGCGGTCGCCGATCCGATCGGACAGGTGGCCCGGGTCTACGACGCCATCGGCCTGCCACTTACGGTGGAGGCGGAAGGCGCGATGCGACGCTGGCTGGATGAGCGTCCCCGTGAGGCGGCGCGCCCGCCTTACGGCCTGGAGAACTACGGCCTGCGGCCTGAGCAGGTTGACGAGCGGTTCGCGTTGTACAACAAGCGTTTTCGACAGCACGCCGGAGCGTAAGGAGCAGTGCATGGTTGACGACCCCGTCTCGACGGCATCCCAGCGCGAACAGGAGCTGGCTGCGCTCGAGCTGATCGAGCACCCCACCGTCAAGGCGGCCTACCGCGCGGTCGCGGAGACTTGGGTGAGCCGGGCCAAGGCGTCGGAAGCGATGCGCGAGTGCTTCGACGATTCGTTCGCGGAGGTGATGTTCTCGGCGGCGGTGTGGTCGTCCAACCAGGACAAGGTCCGGCCCAAGGTCAGTTGCATCACCCGGCTGGCGCATCCGGTAGACGGCCGCCAGATCCCTGGATCACGTTGGGGCATCGACAATCCTGACAGCGTGTACCGGGTGATCCCGATATCTGGTGAGGAACGCTACGAGGTCCACGGCCGGGTCGGCGAGCACCGCATGACCGAGAACTACTTCACGCTGTGGGATGCCCACATGGGCACTGTCGACGTGCTCAACGGCCGCACCATGCAGGTCGACTCCGACGGCAGCTTCACCATCACCGTCGACGCCGAGCCGGCCAACGGGCGGCCCAACCATGTGCGGACTTCTGCTGCGGCACATGAGTTCTACATCCGCGATGTGCTGCTGGACTGGGGCCGCGACGATCCCAACCACCTGGAGGTGCAGCGACTCGGTGGCTCGCCGTCGACACCGGCGCGCACACTCGACGAGCAGGCCGAGGCGACTGCGGCGATGATGGCCTACTTCGCTGACTTCACCGGCAAACTCAGCCACGGCGTATACAAAATGCCGCCCAACCATTTCAACCTGGCGTGGTCGGCCGACAAGGTCGGCGCGATGCGCAACCAGGTCTATGTCATGGGCCGCTTTGAACTCGCCGACGATGAAGCGTTTGTGGTCGACCTCAGTGACGGTGGCGCCGAATACTTCACGGTGCCGCTGAGCAATATCTGGGGTACCACGTTGGACATCGTCAACCGCACCGGCAGCCTCAACAAAGCCCAGTCGGTGGCCAACGAGGACGGCACCTACACCTACGTGATCTCGCCTGGGGATCCTGGCGTGGCGAACTGGATCGACTCGGACGGACTGCGCGAAGGCATCCTGACGCTGCGAATGGCAGAGTTCGGCGAGGCCGGTCCGCGCCAGGACCTTGGCGCCCGCGCACGGGTAGTCAAGCTGGACCAGCTCGACGCCGAGGTGCCGACGTTGCACCGGGTGGGTCCCGCGGAGCGCGAAGCCCAACTCGCGGACCGACGAAGGGCGTACCTGCGACGTCTTCCGGAAGGGACGATTTGAGATGGCCCGCTGGCTGATCACCGGGTGCTCCACTGGCTTCGGCCGCGAGATCGCGCGCGCTGCGTTGGAGGCCGGCCAGAGCGTGGTGGTGACTGCCCGACGGGTTGACGCGGTCCAGGATTTCGTCGACGAGTTCGGCGATCAGGCCGTGGCCTTCGGACTCGATGTGACCGACGCCGCCCAGATCGCCGCCGCGGTCTCCGCGGCCGACAAAGCGTTCGGTGGGATCGACGTCCTGGTCAACAACGCGGGTCACGGCTATCTGTCGGCGGTGGAGGAAGGTGAGGACGCCGAAGTTCGAAAGTTGTTCGACGTCAACTATTTCGGTGCTGTCGACATGATCAAGGCGGTGCTGCCGGCCATGCGCGCTCGCGGCTCCGGGCACATCGTCAATATCTCCTCGATGACCGGTCTGGTGGCTAACCCGCCCAACGTGTACTACTCGTCGACCAAGTTCGCGTTGGAAGCGGTGACCGAAGCGCTTGCCACCGAGGTGCGGCCACTCGGCATCAAGGTGACAGCCATCGAACCGGGCGCCTTCCGCACGGACTGGGCGTCGCGATCGATGAAAGAGTCGGGCACCCCGATAAGCGACTACTCCGATGTAGCGGCGCGCAAGGACCTGATCAAGCAATTCGCCGACCACCTGCCTGGTGACCCGCGAAAGGTTGCCGAGGCGGTGCTGACGGTGACCAAGCTTGACGAGCCGCCACTGCGGCTACTGCTCGGCCGCGACGTACTCAAGGCGATGCGCGACAAGATCGCCGCGACGACATCGTCGATCGACGAGTGGGAGTCGGTCACGCGGGACGTTAACTTCCCGAGTCAGTGATAGGGCGCTTCCCGGCTGCGCGACGGCTTCAGGGCCGCGGCTGCTCCGGTTACGGGACTGCGCACAACCGTGCGCAGTCCCGACTCCCCGAAGTGTCCGTTTAACCCGAAATGTCCGTTTAACGCCAGCCGCGGTTATCGTTCCAACCGGGGCCACGGCCATCGTCGTGACCGTGCCAGCCGGGACCACCATCGTGGCAGCGGCCGCCATCCGGGTTGAAGCCCCAACCCGGGTCCCAGAAGTCGCCTGGGCACCATGTTGGGAACGGCGCGGGTTGGGCCTGGGCGACGGTAGCCTCTCCCAGACCGGCAAGCCCTAAGCCTGCGGTCACGACGAATGCCGATAGTGTAACGCGTGCAATGTTTTTCATGAATGATTTTTACCATGAGTAACCTTAGATACCCGATGCTTGATAACGTTTTGCAACGCAAGGGAAAGCGTTTCGACATATCCGGCGAACGACTACCCACTCGATGCGTCACTCAACTAACGATTTGGTCACGGTATGTCGGCGCTCGGCTCACGGCGATAAATGCCTCGAGTTCACCGGCGATGTCGGGGCCGGTGGGTTGGTAGATCACTTCGGTGATGCCTTGTCGGGCGATCTCGGTGAGGCGCCCAGCGATTTCGGCGGCTGTTCCGGTGAGGGTGGTCTGTGGGACCGCTTTCCAACTGCCTGCGGTCCACGCCGCGACGTCGGCGTCATTGAGGTCGATCAGGTGCTGATCGTAGATAGCCAAATGCCTTTCGTGTCGCGGGGTTTGGCCAATGGCGTCGAGCCAGACGTCGCCGGCGGGTAGCGCAGTGACATCGCCGCCGAATTCATGAGTTGCGTGATAGGCCAGGGCATTTCCGGGTCCTGCGGCCGCGCGAACGCGATCTGAATTGAGCGGCTCGCCGTCGGCGAGGATCGTTCCGTGCACACCGATAGCGGCCCAGCTGAATTGAGCAGCCGAACCAGTCTCGCCGTTCACGGTGAAAAGTCCGTCGGCCAGCTCTTTGACGACCGCTAGTCCCTTGGGGCCCAGCGCCGAAATCAGGATCGGGATGTTGATGGGCCGGGGCGGCGCGAATCCAGTGGGGTGCATCATCCGCATCGCAGATCCATTCCAGTCGATAGTTTCGCCGTTGAGCAGTCCGCGGAATGCGCGGACGTAATCGCTCAGGAACGACCAGCTGCTCGGCTTGGCGCCCAATGCGCGAGCGCCGGCGAAACCGGTGCCGAAGGCAACTGCGACCCGCGCTGGCGCGAGTGCCGAAAGTGCCGCTGCCGCTGAGGCGTTGACCATGGGATGTCTGAGGGTGGGTACCAGTACGCCGGGGCCCAGTCCGATGGTGCTGGTTCGTGTGGCGGCGAGAGCGAGCATCATCCACACATCGGGGCTCTCGTGTGGGGTGTCGAACAGCCATGCCCGGTCATAGCCCAGGCTTTCAGCGACGGCGATGTGTTCGGGCGAATCCAGCGAGGTCGCGAACTGCACGGATATCTTCATCGTCGTTGGGTCCTCAATGCGGCTTCGAGAAGTGATGCGGCCGCGGCGCGCGCGCCGGCTGGGGCTGTGGGGTCTCGGTCCATGCGCGCGCTGATGCCGGCGCCGTCGTAGATCATCTGGAGCTGGCGGGCGAGCATATCGGGCTCGGGCGCTCCGACCTGCTCGGCGAGTCGGGTGAAAAGCGCGCGGATCTCGGCGCGATAGTCGTCGGCCGCCTGTTCGATGAGCCCGCCAGCAGGCGCTTCGGCACTGGCGGAGATGAACGCGCAGCCGCGGAAATCCGGCTGGCCGGCCAGTTCAGCCTGAGCATCAAAGACTGCGAGCAGTCGGCTCCTGGGATCGGTGTGCTTCTCGATCGCGGCGGTGAGTCGTTCTATGGTGCCCGCGTGGCGAGACGTCAGGTAGGCCTGCACGAGTTCTTCTTTGCTGCCAAACGTGTTGTACAGCGATGCCTTGGCCACCCCGGCGTGTTCGATGATCCGGTCGATGCCGACGCTCTGGACGCCTTCGTTATAGAACAACTCGCTGGCGGCGTCGAGCAGGCGTTGGCGGACCGGTCGCCGCGGTTCGGCCGTCTCCGGTGTCGTGGTAGCCATTAACCCTCACCACCCTGAGTTTCGATCGGCTCCAACAGCATCACCGGAATCTCGCGAGCGCCGGCTTTGGCACGGTACTCCGGGAAATACGGCCAGAAGCTTTCGGCGACGCGCCACCAGCGCACCTGTTCCGCGCCGTGGACCTGCCGGGCCCGCAACTGGTAGACCGTTGCAGCGTCCTGTAGCGATACCTCTGGGTGGGCGATGAGGTTGCGGTACCACGACGGGTGGCTGGTGGCTCCCGCGTTGGACGCGATGGCGACGTAGGTGTCACCCTCCTTGATCCGCATCACAGGGTTTTTGCGGATGTTGCCCGTCTTGGCTCCGATGGTCGTCAGGATGACCACCGGCCGACCCTCGAGCGTGTTGCCTTCTCGCCCGTCGGTGGCTTCGTAGAGCGCCACCTGCTCGCGGACTCGATCACTGGGGCTGGGCTGGTATGTTGCGCTGTTCATGGCTCACACAGCCGTCCGGCCGCCGTCGACGGGAATGACCGCGCCGGTGATATAACTGGCCTTCGGGGAGGCCAGGAACGCGATGACCTCGGCGATCTCCTCGGGTTGCGCTCCGCGCTTGAACAGCGTTGTGCTAGCCAGGTTTTCGATGAGATCCCGCTTGGATTCGGCGGTGAAGACCGGGCCCGGGGCGACGGTGTTGATGCGGACGCCCGACGGGCTGAATTCGGCGGCCCAAGACCGGGTCATGGTGGTCAACGCGGCCTTCGTCGCGCCGTATGCCGCGCCACCGGCCAGACCGATGTGTCCAGCCATGCTGTCCACGCTGATGATGCTGCCGTGACCACGCTCGGCCATACCCGGTGCCAGCGCCGCGACCAGTTGGTAGGCGGCACGCACATTGCTGGCGAACATGTCATCGAAGGTGTCGGTGTCCAGCTCCGCGGTCGGCCCGAACCACGAGAACCCGCCATTATTGACCAGTACCTCGACCTCTCCGGCCTTTTCGGCCAAGGCGGTCACCGCGGCCGTGTCGGACAAGTCGGCCGCTACGAAGCGGGCATGCCCACCGGTCGATTCGATCTCTTTGACCGTCGCCGCGCCGCGCCCAGTGTCGCGACCGTGCACGATCACGCTGAAACCCTCGCGGGCCAGCTGCAGCGCCACCGCCTGCCCGATTCCCGATGTCGCCCCGGTCACCAGGGCGACTGGCAGTTGGTTCTCGGGTTGCTCCGTCATGATGACCCTCTATCTGTTGAGTAGACCTGTCTGTCTAATACGGACGACGCTAGACAGATCTGTCTGGTTAGTCAACTGTGGCATCCGGCACACTTGGCCCGACCTGTGCAGCCGCGAGCGTAACGTCGCGGCGAAAAATCCGGGTCTGAAATGTGCCGTGGCGTTACGCTCGCGGAACCCGCGCGCCGGGCGCACCGCCTATCATATTTTCAACTAGGGCTCTATTATTCGATCCCGACGGTAGCCACGGTAGGGGAGAGGACACGACTGATGGCGAAACCACCGCTATCGATGAAACCCACCGGCTGGTTCCAAGTCGCCTGGTCCACCGAGATCGGCGTCGGCGAGGTCCACCGCATGACCTACTTCGGCCAGGAGATGGTGGCCTGGCGGGCGCAGTCCGGTCGGCTGACCGTGATGGATGCCTACTGCGAACACCTGGGCGCACATCTGGGATTCGGCGGTCACGTCGAAGGCGAGGTCATCGAGTGCGCCTTCCACGGCTGGCAGTGGAGCCACGAAGGCCGCAACGTCTGCATCCCGTACGAGAACCGCCCCAACCGAGGACGTCGCATGCGCACCCATCCGGTCGTCGAGCGCAACGAATCGGTGTACATCTGGCACGACGTCGAAGGTCGAGCGCCCTTCTTCGACGTGCCCGACGTGTTCGCGGGTTTCGCTGACGGCAGCAGTCTGGCCGACTACCACCCGGTCGCCACCCTCTATCGGGAGAAGCTGGAACTGCACCCGCAGTACGTGCTCGAAAATGGTGTCGACTTCGCCCATTTCAAGTTCGTGCACAAAACACCGATCGTGCCTGTGTTCACCCGGCACGACTTCGACGAACCGGTGTCCTACGTCGACTTCACCATCACCTTCGAAGGCGACGACGGGCAGTCCATCGAGGACGTCAAGAGTGGCGTCGAGGCGATCAACGGCGGACTGGGCGTCGCGGTGACCAAGAGTTGGGGCATGGTCGACAACCGGACGATCTCGGCCGTGACCCCCGTCGACGACAACACGTCCGATGTTCGCTTCAGCGTGTACATCGGGCGAACAGCCCGCTCCGATCCGGCGAAGGCCGAGCGGAAGGCTCAGGAGTTCGCGCAAGAGGTCATTCGTCAGTTCGCGCAAGACATTCACATTTGGCAACACCAGCGTTACTCGGATCCACCCGCATTGTCCAGCAGCGAGTTCGAGGGCTTTACGGCTATCCGCAACTGGGCCAAGCAGTTCTATCCGGACGGCCGTGGCGGCAGCGCCGCTGAGCTTGAGGCCGCCGCGACCAATACTCAGTGAAGGAAGGCAGACTTCGATATGAACGCACCGATCCGGGTATTTCAGGTCGCGACCGGCAACGTCGGCACCGAGATGATCAAGCGCATCGGTAACCAACCGGATCTCGAACTGATCGGATTGCACTGCTACACATCGGAAAAGATCGGGCGCGATGCCGGTGAGATCGCCGGTCTGGCCCCCATCGGGGTGACCGCCACCGGTTCGGTCGATGACATCGTCGCCGCCAAGCCCGACGTCCTGACCTTTCACGGGGTGTTCCCCGACGAGGACCTGTACGTGAAAGTCCTTGAGGCCGGGATCAACATCGTCACCACGGCGGACTGGATCACGGGCTGGCACCGCGACAAGAATCATCCGCATGCGTCGGGCAAGCCGGTGACCCAGCTCCTGCAGGAGGCCTGCCAGAAGGGCGGGTCGACCTTCTACGGCACGGGGATGAATCCGGGCGTGAACCAGATCCTCGGAGTGGTGTGCTCCTCCGATGTCGCCGAGATCGAGAACATCACGACCCTCGAATCCGTCGACGTGTCATGCCACCACTCGAAGGACACCTGGATCGAGGTCGGCTACGGGATGCCGGTCGATGACCCGAGCATTCCGGGCAAGCTGGAAAAGTACACCCGGGTCTTCGCCGACAGCGTGCTGATGATGGCGGACTGCTTCGACCTGGAACTCGACGAGGTGATCTTCACCTACGAACTCGGCGCGTGTACCAAGGACGTCGACCTGGGTTGGTACACGATGCCGAAGGGCTCGCTCGGCGGCAACTACATCAAGTACCAGGGCATGGTCGACGGCGTGCCAAGAGTCGAGACGCATCTGGAGTGGCAGATGACGCCGCACACCGATCCGAGCTGGGACATCAAGGGCTGCTACATCACTCAGATAAAGGGCGACCCTTGCATCTACAACAAGCACATGATCTTCCCCAAACCCGGCGTCGACCTGTCCAACCCCGACAACTTCGCCTCCATCGGCATGACCGTGACCGGAATGCCGGCGCTGAACGCGATCAAATCCGTCGTCGCGGCCCCACCGGGACTGCTGACCAGTGCCGACCTACCGCTGCGGGGATTCGCCGGACGGTTCAAGATCTAGAGCCGTTCACTCGCTCGGGGACTCGATGACGGCTTGAATGGCTCGACCGTAGACGGACACGACGGCGGCGCGTTCGTAATCGTCAAGGAGCGCATTGGAGATACTCAGCGACTGCAGCAATCCGCCAACCTGTGCGGCGACGACATGGGCGCGCAGCTCCGGGTTGGGTCCGCGGAGGCGATCCTTGAGCCCGTCGATGAAGTAGCGATCAATGATTTCGAACAACCGATTGCGCACGGCGGGGCTA
>Ga0209248_10000615_pt1 | contig 11210 bp, 12 predicted proteins | sample BogFormECP04_OM1_FD_188241 | JGI IMG/M metagenome (GOLD analysis project Ga0209248, IMG submission 188241) | Bog forest soil microbial communities from Calvert Island, British Columbia, Canada - ECP04_OM1 (SPAdes) (version 2) | ecosystem: Environmental > Aquatic > Freshwater > Wetlands > Bog ... | reverse complement strand
GATGCCGGTTCTTACGCGCCGGTTACGGTTCTTGTAGATGCGCGCGCGGACGGCGTGCATTTGTCCTATGACAGGATGGCGAGCTTCTTAGCCCCTTATGAGAATCGCGACGCGCTGGAGGTCGCGAGGGATTTGGATAGGAAAATCGAAGATCTATTACGAGAAGCTGCAGCGTGAGCATACTTGACGGTCAGTCCTCGATTGCCACGACCGCATATTCACATCTACGAGCAAACCCGCGCTCCCCAAGAAAGCGCCGGGTTTTGCGGAGTCGCCGTCGCCAGACGGTCCTTAATCCGCGCAAGCGGACAGGCAAGTCCTCATAGGGTTTCCGGTCTTTTCTCCGTGCCGTCCCCTTTGTTCAAACTGATCAGCTCATCGCGAGTCCGTTTGAGAATCTCTCGTGAAAGGTTCGGGTCTGACACGGCACGAGAGAGGTTGATCGCCCCTAGCATTGCACTAATCGTGAGAATCGCGCGGGCGCGCCGATCAGAGTCGCCATTTGGAGGAACAAGGTCCGTCGAGTATGCCAAGGTGCGCTTGAGTCGTGCGGTATATACGGCCTTCGCCGATCGACTCGCCCGAGACATGTCACCCAGCAACGCGCCCAGAGCGCAGCCTGTTCCCGGAGCGTCCCGGTGCTCTTCGGTCAAATAGGCCTTCAAAACTTTCGTTAGCGTGTCAGTATTTTCCTCCCAGCGATCGAGATCTTGGAATGCGGTAGCCAGCGCCTCTACCACCAGTTCGTCGCGTGAATCGAAATGTTTGTAAAACCCGCCAACAGTAACACCCGCTTCCTTCATCACATCGGCAACGCCGATGCCTTCAAGACCGAGCTCGCGAAACCTCTTGGCAGCGACGTTCGGATCATTTATTCAGCAGCTCGCTCAGGCTTGCGCTCGAGCCTAGCGCCCGCGATTCCCGCGAAAGCTCGACGCGTTTGCAGATTTGCTCGAAATTCAACGGAAAATAAGGTTTGCACAATTCGCATCTCCAAGGTGTGGCGAACGAGGACGCTCACAGCCGTTGGGTGTAGGGTTGAAGTTCACCTTTTGAGTTGTGGCGCGGGATTCATAACGCCTTCGACATACGGACCATCAAACATGTCGGTGAGGTGGCGCTTCTCAGACTATGGCGACTCTTTATAGGTACTTTAAGGATTTCTGGAAACTGGCGGTCATTGCGCTCCTTCTAGCGGCGATCAATCAAATCTTTTCGTTGCTGGATCCGCTCATTTTTCGCCACATCATCGACTCGTACGCAACTCGCTACAAGGAATATTCGAGTCCGCAGTTCGTCCGCGGAGTGAGCCTGTTGCTGGCGGCTGCCGTCGGTGTGGCGCTCGTGTCGCGCATTGCCAAGAACTTTCAAGATTATTTCGTGAACGTGATCACCCAAAAGGTTGGAGCTCGTATCTATACGGATGGCGTTCGGCACTCGTTGGACCTTCCGTACTCTTTGTTTGAAGATCAACGCAGCGGCGAAACGCTCGGTAAGTTGCAAAGAGTTCGGAGTGACGTTGAGAAGTTCATCGCGTTGCTCGTAAACATGGTGTTTACGACGCTAATCGGCCTTGCGTTCGTGACCATCTATGCAGCGCGGGTACATTGGTCGATTGCTCCGGCCTATTTGTTGACGGTCCCTCTACTCGGCGGCTTGAGCTCGTTGCTTAGTCGCAGAATCAAGACGGTTCAGAAGCGCATTGTGAGTGAGACGACAGCACTTGCGGGGGCGACGACCGAGTCGCTGCGAAACATTGAACTGGTAAAGAGCCTCGGCCTCGCCGAGCAGGAAATCGATCGTCTCAACTCCACTACAAACAAGATTCTCAAGTTGGAACTCGAAAAAGTCCGCTACCTTCGCAGCCTTAGCTTTGTCCAGGGTAGCATCGTCAATCTTCTGCGGACTTCGATCTTGTTCCTGATGCTTTATCTCATCTACACCCAACGCATTACTGTGGGACAGTTTTTCTCGCTCTTTATCTATTCGTTCTTCATTTTTGGGCCGCTTCAGGAACTGGGAAACGTAGTCAACGCTTATCGTGAGACCGAAGCCTCGCTCGACAATTTCGAACAGATTCTCAAAATGCCGGTGCAGCCAAAACCGGAACATCCAGTTGCGCTCGACTCGCTGGAAACACTGGTGTTTGACCAAGTCACTTTCCAGCATCAATCGGCGTCATTCCCAGCTTTAAGTGGAATCTCGTTCCGCGTGGTGCGCGGGGAGACGGTTGCTTTTGTCGGACCTTCCGGCGCAGGTAAGACTTCGCTCGTTAAACTCCTGGTCGGACTCTACCGACCCATGAGCGGACATATCCTTTACAACGGAACACCGGAAGACCAAATTGCAATCGAAGATCTGCGCGAACGGCTTGGATTTGTGACGCAGGATACGCAGCTGTTCTCCGGGACGATTCGTGAAAACCTGCAGTTCGTGCGGCCCGATGCCACGGACGACGAATGTCTCGAAGTATTGCGACAAGCCGCAGTCGATGGTTTGCTTCTGCGAGCGGAGCGGGGACTCGATTCCAAGATCGGCGAGGGCGGAGTCAAAGTCTCAGGTGGAGAAAAGCAGCGGCTTTCGATTGCGCGCGCCCTGCTCCGCCGGCCCCAATTGCTGGTGTTCGACGAAGCAACCTCGTCGCTCGACTCTTTAACAGAGGAAGAGATCAGCCAGACGATTCGAGATGTGGCCGCGAGCCGCGACGCCATCACGATATTGATCGCGCATCGTCTTTCCACAGTCCTGCACGCGGATTGTATCTACGTTCTCGAACGTGGGCGCATCGTGGAGAGCGGTCCGCACGAAGATTTATTGGAGAAAAAGGGTCTGTATTACGCGATGTGGCGACAGCAAGTGGGCGAAGGGCGGGGGAAATTGCTCGACCCGGCATGATTCTCAATTATCTGCAGCCACTAGCCTTTCATCCTGTGGATCGCCCCACGGCTAACGGGGGTAATTCGCATTCAAGGATGTCAGCCGAACTCGACGGCGCGAACGCCGGGCCAAGGTCTTCTAACAAATCGGCGTGCCATTCGTTTCTGGATCAGTTGGACGGGTGCCGCTTGCTCGAATCCGGATTTCTTTCGAATGTGGACTTCCGATCCTCCCCGTTCAAAAGAAACTTCGTCTACGGCAAATTTCATCAAATAGATGCCCCGCCCGTGTTCGGCCAAAATGTTTTCGACCGCCAAAGGATTTAGAGCAGCATTGGGGTCGAATCCATGTCCTTGATCTCTGACAACGATGAACATCCCGTTGGTGGCTTCGCAGCAGCACCGGACATGAACTAATTTGCGAGCTTCTGAGCGATTTCCGTGGAGTATCGCGTTGCTCACGGCTTCCCGAAGTGCGAGTTCAACGAATTCCTCTTTGCCGTCAACGCAACGAGACTGATCGATCAGGCTCATAAGCCAGTCCACAAACGGTGAGATCAGGTCGATCTCGCTCCGCGACCAAGTGTGCACCTTGAGCGGAGCACCGAAACTCGGTTCGGGAAGAACAGCCTGAAGGGATTTGAAACTGCCAACCCAAGTCATTTCCGCAAGCTCCGGCGTCAGTCTTTCGCGCCGTTAAGAAAGAACAACATGGTCACGGGGGTTGCGCCTTTGTTCCGCCAAGCGTGGCGCGTGCCGTTTTGCACGACGACGTCGCCACGTTTAAGGTGAATGGTTTTCGCGTCATCAAGCTCCAGCCAAATCTCACCTTCATAAACTACGGAGTAGTCGACGGTATTCGTCTTGTGCATTGCTGGATCTTCTTTTTCAAAGTGATCGGCTAGCCCTCGGAGACGAATCAGAGCCTCGCTGGTTGCAGCTTCACCGTCAAACGACGGGTCCGCGAAAACTGAACCCGGCGGAAAGGTCACGAAGTGAAGGCTAGTGCCGCCCGGTCCCGGAACGACGGAATCGGGATAGCGGTCAAACCTTTGCTCCTCGCGAAGGTCCGGAATGGTCGCGTTCACCCAAACGAGCGTGTGTTCGTAACTGGGAACGCTCTTGAATTCATACGCCTGCAATTGTTCGTCACTTTGAACGACGGATTTGCCGTCTGCATTTCCGGTGACGATGCGACGATAGGTGCTTGGTTGCTTACCGCGTTTGGACAACTCTTGTTTCTTTGATGCCGTTCGATTCATGACTAAATCTCCGCCTCGCAATTTTAGTAGCAGCTTCTCGAAGTTCTCGACCGCGAACACGCAGTTCAACGCAAGCGGGACCGTCACGGGATGATGCGCATGTTGCGAAGTCTGGTGAGCTGTCGCCTGAAGCTCTGGTGTGTGTCGATGCAATTGGCAAAGCCTGCTTGACGAATTTTGATGCTGCTCAGAATGGCCTCTTCACGGAAGTTGAGCATCCAGTCCACGAACGCCCAGTTCGCAATTTGGTCGTAGGGAGTGGCATGCAAGCCATAGCGGGCGACGATGGAATCCCACAAAGGAGCCTTCTCGCTCATCTCAGAAACAGTGGACATCGCAAGAGGCTCTGCGACGGGAAGGTCATAGAAGGCGGCGACTTCACTCCAGAGTTGCCGCCAGCGATAGACGTCTCCGTTCGACACGTTGAAGATTTGATTGCGTGCTTTGTCTTCACCCAGAGCCCACAAAGTCGCACGGCCGAACAATTCCGCGTCCGTCGTGTCCTGAAGAGTGTTCCATCCCTCTTTGTTGCCAGGAAAGCGTAAGGGCAATCTGAGTTCTCGACTCATCGCAGCATAAGCGGCAAGGCTGGTGACCAGATTCATCGGTGAGTTCAGGCTTGGCCCCATGACCAGATGGGGACGCAACACCGTCCAGCTAGCTCCGTTCTTAGCGGCCCATTCAGTCACAATGTCTTCTTGCTGGTGGTAATGGATCGGCGCAATGAGACGTGGCTCGGTCTCTTTCGCTGGAGCGTTGAACGCGCCGAGACTGAAGCCGTAGGACTTCGCACCGCCGGCAAGCACGATGCGCTGAAGAGGGATATTGCGCGCCGCAAGCGCGTCGAGTGCGTTTTTCAACATCCGGGCATTTGGCTCAACCGTTTCAGCCATCGTGGGTTTCTCGACGTAGGCCGCGTAAACCAGATCGGTCACCTTGTCGAGGGCCGAAAAAGCCTTTTTTGTGCCCTCGCGATCCAAGAGATCGACGCTGACGTGAGGAGGCGCGGCGCGTTCCCGATAAGTCGGTACGGGTCGACGCGCCGCTGTGGTGATACCCCATATTGGATTTTCTGCGACAGCGTCGACGACACCGGTACCAAGAACGCCATAAGGTCCAACAAGCAGGATCTGTCGTTGCGCAACATCTGTTTCAACACTGGTGGGCATGACAATTCTCCGTTATTTGTACTTGGGGAACGTCTTTCCGAACATCGGAGCACCGCTTTTCGATTGCTCTTCGGTAGCTTCGTCCTGAATGACGTCCCAATGCTCGACCAGAATTGCGTCTTGAATGCGCACAATATCCGCCGCAATCCAATTCATGGGGGCACCGAAACCGCTAAATCTCCCGTGCACGATCACGAAGTCTCCCTCGGCTACGATCGTTCCAGGTTCGTATTTCAACGTTGGCGGAATACTTTTGATGAGATTGAACAGACCGTCGCGGCCCGGTGCGATATGAGCGCTGTGTTGAATGTAGCGAGGCGACCAGTAGCGCTCGGCCGCTGCGTAATCCCGTTTGTTGAATAGCGTGTCAAAAGCCTCAAGAACGAGTGCTTTGTTCTTTTCCTGTTTGGTCTGAGTCATTGTCTTTTCCTTCGAGGTAAAACCCCGTCCTGTTGCATCAGGGTCTTGGGATCCAGTTGGTCGAGTCCTTCTTTACGTCGGGAAAGTGTTCCGCTATTTCATCTACGCGTTCGGAATAGAACGCGACATGTCCCCTGATGTGTGCGACAGCAGGGAACGGGTTCTCGTACGTCCACACCGAATTAATGGACTTTTTTCCTCCGGCAGGAATGCTGTAGTAGTTACAATCGCCTTTGTAAGGGCAGTAGGTGACGTGGTCCGTCCGTTCCAATTGTGAAAAATCAACATCCTCGCGTGGAATATATTGAACTGGCGGATACGTCGCTTCTCGCAGCGTCAAAGAATTGCGGCTATCGGTCACCACCCGGCCGGCGACGGATACGACAACGCGGGCAGGATTGCGCTCGATGGAAATCGGGTGGTCCGGACCTGGAAGTCTTACCGATTGTTCCTTCGTGTTCTCGGTTTTCATTTTCGGTTTATCGCGCGAGTTTTCCGCCGTCAACGGCGAGTGACGCCCCAGTGATAAAGGAAGCCTTATCCGAGGCCAAAAAAAGGATCGCTGCGGCGATCTCTTCCGGTTGGCCAATACGCTTCATAGGCACGCCCGAGAGCAGTGTGGCTTTTTTCTCAGGAGTTCCCGTGAAGCGGTTCAACATTCCGGTCTCGATTGGTCCGGGAGCGACAACGTTGATCCGGATTCCGGTCTCGGCAAATTCGAGGGCCGCTGCTTTGGTGAGTCCCTCCACTGCGTGCTTGCTGCCAACGTAGAGAGCAGCGCCCGGTGCTCCCGATCTTCCGTAGGTTGAGGAAACATTGATGATGCTGCCGTGGAGTTGAGGAAGCATGACTCGCAGCTCATGCTTCATGCTCAACAATGTTCCGAGAACATTCGTGTCGAATGTGGCGGCGTAAGTTTCAGCAGTTTGGTCTGTGAAAGGTCCGGGCTTACCCTCGGTACCAGCGTTGTTGACGGCCACATCGAGCTGGCCGAAGCGAGATACAGTATGGTCGACGAGGTTCTGGACATCGCTTTCGCGACGCACATCGGCTTGCACGAACTCTGCATTTGCTCCCAGTGTTCTCAGCTCAGCGGCAAGTTTCTGCCCTTCGTCCGCGCGGCGTCCTGAAACGACTACCTTCGCCCCTTCTTTGGCGAAAGCAATCGCGGTTGCTCGTCCGATTCCCGTTAGTGCCCCCGTAATCAAAACGACTTGGTTTGACATAAACACTCCTGTTCGTTTACGCAATGGCAATCGGCGAAGCACACGCACAGCGTGCGTCAGGCATTCATTCCGCCGTCGACGGTAATATTCGCACCAGTGATGTAGGACGCCTCCGGTCCGGCGATAAACGCGACCGTATCGGCGATCTCTTCCACACGCCCGTAACGATTAAGTGCTGTTGCGGCCTTCTGCGGAACGGCCCAATCACCAGAAGCGGGATTCAATTCCGTGTCGATCGGACCGGGTTGCACGTTGTTGACCGTTATGCCCCGGCCACCAATCTCCCTGGCCAGCGCCTGAGTGAACATCTTGACGGCTCCCTTCGTGCCCGCATATGGCACGAGACCAGGCGCCGCGACGCGTTCACCCACGGCCGAACCGATCATGATGATGCGAGCGCCGCTCTTCATGTGCTTCAGCGCCGCCTGAGTCGCGACGTACACGCCACGAACGTTGATGTCGAGCACGCGATCCATCTCTTCCAGCGTCGCCTCCTCGAATGGTTTCGGAATGGCCGTGCCAGCGTTATTCACCAGCACATCCAGTCGGCCAAAGGTTGCGAACGTCTTTTCGACTGCGGCCTTAACGGCGGCGGCATCAGTTGCATCCGCCTGAATCGCGATCGCTTTTCTGCCAGAGCGTTCAATCTCCTTGACGACGGACGCGGCTGCATCCGCACCTTGTGAATAAGTGATGGCCACGTTCGCTCCATCCGCTGCCAGACGCTTCGCGATGGCGGCGCCAATGCCGCGCGACCCACCCGTTACTAGTGCAATCTTTCCGTCCAGTTTCTTAGTCATTGTCTTTCTCCTGTTCGTCGAATCTCGCTCTCTCTTGCCGCTGAGATTGGCTGCCACGTTGGATGTGGCAGTGCAGTATTGGCCGCATACTTTGATAAGCTGGGACCGATGCTTTAGAAGCATGGGAGCGGAAATGGAATTACGACACCTTCGCTATTTCGTAGCGGTTGCCGAAGCAGGCGGTCTGACGGGGGCGGCCCAGCGAAACCTGCACACGTCACAGCCGTCGCTCAGCCGGCAGATTCGTGATCTTGAGGAAGAGGTAGGGGCGCAACTCCTGACGCGTCGCGCCCGTGGAATTGAGTTGACGCCCGCAGGTCGCGTCTTTCTCGATCACGCGCGCTTGGTGCTATCGCAAGTCGCCGCGGCAGGCGAAGCGGCTCGCCGCGTCGCTCATCCCAGCAAGCCATGCTTCACGATGGGATTTCTGACTGGGCACGAATTGAAGTGGATGCCCGAGGCTTTGCGGATCCTGCGAGACGAGCTGCCTAACATCGACGTGATGGTATCGAGCCAATACTCTCCGCTGCTTGCGGAGGGCCTGTCGAAAGGAAAAATCGACGCGGCGTTTCTTCGGCGGGAGAGTGGTATGCCAGAGCTGGCTTATCGTGTTCTCGTGAAGGAGCCATTAATGGTGATTTTGCCGAGCGACCACCGCCTTGCAGCCCTCAAAGCCATCAGTCCACTAGATCTGGAGGGCGAGACTTTCGTGGCCGTATCGAAGACTGCCCCAGTGCTTCGCGCGCTCGTCGACAAGTACTTGAAACGTTCCGGGGTCAACATCACGCCAAAGCATGAGGCGGACCATCTCGCCATGGGGATGTCCTTGATAGCGTCGACACGTGGCGTAGGGCTGTTACCGGGATATGCGCAAAACTTTCTGCCGTCGTCGCTAACCAGTCGTCCTCTGAAAGGCGATGCGCCGACTGTCGATCTGGTCCTCGGCTACAAAAAGTCGAACCAGTCTCCCATTCTGAAGCTCTTGCTTTCGAAAGTGGACGAGCTGGTTGCGCGCGCGTCAAGTAAGACCGGATAAATCGGAAGTCTACCTCGCTGACTCGTCGAAAGAACGAGCCCCGCTTCGCAAATCGCCCTCGCATACGCCGAAAGCATCGCTCCTGGTCCTACAAAGTATTGTTCAGAGACGCCACCAGGAGCCGGCTGCCGCATCAGATAGGGTGGTCGACTGCCGGGCCGGGCGTCTTTGCGGCCGCGGGTGCGATGCCCAATTCAGAACGGGGCGATCAAGAAATACAGCGATCTAACATGAAGAGCGCCTGCATCGTTTATACATGTGCGTGAAGTTGGCAACGTTAGTCTCAGGAGAGTCGGGGGTCCATGAAAACACAAAGTGCAAATAAGCTGTTCACACCAGTCCAAGTCGGATCGATGCAGTTAGAACACCGCGTCGTAATGGCTCCGCTTACACGTTCGCGCTCCTTTCAGCCGGGAAGTATTCCGGGAGACCTGATGCTCGAGTACTACACGCAACGGGCTTCAGAAGGCGGGCTGATCGTTTCTGAAGCGACTCCGATTTCGATTTCGGGCGGCGGATGGTTCGGGGCGCCCGGCTTGTATTCGAACGAACAGGTTGCGGGTTGGAGGAGAATCACAAACGCAGTTCATGAGAAACGTGGGTACATGTTCTCCCAACTTTGGCACACGGGGCGTGCCTCGCATGTGGACACCACGAAAATGACCCCGGTCAGCTCTTCGGTTAACCCTGAGTACTGGCAGGATTCGACGATACTGGAATCGACGCCCAACGGATGGCAGCAGCCTTCGCCGCACCGCGCGCTGGATATCAAAGAGATCCCGGAGATCGTTGAGGACTATCGCGCAGCTGCTGGGCGCGCAAAAGCCGCAGGTTTCGATGGCGTTGAGCTTCACGCGGGTAACGGCTACCTGCCCGATCAGTTTCTGCAGGACGGCATCAACAAGCGAACCGATATGTATGGCGGTTCGATCGAGAATCGCTCCCGCTTCCTGCTTCAAGTGGTGGACGCACTGGTTTCGGTGTGGGGCGGCGACCGTGTCGGGGTGCGCATTGCGCCCAGTGGAACTTGGAATGGGGTCTCGGATAGCAATCCGATTGCGCTGTTCGACTACGTAGCACAGCGGCTGAACCGCTTCGGACTCGCTTACTTGCACATCATCGAACCACGCATCAGGGGAAACGTCCTCATCGCCGAGGGGCAGGGACCCATTGCCGCCGCGAGGCTGCGAAAGATTTTCACTGGCAAGATCATCGCGGCGGGAGGCTTTGAACCGTACACCGCCGAGGCTGCTGTGCGAGACGGCGATGCGGATTTAGTCGCCTTCGGACGGCTTTTCGTCGCGAATCCGGACTTACCCAAGCGCATCCGGCTAGGGCTGCCTCTGAATGCTTACGATCGGAATACGTTTTACACGTTCGAGGCTCGCGGCTACACCGACTATCCCTTCTATGAACAGCGATTGGGGGCGCTAGCTTCCACTTTGTAAATGGCAAACGAAATGCGATAGCCGCCTAGCTGCGCTTACAAGTACTCGCACTATGTGAGACCGTTCGGTTTCGTCCCCCCCCCCTAAAAAGTTATAACCAATTGTGCTGTTGAGCATCACATATTGGGCAGGAGAAAGCATGTCAGCTAAAAGCGTCCAGTTTACGGTTGCAGCGCACATCATGGCCGCTCTTGGTTTTCGTAACGGCGAGGAAATCCCTTCGGCAACCCTCGCTGAGAGCGTGAATGCAGACCCCACATTTGTGAGGAAATCTCTCTCGAAACTCTCAAAGGCCGGCCTGGTTGTCACAACGCGCGGTAAGAACGGCGCAAGCAGGCTCCCGCGTTCCCCCAAGCGAATAACACTTTTGGACATTTATCGCGCCAGCGGGGCGCCTCCAACATTCGGGATTCATAGCTATCCAGTGGAGAAGAGATGCCCGATCAGCATCAACATTAAAGGGTGCATGTCGTCGGTGCTAAAAAAAGCGCAGAAGAGCTTCGAGAATACTCTTGATGGAATAACGCTCGCCGACGTAGTTGGGGAAATTCGCCGGGCGCGCCGGTAATTGTGTGGTGTGATATGTGCATATTATCATCACATAGTAAGAAAAGGGAGGATCGAATATGAACAGCCTTAAAGACAAGGTCGCGGTCGTAAAGGACGGTAAGTATGTGATTTTGGGGGCGAGCGGAAACACCGGTTCGATCATCGCCAATTTTCTGCTATCGAAGGGAGAGAAGGTGCGCGTCGTGGGACGCGACGTGGGGCGACTACAGAGCTTTCTGCGCAAGGGCGCGGACGCTTTCACGGCCGAGGTGAGCGATGCGTCCGCGCTCACCAAAGCCTTCGGCGATGCTCGCGCGGCCTACTTGCTGTTGCCGCCGCTGCACTCCCGGGAAGAGCAAGAGCAACAGAGCGATGCGATCGCAAAAGCCGTGAAGGACTCCGGTCTGCGCTACGCGGTGCACTT
>Ga0209248_10000614_pt1 | contig 11215 bp, 13 predicted proteins | sample BogFormECP04_OM1_FD_188241 | JGI IMG/M metagenome (GOLD analysis project Ga0209248, IMG submission 188241) | Bog forest soil microbial communities from Calvert Island, British Columbia, Canada - ECP04_OM1 (SPAdes) (version 2) | ecosystem: Environmental > Aquatic > Freshwater > Wetlands > Bog ... | reverse complement strand
CAGGGCGTGGACCGCATCGTGCCGGTGGACGTGTACGTGATCGGATGTCCGCCGCGGCCGGAAGGGCTGTTCTACGCACTATTGAAGTTGCAGGACAAGATTGACCAGATGTCCCTGGCGAAGCGCCCGACGGCGGTGCGCTTGAAGCCGGAGATGGTGGAAGGATTCAAAGAGGGCGTGATGGTGGCGCAGTCGCCCGCACCCCGATAAGTAATCAAGGACGGCGCGTGGCCGGGATTATCAGTGGCCGAAACTCGCCGCGTAACGCCCAGTTCGGAGACGATCACGCGATGCCCTTTCTGCGGACAGCGAAGAAGGATGAGATACCCCCCGGAACGATCCGCGAATTCGATATAGACGGCAAGAACATCGCGCTTGCTAATGTCGACGGTAAAGTATTTGCAATCAATAACATATGTTTGCATCGAGGCGGCCCTTTGGGTGAAGGCGAGTTGGAGGGCCAGGTGGTCGTATGTCCGTGGCACGGCTGGAAATACGACGTGACGACCGGAAAACTGACCACCAATCCAACGGTGGGCGTGCAGTGCTACGCGGTTGAGATCCGGGGCGACGATATCTACGTAGATATCGGTTAACAATAGACTTAGCTGCCGATTTACATCCGCGTTTTTGGTCAGCTGCTCCGGCCCGAGTCCGTTCGCAAAATTCCTGCTACAAAGTTCGCAATTTATCGCGCCTTCCGTGTATAGTTCGCCCGACACTTTTTGACGGATGACGCAACCTCCCCACAAACCAAGACGCTGGCTGCTGGCCGTGGACCCGCGCGTGTACCACTGGGACACCCTTTTCGTGAAGGGCAAGGAAATGTGGCGGCATGCTGGGCATCGTCCGGACGCGATTCGCCAGCTGAAGCAGATTCACAAAGGCGACCGCGCGCTGGCGTACCATGGCAAGCCCGAACACGCGCTGTATGCGCTGGCGGAAGTGAGCCGCGATCCGTATCCCGACCCGCACGAAAACGACCCGAAGAAAATGGTGATGGACCTGCGGGCCATCGAGCGGCTGCCGCGCCAGGTGACGCTGGCCGAGCTGCGCGAAAATAAATTGCTGCGCAAAATCAAATTCCTCAAGAACACGCGCCTCACCGTCTGTCCCCTCACCGACGAAGAGTACTCGGAAATTTTGCGCATGGCGGGCATCGTCGCTTCTCCTGGCATCCCGTTACCCTGAGTCTGCCGCCGCGGATGATGGACCAGCCTCAGAAATCGCAACGCGAAGAAGCTCGAAAAATAGAACTTATTCACTCTGGCTGTGCCCACGGAGGAATTTCCCATGCAAAAGCGATTCGTGATTCTTTCAAGCGCAGCGCTCGCCTGCGCTTTTGTGATCTTTGGCTTCGCGCGTTTGCGTGCTGCGTCATCCACGGCACCGCAGAATAAAAAAACGGCGTCGCCGCAAGCCTGGTTGCGCGGAGTTTCCGATGGCAGCACGCGCGTGGTGGACATGACTTACGCGATCAACGGGAAGCTGCCCGCGTGGCCTGGAAGCGACCGCACCTTCGAAGCGAAGGCAGAAGCGACGCCGGAGAAAGACGGCTACTTCGCGCGCAGTTTCTGGATGCTGGAACATTACGGCACGCACATGGATGCGCCCGCGCACTTTCCTCCGGGGAAGGAATATTTGGATCAAATTCCCGTGGCGCGTTTGTTCGCGTCCGCGGTAGTGATCGATGTACGCGAAGAGGCCGGCAAAGATCCGGATTATCGCCTGCGCGTGGTGCGTCTGGAAAAATGGGAAGCGCTGCATGGGCGCATTCCCTCGGGAGCAGTGGTGCTGCTGCGCACCGGCTGGGCTTCGCGTTGGCCGGACCAAGCGCGCTACCGCAACATGGACGCTGCCGGGGTGATGCACTTTCCGGGATTTTCGGTGGAGGCGGCGCGGCTGCTTATCGAGCGCGGAGCAGTGGGGGTGGGAATTGATACTTTGAGCATTGACTACGGCGCGTCGAAGGATTTTGAAGTCCATCGCGTGACGCTGCCCGCCGGGCTGTACCAACTGGAAAACCTCGCGAATCTGGACCAATTGCCCGAAGCCGGCGCGTTCCTGATTTCCGCGCCTATTAAGTTGGAAGGCGGTTCCGGCGGACCTGTGCGGGTATTCGCGCTCTTGCCACAAAGCTAGCGGTGGGGGAGTAGAATACGAATATGAAGACGCTGAGTCAGCGCATCCTAGAAGATGAAATGTCTTATCCAGACTGGCAAGAAAAACTGGAACGCGGCCTGCGGGAGTTGGAAGCGGGCAAGGGCATCGAGCTCGAAGAATATTTGAAGCGATCGAGGAAAAAGCAACTTCGCCTCAAGCGGCGAAAATAGCGAAGATTACTCCACCTTACGATAGTGACTCCGATTCGGCCAGGATGCTCCCGCCGGACAATGAGAGTCTCTTCGAGATAGAAAATGCCAGAACTGCCAGAAGTCGAAACTGTGGCGCGCGGATTGCGGGAAGTGCTGCCGGGGCGGCGAGTGCTGAGCGTGCGCTTGGGCAAGACGGATTTCATTGATGATCCCGCGGCGCTGGAACAGGAATTGCCGGGCGGGACGTTTGCGCGCATCCGGCGCCTGGGAAAATATCTGCTGCTGGACCTTGAGCCGCGGAGCAGTCCCGCGGAAGAAAGTTCGCTGCTGATTCATTTGGGCATGACCGGGAAGATCAGCGTCTGTCCGCCGGAGACGCCCGTGGATTTGCACACGCACGTGTTTCTCGCTCTCGATGATGGCCGCGAGCTTCGCTACAACGACGTGCGCAGGTTCGGGCGCATGGCGCTGCTGGCGAATGGCGCGCACGAGCGCGTGCTGGGCGGATTGGGTGTGGAACCGCTGGAAGTGAGCGAGGCAGAATTTCGCACGCGGATTCAGGCGCGCAAGTCGCGCATCAAGGCGGTGCTGCTGAACCAGAGCGTGCTGCGCGGCATCGGCAACATTTACGCTGATGAAAGCCTGTGGCGCGCGAAGATTCATCCGGAAAAAATTGGCGCGCGGTTGAAGGACGATGAGTTGCGACGGCTGCATCGCGCGGTGCAGCACATTTTGCGCGAGGCGATTCGCTTGCGAGGCTCCTCCATTTCGGATTATGTGGATTTGGATGGCGGGCGCGGAGAGTTTCAGCAAAAACATCGCGCCTACCAGCACGATGGCAAGAAATGTTATCGCTGCGGCACGATCATTCGCCGCATCATCGTGGCAGGTCGCAGCACCCATTTCTGCCCGCAATGCCAGCCTGCGCCGGTGACGCCAAGAAGGCCGCGCAAGCTCGCGGAGCAACGCAGCGGCAAACGCGTGCTGCGCGCCCGCCGCAAAGCCGGGCGCTAGCGCCCCGCATAAAAATAAATCAGAATTGCGCCCAGCAGCGTGAATGTGCCGGCATAAATAAATCCAGCGTTGGGACTTACGCTCGACCACAGCACACCCACCGCGACGCTGGAAATCAAATCGCCAATTCCGTTCACCGTGGCGAGCACGCCAAAGCCCGAGCCGCGATTCGCCGCAGGGAGCAGCTCCGCCGCGAGCGATTTTTCCACGGACTGCTGCACCGCGCCGTGAATTCCCGCCAGGCCAAACAGAATCGCGAGCACCGGAATAGTGGGCGGCTCGAAAATAAATCCCGCGAACGCCGCGACCGCAAACAGATAGCCGACGGTCAGCAGCCCGCGCTTGCCAATGCGATCGGCGAGCGCTCCAGCCGGATACGATGCCGCCGCGTCCACCAAATTGTAAAAAGTGTAGAGCGCAACAGCGATGGCTGAAGCGCGCGCGAAGCCGTACTGCGGCGTCAGAATTTGTCCCGCGCGCAGGATCAGCAGCGTGGGCGCAAAATCGCCGATGCCGTGCGCGAAAACGCCGGCGAGGTAATGCCAGTAGGCTTTTGGAAGTTGCGCGAAGCTGGAGGCAAAGCTCGGGGCGCGGTGGCCTTCGTCGGGAATTCCCTTGGGCGCGAGAAACGCGAACGCCAGGCCGGCGGCGAGGCCCGGAAGCAACGTCCAGCGCAATACCCCGCGCGCGCCCAGCGTGCCCAGCAATGCCGTGGCGCACAGCGGGCCGAGGACGGCGCCGATGGTATCCATCGCGCGCTCGAATCCGAACGCGCGGCCTTGTTGTTCCGGCGCAACGCAGTCAGCTAGCAGCGTGTCGCGCGATGGGCCGCGGCTGCCTCGCCCCATCCACCCGAGCGCGCGCATCACTAGAATGGCAGGCCAGCTGTGCGCGAACGCGTAAGCGAATGTCGAAAGCCCGGTGGCGAAATATCCGATGATGCCGGTCGGCTTGCGCAATTGCGGACGATCCGCGATCCAACCGCCCGCCAATTTCGCGAAGCTGGAAAGCCCGTCTGAAACTCCCTCGATCACGCCGAGCGCAAATGCCGGCGCACCCAGGCTTGCGAGAAACGCGGGAAGAATCGCAGTTGCTGCTTCGTGGCCCCAATCGGAGAACAGGCTGGCCAGGCCGATGCCGAGCACGCCGCGCGTGAGCCAGCGTCGCGGCGGATGCGTCGCGGGATTTGGCGAGGCGGGCGAGGAAGCTCTCATAGTCTGCGGACCATCCGTCAGCGAGGCGCGCTTTCTCCCGCGCGCGCGGCGGCCGATGGCGCGAGAAAAGGCTCCGCAGCGTTGAAAATGCGTTCGGCCCAGGTGGGTCGTTCGATGGGATCGAGCCACACGATGGGAGCGCGCAAATGATTGAAAGGCGGAGCCGCCAGCAACTCAATGAGCAGATCGTGAATACGCTTTTGAAACGCGCGATCCTCGGAGCGAAATCCGTCCGCGGGAATTTCCGTTTCGACAGGCGGCACGCCGATCAGAATCGAGTACGTATCCATCCACCAGGCAAGCCAGGATTCCAGTTGCGGCTGGCGACCGAATTTGTTCACGAGGTAACAATAATTATCGAGCACCGCGCGGTCGGTAATCACCTGCGGCGCTCGCCGGGCGGCGTCCAGCTCGGCGGCAATCTGCGCGTGCAAAATCCAGAGCTGGCCCTCGATGGTGGTCGCGGCGTTCACCGGAAATGGTGATTGGCGCGCGACTTCGGTCACCAGCTCGACGTTGTAATGGGCCTTCTTCAGCAGCGAGCAGATTTCGTAGGCCAGAGTGGTCTTGCCCACGCCATGCGTTCCGATCAACGCGAGTTTCAATGTTTCGCCTCTCGCCGGCAGCGCTTCTGTTTCTAACACACTTTCGTGGCGCTACGAAAGGCGACGGCGAAACGCGCTTCGCGCCCGGCGCGTCTAGTATTCGCGATTTCTCGCGCATTGTGTTCGGGCCAAGCGGTGCATAAAATCAGTCGTTTCCGGGCGCGCGGTGCCGCGACGATTCAAAGGGAGAACCAGATGAGAGTTCGGGGCGTTTCATTTTTTGCGGTGATGGCGATTGGTGTGATGGCGAGCGGCTGGGCGGTGATTCGCGCGCAACAGCCCGCGGCAGCGGCAAAAGACCCGAATGCCGAAGCCGACGACAAGATTCTCGCCGAGGTGCATGACCATAACGAGATCATGTCGAACCTCGAATTCGTTTCAGACATGATCGGTGCGCGACTCACCGGTACTGAAAATCTGAAGAAGGCCAACGACTGGACGCGGCAGAAATTCACGGACTACGGCGTCGTGAATCCGCATCTGGAATCGTGGATCATCGCGCACACCTGGGAACGTGGCGAGGCCAGTGGGCGAATTATCAGCCCGGCGCTGCACCCGCTGGCGATTGCGTCCTACGCCTGGGCGCCTTCCACAAACGGCGCGGTGCGCGGGCCGGTGGTGTACGTGAAGGCGCGGTCGGTGGAAGATCTCGCGCAATATAAAGGTAAATTAAAAGGCGCGATCGTGATTTCCGCCGAGCCAGCGCTGCTGCCGCCACCCGACCAGCCCGCGCCCAATCCGGTGGACATTCCCTACGGAGATTCGATGGTGCTGGTGGCGCCGCACCGCCCGGGCGCACAGGCCGCTCCTGGGCCTGGATTCCGGGAATTTATTCGCGCGCGCAGCGAATTTTTTAAGAGTGAAGGGGTGCTGGCAACGCTCACCGATTCCGGCAAGCCTGACGGGCTGCTCAACATGACGGGGCTGGGAGGACGCAACTACGACATCGCGCCGATTCCGGCGGCGTTCGTCTCGTCGGCAAGCTACGGAATGATCTGGCGGCTGCTGCGGCGCGGGCCGGTGGAAGTGGAACTCAATCTCACGAATTCCATCGGCGACAAGCCGGTGGAAGTCTATAACACCGTCGCGGAAATTCCCGGCAGCGAGAAGCCCGATGAAATCGTGCTTCTGGGCGCGCATCTGGATTCCTGGGACCTAGGCACGGGGACTACCGACAACGGCACGGGCTCGATGATCGTGCTGGAAGCCGCGCGCGCACTGCAGAAGTCTGGCCTGCGGCCCAAACGCACCATCCGCTTCGTTCTGTTTTCCGGCGAAGAGCAGGGCTTGAACGGCTCGCGCGCGTACGTGGCGGCGCATCGCGCGGAATTGCCGAAATTTTCCGCGGCGCTGATTCACGACGTCGGCACCGGCCGCGTGGTCAGCATCAGCCTGATGCGCAATTATCAGGACCGCGAAGTGATGGACGCGGTTGTTGCGCCCTTGCGCTCGCTGGGATTTCTGGAACTCAGCGAGCGATGGATGACTGGCAGCGATCACGCCTCGTTCGACGAGGCCGGTGTGCCGGGATTTTTCTGTGTGCAGGATCCGGCGCAGTATTTCGAGACGCACCATTCTCAAGCCGACACCTTTGACCAGGCGCACGAAGCGGATCTGGTGGAAGGCGCGCAAGTGATGGCCGTGTGGGCCTATAACGTGGCGCAGTTGCCGGAGCTGTTGCCCCGCAAACCGGCAACGCCGGCGGCGGCCGGTGGAAATTAACCGTATGATTCCGCGGCTGCACGAAAGGAAGCTATGCGCGCCGTGCTGCAGCGCGTAACTCGCGCGCGAGTGCTGGTGGAACAAGGCGTCGCGGGCGAAATCGGTCCGGGGCTGGTGGTGCTGATCGCCGTCGGGCGGGACGACACCGCAGCGACAGCCTCATCCATGGCCGAGAAAATCGCGAACCTGCGCATTTTCGGCGATGAGCAGGGGAAAATGAACCGTTCGCTGCTGGACGCGGGCGGCGCGGTCCTGGCTGTTTCGCAATTCACGCTGTACGGCGACGCACGCGGCCAGCGCCGGCCCAGTTTTATCCACGCTGCGCCGCCGGAGCAAGGCAAGGCGCTGTATGAAGAATTTGTGCGCGCTTTGCGGGAGCTGGGAGTAAGCGTCGCGACGGGCGTTTTTCAGGCGCACATGTCGGTCGAGATCGTGAACGACGGCCCGGTCACCATTCTCCTCGATTCCGACAAACTTTTCTAAGCGGATGCCCGCGCGCCGCCTGGCGCACCTGGACTTCATCGCCAAGCGGCGCGTTCAACGCGCGCACTGGACCTTGCGCAGCGCGTTGCAGTGTCTTACGCTTTTCCGGGGGACACAGTAATGAGCGAAATCAATCGCATCCTGGATCAAATGGACCGCGCGTTTGCCGGCGACGCCTGGCACGGCCCTTCTCTCAAATCTCTCCTGGACGGAATTTCCGCCGAAGACGCCTCGAAACATCCCGTGCATGGCGCGCATTCGATCTGGGAACTGGTTAACCACATCGCGGCGTGGAATTCGATTGCGCGGCGACGCGCCGAAGGCGCCGCAGTGGAAGTGAGCACTGAAATGGATTGGCCGCCGGTTTGGGAAGCGACGGAGATAAGCTGGCAGCGATCGCTGGAGCATTTGCGCGATTGCCGCGCGCGCTTTCGCGCCGCAGTGCAAGAACTTCCGCAGGAGAAGCTGGATGAAATCGCTCCGGGCAAGGATCATTCGCTGTACGTGATGCTGCATGGCGCGATTCAGCACGATCTGTATCACGCCGGGCAGATCGCCGTGTTGAAGAAGGCGTTGCAATGACCGGTGAGCGCGGCTCATGAAACCGGCGCCCGATGGGTTCGCCGGAAAAATTCGCCTGGCGCAGCCCTCCGACCACGCGCGTATTGCCCAACTCGCCGGGCAGTTGAGTTATCCCTCGACGCCGGAAGAAATCGCGCATCGCTTACAAGGACTGCAGCGGACTGCGGAAGCAGCGGTATTCGTGGCGGAATTGGATAGCGGCGAAATCGCCGGCTGGATTGCCGTTTTCGTGTATCGCACGGTGGAAGCGGACGCGCGCGCCGAGGTCAGCGGTTTGGTGGTGGATGAACGATTTCGTTCGCAACGCGCCGGTGAACGCTTGCTGGCGCGCGCGGAACAATGGGCGCGCGAGGCCGGCTGCCGGGCCATCGGCTTGCGCTCGAACATAATCCGCGACCGGGCGCATGCATTTTATGAACGCCGCGGATACGCGCACGTGAAAACGCAGAAGGCCTTCCGCAAGCAGCTGTAACTGGAACTGGCGAAACACAAATCTAGAATCCGCCGCCACCGCCGCCGCCAAATCCACCGCCGGAACCGCCGCCTCCGCCAAATCCCGAGCCGCCGGAGCTGCGCGGCGCCGAAGCCATCACGCTGCCGGCCTGCATGGACATCATGTTGAGGTCATTCACCAGATAAAACGCGGTGAAGCCGTTGCCGTAATATCCCTGATACCACTGCGGCGGCTGCAAGGCGATTCCGGCAAACGCCTGCACCCATCTTTTCTCTACCTTTAAAGCCATCGCGTAGGGCAGGAATTTTTCGAAGAGTTCGGGCGTTTTTTCCAGACGCTCGATTTGATCTTTTTCCACGCGGCCCAGGAATTCTTCGAAGCCCAGCACTTTTTCCAGTGCGCGCGCGCCGGTAATTGTTCGCGCGGACATAAACCATCCAAAGATGCAGATCACCAAACCCGTGGCGATACCCGCGAAAATCCAGCTGCCTGCCGCTATGCCGGTGGCGTTCGCCAGATATCCCGAGCCTCCGAAAACCAGCAGGCCGCCCATCAGCAATCCCGCACCGATGTAGCCTTGCTTCACTGTGTCCGGACGATGCAGATAGTAGCCGTCGCTCATCAGCGCGCTGAAAATGCGGTCGCGAATCGCCGGCAGGTGCGTGTAGAAATGATTTTGCAAATCGGAAAGCGACACATTCGCGTTCGCGCCGTCGTCGAACAGCGCCGAAAGCATTTCCTGTTCGTGTGATCGCGCCGCGGCCCATTCCGCCGGCGGCTTCTTCATGTGAAAAATGTAATCCTTGCTGTGCGTCAGGCCGAGCAGGTGGCTTTCCTCTTTTTGCTCGATGGTCAGGTAGCCTTTCACGGCCAAATCCACCAGCGTCGCTGTGATATCGCGCATGGCGGCTTCGTTATCCACGAGCGTGCCACATTCTCCGGGAGTCAACTTGTCCGGCGGCTCGTACTGCACGGAAATCGCCTGGCGCCGCGGGTCGCGGCCGCGCGTCCACCACAGCCAGAACATCACGAAAAACGCTATCAGCGGAATCAGCAGCGGCGAATTGCTTTGCAGGAAGCGTGTGAATTGCATGGATGCGGACGGCGGATGCGCGAATCCCTTGTCGAAGCCCACCACCGCTGTCAGCCCCTGGCGATAGCCCAGCCTGCGCGTGCTGGTAATGTTCACAATATTGTCGTGGGTTTCAACGCGCGCATCTTCCGCTCGCGATCCGGTCACGCCGGTAAATGCGATAGCGTGCAGCCCGGTGACGCCCGCGGGCAGTTCGATGTGCGCCGTCACCAGGTCAATCGGGTTTTCCCATTCGTTGCCGGTCACGTTCCAATAAAGCTCGTCGTGGTCGGCGAAAAATCGCAGCGCATCGAGCACGCGATAGTGCAGCAGAATCGTGCGCGTCGCGTCTTCCGCCGCCGGCACATAAATTTTGAATTTGACGTTGCGCCCTTCGCGGTTTTGTTCCAGCTTGAGTGTTTGCCCGTCGCTATCCGTCGCGCTGATCTGATCCAGCAGCAGCGTGTAGTTCAGTCCCACGTCATCGGTGTATTCGACGGGGACGGTGCGGTAGATGCCGTGCCACGCGCCGGTGAACTGAGCTTCGATCACTTCGGTGACGTCAATCGTGCCGTCGGGATGCACCTGAACCTGTGCGTCGAAATGTTTGAATACCAGGGTGCGCGCGATCGCCGGCATCGCGGCGAAAAACGCCAGCAGAATGATTACAACAATGCGGCGGAGGCGTAGGCGGTGACGAGACATTTCGCGGCGCGCGCGCCTAGGTGGCAGCGCCGAAACTGACTTTCGGCACATCGCGCTCGGCCGGCGCGCTGATCTCGAAAAATTGCCGCGGCGTGATGTTGAACATTCCGGCGATGATGTTGGAAGGGAACTGCACGATTTTGGTGTTCAGGTCGCGCACCACCGCGTTGTAATAGCGCCGCGCGTTCTGCACGCTGTCTTCAATCTGGCTCAGCGACTGCTGCAGCTGGGTGAAACTTTCCACCGCCTTCAGTTGCGGATACGCTTCGGCCAGCGCGAACACCTGACGCAGCGCCGTGGTCAGCACGCCTTCCGCTTCGGCCTTCGCGGCAGGGCCTTGCGTGTTCATCGCCTGATTGCGCGCTGCGACGACGCCTTCGAGCGTGCTTTTCTCATGCCCGGCGTAGCCCTTTACGGTTTCCACCAGGTTGGGAATCAGATCGTAGCGGCGCTTCAGCTGCACATCAATATCAGACCAGGCGTTGTCGCACTGCACCTTCAGCCGCACCAGCCCGTTGTACATTCCGATGACGAACACCACCAGCAGCACAACAATGGCAACCAATGCCAGGATCATCGCGGCCTCCCGGATGCAGATGGACGCGCACGAACGCGCACAAATGCAGCTGCACCTACGCCTGCGGCACAGCATACGGTGTGCGTCCACCGCTGTAAAGAGCACTGTGGCAAAGTCCACGTCGCGGTTCGGCTCGCCACAACGCTTGGCATTGCATTGCCATATGGTGACGCCTAACTATCTCTGGATGGGGTGGCTTGCGCGGTACTTGATTGTGTTGTAGTTTGTCTAGCACTCGGAGAGGGCCAAGGTATGAATCGTGTGCGTTTTTGCGGTCTAATTGCGGTCACTGCCTTCGTTCTGTGTTTGCCGGTGGCGCGCGGCCAGCAGTCGTACCGGACACAGCAAGGCCTGCATCGCGCTTCCGCACCAACCGCCTCTGACCCTGCGCAGTTTCGCACGATTCCTCATCCCACGCGTTTTCTCGGCTGGCGACAGGCCGCAAAGCAAGGCGCTGATTCCGTTCGATATT
>Ga0209248_10000613_pt1 | contig 11232 bp, 12 predicted proteins | sample BogFormECP04_OM1_FD_188241 | JGI IMG/M metagenome (GOLD analysis project Ga0209248, IMG submission 188241) | Bog forest soil microbial communities from Calvert Island, British Columbia, Canada - ECP04_OM1 (SPAdes) (version 2) | ecosystem: Environmental > Aquatic > Freshwater > Wetlands > Bog ... | reverse complement strand
ACCGTATTTGAAAACGTTGCGCTCGGACTCGAGGCACAGCGGATGTCCCGGGCGGAGATCCGCAAGCGATCGTTGGCCGCGATTGATCTGATCGGGTTGGACGGGTTCGAGTCGGCATATCCGCGCGAGCTTTCCGGCGGCATGCGTCAGCGCGTGGGATTCGCCAGGGCGCTGGTGGTGCATCCGAATATTCTATTGATGGATGAACCGTTCTCCGCCCTGGACGTGTTGACCGCGGAGACGCTGCGAACCGATTTTCTGGATCTATGGGCCGAAGGCCGCATGCCCATCAAGGGCGTCATTCTCGTCACGCACAACATCGAAGAGGCAGTATTGATGTGCGACCGGGTCTTGGTATTCGGCAGCAACCCGGGCAGGATCTTAAGTGAAATCAAGGTGTCCCTGCCGCAGCCACGCAACCGCTTGGACCCGAGCTTTCGCGAACTCGTGGAGCGCATTTATGTCGAAATGACCGCGCGCCCGAAGGGCCCGGTCGCTGGCCGGCAGGAGCGCTTCCCGGGATTGGGGATAGGCAGCGAATTGCCTCACGTCTCCTCGAACCTGCTCGCCGGCCTGATGGAAGCCGTTGCGGCAGCGCCATTCAACGGCAAGGCCGATTTGCCGGAAATCGGCTCGGATCTGCAAATGGAGATCGACGAACTGTTCCCGGTTGCAGAGACCTTGCAAATGCTGCGCTTCGCGGAATTGGAGGGCGGCGACTTGAAGCTCACCGAGGATGGACTGGCGTTTGCCCATGCCTCACTCGATGAGCGCAAGCGGATATTCTTGCGTCATTTGCTCAACTACGTGCCTCTGGCGGCCCATATTCGCCGGGTATTGGATGAACGCGCGTCGCATTCCGCGCGAAAAAGCCGCTTTATCGACGAATTGGAGGACTTCATGAGCGAGGAGGCGGCGGAGAAGAGCCTGCGCGCCGCGGTGAGCTGGGGCAGATATGCCGAGGCCTTTGCCTACGATGACGAGAATGCCATGTTCAGCCTCGAGAATCCGACTTAAAATGGGTGCCATGACCGACACGGCGCTGTATTTGGATCTGCATGTTCCGCCGGACGAAATGGTGAAGTACATTCAGGATCTGATGACACTGCCGCATGACGAGATCGCGGCGAGTTCCGCGATGACCTTGGCGCAGCGTCATTGGGGCGGCGATACGCCGCTGGCGCGCGCCGCTCTGTTGCGCTGGGGCGCGCTCAATCTGGCCTTCAAGGACAAACGCTTGGAGACCTGGACCGTGGTTCGCGAACACGATCGCATCCAAGTGCCCGCGGCCTTGGTAGCGGCAGCGGGTATTGCGCCGTTGGTTCTCGACAACGAGCGGGCGGTTTTTGATATCCCTGCTCTTCTGGATGCCACCCTGGATTTTCAACCGCCAGCGGGTCAGGCCTAGCTGTCCATGAAACGCGCTGCCGTGCAAGCGCCGGAGCCGCGCTTTGGCGTACTGCGCACCATTGCGCTTTACAAGATCGTGAAGGTGGTGCTCCTGCTTGCGGTGGCCTATGGCGAGTTACGGCTTCGCGACGCGTCGCTTGCGGCGAAGCTCTTGTCCTGGGCCCAGGCGCGGCCCTACGGCTTGGAGCATCGCATAGTCACGCAGCTGCTGGAGTGGTTCGGCGGCTTGAGCGTGCCGCGAATCAATGCCCTGCGGATCGTGACGCTGGCGTACGCCGCAGTATTTGCAGTCGAGGGCGTTGGTTTGTGGATGCAGAAGCGTTGGGCTGAATGGCTGACCACGATCATCACGGCTTCGCTGATCCCGCTGGAAGCCTGGGAGTTGGCCTTGAGGCCCACCATCGGCAAGGCCTTGATAATCCTTACCAACATCGCCGTCGTTGCCTACCTCGTGTGGCATGTGCGCCGAACGAGGAAAAAAGTAATCCATCGGTCCGCATAACTTAAGATTGCAGGGCCGCGCGGCCCGCCGCAGCGTTTGTGAAATGATCTTCATCTCGGTGTAAAGCTTAGGATCGGGCGTATTCTTCGCCGAGAATCAATACCACCCGTTGGAGATTTTATGACTAAGTCCGGAACCCTGATCATCACCGCATTGTTGACTGTTGGCTTGGCCGCCGCGTCGATGGCCGCCGATGCGCCGAAGTCCGCTACGCCGGTGGCTGCCGATACCAGCACCGCGGCCCCTGCGCCTGCAGCCAAGTCGAAGAGCAGCAAGAGCTCCAAGAGCAGCAAGAGCTCCAAGAGCGGCAAGAGCTCGAAGAGCGGCAAGAGCTCGAAGAGCACGAAACCTGCAACTGCGCCTGCGACAACCAAGTAAGATTATTGGTATAAGGCCCCGACCGCTTCACGGCGGCCGGGGCTTTTTTATGGTTTGCGACGGCGATCAATTAGGGCGGGCACATGGATCTTGTTGTTGCTTTAAAAGCCTTGATTCTCGGGGTGGTCGAGGGACTGACGGAATTCCTGCCGGTGTCGAGCACCGGACACTTGATCGTCGTCGGCAGCCTGCTCGATTGGAACGACGAGAAGGGCGAACTGTTCGAAATCGTGATTCAGTTTGCCGCCATCCTGGCGGTTTGCTGGCAGTACCGGCAGCGCCTGTGGAAGGTGGTCGCGACGCTGCCGCGCGATGCAAAATCACAGCGTTTTACCGTGAATCTAGTGCTCGCGTTTTTGCCGGCGGCCGTGCTTGGCGTGATATTCATAAATACCATCAAGAAATATCTGTTCGCACCGGTGCCGGTGGCAAGCGCCTTCATCGTCGGCGGCATCCTCATCCTCTGGATAGAGAGCCGCAAGCGCACCGCGCGCATCGACAACGTGGACGCCATCAAGCCTGCGGACGCCATTTGGATCGGCTTTGCGCAAGTGCTGTCCATGATTCCGGGCACTTCGCGCTCCGGCGCCACCATCATGGGCGGGCTGCTGCGCAGTTTGTCACGGCCTGCCGCCACCGAGTTCTCGTTCTTCCTGGCGATACCCACCATATTCGGCGCCACTGTGTTCTCGCTGTACAAGGCGCGCAACTCGATCAACTTCGATGATCTGGCGGTTATCGGCGTCGGTTCGATCGCCGCTTTCGTGAGCGCGGCATTCGCGGTGCGGGCATTGCTACGCTATGTCAGCGGCCACAGCTTCAAAGTGTTCGCCTGGTATCGAATTGCGTTCGGATTCCTGATTCTCGGCACCTGGTACTTCGGATGGGTCAAGTGGTGAAAGCTTAGCGCGAGGGTATACTCGCGCCGTGCGACACCGGCTCCTCATGTGCGTAGTATCGCTGCTGATCCCGCAATTCATCACGCAATCCCTGGCGCAAACGGCCGCTGCACGGGCCGGCCAGCTTACAGTGACCCAAGCGTGGTCGCGGCCCACGCCGCCGGCCGCCACCGTGGGCGCGGTTTATTTTTCGATCAACAATGGGGGAAGCAAGGCGGACCTTTTGTTGGCCGTCAGCAGTCCGATCGCGGCCAGGGTCGAGCTGCATGAAAGCCGCAATGTGCGGGGCGTCGTTGAGATGCGCGAGTTGACGTCGGTGCCGTGCGCGGCGGGCGCCACCGTGGTTGCCGAGCCGGGCGGATTGCACGTCATGTTGGTCGGCCTCAAGCGGCCGCTGATTGCCGGCACGGCGTTTCCGCTATCGCTGCGGTTTCGCGATGCCGGCAACCTGACGCTGCAGATTCCAGTTCTGAATCGCGAGTGAACATGTTCAGTGTGACCAGCAACGCGGGCCAAGCCTTCGATATCGCCCACCTCATCCAGATCGCACTCACGCCTATTTTCTTGATCTCCGCGATCGGCGTGATCCTCAATGTGTTGACCAACCGGCTTGCGCGCATCGTGGATCGGGCACGCATCATGGAAGATCAGCTGTGCCGCCCCGATTACCGGCCGCTCGACGGCCGCGACCTGCACGAGGCGCTCGGCGTGCTGGCGCGGCGCGCCCGCTACATCAACGCGGCGATTGCATTCATCACGATCTCTGCGCTGTTCATCGCGCTGGTCGTGGTGATGCTGTTCGTCAACGCGTTTCTGCGCTGGGAGCTATCGGCATTCATCGCCTGCCTGTTCATATTGTCGATGCTGTCGCTGGCGGCGGCACTGTCGACTTTTCTGATCGAGGTGCGCATAGCGACCAGGGCTTTGCGCATCGGCATCGAAGCGGCGTCGCATCAGGGCGAGTGAGCCGGGCAATCAGCGCGCATGGGGCGCTTCGCGCACGGCAATTGGCACGTTGCACAAATCAATGCGCCCGGCCGGAACCTTGAAGAACTCCTCGGGCCGATTGCGGCGCGATTCGATCAGCGCCTTGAATGTCGCGGTATCTGTGCGAATCACTTCCAGATTGGAGCGCTCCGCCGCCGGCACATCGGCGGCGACGCGAATCGACTTGATCGGCAGCGGCGATTGGGTCTTGGAATAGAAACCCATCTCCAAGCTGCCGCGCGGCAATGCCGACAGCAATTCAACGCCTTTGACGACCCGGCCAACCAGCGCCACATTGCGGTCCAGATGCCGCGGCGCATGGCCGATGACCACGTACATCTCGGCGCCGCTACCGCTATCGGCCGCCAAATCGCGCCCGACGCCCACCATGCCGTAACAGTGCGCCAACCAAGCGCGCTGCAGGGCCAGCGAGCGCGCGACGGGAAAGCCGTCTGAAAAACCAACTTCCGGCGCGTATACATCGCCATCCGGCAGAGTTGCAAAGCTCATGTGTTCGGGGATGGGAAAATCGAATTCCGGTGCGACTTTGCCGATGCCGGCCGGCAGCGGATGCCGATGTTCCGGGTCGCCCCATTGCGCGACATAATTGTCCTGTTCCCGGATTACCGCGAGCCCATTGAAATAGCCGGCCCGGGCCAGCGTTTTGATGTTATTGACATGCAGCGGCGCGAATGCCGGGGCCAATTCGATGACCACGCGCCCGCTGGGCAACTCGACGTACAAGGTATTGTTTATATCGAGCGGTCGCCAATCCGCGGGGCTCGACGCGGCCAAAACCTCTCCCATGGCGGGCTGATTGGCGGATAGCGCGGGCTGTGATAAAAAAACCAGCGCGCACAGGATTAAATACTTAAAATCGCACTTCATGCATCCATTATTGCACAAGTGGCGACCTCGCCCGGGGAGCGAAATGCGTCGGATATTTATCCCTTACCTGGCGTTGTTGGTTGCGGCTGTAAACATGCCGCTTGCCTATGCGCAGTATCCCGGTGGTCAGTCGCCCGTCGGGCCGGGCAGCATCAGTCCAATCACCGGCAGCGGCGGCAGGAATGGGCCCCAGGGCAGTGATGTTCCAACCACGCCGGTTGAGATCAAGCCGGACAAGCTAGCGGCGAAGGCGCTTAACGCAGCTACCAAATCCATGGCCAAGGCCCGCGAGTTCGAGGATGAGCTCGCCAAAGCCACGGACCCCGATAAAAAAGCGCGCGCCAGAGAGAAGCTCGAAGACCAATACGGCAGAGCTCTGGAGCAATATACGGAGGTATTGCGCAATAAGAACGACATGTACGAAGCGTGGAGCCAGGTGGGCTTCATACATCTGCGCTTTGGCGCTTTCCGCGAATCCATCGATGATTACAATCATGCGCTGGCGCTGAAGCCGGATTTGCCGGAGGCGATTGAGAATCGCGCGGTCGCCTACATCGGGGCTGATCGGCTGGATGAGGCGAAGGCTGCCTACATGGATTTATTTTTCCACGCGCGTCCCTTGGCGGACAAATTGATGGTGCAAATGCAGCTCTGGCTGCAAGTCCACCGTGCCGCGGCCAATGGCGTGCGCGTTGCGGACATCGACGCCTTCGACAAATGGCTGCAGGAGCGCGACGGCATCGCCAAAACGACGGCCTCGCTGCCGAACTAGCGAGGCACCTTTAGCGCGTCGACCGCCGCGCGCAGCTGCTCGACCTGCTCCTCGAGCACAGCTACGCGTTGGCTCAAGGTGGGCGCGCCGGACACCGCATCTGCTGCGGACGATTCCGGTTCCGGCGCCGACTCGAGAGCTCCTGAAAATAGATGCGCATAGCGTGACTCGCGGGCGCCCGCGGCTCTCGGTAAGCGCGCGATGAACGGGCCATCCTCGCGCGACATCAGGTTCTTCAGCGTCGCCTCGACCTCCTCGGCAGCGGCGAATTCGCACAGGCGATTGGTGCGCGAGCGCAGCTCGCCGGGCGTTTGCGGCCCGCGCAGCAGCATCACGCAAATGACGCCGAGCTCTTGCTTGGAGAACTTCAGCGAGCCGAATTCCGTGTTGCAAAATCGGTGTTTGTACTTCGTGACCCGGCCGCCGTAGCCTGCCGACTTGTCGCTCACCATGTATTTCTTCATGAGCGCGTCCACGGTCTGCTGGACTTCGGCTTCGCGCAGCTCCAGCACCGGCTCGCGGTTGGTTTTCTGGTTGCAGGCGTTGGTGAGGGCATTCAGCGATAACGGATACTGATCGGGGGTGGTGATTTCCTTCTCGATCAGACAGCCGATGACGCGCGCTTCGAGCGGTGAGAATTCAATATTCATGGAGCTTCCAACTCGGCGCAGCTTGTTTTAGGGTAGCGTCCCTGACCCATCCTAAAGACAGGAATGCAAAAATGAAAACCAACGCCGCTGTTGCCACCGCCGCTCGCAAGCCTCTCGAAATCATGACGGTGGAATTGGCGGGGCCGAAAGCAGGCGAGGTATTGGTGCAAATCATGGCCAGCGGGGTCTGTCACACCGATGAGTTTACCCGCTCGGGGGCGGATCCGGAGGGCTTATTTCCAGCGATTCTCGGCCACGAAGGCGCCGGCATCGTCGTCGATGTCGGTCCCGGCGTCACCTCGGTGCGCAAGGGAGATCATGTCATTCCCCTGTACACGCCGGAGTGCCGGCAGTGCAAATCCTGCACGTCGCGCAAGACCAATCTATGCACTGCCATCCGCGCCACGCAGGGCAAGGGACTCATGCCGGATGGCACCAGCCGTTTTTCCATCGGCAATGACATGGTGCATCACTACATGGGCTGCTCCACGTTCTCGAATTTCACGGTACTGCCCGAAATTGCGGTGGCGAAAATCCGTGAGGATGCGCCATTTGACAAGGTGTGCTACATCGGCTGCGGCGTCACCACGGGCATTGGCGCGGTGATCAATACCGCCAAGGTAGAGGCGGGCGCCAACGTGGTCGTGTTCGGCTTGGGCGGCATCGGCCTCAACGTCGTTCAAGGTGCGCGTCTGGTGGGCGCCAATAAAATAATCGGCGTCGATTTGAATCCGGCCCGCAAGGCGCTGGCCGAGAAATTCGGCCTGACGCATTTCGTGAATCCCAAGGAGGTGGGCGGCGATCTGGTCGCGCATCTGGTGGCGCTCACCGATGGCGGCGCCGACTACAGCTTCGAATGCGTCGGCAATGTGGATCTGATGCGCCAAGCGCTGGAATGCTGTCACCGCGGCTGGGGGGTCTCGGTGATCATCGGGGTCGCCGGCGCCGGCAAGGAAATTTCCACCCGGCCGTTCCAATTGGTCACCGGCCGTGTCTGGAAGGGCACCGCTTTCGGCGGCGCACGCGGCCGCACCGATGTGCCCAAAATCGTGGATTGGTACATGGACGGCAAAATCAACATCGACGATCTCATCACTCACAAGATGCCGCTCAAGGAAATCAACACCGCATTCGACTTGATGCATTCAGGTGAATCGATCCGCAGCGTGGTGGTTTATTCGTGACTACGTTGAACTGCATCTCGCAGCATGCCTGCTACGGCGGTGAACAGCGCTTCTACTGGCACCACTCGCATGAAACGCGCGGGCCCATGAAATTCTCCGTGTACCTGCCGCCGCAGGCGAACGCCGGCAAGGTGCCGGTACTGTATTTTCTGTCCGGCCTCACTTGCACCGAGGAGACATTTTGCATCAAGTCGCACGCGCAGAAATACGCTGCGGAATTGGGATTGATGCTGGTCTCTCCGGACACCAGCCCGCGCGAACCGCGCATTCCCGGCGACGCCGATCATTGGGACTTCGGCTATTCCGCCGGCTTTTACGTGGATGCCACCCAGGCGCCCTGGGCGCAAAACTACCGGATGTACAGTTATGTGGCGCGTGAGCTGCCGCAGATTGTGCACGAGCATTTTCCTGCGATCCTTGGTGCAGCCGGAATATTCGGCCATTCCATGGGCGGCCACGGCGCGCTCACCTTGGCGATGCGCAACCCGCAGCAGTACAAGTCGGTTTCGGCATTTGCGCCGATTGCGGCGCCCTCGCAATGTCCCTGGGGCCGCAAGGCATTCAGCAATTATTTTGGCGCCGAGTCTCAGATCTGGCGCGAGCACGACGCCACGGAATTGGTGGCGCGCCGCGCCTATCCCGGGCCCATCCTCATCGACCAGGGAACCGCCGATCAATATCTCGCCGAACAGTTGCTGCCGGAAAAATTCGCCGCCGCCGCGGCGCAGTCCGGGCAGCGCCTGAATCTTCGCATGCAGCAGGGGTACGATCACGGCTACTACTTCATCCAGACCTTCATGGCCGATCATTTGCGCCATCACTCACAGCAGCTTGGCAGCCCGCAATTGACCGCGGCGCATTAACGAGTAATATTCACGCCACGCGCAAGGTTCCCGCAAGGGACTTAAATTGGAACGCGGTGAAATACCGCGGCTGCCCCCGCAACTGTAACCGGCGAGCGAATGTCCACGATCCACTGAAGCTTCCAGCTTTGGGAAGGGGGACAGGAGCCACAACCCGGGAGCCAGGACACCCGCCTCGCGCCGTCGTCTTGTTACCGGCCGGGGTGCGCTGATAACTGCGGGGGAAACCGTCGCGACGACAGTGTTGGAGTTGTCGTCGCGGAGCGCTCGGTTGCAAAAAAACATTCATTCGCCTTCGCGCGCCAGCTCTTGGCCCCATCCCAGGAGAAACTTGTGCGCAAATCATTGCTTGTCATTGCTGTATTCGCTCCGCTGTCCACAGCCCTAGCCGCCCCGAATGCGGCAAGCGACGATCAGCTGGAAACCTTGGTGGTTACCGCCACCCGCATTCCAACGCCGGAACTCGATGTTGCCAGCAGCATAACCGTCATCACGGCGGACGATATCGCCGCCCGGCAAGTCCGCACGCTGCCTGATTTGCTGAAAGAGGTTCCCGGCTTGAATCTGGTTCAAACGGGCGGACCGGGCGGGCAAACCTCCGTGTTCATGCGCGGCACCAATTCGAATCACACCAAGGTACTGGTCGATGGCATTGATCTTGGCGATCCGAGCAATCCGGGCGGGGCATTCGACCTCGGGACCTTCCTGACGCAGGACATCCAAACCGTCGAGATCCTGCGCGGTCCGCAAAGCGGCCTGTACGGCGGAGATGCAATCGGCGGCGTGATCAACATCATCACCAAAAGCGGCTCAGGTCCGGCGCAATTCAACGCCGGCGTCGAGGCCGGATCGTTCGATACCTTCAACCAGGCCGGCAGCGCGAGCGGTTCCCTCGATCAGTTTCACTACGCAGCGACGCTGCAGCACTACCACGCCGGCGCGACGCCGGTGACGCCTTTGGATTTGCTGCCGCCAGGACAGGCGCGCATCGACGACTACGACGACAATCTCACCGCATCGACCAAGCTCGGACTTGATGTCACGGATCATTTCGATCTTGGACTGGTCGCGCGCTACACCGATTCGCACCTGCGCATCACCGGCGATAACTTCGCCACCTTTCCCGCGACACCCGATACTTCGCAAAGCGACAACAACACAACACAGTACTACACGCGCGCCACCGGTCATCTCTTGCTGTTGGACGGCGCACTCGAGCAGACCGTGGGCGCCGCCTACAGCAACGTCAAATCCTCGCAGTACAGTCCGGATAATCCCGCGGCATATCTGTACGGCGAGCGGGAGAAGTACGACTGGCAGGGCATCCTTAAAGTAGCCGCTACGCAACAGCTGGTACTGGGCGCCGAGCATCAACGTGATGAAATTACCCAGCCCATCTCCGCCGCCACCAACGTCAACTCCGGCTACGCCGAACTGCAATCGAGCTTCGGCGGCCGCCTGTTCGACACGATCAGCGTGCGCTACGACGACAATGACCGATTCGGCAGCCAGTTTACCTACCGCGTGGCGCCCACGTATCTCATCGAAGAGACTGGAACCAAGCTCAAGGCGAGCGTCGGGACCGGATTCAAGGCGCCCAGTTTGTCGCAAATGTTCCAGAATTTTCCGGAGTTCGATTTCTTTGGCAATCCAAACTTAAGGCCGGAAACCAGCGTTGGCTACGATGCGGGCTTTGAGCAATCGCTTGGACCTGCCAACGTGAGATTTGGCGTCACTTATTTTCACAACAGCATCAAGAATTTGATTGATGACAACGCCGACTTCACCTCCCTGACCAACGTCGGGCGCGCGGTGACGGACGGCGTTGAAAGCTTCGTATCGTATCAACCGCTGCAGTCGCTCACCTTGCGCCTCGATTACACCTACCTGCAGGCCACCGACGAGATTCTGCACGAGGAACTACTGCGCAGACCAAAGCATAAGGGCGACCTGAATGCCGCGTGGCAAGCCACCAGCCGTTTGCGGCTGAACGCCACGCTGTTGTCGGTCAGCTCGTGGATCGACGGCAACCGGGATTTTTCGATTCCGCGGCTGACTGCGCCGGGCTACACGACCATGGATTGTGCCGCGAGCTACGACCTTACCAGCCATTGGGCCCTGTTCGGACGCATCAGCAATCTATTCAACCGGCACTACCAGAACCCGGACGGCTTCCTGCAGCCGACCTTCGGCGCGTTCGCCGGGGTCAAGGCGAAATTTTGAGATGGATTAGCGGACCAGGACCAACGGCTCGGAGGTGATATGCCCGTCGAAATCCATCCACACGTGACGCGCGAAGTCGTACAGCTTGCAGCGCCGCACCGTATTCCAATAGTAGCGCCAGGTGAACGCCTCGGCGTTCAAGCGCTCGTCGAGAGTGGCGGTGAGTTTCGCCTGAGCCTCTTTGAGACGGTAGAGAGGGATTCCCATGTTCACGTGATGGGCGCCATGCTCGAGAATGTAGTGGATCAAGCCGTCGAGCGGCCGCATGAGCTTGATATGCACCGTGGTGGTCGCATAGCCGGCATTGGCAGTCCACTGATCGCGCCGCTCGTACCAGGCGACTCGCGGATGCGTGTGCTGCACGTAAATCACGAATCCCATCAGGCAGTTCCAACAGAAAAATGGCACTGCGAAACCGAATGCCAGCAGCGACCAAACCGATCTGCCGCTGTACAGCCCCCACACAACCAAGCCTC
>Ga0209248_10000611_pt1 | contig 11248 bp, 17 predicted proteins | sample BogFormECP04_OM1_FD_188241 | JGI IMG/M metagenome (GOLD analysis project Ga0209248, IMG submission 188241) | Bog forest soil microbial communities from Calvert Island, British Columbia, Canada - ECP04_OM1 (SPAdes) (version 2) | ecosystem: Environmental > Aquatic > Freshwater > Wetlands > Bog ... | reverse complement strand
CTATCTGGATCTAACCAGAGTAGATATTTACAAAAAGTTAGCCAATTTTGTATGATGAATTTGCCTGGCCCAAGAGAGAAGAAGCCAACTAAAGGAGGTCTTTATGCCTGGCGCAGAATTATCATCGTCCGGAATCCCCACAATGATCTTGCGGGCCAAAGAAGAAGGCCTGCCGTTACTGGCTGCGCTCGCTGTCGGAACGCCATGGGTGGATTTGACGGAAACTGGAGACACTTATAGAACGAATGGCTTGACAACATTCTCGTCAGCTACCGCGGTTATCTGGGCCGCGCAGCACGACTTTATGCCAACGGTTCGCGATACAACGATAATAATCCGTGAAATTCCTTGCACGAATTTGGAACGCGAATAAAATTCTGCATTTCTAATTTTCATTTCGTTTTTAGTTCCACCGGAGAGTTCTGGCGCGAAAATCGCGGCTGGCGATTTGCCGTACTCTTTTTCGGATGCGATCTGAAGGGTACAGCAAACCGCGCCGTCGAGGTGTCGCGTCAGAAGGGGATGGTTTTGGTCCGAGCGCAATGTCGCATCTTGAGATAGGTGGTGAGAAGAGGATTTATCAACATCTATCCGAATTGTTTCTGTCTCGCCCGCTTCGACTTCTAGGACACCACCACAGTTGTGGCGGCGACGCCAGCAAATGTAGTTCCACCAAGATTCATCCGAGCCATTGAGGATTTTGGTAGGTTCCGTCAAAGGTGTGGGAGGTCTTGTACTGCTCGTATTTCCCGGACTGTGCTGCCTGCGCGGTCTTGGCAAGTACCGCCGCAACTTCATTTGAATCCATCGGCCGGAACGACCTCGCCGCGGCCAGGGCTTGATTGAGTATCTGCATCGAGTCGCACCCTGTGATCACAACGCTCGTGGGCAGATTCATCGCGTAGTGCAGGCATTCGACCGGAGTCACAGTCTTGCTTTCCAGGATAATGTGGTCTCCCATCGGCTTCATGCCGAGCACGCCAATGTCGTTCTTCACGAGCACTGGCAAGACTCTCTTTTCGAAGCTGTCATAGTGTGCGTCCATTACGTTAAGAGGCATTTGAACTGCATCGAACTTAAAGTCGTGCTTTGTAGCGGTGGCCAACATTTTCAAATGGATGTCTGGACTCTTGTGCCCTGTGAATCCGATAAAACGGATCTTGCCTGCCTTCTTGGCTTCCAGCATGGCTTCCATCGCGCCGCCTTTGGCAAAAATGCGATCCGGATCGGTGTCGCGAATCACTTCGTGAAACTGGAGAAGATCGATCCGGTCGGTCTGAAGGCGGCGGAGGGACTCGTCGATTTGGCTCGTCGCGGCAGCGTTAGTACGTCCATCGATCTTGGACATTAGAAAAGCTTTTTGGCGATAACCGTCGCGGAGTGCCATTCCCATGCGAACTTCACTCTCGCCGCCGTTATAGTCCCAGCAATTATCGAGAAAATTAATTCCTTCATCAAGACCGGAGCGGATGATGCGAATGCTTTCCTGAGGATCTGCCTGGCTGCCGAGATGATAGCCACCGAGCCCGACGAGCGAAACTTTCTCTCCACTTCGGCCCAGCGTCCGATACGGAATGCCATTTCTGGGTTCTGATGACGGCGCCTGCCTGTCCGCGTGCGCCGAGAAATAGGCCGCGGCCGCGAACCCGAGGAATCCACGCCGCGAAACGAAGGAGCCTGCAGTGTCGGGAGTTGGCGACGCCGACGGGAGATACGGATGCTGTACATCCTCCTGGCCGTGTTCATTGTTCTTGTCGTTCATGACGCACCTTCTCCTCCTCTTGGGTTTGTCTCGCTTCTAATTCTTCCCGATCGTATGGCTGTCTCCGCAACAACGAGGTCAGGTTTTAGATGCTCTTCGCAAAGGAGCTCCAGGTAATCCGTACTGGCGCGCGAGGTACGATCATTTCACTGGCTTGAATTTTTGGACCCTTCTGCCCCATTCGGTTTCGGCCACATAAATATTGCCTTTGGAATCGACCGCCATAGTGTGGCCATGGGTAAATTCGCCGACCTGATGACCAGGACGCCCGAAGCTCGAGAGAACTTCTCCGCTGGCATGGTCTAGAATCTTGATCTGCTCATCGCCGCCGTCGTCTACGTATATGTATGTTTGCTCCCGGTCGGGAGAAAAACCGATCCACCATGTAGTACCCCAATTATCTGGGAGGCTGTTTTCTCTCTTGATCCAAATGTTGTTTTTGAAGTTTCCCATCTTATCGAAGACTTGGATCCTGTCGCCCTGCCGGTCACAGACATAGACTAGGCTGTCGTTGCCGATGACTACACAATGCACAACCTGCATGAACGCGCCACCCACACCCGCATCGGCCTCTTCTTTTGTCCCCTGGTGCCCCCACTGACGAAGGAATTTCCCGGATCGATCGAAAACAGCAATGCGGCTGTTGCCGTAACCGTCAGCCACGTAGACATCGCCATTGACGTGATCTACCGCTATGTCGGATGGCATGTAAAACTGCGTGTGACTCGAGTTCAGAGCCCGGCCCTTGAGAGTGCCGTCGGAAGTATCGACAACGCCTCTCTTGCCGATCTGCATGAGTAGTTTTCCGTCGTGGCTGTATTTTTGGATGATTCCGTCGCCATTGCCAGCTGTCCAAAAATTGTCATCATAGTCGATGACGCAGCCGTGGGTGATATTCGGAACGACATTCCAGTCGCCAAAGCTATTCACTACGTTGCCATCGGGATTGAATTCGATGTACGGTGGCGCCTGCTTTGCAATTTCCGCTTCCTTGTCCGTCATATCATTCCGATTAACGATGAAAATGTTATCCTGTGCGTCCACACATACGCCGCTCACTTGCCCACTTACCCAGTTTTCAGGCAACGGCTTTGGCCAGCTAGGATCGACCACGAATTTCGGGCCACGGTCCTGCGCCTGCACGCGACAGACAGCTCCCAAGGCGGCCACGAGGCATAGACAAATGCGAATCTTATCGAAACACCCCATTTTCTTTTTCACTTCGCCTTCCGCGGCGAGGCCGGAATCGCATTTAAGGGCGTCAGGGTTTCCGGTGCACAGACAAATCGCTCGATCGTCCGGAATAAATATTCACGCTTCGGTTCTTCCTAATTCTGTTTGGCTAGCTCCTTAACCAAGGTCACCGGTTAAAAACTGAGGTTCGCCGTTTCCAAAGCTCCAGTCCGCCGCCGAATTCTCGACGATGGCGACCACAACGTCGCTGGGAGCGATCGAAACTGAGCTTGCCAACTGCTCCGTTAATTCCTTGTAGAATCTGCGCTTCAGAATTTCGTCTCGCTTTTTGCTTATAACCGTAATGATCAGAGCTTTGTCGGTCCGAGAGATATTTAGACCGGTGTCTTGAATGACCATGAACCCTTTGGGATGGGCTTGGTAGACCTGATAACGGTCTCGCACTGGAACATGAAACGCCTTCACGACGGCTCTGTGGACCGCGTCGAGCAGGCTCGTCACTTCGGATTGGCTTCTTCCTTCATGAGCATCGATTTTGATCAATGGCATAACGTAATCTTCCTTTTCCGCATTCCGTCTCGGACTCGGTTTTCGGACCCTCGCAAATCTCACACAGTAGCGGCCCCGGCCAGAATCTTCTGTAAGATGTTTACTTCGAACGGCTCCTGTACCAATTCCCCGACAGCTTGTGCCAAGTGCTTAAAGTGAGGGCTGGCCGCGTGTTGATCGAGCGCTGCTTGACTTTCCCAGATTTCGTAGAAATAGAAGCGTCCCTCCGCGTCTGACTCGTAGAGTTCATACAATTTACATCCGGATTCGGCGCGCGTAGGAACCAGCATGCCCTGCAGGAGAGATCTGAGTTGGTTTTCATTTCCTTTACGTGCCACGGATCTCGCGATTACGTGCACTTCAGCCATGGATGCTCAACCTCCTCGGTGCGCAACTGCTCTAGGGTGCGGTACATTGTGCTGCTACTTCAAAGCTGGATCGATTAGCGTGAGATCCGTTGCCGGATCAAGCCGTTTTTGCATCGTTACTGGATCGACTGTAACCATTACTTCCAGCGTCGGGGACACATTCGCATCGAGAAGATGACCGCCCTGTGTCGTTCCGTCGGGGCCACCCACAATCAAGTGAGTGTGAACTACCGGCTTTCCTTTATAGAGCGCGATGTCGCCACTCATTCCAATCACCTCGTGCTGACCATTGATAACAATCTTCTTGTACATTTTGCGCTGAGGATCGAACCACCCGACGGTTGCACCGTTCACTGCCCCAATCGCGGTGAAATGCGCGCTCGTAACGTGGTACTTTTCTGCAAATTCTAGCAATCCGGAGAAAGCCTCGTCTCCCTCGTAGAAGATGACCGCATATTGTTTCGCAGATTCGCCAGGGTTCAGCAATTGAACCTGCATCTTGGGCGCTTTTCCCGTCGGAACCGCTTCCGACGGCGAGACATACTCGCTTCCCTTCTCCTGCGAATACGCTACCAAGCCGGCGATCCCAATCAATACTAATGCGAAACTCAGTCGTTTTATTTTGAGCATAGCTGCCTCCTATATTCGAAAGTGTTTACGATTGGCCTTCCTCACTCGGTCCAGCCTCAACGCTAATTTCATCCAAATGGACCTACTTCTTGGTCGACGCGCCGGCGACTCGCGCCCGTTCTTTGTCTGCGGAACCCAAATGAGATTGCTCTTCCATCTGTAGAATCACTGCTGAAAAATCTTGTTCCTTTCCTTGCTCCAATTGCGCTGAGTTGACTTCAAGCGCGGCTGCGGTGGCAGGCATCCGCGCACCCACCGCGGCTGCGAGTTTGAGAATCAGCCCAAAGTCCTTATTCATGAGCCTCAGCGGAAACTGAGGACTGTAGTCGCCGACCATCGCTCTCTGCAGTTTCCCCACATGCGCCGGAGCGACAACCGCAGTTTGGGACAGCACCTCGAGCAAACGATCGCGATCGAGGCCGGCTTTCTCGCCGAGTGCAACAGCCTCAGCAATCGCCTGCATTCCAATTCCCAGCAGAGTGTTCACGACGAGCTTCATCGTCGCGCCGGAGCCGCTCGGACCGACATAAAAGTGCTTGCGCGCGATCGCGCGAAAAATGGAATCGGCGGCGTCGAAGCATTCCTGATCTCCGCCACCGAACAGGGTCACCGCTCCCTGCTCCGCAGCGGGAGTACTCCCCGATATCGTCACATCGAGGACGTCAATTCCACTCTCGGAACCAAGCCTCGACAATTCCTGCGACGTCTCCGGAGACACCGTGCTCAGATCGATCGCCACAGAGCCGCGATGCGCGTTGGCGATTACGCCGTCTGGGCCTTTATAAGCGCTCTCGACGACCTCATCGTTCGGAAGGCACGACAACACGACATCGCAACTGGCGGAAAGACTCGCGACGCTTTCTGCAACCACACCGCCATATCGAATCAGCTCCTGCGCTTTGCTGCTGTCCCGGTCATAAGCGGTCAACTTAAAGCCGGCCTCAAGAAGCCTCCGCGCAATGGGGCTGCCCATGTAGCCGATTCCGATAAATCCGAGTTTATTGTTTTCTGGCGTGATTGGATTCATGTCGAATCATCCTTTGGCCGCTGGCCAAATAAGTTCAAGGAGAGTCTCCGCTCGTACGATTTCTACGTTGAGTTGTCGCCCGCGAACGTCTCTTCCTCGGAGCACCATCTAGGTCGATCACAACTGAGCGCGTGTAAACGCCCTCACCGTGGCACTCCCGACAGCGCAATGTGACCGAAAAGACGGAGAACTCGCCAAGATCGCGTGGCCCTTGCTCATTCAATTCTCGTTCTTTCCGTTCTGCGGAGGGCGCCAGCGGGATTGGTTGACCGCAATGGATGCAGATGACGCCTAGGTAGTGTTGCGTCGCTTCGGCAATCATTTTTACCTCGGTTTGGGGAGAAATTGCGGAGAGCGAATCTTACGCTCGTGCCTGGCACGGTGTCTATACCCTCCTCCGGGAGGCGCGACCCAAGCGTTCTATGCCCGGCTTTACCGAGTCCCGCGGAGATCCTTCCAAGGACCGCCGTCCGAGTAACGCTCAGGATACAGAACCTTGGATCGCGGGTCTTCTGCGGCGTCGAGTTGAAGGACCATCCACTTCGGATACGGTATGCCCGGATCCGACGCCGCGTCCAGAAGCCGCACGTCGTCGTCCGAGAGCCTCAGGTCTCCGGCACGGATGTTATCCTCCAGCTGCTCGATCTTTCGGGCTGCGATGATCACACTGCTGATGGCCGGGCGGCCCAGGACCCACGCGAGCGCCACCCTAGCCGGGCTTGCGTCATGCCGTGCGGCCACCTCCTTTAACGCTTCGACGACGCGGTAGCCCATCTCCTTGTCGAAAGGAACGAACGCACCCGCCTCGGCGAATCGTGTGCCCGCCGGGGCAGGGTTGGCGCGGGTGTATTTGCCAGTGAGGAAACCGCCGGCGAGCGGGCTCCAAACGAGGATACCGATGTTGTGGTACTCAGCGAACGACTGAAACTCGAATTCAAGCCCGCGGCCCACGAGACTGTAGTACATCTGCGCCGTCACGAACCTCTCCAAACTCAGTCGCTCCTGCAGCATGACCGAGGTCGCTGCCTGCCATGACATGAAGTTGGAGAGCCCGATATAACGGACCTTCCCCTGACGCACAAGATCGTCGAGCGTCCGCAGAGTCTCTTCAAGCGGGGTGTTGCTGTCCCATCCATGTACCTGGTACAGATCGATGTAATCGGTCTGCAGCCGCCGCAGACTGCCCTCTATCTCGCGCATAATGTTCACGCGGGTCGCTCCGCTCCGGTTAAAATTCTCGCTCATCGGGAGGCGGAATTTTGTGGCAAGCACAATCTCCTCCCGCACACCCTCCAAGGCGTTCCCCACCAGAGTCTCGCTCTCGCCGAGGCTGTACACGTCCGCCGTATCGATGAAATTGACTCCCAAATCCAGGGCCCGCTTGACCATCCGCGTTGTTTCCTCCTGACCGAGGTTGCCCATGTTCATCTTGCCGCCGAACTGCATCGTGCCAAGTGCCATCTCACTCACGATGAGCCCTGTATTCCCAAGTTTCCTGTACCTCATCGCCCATCCCCCTTCCGTTCCAAACTGGAATTGCGATTCGCGTTTGCGAATTCGCCCCTATCCAGACAAAGAAGCCGTTCGCTAAAAGAGACGGATCCTTTACACGCGTGGCAATTCGCCATGATTGTAAGCCCAATTCCTGATTAACGCGGTTACGGGACATTTGAGATTCAGATAGGTGTCGAGAACAGGGATTATCACCGGCTATCTCATTTCGAGATAGGTGGGGCGAAGAGGATTTCTCGACATCTATCCAACTTTCTGCCGGGATCAACCGAGGACTACTTGAGTTGCCGACCACCCGGAAGCTGGCCAGACAACTCAATACAGGCGCGTTTGTCAGGATCAATCGGACTGGGTACGGATCGCTTCCGGATCGAACACGGCACCAAACACGAGGAGTTAGCTTATGTTCAGCACCTTATTTCTGCAAACCTTGTACCGCAATAAAGCGTTGAAGACACGTGGCAAGCAGATCACGGCCGCCACGAACGCTGCGAGCACTATGGGCGAGGCTGCATGACGTTCGTAGAACCGAAACGCGATTATGGCGCAGCTTGCGCATAAAGCAACGATGATGTTTGCATTGAGTTTTTTGAGCATTGGTTTCTCCTGAAGAACAGATCGCACCGCCATTTGTGGCCAGCCGTCAGTACTCCAGTCGCGCCATCAACGCAAATCTTACAGGTCTGCTTTGATTAATCTCAGCTTTTCGCTGAGTTCCTGAACCTGAAGGCGCCTGGAACGTGCCAGAATGACGCCGATCACCGTCATGGCGATCAGAGCGGCTACACGAGCGCCGGTCTCGATCAGGTGCTGGTGCGGAGGAACAGCAATTGCATTCGGCGACGCGCCGATGCTTGCAAGCTTTATCGCTAAGAAGCTAGCCACAGCAGCGCAGGGGACACCGGCATAGAGCCACCGTGCGATACGCAGATCCCTTTTTGCCCGCGCGATCATAAATTTCAATAGACTAACCGTATCCAAAGTAATCGCATCTGAGCGGTTGCATCGAGCGCGCCGGTGCCAGACTACGCCGAGTACCAGACCAAGAATCCAAATCACACTTAGCGTGCCATGCGTCGTGACGCGTCCCGTGGCTTCCTCGAAGATAAGCAGGAGGGAAGTGCCACACATGATCGCAAACACGATCCGGTTGAGCCGCTGATGCAGCCGGTTCAGGCGCTGCAAATCCTGCAGTAGATGTTGCGTGTCGGGCTTTGGGGCGGTTTGCCAAAGGGCGACGAGCGGATCATGTGGTGGCAAAGAATTCATAAAAGATCTCCGAAGCTGAGCCTAATAGCGGATTTGGCGCGGTGAAGCCGCACAGAGGTATTGCTCTCGCTTATGCCCAGCGCAATGGCGATGTCCCTTACCGGCATATCTTCGAGATAGAGACTTGCCACCGCCTTGAGATTTTCAGGCAGGTTCCGCACAGCCTCGATAAGACGGGCCAGGCGCATGGCATGGGCCGTCGCTTCATCGGGAGCCGGGGCTAGGTCGGGTAAGGTATCGCTCAGCGGCTGGGTCTGCCGCACGAGAGCGCGCCGGACATGGGTGACGCAGATATTTTGCGTGATGCGGGCAATGTAGCTCCTTAGCGTAGTGTTGTCATTCAAGCGTGGGAGGGCCTGCCAGACGGCGATCCAAACGTCTTGCACCAGATCATCGACCCTGTCGGGGTGGCGTTCATAAACGGTTGCGATGCGACGCACCATGGCGGCATGGACTTCGACGATCTCCTCCAACTTGATCGGACCGCTCACATTCCGTCTTCTTTTCTACCGTAGTCTTAAATACAGTCGCTGACCACGACAGGATCTTACAAATAAAACATGTAAGGACTTGGCGCCCGAATTCACGACTTGGATCGAAATGGCAATGGGGCGGATCTCGTGCAGCGGTCAGGCCAAACGACCTGTGCGACGAGATGATTCTCTTCCGCCTACCTGTAAGATTGTCAGCGCTTCCACGACTATACATTCATGAAAACAATCTTTGTGAATGTTTGTGCCATCGTAGCCAGGTTACTGGCCGTGTTTTTCATCCTCACCGCAAGCCGGGTCCTTGCCCAGGAAGTTGCGTCAGCTTCACGGCCTTACCAGCAGCACGAAGTCACTTTCGATAACCCTTCAGCTGCGTCGTCGACGCGGCAGATGGATCACATCTCCGTAAAGGTTATGGGAACGACAGGAAGTCCGGTGTTCCTGATCCCGGGCATATCGGCTCCTCGTGCCACATGGGATGGGATTGCGCCCGAACTCGCCAAGACCCATCTGGTTTATCTGGTGCAGATCAACGGCTTCGGCGGAGATGCTCCGGGCGCCAATCTCAATCCAGGCATCCTGACCGGAATCGTGGCAGACCTTTATGAGCTGATCAGCAGCCGCAAGCTCAACGATGTTGCGGTTGTCGGTCATTCCATGGGTGGAATAGTGGGACTCATGCTCGCGGCTCGACATCCGGCGAGCGTCGAACGGTTGATGGTCGTCGATGAGGTGCCCTTCTCCTCGGTGTTGATGTTCCCTCCTGGCACCGATGTTACGGTATCGATGGTCGAACCGCGGGCGGCGCAGGCGCGTGACGCTGTCGCAGCTGGATACGGCAAGCCACCGGATCCTGCTGCTGTGGAGGCGAACGTTGCCCGCGTGACGCTGAATCCCGAGAACCACGCCAGGCTGAAGGAATGGGCGATGGCTGCCGATCCTCGGGTCACCGCACGAGCCCTGTACGAGAACCTGACTACCGACCTACGCCCAGAGCTAGCCGCGATCCGTGCGTCGGTGACCGTGGTTTACGCCTGGAATGATAAGTATCCGCTCAAGGAGCGGGCAGACCCCTTCTTTCGTCAACAATATGCGGCCGTTCAGCGCATCACCTATGTCGGTATAGGCCAGTCGGCGCATCTCGTGATGCTCGACCAGCCCGCGAAGTTCCAAGAGGCACTGGAGCACTTTCTTAGCAATTAGGGGGCGGTTCCCTTTACTGTTCGGGGATTCTCTCTCCGATTAGTCCTGAGAAGTCGGCTTGTAGGAAGTGATTTCCGGGCTTGACCATCGATCGGGTGCTCTCACCCTGCCTCAGATGCTCGATTGTTCCTCCGTTCCTCCGTTCCACCAATTCCATACAATCCACTAGTACGGCGGTCGTCAAACATCCTCGAAGTAAAGCCTTAATCCACAGACTAATGTTTCGCTTTTTGCCGTTGGTATAATGGAGGGGACGATACAACGTCTTGAGACCAACATTCGATTCTGTGTGACAGCACAAATATTGAGACGCATATGCGGTGAAGTGGGGAATAGAGCCTTTTCTCGGTGAAGCGCACAGTGGCAGAGAATTCACCACCCTCAAGACAGGAGGGAGATTGAGCAAGCGGGATTGCTTCATACGGTTCGACGATCTGAACTTCTGGCTGTCGAGGACACGCAACCTGATAGCCAACGCCGAGACCTACAGCTACCCGGCATTTAGAGAATCTTTTCGGGAACTACGACGTGAGGCTCGGAAATCAGAAATGGAATTGGTGATTGCGCTTTTTCGCTTCGAAAGGGCAATGAAGAAAGACATGACGGAGTCCAAATCTTGAAGTACCCGGATGGCACCATTTCGAAAATTGCTCCGATGCTCGCTTGTGACGATATGGAAGCGGCGATCAGTCGCCTCCGAGACCTTCTGGACGCAGCCGAATCATATCGCCGACACGCCTATTACGAATCGGCAGCCGCGCTGCATTTGGAGCTGGCTCAGGCCATGGAACGAGCATGGACGGGATTCGAGGAGATTTTGGAGGATTTGGATGAGTAAAACCCTTCGTCAACGTATTTTTGAGGACACAGGCTACGACCATCTATCCCCTATTTCGATTGCTCGTGACCAGAGGCTCCGCGCTCTTTATGAAACCTACATCGCAGCGAAGGACACGACGGAAGAGGAGCAAGCCTACCAAGCGTTCGTTAAATTCGTTAGAGAGGAATATCTATGAGCAAGAACGAAACCGCACCAATGCCACAGACGTTCATCAGCAAGGACAAGATTGTGACCGTGAATCGCAGCGGTCGCATCGAGACGTACACGGAAGTAGACCGCAACACCGGCAAGGTGAAGACGACCACTTTTATCAAGACGACTCCCTAACAGCGAGATACAAAGGAGGAACCTGGAAATGAAAAAAGCAGCTATCTACGTGCGTGTGAGCACGCCTGACCAACA
>Ga0209248_10000610_pt1 | contig 11251 bp, 10 predicted proteins | sample BogFormECP04_OM1_FD_188241 | JGI IMG/M metagenome (GOLD analysis project Ga0209248, IMG submission 188241) | Bog forest soil microbial communities from Calvert Island, British Columbia, Canada - ECP04_OM1 (SPAdes) (version 2) | ecosystem: Environmental > Aquatic > Freshwater > Wetlands > Bog ... | reverse complement strand
GAAAAGTTCCGCGTGCCGATATTGAGGTGCGTGACCGGAATCGGGGTACATGATTAGCTGAGCGTTCGGCAGGTGCTCCTCAAGTATCAGCGCATTTACCGGCAAAACCACGATGTCATGATTGCCATGAACAACCAATACCGGTTGTTTGATATTTTTCAAAGTGGCGTAACGATCACTGGACGGTACCGGTCCCCACTCCCTTAGCGCCCGGACCTGCGCTTCTCCTGACTTCAAAGAGACAGGCGGATCACGATCCAGCTTTCGAACCTTGATCCTCTGAATGTGCGCCTTTCCAGCGGCTTGGCCCGTATCAGATGGAGCAAACAACGCCGCAAGAAGAAACGCCTCTGGATCCTTTTCCGCTTCGCTGGCGGAAAGTTCAGTGAATGTCATGCCTTCGCCACCGCGTGGGCCTGTTCCTAGCAAAATAACGCGTCTAACAAGTTTCGGGTTCTCAAGGGCCAACTGTTGGGCAATCATACCGCCGAGCGAATAACCAATGACGTCGATCTCTTTCAAACTGAGGGCGCCGATAAAAGCTGCAGCATCGTGCGTCATTCCAGAGACGGTTTCCGGCGTCTCACCACCTGAACTTGCGACACCGGCATTGTTAAATAGGATTACCTCACGGTCGGCGGCGAATCCGTTGGTTACCTCTGGATCCCAACCGTCCATGTTGTTGTTCAGGTATTGCAGAAATATTAGGGGCGTTCCTCCGCTCCTGCCGAAACGGCGATAGGGGAATCGAATGCCATCGGCTTCTATGAATTGGGTGGGAGCCGTCTCATGAGTTTGCTGATCCATAATGTGATCTCCTTACAATCGACTGATTGCTTGTGACGATGTTCGTACCTATTCCGCGAATGGTGCGTTTGCTATGAGATCTGGACCAGAGGGTGCTTTGTATCCTTCTATGAACCGCAGGCCGAAGTCTTTGAGGCTGTTATCGTAGGTGGTTTCGGGCTTCGCTCGAGCGACCGAGCAGAAGAACGCAGTGATTTTCTTCTTCATATCCAAGCGCGGGAACTCGGTTAGGATCGCCTGTAGCTCGTTTCCTGGAATCCGGTCCAGCGCGTATCCGATCGCATCTGCTTGGATCGCTTCAAATGTCACAGCGACGATCGGCTCCTTGTGCAGAGCAATCGATCCAGTGGAGTGGAGCACGATGGCGTCCCAGACGAGCCGAATCTGTGCATCAGGAATTCCGCGCTCTTGCAGAAATGATTTAGCCGCATTCGCACCATCAACCTCAAAGCGGGCGTCGGCTGCGAAGCGCTCGGTCAGCCCGAGATCGTGAAGCAGCGCTGCAACGGCCAGAAGTTCAGGATCAGGGGCCGATTGCATATTCTCAGAGAGCAGTCTTGCAAATAGCCATGAGCGCATCAGGTGGTTATAAAGAAATGGCTCAGATGCGGATCTTGCGAGATCCATCGCCTGGCGAACAAGGGCTGTATCGACGAGTTCGATGCCAGCTAGCTTCATGGAGTGCTTCATGTAGTCTCTAAGTCTTGCTTTCCGTAGCGTCTCTTAGTAGGCGACTGGTTGCCTATTCCCGGGTTGTGGCGAGAAACGAGTCGGAGCCCAAATCCGATTGAGAATAACTAGAGAGGAGAGTCGAATATTGAATAAATCGGCTACTTTTGACTTTTCGGCTACAGAATTGGACTTGCCAGACCGTATGTTGGCTGAACTGACTCGTTTTCATGGGGCCGGGGACGAGGTTTAGGGGATTACCGTCCCGAGGCCTTTTGGCCGCGAAGTACCATGCAAGTGGACGCTGCTCTCGCAACCAATCGCTCCTGCTCGTCGGTTATGGTGCACTCGACATAGCCTACGTTCCGGCCGCGCTGCACGACGGTTCCTTCCGCTTTGAGTAGTGCGTGCCAAACCGGGCGAAAGAAATTGATTTTCAGTTCAACAGTTGTGAAGGATTCCTCTTGCGCGAGCGTGCTTGCAAAAGCAATTCCCATCGCGGCATCAGCAATATCGCAAAGAATCCCGCCGTGCAGCGTTCCCATGGGATTTGCATGCTGCGGCCCAGTTGCTAAGGTGACCGTGGCCCGTCCGTCACCGATCTCCTTCGCTTCAAATCCAATCAGACGCGCAACCGGCACGTCGTTCGTCTTTGCCCGCTCGCGAAAGTCGGGTTGTAGGGGCGTTTCTTGGTTATTCATGACTTCTCCAAGCCGGTTCTCGATTTCCGCACGCGAGCCTTGGTTTCGAGGTATTCCTCCAGATGATGACAGGCAAGATCAAGAGGTCGACTCGTCCGCTGCAGACGACTCACCATCAAGCTGCCTTCGAGCGTGCTGGCGATCAGCGTGGCCAATTCGGCGGAATTGACATCGGAAAGGATCTCGCCCCGTCGTTGCCCTTCCTCGGCGATGGATTGCAGGCGATCTAGCCAGGAACTAAGTGCCTGGCTAGCCTTCGCGCGCAACTTTGGATTGCCATCGTCACAATCGGTGGCGGTGTTCAACAGTGGGCACCCTCCCGGCACCAACCCAGCGCGCCGGTCCCTAAAGTTCCGCACGATTTGTTTCAAACGGTCAACCGCATTCGGGATCTGCTGCGTTCCCTCGAAGCGCTTATCGATTGCGATTTTCCAAGCATAGTCGAAGGCGTCACCCGCAAATCTCTTCTTTGCTCTCGAAGTGTCGGTAAAGACCGCCTTTTTTGAGTCCGGTTGCTCGCATGAGATCGGAAAGGGCTGCGCCGCCATATCCTTTTTGATTGAAGATCGGTGCCGCCCTACGAATGATTTCTCGCCGGGTCTGCTCGCCTTTGCGCACTTCGTGCTCCTGGTAACGCTAACTAGTGATCATACGGTCGAACGACCGAATAATCCCAATGATTAGATGAGACCGGCCGGTCGGTCTCAAGTCGCAGGAAAGACGGACCACGAGGGCGACTACACACGTCAGGCCCACCGCCACCGTGCGCTCATTCGAGTTCAGCGCCGTAAACCGCCGCGGCTTTCGGTCTGCACTACTTTGGTGAATTTCGGGGGATCGGACACGAGCCGGTTCGTCAGTATGAGTGAAATGACGCCGATCGGTATGTTGATAAAGAAGACCCAGCGCCAGGAGAAGCTGTCCGTAATCCACCCGCCCAGCGGAGGGCCAATAGCCGGCGCGCTGACGATAGCCATGCTGTACAGCACGAATGCGGCAGCGCGCTTGGAGGCTGGAAAGGTGTCCACTATGATCGCCTGTTCCACAGGTGCTAGACCACCGCCTCCAATCCCTTGCAGGACGCGAAATAAGATCAGGAGGCCCAGACTTGGTGCCAGGCCGCACATCAGGGAGCTCACGCTGAACAGCGCAGCGCAAGCCGTGTAGTAGTTCTTGCGGCCGAAGACGCGGCTCAGCCATGCACTCAGGGGCAAGACGATTGCATTGGCTACCAGATAGCTGGTCAGCACCCATGTCGCTTCGTCATAGCTAGTGGCCAGCCCTCCTGCGATGTGAGGGAGGGATACGTTCGCAATGGCCGTGTCGAGCAGTTCCATAAACGTGGCCAGAGTGACTGTAATCGCTATTAGCCACGGGTTGACGCTGTGTTCACTAACCCCGCTGAATGGGATATCCACGACTTGGGCTGGCCATACTCTTATCCGCTGCAGTACTCAGATGGCAAACGAGACCCGGTCGGTCGCAAATAAATGACGAGTCACGCGTCCGCGATCGGACAACTCAGCGTCAGGGGCAAGAATATTTAGGGTGGAAATTCACAAAGTGGTCAGGATATACAAGGATTGCGCCCTTAGAGTCGATAGGGTCTTGAAATGCGATTTCGGCAAGATGGAGGAGATGTTTCATGAATCGTTTCCAGACTCAATTCGACAAACACAAGGCCTATTTCAACACGAACATTACCAAGTCGTATGAGTGGCGAATCGAACAGTTGGATCGATTGGCGCGTTTGCTCACCGAGAATCGTGAGTCTCTCCGCGATGCTATCTGTCGGGATTTCAAGACGGCAACCGAAGAAAATCTCTTCGAAATAACTGCGCCCCTCGGGATCATTGAAGCGACAAAGCGGCAGCTCTCTGGATGGATGAAGCCTGTCGAAGCGCCGCTCCCAATATTTCTTCGGGAGTCGGGGCACAAGGGAATGATCTACCGTGAGCCATACGGTGTGACGCTTGTCATAGGTCCGTTCAATGGACCCCTCTGTCTTCTCTTCGATCCCGCCATCAATGTCTTGGCGGCGGGCAATCCATGCATCCTCAAAGTCTCAGAACAGATTCCCGAAACATCGGAACTGGTTGTAAAACTCATTCCGAAATATTTCGATCCGGGAGCTGTCTCCACCGCCACCGGCGCCAAGGAAGAGAATACAGAGTTGCTCGAATTGCCTTTCGACTTCATTTTCTTTACCGGCAGCGTGCCCGTTGGAAAGGTCGTGATGCGCGCAGCGGCGGAAAACCTGACTCCGGTGTTGTTGGAACTAGGCGGCCAAAACCCGGTTTTTGTGGATTCCACCGCGAACCTTAAGGATGCCGCGAAGAAGATTGTTTGGGGCAAGACCGCCTGGGGTGGCCAGTGGTGCACTTCTCCCGGTTACGCCCTTGTGCATGATTCGGTTGTTGAACTGTTCGTCAAGGAGTGCAAGCAAGCCCTGGCCGAGCTTTACGGTGCTGATCCAAAAAACAATTCTGACTATTCTCGCATTATTAGCGCTGCCGCCGTGAAACGGCTCGTTGGCCTGATCGACCCTGCCAAGGTGGTGGTTGGAGGGCAGTCTGACGAAGATCGTCATTACCTCGCGCCAACGATCCTCTATCCGGTTTCGTGGTCTGATCGCGTCATGGAGTCTGAGATTTTCGGTCCTATTCTTCCGATTATCGCGTACTCAGACCTGACGGAGACCTTCGAAAAGGTCAAGTCGCTTCCACGACCTCTTTCCGCATTCATGTTCAGTCAAGATCAGGGCGCCATCGACCGCTTCCTGGCCGAACTTTCGTTTGGCGGCGGCGCAGTGAACCAGGTGAACATACACCTGTTCATCGGCACAATGCCCTTCGGTGGCGTTGGCTCTTCCGGAATCGGAAACTATTACGGTAAATACGGCTTCGACTCTCTCACTCATGCAAAATCGATTCTCATCTCGCCGCCCGATGTAGCGATCGAACATCTTTTCCCGCCGTACACTTCGGAGAAACTTAAAGACTTTGAGCAATGGCACACGTTCTAGAGCAGGATGTTGGGGTTCGATTGTAAAGCGTCGTTTCGCGTTGTCGATTCACCTTCAAATTCTGGGCTGTCCGGTGTGAGTTGTACTGAGAGTGGGAATGAGTAAGGAAAAGCCGAACGAATCACAATCGACGATTGCCAATTGTGGTCTACGACAGCGTTCTTCGGGACTGCGAGAGAATCAGCTCGGACTTCGAATTGACAGCTTGATGGGCGAAAACACCAAAAGTAGTTAGTTTGCTCAATACCCGTTCCTCTTTGAGTTCGTAGTCTGCTGATCTTTCTGGTGTTGATCCGATAACCGAAGCCGGCATTCGGGTACGTTAGGAGGTCGACTATGGGAGTTTGTACTGGAGCGTCTGTGGGAGCATATGAAAGATTCGAGGGTGGTGATCGAGTTTCCTATGACCGTGGATTCGAGGAGGTTATCGGCAACAGTCCGGCACTCGAAGCCGTGCTCGAAGAGGTCGGACGGGTCGCGCCTACCGATTCCACCGTGCTCATTCAAGGAGAAACTGGCACCGGCAAGGATCTGATTGCACACGCGATTCACAACATCAGCTCGCGGCGCGGACGCCCTTTCGTGAAGCTGAATTGCGCCGCCATTCCGCTCGATCTGCTGGAAAGCGAACTTTTCGGCCATGAGAGAGGCGCGTTCACGGGAGCTATAGCGCCAAGAACAGGCCGTTTCGAGCAGGCGGACAAAGGGACGCTCTTCCTGGATGAGGTAGGCGATATTCCGCCGGCGCTGCAGCCCAAACTGCTGCGAGTACTGCAGGAACAGGAGTTTGAGCGATTGGGCAGCACTCGGACTCACCGGGTGGATGTTCGCCTCGTGGCCGCAACTAATCGCGATCTGACGGAAATGGTGAATCAGGGCCAATTTCGCATCGACCTTTATTACCGTCTGAACGTATTTCCCGTCATGATGCCACCTTTGCGGGCTCGGCGCGAGGACATCCCGGTGCTAGTGCGCCATTATGTGGACAAGTATGCCAAAAGAATGAACCGGCAAATCGAAACGATTCCCTCCCACGCCATGGAGATCTTTGAAAACTATCCTTGGCCGGGTAATGTGCGCGAGTTGCAGAACTTCATGGAGCGGGCCGTGATCCTGTCAACCGGTAGCGTTCTCCGGCCTCCACTGGCCGAGCTTCAGCGGACAACGGTGCAGGCGACTAGTTCGAAGCTGAGCACCCTCAAGGAGCTCGAACGTGAACACGTCCTCCAGGCCGTCCGGGAATCCAACTGGATCATTGGGGGCCCCAACGGTGCAGCGGCACGACTCGGGATGAAGCGGACAACCTTGGCGTATCGGATCCAGAAACTGGGAATCGCGTGCCGCCCGCAGTGACGTTACCCGCTGGCGGTAAAAGCAAGAACCAAATAACAAGGATTGGTACAACATGAAACTCATTCTTCGTGCGATTAGATTGATATCTGCCGCGCTTCAGGTGCTTCTGTCCGTGCTAGCGATGACGGTGGCTGCTCCACCTGTGGTCGCGCAGAAGGGGGCGAACGAGACCGTCACCCAAACGGCCATTGAACAGTTTGAAAACAATCCGCTGATAAGCATTTCGCTCGGCAAAGATGTATTTATGTTCTCAGGGGACGGAGGAGATGTTCTAGCGATCGCTGCGCAAGACAGCACTCTGCTTATCGACAGCGGAATAAGCTCGCGGGTTTCTGAACTCAGCGATGCGATAAACAAAACGACATGGCGCCCGGTCACTCGTCTGGTCAGCACTCATTGGCACTTTGATCACACGGGAGGGAACGTATATTTCGGCTCCGGAGGCGTGGAAATCATAGCGCAGGAAAACGTAAAAAAGAGGCTCTCGTCGACACAGAACCTCTCTTTGATCGGCTTGCACGATGGTCCCTATCCGCCCGAGGCCATCCCGACCGTAACTTATTCGAGCAGCACGACGCTGAGTCAAGGTTCTCAACGGCTGACATTGGTCAACTATGGACCCGCGCACACCGACGGAGATACGGTTATATATATTGCTCCGGCGAATGTCGCCGTCGTAGGAGACATTTTCTCGAATCGCGTCTATCCCGTCATCGATCTCGCGTCAGGAGGATCGATCGAGGGAATGATTCATTCCCTCGATCAAGTGCTGTCGCGGATTGATGAGCAAACAAAGATCGTCCCAGGCCACGGACCGTTAGCCGCTCGCGCAGACCTGGAAGACTATCGCGACATGCTGCTACAGGTCCGACAACGCGTCAAGGCCTTGATCTCGGCAGGAAAGACAATCGATCAAGCTGTGGCCGCAGGGCCAACCAAAGACTACGATTCCAGATGGGGTGGCGGTTACCTGACTCCGGAAATCTTCACAAGGATGGTATTCAGCAGCCTGGCTGACGTCAGTGCGACTCGGTAAGTGCCCGTGTGCTAAACGGCATTTGTTCTGGCGGCTCGCTGAAGATGATCTTGTTCGCGGCTCATCCGCGTTCGCAGGTAGCATGAGCCGCAATGGTCAGAGGAGATGTGGCAATGGACTCCGTCACTGTATTGTGCATCGATGATCGTCCTCAAGTCCTGGAGCTTCGCAAAGCGTCCCTAGAAGGTCATGGTTATTGCGTCAAGATCGCGTCGAGCGGCTACGCTGCAATCAAATTGTTGGAGGAAACGTTGGTGGCCGCGGTACTACTCGAGTTCAAACAGGAAGGTATGGACGCTGAGGCCGTAGCCTGCCATATCAAGCAGCGGTTTCCCGGACTGCCTATCATCTTGCTCTCTGCGTATTCGGAAATGCCGGAGCGAATCCTGTGGTTAGTGGATGAATACGTGATGAAGAGCGAATTTCCCGAACGGATGGTGCTACTCATGGACAAAGTTCACACGCTCCGACCCTAGTGGCGCCGCCAGGGCGAAGCAGCAGCTTAGTCACGCGTCTTCAACAAGAATTGGCTCACCCGGATATTACGGTCAAATTCCACAAAAATAGTCAGGATATGCAATGAATTCCAGCGTCGCATCGTTATCGTTCGGGTCGAGTGTACGCAGCAGCACCCTTTGGTGCCGGACCGTTTAAGCGAAACGCAGGCGTAACGTTGGCTATTCCGCTTCAAGACCCATCGAAGGAGAGGCATCCCTGCGAGAACGAACTCTTATCCGAGGACGGCGTGGCCAGCGATTGCCCACGTGGTGCTGGAAATGTACTGGAACAAGTTCCGATCGATCAAATACGAAGCAACGATCAAGGTGCTATTTTTGTCGGTGCTTCTCGCCTTTTCCGCAGCGGGAGCTCTGGGGCAATGTGCCGGTAAGGTGTCCTCCCCCACAGCTGCTTCCGACTGCGCCGCTCGCGAAAGCCCTCGCGAGGGAACAGCGATTCTCGATCCAGCTCACTCCTACACCCTTGCAGAACTGGTCGATGTTGCCGAGCATCACAATCCCAGCACGCGCACAATCTGGGAGCGCGCAAAACAGAAGGCACGCGAACTCGGTTTGGCAAAAAGCGCTTATTATCCCGAGTTCGAGGGGCTAGCTGTTTTCGGCGACCAGAGATCGATAGATCCATTCCCGAAACCGCTCGCTCCTCGCGGCTACACCACGGTCGAGGTACCCATCGTCCAACCCGAAGTCACGCTCCAATATCTCGTCTTTGACTTTGGTAAACGCGAGGGGAGCGTGGACTCCGCGAAAGCAGAGAAGCTCGCCGCAGGTGCAGACGTCATTCAGGTAAATCAAGCGCTCGCGTTTCGCGTCGCCAGTGCTTATTACCAGCTGGTGACTGCACAGGAAAGATTGCAGGCCTCTCAGGACACGTTGCGAACTGCACAAACCACGCAGGATGCGGCTGAGAACAGACTGGACAACGGGCTTTCAACTCTGCCCGATGTTCTCAACGCCCGGGCCGAAACGTCACAGGCAGTGTTCGACGAGGAATCCGCAGATGGGGACGAAAAGATAGCGCGCGTCACGCTGACCGAAACGGTCGGAGCTGATCCGTCACCCAACATAGTCATTGACAGCCAGAGGAGTGCGCCGTTGCCGGATAGACTTACAATGTCCATCGAGGCGCTGATCGACCGCGCGATGAAGGATCGTCCCGAACTCATGGCGCAAAATCTACGAATCCGATCCGCCGAGGGTCGCATTCGTGCAGCTAGAGCAGAATACAAACCGCAGATTGTTCTCTCGGGCTCGGTTGCGCAGACCTCCGTGTGGCCCACAGCGGATTACGGCCAGTTCGGTCCTGCGAGCGAACCTACGTGGTCGGTCGCACTAGGCGTCCAGTGGCGCATCTTTGACGGAGGTGTCCGCAAAAACGAACTTTTGATCGCCGAATCAAAACGCCGTGAAGCGGAGGACGAACTTACGGCGAAACATGATCAGACGACGCGCGAGGTCTGGACTGCTTACATAGCATTCCGGACAGCATTGCGAAAGCACGACGCCGCTGTGGCGCTTCTCGAGTCCGCCAACGCCTCTTATTCGGCATCGCTCGATGCATACAAATATGGAGTCAAGAATCTGGTTGATGTTGTTACCGCAGAAAAGCAACTGGCCCAAGCTCGCCTATCCAGTGTCTCCGCACGATCAGAGTTATTTCTAGAGGCAGTCAACCTTGAATTCGCAACCGGAAATCTGCTGCGGAATCAATCGGCAGCGACAAGACTTCAATCCCAGGACGGACGGCCATGATTTCGCCGAGGCTGCAATTGCGCTTTTCTTTCCTTGTAGCCTTGGCGTTGCTGTGTGCCGGGTGTGAACGTGCACCATCCATAGATGTGATTGGCTCGTTTTTTCCAGTTTGGATGCTATGCCTGTCGCTGGGCGTCGCGCTGGCCTTTGTGGCGCGGTACTTCCTCCTGCGTTATCAATTGGAGTCTGAAGTTGGCCCTCTCGCGCTTTTCTATCCCTGCGTCGTCATCTTAGCTGCATGCGTATTGTGGCTCATGTTTTTCAGATAGGACAATGTTATGACAGAGGAAATGAAGAACCCTGGCCGAAGAACACTTGGACGCAAGATCTTCATCGCGACGATCAGCGCTACGCTCATAGCTTTGTTGCTCGTCATTATCGATAACGACTTGCATCCTCGGACCGACGATGCCAGCGTGCGGGCGAACTCCATAGAGATCGCGCCGGAAGTCAGTGGCCGTCTCGTCCGGGTCCCCGTCAAGGACAATGCTTTTGTAAAGCAGGGAGACCTGCTGTTTGAGATTGACCCGCGCGACTACAAATATGATCTGCAACAGGCGCTCTCCGATCAGGAAAATCTGGAACAGCGGATCATCGATACAAAACGTAAAATCGCGGCGCAGCATAGTGCCGTGGCCGCAGCCGACGCCGCAGTTCGGACTTCCACGACGGCAATACAAACCGCCGCTAGGGGAGTCGACCTCGCCAAGGCAGCGACATCGCGTGCCCAGGCGGCAATGAAAGCTGCCGAGGCCTCGCTGAGTTACGCGACCAATGATCTGCATCGACTTGAGCCGCTTTTGCAAAAGCAATACGTGACTGTCGATCAGGTGGATCAAGCGAACACGGCTGTACGCGTGGCCCGCGGCAACTACGACGAGGCCGTAGCAGCCCTGAGCCAGGCGCAAGCATCGGAAGCGCAAGCTGTGCTTCATCAGCAGGAGGCCGACGACACGGCATCCGAGTCGCGCGCAAAGCTGGGTCAATCGATTCATGTAGTGGATACTCTGGACATTCTGATGTCGCAACGCCCCGGTCTGGCGGCAAGGGTCGATCGGGCACGCCTCGACCTCGAGCGCTGCCGCGTGGTAGCCCCATTTGATACCTACGTCACGAACATGAACATCTCCGAGGGAGCATATGCCCGGCCGGGCACCCCCATGTTTACTCTCATCGACAGTCGAGTGTGGTACGTCATCGCGAATTATCGTGAGGGGAAGGTCAAGAACATTCACATTGGTTCGCCGGTCGACGTTTACCTCATGGGACACCCCGAGCGAAAGTTCGTCGGTGTAGTCGACGGCATTGGTCACGGGGTTTTCCCCGAGGATGGAACGGTAGTCGGTGGACTTCCTGACATTGAACGCACTCTCAACTGGGTTCATCTCTC
>Ga0209248_10000609_pt1 | contig 11257 bp, 7 predicted proteins | sample BogFormECP04_OM1_FD_188241 | JGI IMG/M metagenome (GOLD analysis project Ga0209248, IMG submission 188241) | Bog forest soil microbial communities from Calvert Island, British Columbia, Canada - ECP04_OM1 (SPAdes) (version 2) | ecosystem: Environmental > Aquatic > Freshwater > Wetlands > Bog ... | reverse complement strand
TCCTGTGCTGCCAGGGGCAGGGCCGCGAGCAGCACGACAACGAAAAGTGCGGCTCGAAGGGCGCGTTGGGTGCGATGGGTGCGCGGCCTTGTGAATGCGTGCGAGTTGCTGATTTTCGGGTTGAGATTCGTGGCGCTGAAGATTTTCATTTTGTGCTCCCGTGTGCGAACGATTATACATACGCTGGACGATGCGTGAATGTTCCGCGAGGTGTGCCGTAGGGGTGCAGAAGAGCGTGGAGTGGGGCTGGGAGCGTTGTTTCAGAATGGTACGTTCGTAATATTGCGGCGGGCGGTGGCGTGGCGCATTCTGGTGTTGGAGGAAATACCGCCATGAAAGCCGCAGCTTCATTGTTGGTTGCAGGGTTGATGTGGGCAGGGGCCGCGCAGGGGCAGCAAGCGGTGACGGTGGAGATGCAGTGCCGGAATTTGAGTGGTTCGGGGAATTTCATGGCGGCAAATGAGTCCTATGTGAACGGCATGGCCTGCCATCCTGTCGCTTCTTCAGCGAATAGCGCTTCTACGGATGCTGGGACCGTGGCGCAGACGCAGCCTTATGCCGCGGTGGCGAGTTATGCGTATGCTTCGGCGCCGGCTTTGGCTGTTGCGCCGGTGAAGGCGCCGGTTGCGCTGGGTCCTTCGGTGTACATCGAGCCGATGCAAGGTTTGGAAGGATATTTGTCGGTGGCGTTCGAGAAGAAACATGTGGGGCTGGCGCCGGTGGTTAGCGATGCTCATGCGACTTATGTGCTGCACCTTTATTGGGGCAGCGAAGACGCGGCTGGCAAGAGCGTGAAGCATGTGGACGAGATGCCGACTTTGCAATTGATCGAGCGGAGATCCGGGACTGTGGTTTTTGCTTATCCCCTCAATCGCGCGAACACCTGGCGTGGCGAGAAGGTTGCCGCCGAAACCTTCGCCAGCCAGGTGCGGGAGTTGGTGGCGAAGAGGTAAGAGCTTCGGGAGTTTTGGATTTACAGCAGGGGCGGGTCCCGCGTGATTGCGCGGGACCCGCCCTTTTTTGTTTGTCAGGGTTTGAAGTGTGGCCTCGACGCCGCGGGAATGTTTACGCCCGGGAAAGCTGGGGCGCAGCCCTTCGACCCCGCGCTGCGGGATCTCAGGATGAATTGCACTGCAGCGCAATTCACAAGCAGCGCCCCTACCGAGTTGGATCGGACGCGGCGCGGGTGGAGACGGCATGCTGTGCTGCTACGAAGGCGACGGTTGGTGGTCTGAAGACCGCCTCTACAAATTCCGAGACAAGTTCAAAGGCAACTGAGCCGGCGGGACGCCAGCGCTACGAAGGGCAACGGCAACGGCGAAAGATTTGACACAGAGGGCACGGAGGAAAAGCGGAGAAAAATCTGAGAAGGATAAAAACCATTACCGCAGAGAAGCAGAGGGCGCCGAGAAAAGAAAAGTCAAGACCGCCCGCCTGAAAGCCAAAAGCACGCGGCCGCTACAAATTCAGAGGCAAATTCAAAAACGAAATCGAGAGCAAATTCAACGGCGGCTGGCGTTTTGAGCTTTTATTTTTCAGGGCAACTGAAAATTGGGCCGGCGTAGCCTTGCAGGGCGCTGGCGGAGCTGTGGTCGGGACATTCGGCGTACGGGCAATTGTTGTCGGCGAAGGCTTGGTCGTATTTGCCGGATTTAATCTCGGGGACTAGTTTGGCACCCAGGGCTTGCGCTTCGCGATCTCGCTCGGGGGTGAGCATGGCGAGGGAAAAATCGTCGCCGAAGGTGCGGGCTTCTACTACGGCGGCCAGGTCCCAGAAGGCGGCGAGGCGGGAGTCGGCTAGCGAGAGCCCGTTGAAACGGAGGGAGTCTTTGTCGGGGAGTTCGAAGAGTCTTTGTCTGGTGCCGCAATGGGCGGCGATGGTTTGGGAGGCGGAGTCGTCGCCGTCGGAGGTGGGAGCGCCGGTCTTGCGTTTGGAGGCGTGGACCACGGATTCGACATCGTCTTCGGTGAAGGCGCAGAGGTCGAAGTGGAGGGCGACTTTTTTTACGGTGGTGTTGGGGATTACGCGTTCGATGGCGCGGACGGTGACGTGGTGGGGGCAGGTGGGGCTTAGCGGGGCGATGCGGATTTCGCGGACTCTTACGCCTTCTTGTTCTGGACGGACTTCCAGGATGTGATCTACCCATTTTGGATCGGTGTGAAAGATGGCTTGGGTTACTACGTAGAAATTTTCGAGTGGGGGTCTGGGTTTTGGTTTGTCGGCGGTGGCCAGGGTGATCGCGGCGATTGAAAGGGACGCGATGAGTAGAGGTTTCGAGTGGCGTTGAGTGGGCTGGGGGCGATTCGCCATGGGATGAGTATAAGGCAGGCGTGGCGGTGTGGCACGTGGGGACGGAAGGCGACGGCGACGACGACGAGAAAAGATTTAACACAGAGGGCACGGAGGAAAGACGGAGGGAAATCGGAGAAAGATAGAGGCGTTTACCGCAGAGGCGCTGAGGGCGCAGAGGAAGGCGGAGTAAGGATTAATGATGCGGCGGAAATGCGAGGGTGGGTCTGAACCCGCCCCTACAGATTCAAGAGCAACTTCAGCTGCGCCCGAGTGTGGAACGCGATGAAACGCCAATCGGGAGATTGGCGTTCCCAGGTAGTGCGGCGCGACACGCGCATTGTGGTTGTTGCTTTGCGTGTGTCGCGCCGTTTTTTGGTTAGAGGGAGCGCAGGAAGTTCAGGAGTTCCTGCTTTTGGTTGTAGCTCAGGTTGTTGAACTGGCTGATTACGCTGTTGGCCTCCGAGCCGGAGCTGGCATGGGCTTGGATGGCGTTGAGCAGGCCGCCATTGGACGGAGTGGAGCGGCCGTCATGGAGGAAGAAAATGCGCTGGCCAACGCCCCAGAGCGGAGCGGTGCGGAACTCATCGGGACCGGCCGCGCCTTGGGAGACGTTGTCGGCAAGACCCGAGCCCATGTGGTGGACCAGCAAGTCGGAAAACAGAGCTGCCTGCTGATTGCTCAGACCTGGCGTGAAGTTCGAAGGGCCGGTTTGGAGCGACGGAGTGTGGCAGGCGGCGCAGCCGATCTGGGTGAAGATCGCCTGGCCGTTGGCGATGGATTGGGCAGAGGGATTGCCGGGAATTCCTGTGGTCTCAGGAGCAGGAGGAGTGAGGAAGCGCATGAAGTTGGAGAACTCGACGGTGTCGCTGGGAATCTGAGCGCCGGAGAGAGTGAAATTGGTTTCGTCCTCGGGAGTGGGATTGTAAAGGCAGGAGGACGGGGGATTGGCGCGTTCGTTGGGGAACAGCTCGTTAGTCACGCCCATTTCGACGTTGTAGGCTTCGCCGGAGAATATTTCGAGCGATTTGTTCTGAGCCTTCCAGCCGAAACGAGTGATCGAGCCGTCGTTGCCGCTGTAGTTGGGATGGCCGGTTATGCCGAGCTGTTGTTTGAGATTGGAGTTGGCGGACATGTTGGCGAGGATGGCGGCATCGGGGATATTTTCCAGGAGGCCGGCGCCGAAGAGGGGAGTGGGGATGCGGAAGATGAGGTTGCCGAGCTTATTGGCCTGCTCGAAGTTGGGCTGGGGGAAGACGCAGCCCGGAGCGTCCTGGCGACCGGCGATGGTGAACAGGTCGTGAACTCCGCCGTCGGGAGTGCTGGTGACCGCGCCGGAAGAGACTACAAACGGAAAGCGCGCTTCGCGCACCGGGCTTTCGAGCGAAATGAAGAAGGGAATTGAGTTCGCGCCGCCATAATCCGTGGCGACGGCGATCTGTGGATTGGGCCCCACGAATGGGAAATACGAGGTGCTCGGGCTGGAGCCGCCGACGGTGGGCTGAGCGTGGCAACTGCCGCAGCTATTGGAATTGAAGCTGGGGCCGAGGCCGACGCCCGGTTCGCCAGCCAGTAGGCCGTTCACCGAATCGGTTTGCACGAAGCGCGAGAGGCCGTCTTGAAAGAACTGGAGCTGTGCGGGGGTAAGGGTGGAAAGCGGAGTGCCGGCGTTGACGGTGCCGGCGCGTGGGCCGGGATCTTGCGCGCCGCCAGAAGAAGAGGTGGTGGCGCTTGAGACTTCTTGCCTGCCATCGCCGCGGGGACCGAAATTATTTTGAGCGTCCACGCGCGGGGTGGTGAGGAGCATGAGCAGCGCGAGCACGGGAATAGACAGGGATCGAGTATAAGCTTTCATGGAAAGCCTCCTTGGCCAGGACCACGGGAGAGAACGGACACACTCCCAGCTAGTGTTAATTCGAAGTTAAATGCTGGGTGGTTAACTTGTGGAGCGACCGCGACTGCGGTCCGCGTCAGTACATCGAGAATACGCGGACTGTAATCATGGGCGCGAGGATAGTGCCGGCGAGAGGCGGGGTCAATACGGTTAAGGGACAGTATTGGTACAGGGCAAATCGGCAGGCGAAAGGTTTTGATTAATTGATAGGAATACTTATAGAAACGGTAATAACGGTGGTGAATGATCGCATAGGGCGCAGAGAAAATCGCAGGCGAGGGCGTGCGCGGTTCGATGCGGACGAAGCGCGAGGGCGGGTCTGAGACCCGCCCCTACAGATTCAAAAGAAACGTCGACGGTGCCCAGGTGAAGAGTCCGTGTGACAACCACTGTTTTGCGTCAGGGCACGGCTTTGCAGATTGCGGGAAAATGCCTAAAAGCGTTTCCTCAGGGGCTGAAGCCCGATGCAAGCCAAGCACTTATTGTCGGAGCTAAAGCTAAGGCTCCGACCCCCTAAAAAACCGCCTTTTTCCGCAAGCTGTTCAGCCGCTGAGGCCATGAATCTCGAGTTGCCGCACAGACTCTGAAGATGGCCGCTGCGAAGTCACAGCAACTTCTTGCGGAGCTAGCGGAAGGCGGGGAATTTGTTTAGTAATTTGCCGAAGAGGGACTTGCGGTTGCCTTCTTTGCAGTTGCGGCCGTTATAGGCGTTGAAATCGCGGCCGGGAACGCGGGTGGGATCGGCGGCGTGCGGAGCGGAGGTTTTTTCGATGTGTTCGGGCAGCGGAGCCAGGAGGCGCACGATGTGGCCGAGGCGCTCCTGTTTGTAGGGCTTGGCCATGCAGACGATGGCGCCGAGAGCGTGGGCGCGGGAATAATCGCTGGGATAGGCGGAGAAAGTGGTGAGGACGACGGGGATGCGGCGGAGGCGAGGGGTGGCTTTGACGTGGCCGCAGAGGTCGTAGCCGGGATTGCCTTCGCCTTCGATTTCAGCGACGAGCAGAGAAGGAGTGAAGAGATCGAGAACTTCGCGAGCGTCGGTGGCGTTGCTGACGGCGATGACGTCGTAACCTTCGTTCTCGAGATACATCTTCAGTGATTCGCGGAGTTGATCATCGGAATCCACCGCGAGGACCATGGGTTTTTTTGATTTCGCTTCCGCGGTTTCGGCGGGGGCCGGTGGGGCGTAGATATCATTCTCGGCCGCCTCCAGCGCCGCCTCGCGTGCAGCGGAGTAATCTTCCGCGGGCGCCGTGGCGAAGGTGACGGCGACGCCGCGGAGGCCATCACCGAGATCGGTGACGCGCACGACCCGGCCTTTTTGTTCGTGGTGAACGGCTTTGGGAGATTTGCTGTAGGGAAATACGACGGCGACTTGCATGCCGCGGGAATAGCAATCGAGCTGGGTGTGGAACAGGATGCCGGAGCGCGAAACGTCGAAGGTGGTGGCGATTTCCTGGGAACCGCTGGTCTGGGCTTCGACGGTGCGCACGCGAATGGGCGCGGAGATGAGCGCGCGGCGCTTTTGACGACGATCCTGGGGGCGCTCGTGCGCGGAGGGCGCCGCGGATGCAGGGGCGTGCTGGCGCTGCTCGGCAACAAATTCTTCGGCGACGGCATTCATTTCCGCGACGGCTTGTTTTTTTACGAGTTCGGACGCGTCGGGATCTTCGCTTACGGCGGAGGCGAGTGAATCCGCGGTGGCGGCGCCGGCGGATTCGCGGGCGGAGGCGGCGATGGCTTCCAGATCCATAACTTCGGTGAGAAATGAAGCGGGGGGCCGGATGGGAGCAAGTGGCTTTTCGACGATGAAGAGTTCAGTGCGGCGCGATTCCGGAGAGGAGGCGTTGATGATGGCGGATTCGTCCGGGAACGACGCGGCGAGTGCTTCGGCGTTGCTGAAATTCTGAGTATTCGCGGCGGAATCGATGGTTTGCAGGAGGACGGCGAGAACTTCGTCTGGTTCCGAGGGATGCGCAGCGGCTTTCGGAGCGAAGGTGAGAAGCATGTGGGGGGCGGGCGCAGAGTCGCGGTGGTCAGCAAAGGGCGCTTGGGAGATGATGTCCGCGCTGAAGTCGTGAGGAAACGCGTCGGCCGGGGAGTTGTAAAGGGCGGCGAGGCAGGAGCTTAGGTCGGCTTCAGAGAAAGTTGGAAGGTCGAGTTCAGCGACCGGGCGGATGGCCAGATTGGCTGCCTGACTCGATCTTGAGCGAAACATTCTGGACGCCTTACTCATGCGTTGCGAGCCTCGCGTCGGAAAGCCTTTCCGACGGATTTAGAGTACTTGGTGAGGCAGAACGGCACAGTAGGGTAAAGGTCACATTCTGATAGTACTTCTGGTGGGAGCGGGTATTAGTACCAGGTTTGGCAGGCTGTATCTTATAGATAATATGGTGCTTGTTGGAGGATAGGGCGCGGAAGCGAGAGTGAGCTCGAGGTGGCGGTGGCACTGGTCGCGGGTGAGATGGGTGGTTGCGAAAAAGGCAGTGGCTAGTGTTGAGTGGCTAGTGGCTAGAAGGGGCGACTAGGATCTGTTTTAGCGCCCGGCACGGTCTTCGCTGGTTAGATCGCGTTCCTTCCTTAGCGGGACGGTGCCGTCAAGCGGGAGGCGGAGTTCAACGACTAGGCCGCCATCGGGGCAATTTTCGGCGGCGACGGTGCCGCCGTGGAGGCGGATGGCACGGTCGGTGATGGAAAGGCCGAGGCCGGAACCGCCGGAGGAGCGGTCGCGAGAGTCACCGACGCGATAAAAGGGAAGAAAGATGTCGCTCAGGGAATTCTCTGGAACACCTTGGCCGTGATCGCGAACGCGGATGATGGCGTAACCGGCGTTTTGTCCAGCGCCGTCTTCGACAGTGACCTGTACGGCGGTGCCTTCGGGAGTGTATCCGACGGCATTGCGAATGACATTCTCGATCGCGCTGGCGAGCAACTGGCGGTTGCCGGAAGTGCTGCAGGAATCCGCGCGGAGGAGGCGAACGTGACGTTGCAGGCTCTGGGCTTCGAAGTCGGCGTCGGCGACGACATCGCGGACCAGGGCGCCGAGATCGAAGGATTCGTGGCCGATATTTTCGCTGCCGCTTTCGAGGCGGGCTAGGCGGAGCAGGCTGCCGATGAGGCCGTCCAATCGGCCGGCTTCGAGTTCGATGCGGTCGAGCCCGCTGATGGATTCGGGATTGGCGCGGAGGCGCGTGAGACCGAGCGCGACGGTTAAGCGGGCGAGGGGCGAGCGCAGTTCGTGGGAGATGTCTGCGATGAGGCGGCGCTGGGAGGAGATGAGCGCTTCGATCTGCTCGGCCATGTGATCGAATTCGCGGCTGAGGTCGGCGAGTTCGTCGCCGCGGTTTGCGGCGCTACCGCCGACGCGAGCGCCGAGGTTGCCGGCAGCGAGGCGATGGGTGGCGGTACGGATATGGCGGATGGGAGCGGTGATGTGGCGGGCGAGCCAGAAACAGACGAATCCGGCGATGAGAAAGACGATGACTGCGCGGATGAGCTGGGTTTGGAGAGGAGCACGGAGGGCATCGGCGGCGGATTCGACGGGGGTGCTCATCACCATGACGTAGCGGCTGCCCGTGGGGCCAATGGTTCTGCGGGCGACGAATTTGGCGCCGCGGGAGATGACGATCTTGGTTTCGTCGGTTTGCAGGGTGGTCTGGGCCAGGGCTTCGGCTTCGCGAGGGGCGGGTTGCGAGAGGATCTCCTTGCCTTCGTCGTCGAAGAGATAGGCTTGGGCGTGCAGGGTGGTGTCGAGGGAGGCGAGAAAGTCGGAGAGGGCGCCCATGCCGTGATCGTCGAGGACGTCGGCGGCGCGGGCGGCGACGAGCGGGGTGATGGTGCGGTCGGATTGCGCGGCGCGGCTGGCGGTGAACTGAGATTGGGTGGTGACGACGGAAAGAATCAGGGTGCCGCTGACCAGCACCATGGCGAGCCAGAACCAAAGAAAAATCTTCAGGAACAAAGTGCGCAAAGGCGATTCACCTGTTTAGTACGAGTTCCCCGGTAAAACATAAATATAGCCGATATTGCGGATGGAACGGATGCGTTCGGAACCGTCGGGCGAGGGGCCCAGCTTTTTGCGGAGGTTGCTGATGTGCACGTCGAGTTTGCGATCGGAGGCGAGGAACTTGGTGCCGAGGACGCGTTTGCCGAGTTCATCGCGGGCGATAACCTGGCCGGGCAATTTGGAGAAGGCGGCCATGAGTTCGAACTCAACGGAGGTGAGCTGCAGGGTACGACCGTTGTGGCGAACGAGGCGGGCGCGAGAATCAACTTCGAGATCGCCGAGGATGGTGCGATCGGGAGAGGGCGCGGCGGCCGAGATTGCGGGAGCGGCAGAGGCGGCGCGGCGCAAGACGGCGTGAATTCGCGCGGCGAGCTCGCGGGGATTGAAGGGTTTGGAGAGGTAATCATCGGCGCCGATTTCCAGTCCGACGATCCGGTCCACGTCGTCGCCGTGCGCGGTGAGCATGACGACGGGAACGGTGGACACGGCACGGATTTTGCGGAGAACCTCGAAGCCGCGCATGCCGGGAAGCATCACGTCGAGAACGATGAGGGAATAGGCGCCGGAGAGAGCGCGGCCGAGGCCGGCGCTGCCGTCGTGAACGGCTTCGGCGCGCAAGCCTTGAGAGACGAGGTATTCGGAGACGAGCTCGCATAGCTCGACATCATCATCAACGATGAGAATGCTGGCGGCGAGCGCTGGGGCCGCGTGGTCCGAGGGCATGGGAAGCATCATAGAACCTGTCACCACGGCGATGGGCGGAACCGGGTGAAGGAACCTGGTTGCTGATTCTAGCCGATTTTGGCGGCGACGCAACCGGAAGTAGCGAGGCGGAAAGCGGGACTAATCCTGGCGGCGAAGTGAATTGCGCGGGATGCGGAATTTAAGCGCGAACAGTTCGCCGAGTATTTTTTGATGTTCACGCTTTTGAGCATCGCAGCGGCGACGTTGGGAGGAGTGATGCAGCTGAAAGCGCATCACGGGAATGCGGCGCTGCCGCAGTAGCTGGAACAAGAAAAGAGCGGCGGGATCAGGACAAAGCGCGAGCGGGAGGGAAGCCGCCGCATTCTGTGATTGCGAGTGCGGGGACGGATGCGACTGTTGTAAGATGTTGCGCTGTTCTCACGGGGTGCGGGGCTCGCGGACGACGTAATTGACGTGCAACCGAATCTTGCGTGCTTACCTCTAAGAATTGGAACTTTTTCTTTTTGGACGGGAATACAGAAAACCACGTGTGTGTCCGGGAGCGGCGTGCCGGAACGAGCGGGCCGAGGCAAATGATAAGACAGCAGACCAGGAATTCTTGGATGATGCAGATGGCAACGGGATTCGCAGCAGCGCGGGCAAAGAGGAAAGGCCGGACGACGCGGAAGGGGATTTGCGCGGTGCTGTTGCTGCCTGTGGCAGTGGCCGGGTTGCTCGGCATTTCGTCTTGTGGGGGGCCCGGAAGTGGGACGGTGACGGCGGTAACGATCTCGCCAGCGTCGGTGACGGCGCAAATCAACGAGACGGCGGAATTCAGCGCGCAAGTGGCGATAGCGGGCCAGACGACCACGAGCCAGACGACCACGATCGTGACGTGGTACGTGAATGGAATTGCGGGCGGGACAGCGACGACCGGAACGATCGGAACATCCACACTGGATCAATTGGTGGGTGTTTACACCGCGCCGGCGGTGGTACCGGAAACGAACAGCGGGCAGGTCAACATAACGGCGACGACGCCGCAGATTCCTGGTTCCACGACCAACACGAATTTGATTACTTCGAACACGGCGGTGCTGACGATCGGGATTGGGACGGGGCTGTCTGTGAGTCCGCTGACCGCAGCGGTTGTTGCAGGCCAGACCGTTCCATTTGCCGCGATTCTGAATAACGTGGTCACCACTCAGGGCATTACCTGGTCGGTGTCCTCGACCGAGGGCGGAAACATCGGCACGATTAGTCCCACAGGATTTTACACGGCGCCACCATCGCCGCCGCCGGGCGACACGGTCACGATCACCGCGAACGACGGAACAGCAACCGCGACGGCTACCGCGACAATTTCGTTTTCGAATGTCTCTTTGACCGGGCCGTTTTCGTTTTCCTATACCGGCAACGACAGTGCGGGTTTTGTGGCAGTCGCGGGAAGTTTTCAGGCGGATGGGCAGGGCCACATTGTGACCGGCGTCGAGGATAGCGACAGTTTTTCGACGGGTGTGGCCAAGCAGGTGCCGTTCACGGGAACGTATACGGTGGGTCCGGACGGGCGCACCGGCGTGACGCTTAATGTCGGATCGGGTTCCGGCGCCGGACAGGGAACGGTGCAGACCTGGCGGTTGGCGCTGGCGAATTTCCAGCATGGGGTACTGACGCGCTTCGACGCGGGAAACACGGGTAGTGGCACAGTGGATCAGCAGAATTTGAACGGATTGACGACGGCGCTCACGACGCTCAGCGGTCCTTATGTATTTAAGGTGGCGGGGGCGGATGCGGAGTTTTTTGCGCAGGGGATGGCGGGGAAATTTTCCGCGAATGGCGCGGGAAGTATTACGGGTGGGAGCCCGATTTTGGACGTGAACAACAGCAGTAATCCGGCGGGCCACGTGAGCACCGAGGACCGGAGTCTGGCGGGAACGTACACGCTGGACGCGACGTTTCCAGGGAGCGGGCGCGGCACGCTCACATTAACGAGCACAACGACCGGGCCGGTGCAATACGCGTTTTACATCGTGGACACAACGGCGTCGGAGCAGAGCACGCAGCTGCATCTGGTGGAAATTGATACCAATAATTATCTGGCCGGCGATGCGTATGCCGCGCCCACGGGAAGCTCATTCAATGCTGCGAGTCTGGTGAGCGGCAACTATCCATTCACAGTGGGTGGCACATCTCCAACGGGCGCGTACGCGGCTGGCGGAGTGTTTATCTCGAGCGGCAGCGGAGGGACGAGCGGTTTGCTCGATAGCAACAACGCGGGGACGGTGACGCCAGACACGACGTTGGGCACGTGCACCTATACGGTGGATGCGACAAGCGGGCGCATTGATTTGCTGCTGAGCACGGCGGCCGGAACCTGTGTTGC
>Ga0209248_10000608_pt1 | contig 11259 bp, 13 predicted proteins | sample BogFormECP04_OM1_FD_188241 | JGI IMG/M metagenome (GOLD analysis project Ga0209248, IMG submission 188241) | Bog forest soil microbial communities from Calvert Island, British Columbia, Canada - ECP04_OM1 (SPAdes) (version 2) | ecosystem: Environmental > Aquatic > Freshwater > Wetlands > Bog ... | reverse complement strand
CTTCAGGGTAGTCGCCCGCAAGCATATGGCGGTCTAATCGACGGGGTTGCTGCGCCGCGCGAGCGACAGCGCGAACAGCTCGTTTGAGTCTGGTAGCCACTGCGTCAGCGTAAGGTCTGCGGCGGCGAGGTCGCTCGCCAGCCCCGTAGTGTGAACTTGGCGCTGATCTCGGTGCGCAGCTCCTCGCCTCATGAGCTGCTGCGCCTCGATGTTGAGCCGAAACAGATCGGCGGTGAAGATCAATACCACCACTCAGCAGCAGCCCGCCGGTCGCCATCACCAACGGAATAATGCCGCTTGACCAGACCAAACGCGACGCCGCCTGATTGAACGCGAGCGCCGTCACGAAGGAACGAGATCGCAAGGCCGGCAGCCAGCATGAGCGACGCAGCAGCACGTCCCTTGGGACACCCACGGGTCAAGCTCGAGTGGAGTCGCCGCACGCGGTCGTTTTATGCGTTCTGGCGCGACCAGCACGGCGAGCGTGGTGGGTGCCGTCTCGGGCGGCGCACCTCTGCGACTCGGGCCGCCGGAAATCGCGCGGACGTCGACGACCTGCCGCGATCGAGGGCGCACGCGCGACGCGACTGATTCGCGATGCGCGAATAGCACAGAAGCCGGGGCTGGTTAGGCCCCGGCTTCGTAGTGCCACTCCGTCTGGGGTCCTTGGCTTAGTTGATGGACGCGGCGCCCGCGGCGGCGGTGTCGCCCGCGGGAAGCGCGACCGGAGAGCCCGGTAGCTCGGTTAGGGTGCCACCTTCGATCGTCATCTCCGCAACCCCGTGGGCCGCGGTCTCGTTGATGTACAGGTTCTGGCCATCGGGGGTGATGGTCGGGTCGGTTCCACCGACGCCGCCTTCGTCGTTGACCAGGGTGCTGCCGAGCAGCGTCAGATCGCCGCGTTGGTCGATCGAGAACCGGGACACGGTTCCTGACCCGGTGTTGATGGCGAACAGGTGCTGGCCGTCAGGGGTGATCGCCACCCAGCATGGGGCATTCTGCAGATCGGCGAACGGTGAGGCACCGATCGAGGACAGCTCGCCGTTGCCCGCGACATCGAAGGCGGACACCGTCCCTACGTCGGTGCCGACGTTATGCGGGTTGCTCACGAACAGCTGGTTGGGGCTGTTCGGGAATGGGAACGAGCTGCTGGGCCGGAAGGCGCTGCCGAACGCACCGAGTCCCTGCCCGGTGAAGGGCGAGCCGGGAGCCGCGTGGAGATAGCCGAGGAAGTCGACCTGGAAGCTGTCGATCCGCGAGCTGGCGACCTCGGTGCCGACCAGATTCGTGCCGTCGCTGTTGAACAGCACGTCGCCGAGATCATTCGCGGCGCCAGGCGCGTTCACGGTCGACTTCGGCAACGGAACGAGCTGACCGAAGGGGGTCAGGACGAACCCGGTGTAGTTGGCGCTCTCGGTCGCGTTACCGTCGTTGGCGACGTAGACCAGGTTGCCGTGTACTGCGATGCTCACCGGCTCAACGCCGCCTGAAGAGAACGGGCTGCCCGGGACCCGAGTCAGCGAGCCATCGGGGTTGACCTGGAGGACCGAGATCTGGTTGCTGCCGGCGTCGACCGCGAGCACGAAGCGGCCATTGTCGGCGGTCTGGATCGCCCCCTGGGACCCAAGTCCTTTACCGAGACCTTCGCCGCCTGCGGCGAAGGGCGAGCCCGGCGTGGGGGTCAGCGACCCGCCGGGGGCACGATTGTAGGCCGCGATCGTGTTCGCACCGCTCGTGTTGCCGTCCAGATAGACGTGGCCGACAACGGCGGGACTGCCAAACCCAAAAGCCGACCCCGGGAGCGCAAACGCCCCTGTGGCAGCGAGGGCGAGCACCAGCGGGCCCCTCAGTTTGCGCCCGAGAGGGCGAGTATTAACGCGCATTACTTCTCCTTATGGATTGTCGTGGATCGAGAGTCACTCATTCACGGATACAGCTGGGCTCTCTGGTGACCTGTCGGCCCAGGTTCTCCCTCGTGGGCGCTCTCGATGTTGGTCGGTACGACCGCGCTGACCCGAAAACGATTGTTAACTTTTGAGACGGTTTCCTTCCCGCGCGGTGCTAGCCGGGACTGAAGGCACGCGACCCGTCTGGATCCAGGCCCAGCCTCGCCGCGAGGCGCCCAACGGCCAGGCAGGCGCAACCGAGTGGCGTCAGCGCCAACCTTGGGAACGGCGGCCACCCGCTCGGCCTGGCAGTCGCTGAAGGCTAGCCGACCTGCTCGGCGTACTTGACCGCCTAACGCAGCCCAATCGGCTCGGGCCCCAGTCCTCGGCGACACGGACGCCGTGCTCGGAGTGCAGGACGAGCTCGGTGACAAACCTCACGCTGCAGTATCGGGCTCTTCGTTGAGCAGACGCTGCACGGCCCGGCCCAGCCATAGAAGCACCGCTCCGATGATCAGGACAACGGTCGCTTTATGCGCCGCACCGAGGGTCGTGTGTCGGCGCTGCGGCGGACACCTCGGCCACGTCTTTGCAGATGGTCCTGGCCCGAGCCATGAGCGCTATTGCATCAACTCGGTCGCCCTCGCGTTTGAGCCCATGTCGACTAAGGATTCGAGCCCGAACAGGTCCGGTCTGCCAAGCCGCTGACGCGCCTAGCACCAGGGCACGCCACGCGAGGGGTGCTCTGGTGCCAGCGTGCGCCGCTGGCTCGATGACCACAGTCATCAACCGAATCGAGTTGCGGCGGGTCTATAGGGAAGGTGTCGCATCCATCATGCCCTGTTACAGCCATCTGAATCCCCGCCGACGTCCGCTTTACCGGCTGCGCAATGACCGCAGCGGGCGCGAGGTGCTCGTACCGACCGAGCCGGGTGCCCTCTACGTGAACGGGGAGACGGGGGACTCGCTGCGGGTAACCGGCAAGCTGCTACCGCTCGCTCCCTCGCCGTCGGTGCTGCCCTGGTCGATCGAGAATCTTCGCGTCTGCCCGAGCTGCGAGCAGCTTGCGCAGATGGACCTCAACTACTGCCCGTATGACGGGAGGTGCCTGCCACCGCTGGAGGGTACTCGCCATTCCTCGCGCCGGCGGAGCGCCCGAGGAGCAAGCTGATGAGAGCTCTCAGGCGTCGTGATGACCACGCATGGTCCCAGGAGCACCTGTCGCACTACGTCGAGGGCGACCTGAGTTGGCGCGCGCGTCGGCGCCTGGAACTGCACGCCGAGGAGTGCCCAGACTGCAGCAGCGGGATTCGCGCCGTGCGAGCCCTTCTGCGTCTCATGCACGCCACCGCCGACCGCTCAGGCGCGGCGCCTGCCAGCATCTTCGATCGGGTGCGGGCCGACGCGGCTCGCGGGGAGACCGACGTAGATCAGGCCCGCGAGACGTGACCCGCTCGCTCACGACCCGTCGCCCCGTGCAGACAGCGGAGCGCGACCTCGTGCGTTGCGCCCAAGCCGGCGAGGTAGCCGCGTTCGAACAGCTGGCCGGCGAGCATGCGGACCGTCTCTACGCGGTAGTGGTGCGCCTGGTCGCCGACCGAACCGAAGCCGAGGACGTCGTGCAGGAGAGCCTGCTGCGCGCGTGGAGAGGTATCGGGCGCTTCCAGGGCCACTCGATGTTCTATACCTGGCTGTATCGCATCGCCGTCAACGAGTCCAACAGGGCGCTGGAGCGACGCCTACGACACGGCGTGGCGACCCCGATCGACGAGGAGTCCGTGCAAATTCCCGCGCCAGCACGTGATGGACCGGCCAGCCAGGCCGAGCAGGAAGAGCTCCGCCACGGCCTCGACACGGCTATCGCCAGCCTCGCTCCCCCCTACCGCACCGCCCTCGTGTTGCGCGACATCGAGGGGCTCTCGACACGCGAGGCAGCGAAGATCGCCGGCGTCGGCGAGGCCGCTTTCAAGAGCCGGCTGCATCAGGCGCGGCTGAAGGTGCGCGCCGCCCTCGGCGACGCAGCCCTCATCGCCGCCTCGATCTGACCATGCCGCCCCCCAGCTGACCAGCTGGACCGGAGCGTCGCCTGGCGGTTCTGATCGAGCGTGGCTACGAGGATCGGCTTGAGCATGGTGAGTGCCCGCGCACGATCGCCTGGGTTTGCGTTCACTCGGGCAGTGATCGCTCGGGTTCATGTTTGGGCTCAGCGGCAAGCGCGCTATCACGCTTCTCGAGCAGCTTGAGCCAGATCTCGCTGCGCGTCGGGAACGCGGGTACGGCTTCCCAGAGGCGCTCGACTGCGATCTCGCCGACGATTGCGATCGAAGCCGCATGCAGCCAGTCGGCCACGTCGCTGCCGGTGAACGTCGCGCCTACGATCACGCCGCGGTCCTCGTCGACCACCAAGCGTGAGCTACCCGGCGTGTTGCGGCCATGGAAGCTCGCGCCGGCGGTCGCGGAGCTGGGCACGTCATAGGCGATCGCGTTCAGCCCCTGCTCCCGCGCCGACTGTAGCGTGAGGCCGACCGCAGCGAGCTGCGGATCGGTGAAGACGACCCGCGGCGCGGACGCATTGTCCCGTATGGCGCGTGCCTGGCCTCCGTCGATGACTTCCGCAGCGACGTGCGCCTGGTACTTGGCCATATGGGTCAGCAGCGAGCGCCCGTTGACGTCACCGATCGCATACAGCCACGCCAGACGGGGCACACGCATCGTGTCGTCGACCGTGATCGGCTGGCCCGGCTCGAGACCAACGCTCTCGAGGCCGAGATCGTCCGTCAGCGCTCGCCTCCCTACTGCGGCGAGCAGCTCGTCGCCCATGACTGCCTCACCATCGCTCAACTCGACGGTCACGGCAGTGCGATCGCGGCGAACGGCCTGTGCGCTGACCCCGACGCGAACCTCCACGCCGCGCTCCACCAGCGCGTCGCGCAGCTGCTGGCCGGCGAACGGCTCCTCGCGCGGAAGCAGTCGCCCAGCCGCCTCGACGACGGTGACCCGTGAGCCGAGCGTGCAGTACGCCTGCGCCATCTCTACGCCGACCACCCCACCTCCGAGCACGACGAGGCGGGCCGGTACGTCCTGCGCAGTCGTGACCTCCCGATTAGTCCACGGCCTGGCCTCGGCCAGGCCCGGAATCGGTGGCATCGCGGCGGCGCTGCCGACCGCGACGACCACCGCCTGGCGCGCTTGCAGGAGCTGCCCGGAAACGCGTACCCGGCGCTCGCCCTCCAGGCGAGCGTGACCACGGATCAGCGCTACATTGCGCGCCTCCAGCCAAGGGACCTGCTGCGAGTCATCCAGATCGTTAATTATCTGGTCGCGACGTGCGAGGACCGCCTCCACGTCGAGCCCACCCGTCACCGCCTCAGCGGCGCCGGGAACTCGGCGGGCCTCGGCCAGCGCCTCGGCGGGCCGCAGGAGCGCCTTGGAGGGCATGCACGCGTAAAACGAGCACTCGCCTCCCACGAGCTCCCGCTCGACTATCGCGACCCGACGGCCGTTCTCAGCGAGACGCCCAGCCAACACCTCACCGGCCGGGCCCGCGCCGATCACGATCACGTCAAACCATTGTCCGGGGCGGGCATCCCGGCCCTCGAAGACGTTCATAGCTGATAGACCGCCGTTTGAGTGCAACGGTTGATCCGAGCGGTCTAGGTCGCCAGAAGCTCACGCGGCGCGCAGCGACTTGGATGTCTGGGTGATGCGGTCCTGGAGCGGCTCAGGGAGCTCCTGCTTCGGGTGGCGCGCGCAGAGGCAGCGAGGCGCTCGGCAGCGCTGGCGGACAGCGGGCCGTGTTGACGATGAGGCACAGCGGGCGGCGGATGACGCGTTGTTGGCAATTGTCGCCAAGCTGGGCGAGCTTCGAGGCAGCAGCGTAAGTTTCGCGCGCGACTGGTCGCTAATGGCTTACATGGGCAACGAGGAACCGATGCGGCAGTGAGTGGCTGGGGGACTTGTGGCGCCTGCTTGCCACCGCTCGTTCGGGTGGTCGAGGCGTGGTGTGCGAGACGAAGATGCGCGTTGTTGGCTATCCGCAGGCGCTTGTGCCCGTCGACCATGTCGAGCCGGTGGCTCGGCGCGTGCGGGCGACGCTCGGCGGGCACGTCGTCTTGGACACGACTCGTGCCCTGTATCTGTGGGAGTGGCCGTTCTACCCGCAGTTTCTGATCCCGGCGCAGGACGTCGACGCTGACTCGCTGATCGAGGAGCAGCGCACGCACCGCGTCAGCCGCGGCATGGTCGCGACGATTGGTCTCCGAGCCGGTGGTGTCGAGCGGCCGGCCGCGGGACGTCGATACGTGGAGTCGACGATTCCCGGACTCATTGGGAGGGTGCGCTTTGACTGGGATGCGCTGGAGGCGTGGTTTGAGGAGGACGAGCAGGTGTTCGTGCATCCCCGCAGCCCATATGTGCGCGTTGACGCGCTGCGTTCCACGCGCCGTGTGCGTGTAGAGCTCGAGGGCGTCGTGCTCGCCGAGTCAAGCGCACCGGTCATGGTGTTCGAGACGGGTCTACCCACCCGCTATTACATGGACCGCAACGCAGTGGACTTCTCCCACCTAAGGCCCAGCGACGCCATCACGGCCTGTCCCTATAAGGGCCACACCAGCGCCTACTGGTCGGTCCAGACCGCCGAGGCCCTACACCGGGATCTCGCGTGGTCCTATGACTTCCCGACAAGGCAGCTGCTGCCGATCGCCGGGCTGATCGCCTTCTACGACGAGAAGGTCGACGTGTTCCTCGACGGCGAGCGCCAGGTGCGACCGAAAACGCACTTCTCAGATTGAGCGGGTAAGACCGGCCCACGAACGGACGCTGATATCCAACGAGCCCGCCGCGTCCGGGCAGAGGATCAGCGACCCGAAGGAGCCAGATGACGATCGCAGAGCAGGTACGAGGACTCGCCGAGGGCCACGCAGCGGCACTCCCAGCCGAGGTCATGAGCGCGTTTGCGCGCGAACAGGCAGAGCTGGCGGCCCTTGAGCCCGTGGAGGTCATCGCCGTCGGTGAGCTGTTGCCGGACAGCGACTTGCTCGACGCGCACGGGCATGCCACAACTCTGCAGACGACGCTTGACGGCCGCCCCGCAGTGCTCGTCTTCTACCGTGGCGCGTGGTGCCCATACTGCAACATCGCTCTGAACGCCTACCAGGCTGAGCTGTTGGGCGAGCTCGATCGTCGCGGCGTCACGCTTGTTGCCCTCAGCCCGCAGACGCCGGACGGGTCGTTGAGTATGCAGGAGAAGAACGACCTTGGCTTCGCCGTCCTCTCCGACCCGGGCAACAGCGTGGCGCGCAGCGTCGGCATTCTCACGTCGCCGTCGCAGGACGCACGCGCTGCGCAGCTACAGCTCGGGCTGGACCTCGAGACCGTCAATGCCGACGGCACGACAGCGATCCCGATGCCGACCGTGCTGATCCTCGCCCCGGACCTGACCGTCCGCTGGGTGGACGTGCACCCCGACTACACGACTCGCTCAGAGCCCGCCGAGATACTCGCCGCGCTCGACGCGATCACCACGTGAGCGCGCAGCTGCAAGGGCGGGTGGCGCTCGTCACGGGCGCCGGCCGCGGCATCGGGCGGGAGATCGCCCTGGGCCTCGCGCGAGATGGAGCGCGCGTCGCGCTGCTCGCCCGCACGACCAAGGAGATCGACGGTGTCGCCCACGAGATCAATGTCCTGGGCGGCACTGCGCTTGTGTTGACCGCCGACATCGGCGACGCTACCACAGCAAAACAGGCAGTCAGGACGGTCAGCGAAGAGCTCGGCCCGATCGAGATCCTGGTCAACAACGCCGCCGTCGTGTGGCCACTTGGCGCCAGCGCGACCATCGACCCCGCACAGTGGGAGCTGGCCGCGCAGATCAACCTGCTCGCGCCCGTGCGGCTCACCATCGCCATGCTGCCCGGCATGATCGAGCGTGCGTGGGGCCGGATCGTCAATGTCTCAAGCGGCGTCGCCGCGAACCCCGATGGGATGATTGGCGGGAACGCCTACACCGCGACCAAGGCGGCTCTGGAGGCACACACGCTGAACCTCGCGGCCGAGCTGCGCGAGAGCGGTGTGACCGCCAACGTCTTCCGACCCGGCGCCGTGGACACCGCGATGCAGGGCTGGATACGCGAGCAGGATCCCGCCGTGATCGGCCGCGACCTGCACGAGCGCTTCCTCGCAATGCACAAGAGCGGGACGCTACTCACCCCCGAGCAATCGGCGAGCGCACTTCTCGAGCGCCTTCGCACGGGCGGCACTGGACAGATCTGGAACGTCTCAGACTAACCGCGACACCACCCTGATACCGCAAATCGAAACCAACACAAAGGAGACGACATGGCCGTGAAACTTGGACTACTCGCACGACTCGAGGCAAAGCCCGGCAAGGGCGACGAGCTCGGGGCGTTCCTGAAGGGCGGACGCGCGCTGGCGGTAGCCGAGGAGGGGACCGTCACGTGGTACGCGTTCAAGCTCGACGACACCCACTACGGCATCTTCGACACTTTCGAGACCGAGGACGCCCGCCAAGCCCACATCAACGGCGAGATACCCAAAGCCATGGCCCAGGTCGCTAGCGACCTGCTCGCCTCCGAGCCCGAGATCCAACCGATCGACGTGATCGCAGTCAAGTAGCACGTCTCGACTGCCTCGCCACGGCGCCTCGTCTGTCAGCTACTCGATGTGCGCCTGCCCCAATCAAGCCCATCCGTCGCTATCAACCTCGCGCAGCCCGCTATCGGCTCGATGAGCTCGCGATCAACGGCGGGTATTCGACTGGGATGATCCGCTTGAGCCCGGGTTGATGTCGTCGTCAACAACGCTGGCGACGCGAACGTCGCCCCGGTGGGCGTGTCGGCGGCACCGCGGGCCTGGGCTCCCAGCAGGCAGCGAGGTTCGCCGTCGATGGCCTGACGCGGGTGCTCGCGGGCGGAGACCGCTCAGATGGCGTGTGTGCGCAGAAGAGTGAGCGCAGTGTCGAGAGCGGCGCGCAGCTGTTGCGGGTCGCGTCGCACTTGGGTGAGCAACAGCCCGCCTTGGATCAGCGTCATTGTCGTCGCGGCAAGTGCGGCCGGGTCCGTGTCGTCACGCAGCTCGCCATGAGCCTGGAGAGCCTCCAGGCTCCTACGGATGCTGTCCTGCCAGCGCCCGAGTCCCTCGGCTAGGGCGGCGCGCGCCTGCGGGTCGCGCTCAGCGAGTTGCCCGGCGAGCGAGCCGAGCGGACAGCCCCCGCGGGCTTGACGCTGAACCTGCATCGCCACGAGCGCGTCCATCCATCGTTCGAGTCCCGACCAGTCCGCCACATCGAGGAGCAGCTCGTCCTGCCCCCCGACGATCGCGTCGGAGGTTGCGTTCACGACGGCCCTAATGAGGTCGGCCCTGTTCTCGAAGTAGTGGTAGAGCTGGCTGCGGCTCGCCGCGGCGCGCGTCCCGACATCGTCGAGGCTCATCGCCATTGCTCCCTTTTCGGCGACGAGCTCGGCAGCCGCCTGGACGATGCGTTCACGGGTCTTTTGACCCTTCGCGGTGCTCGCTGCCTGTGCGCTCATAGCGACATTCTACGCGATTGGACTTGACAATCCAATGGGGGTGTGGTTAGATGGCCGCAGAGTGGACTGCACAATCCAATCTTGGAATCACGTGACGACGATTGCCAGGCGGTCGGCAGAGATCTCTGCAGCTACGGCGAGCCACATACCGTCCGCGCTCGCGCGCGTGTTCGCCGAAGAGCAGCGTGGATGGCGCGAGCGTGGCGAGCCCGACGGGATCGTCGGGCTCGGTGAGCGGATTGAGGATTTCACCCTCCCGGACGCTACGGGCTCGCCTGTCATGCTCGGCGAGATCGTGGCCGACGGTCCGGCGGTGGTCGTTTTCTACCGCGGCGGCTGGTGCCCCTACTGCAACCTGGCGTTGCGCACCTACCAGGCCGAGCTACTCCCCGAGCTGGCGCGCTACGGTGCGCGCCTCGTCGCGATCAGCCCCCAGAATCCTGACCAGTCGCTCAGCACGAGCGAGAAGGCCGGACTGAGCTTCACGGTGCTGTCGGACCCCGGGGCGGCGCTCGCCAACCGACTCGGGATCGGCTACACGCCTGCACCGGAGGTGCTTCGGGCGCAGAGAGCGCTCGGGTTAGACCTCACGAAGGTCAACGCCACGGTGGACCTGCCGTTACCCACGGTCCTGATCATCGACTCTGACCGGACCGTCCGCTTCGTCGACCCCTGCGCGGACTACACGACGCGCACTGAGGTTCGGGCGATCCTCGGCGCACTCGAGCGTCTAGGCGGTGCGGGTGATACCGCTGCTCCCGCCGTCAGCGGTGGCGCGCCGTGAGCGAGCAGCGGGGACAGGTGAAAGTCGAGCGCGGGAGCAAGCGCGTGCGCGCGTATCTGGGCGGAGAGCTCGTTGCCGACACGACCTCGCCGCTGCTGGTGTCGGAGGTCCCCTACGTTCGCGTCGAGCTGCTCGAGGAGGGGGCGGCAGCGGTCCACTCGCCGAGCCGCGGCGACGCTGACCCCGATCTCGCGAGGCAGGCGGACCGTTCATATCGATCTGGGCTCGCAGCGAGGCCCGTCAAAAAAGGAGAATAGGAAATGTCGCTTCATGGTAAGACGGCGCTTGTCACTGGCGCCACATCAGGTATAGGCCGTGCAGTCGCCGAGCGGCTCGCAAGCGACGGCGCCGACGTGATCGTCTCCGGCCGCGACGAGACCCGCGGCGAGCAGGTCGTCGCGACGATCCTCGCCGCCGGCGGGTCGGCGCACTTCGTCCACGCTGACCTTGCCAAGCTTGAAGATGTCAGGCAGTTGGCCGCGGCGGCCAGCGACGTCGACGTGCTCGTCAACAACGCGGGCGCGTTCCCGTTCGGAGCGACCCAAGATACGGGCGAGGAGGCCTTTGACCTCGCCTTCGACGTCAACGTCAAGGCGCCATTCTTCCTGACTGCTGCGATCGCGCCGCGAATGGCGGCGCGTGGGGAGGGTGCGATCGTCAACGTCTCGACGATGGTCGCCACGGTCGGCCTGAATGGGATGGCAGCCTACGGTGCGTCGAAGGCCGCGATCGAGCTTCTGACCAAGGCGTGGGCGGACGAGTACGGCCCGCACGGAGTCCGGGTTAACGCCGTGGCTCCCGGTCCCACGCGCACGCCCGGCACCGAACCGATGGGCGGCGCACTTGACGAGATGGCCTCCACGCTGCCCGCACGCAGGCCAGCAGAGGCGCAGGAGATCGCCGCCGCGGTGGCGTTCCTAGCTTCCGAGGAGGCGAGCTTTATCTACGGCGCGGTGCTCCCTGCCGACGGCGGGCGCGTGGCGGTCTGATCCAGCCGATGCTGTCGGCGAGTGCGCACTCGGCGTGGAGAGAGCGACTGCCCTCT
>Ga0209248_10000607_pt1 | contig 11280 bp, 11 predicted proteins | sample BogFormECP04_OM1_FD_188241 | JGI IMG/M metagenome (GOLD analysis project Ga0209248, IMG submission 188241) | Bog forest soil microbial communities from Calvert Island, British Columbia, Canada - ECP04_OM1 (SPAdes) (version 2) | ecosystem: Environmental > Aquatic > Freshwater > Wetlands > Bog ... | reverse complement strand
GTGCTGGTGGTCTTCATCTGGATTGAAGCGGTCGAGCGCATCCGCCACCCGCACCCCGTCTCGGGGCTCGGCGTGATGGCGGTCGCGATCGTCGGCATCGGCGTCAACACCTTCTCCGCGTGGATGACGGCGGGCGACGGCCACGCCGGTCACAAGCCTGGAATGGCGATGCGCGCCGTGTTCGTGCATGTCATTTCCGATTTGGTCGGCTCAATCGGCGTGCTAATCGCCGGTGCGCTCACTTATTTCACCGGCTGGATGCAAGCCGATCCGGCCGTCAGCATATTGATCGGCGTGCTGGTGCTGTACGGTTCATGGGGTCTCGTGCGCGAGGGCGTCGACATCCTGATGGAGTCGGTGCCGCGCCATATCGACCTCGACGAGATGCGCACCGACCTGCTCGCCGTCAGCGGTACCGAGGAAGTTCACGACCTGCACGTATGGTGTCTGACGACACGCCAAATCGCGCTGTCGGCGCACGCGGTGGTGGCCGCCGACGCCGATCGCGATCGAGTACTGGCCGAGATGTGCCATCTGCTGCAGACCAAGTTCGACATCCATCATCTTACTTTGCAGCTTGAACGCGACAATCGCCGCGCACACGAACCGGAACATTTCTGAGAGATCTCGATGAAAGCCGACCAGACAATATTTTACGACATCAACACGCAGCGCGACTTCGTCCTGCACGACGGCAAGTTTCACCTCGAGGATGCCGAGAAGCTGGTGCCGGTGTGGAAAGCGCTGACGGATCTCGCGCGCGATCAGAAAGTGCAAATCGTCTGCTCGGTCGATTGCCACGTTCCCGGCGACACGCAGTTGAAAAGTTGGGGCGGGCCCTATCCCGATCACTGCATGGCAGGCACGCCCGGCCAACATAAAATCGACGAGACCGCGCCGCTCAATCCGCTGATGCTGGAGAACAAGGAATACACGCCTGAGGAGATTCAGAAAGTCCTCGACCATGACGGCGAAATCGTTTTCCGACGACAGCAATTCGAAAAGCTGGCCGACAACGAGCACTTGAGCGCAATCCTGCGACTCGTCTTGCGCCCCTACAAGGACATCGTGATGTACGGCGTGTACACCGAATCATGCGTCGACCGCGAGATCTCCGCACTGGTCGGAGTCGGCCCGAAACTCCACATCGTCACCGACGCGGTCGCAGTCATCGGCGGCGAATCCCCGGCCTTCCACGCAAAATTGCAGCTGGAAGGCGTCGACCTGATAACCTTCGATGCGCTGAAGCTGCAAATGCTCAACTGATGAATCCGGCGGAGCCTGACGACTCGAACCTCGGCGAAGGCGCGCCCGAGTTCTTCGAAGAGCCCTGGGTCACGCCGCCATTTCAGCCGGTCCGCGCGATCGGCTCCGTCATTCTAATCGCGTGCGGCTTCGGACTTTACGAATACGTGCTGGTGTCGTTCTGGTCGGTGCCGTGGATGGGTATCCACGACCGAATTCCGTGGCCCGCATTCGCGTTCACGCTGGCCGCGATTGTCCTCTCGATTGCCGGGCTGCGACTGGCGCTGAGCCTCTATTCGCCGCATGCGAAACTCGGCTTCGGCCTGTTCGCATTCCTGGCGTGCGTCGTCGTCGGCGCCGGCGGCGGGCGCTTCTTCAGCTATGCGATGCGCGCGACGGTGAATCCGCCCTTCACGCTGAAGCTCGCAGTCGGCCAACAATTCCCCGGCTTCAAACTCCCCGATCAGAGCAACTCGACCCTGGTCGGGCCAGTCGACGCGCCCGCAACGTTGATTTATGTCTATCGCGGCGACTACGACCCGTTCGCCCGCTTCGAGCTGGCGGAACTGACTGCGCACGCTGACGATCTTCACCGCGCCGGCATCGACGTCGACGCGATCAGCACTGATCCGATCGAACGCTCGAAAATGCTTGCGGGATTTCTCCAGACGAAAATCCCCTTGCTAAGCGATAGCCACCAATGGGTCGTCGGTCCGCTCGGCCTCGTGCAACACCATCGCAACGGCGAGCCCGATAACTCGATCCCGGCTTTTTTTATCGTCGACAAAGATGGCGTCGTGCGATGGATCTTCACGTCGCCCTACTATCGCGAACTGCCGCGTCCCGAGACTCTGCTCGACGCGGCAAAATCGGTCATCGCCGGCGAGTCTTCGACGCCTCCAGCGCCGACAGCATCGCCGCAGTAGCGAGCGCCGGCGAATCGGCGCCGAATATCGCGCCAATCGACGCGACCCCGGCCGGCCGCGCAGTCGGGTCGAGCGACGCGAACAACTCGCGCGTGCGCTCCGGCGTCATGCCGCCCAGCGCAAATACCGGAATCGCGCCGGCGGCGCACGCCGCTTTGAGCCCGCTCGCGCCCCACGCAGGCCCGGTGGCGAGTTTGGACAACGGATCGAAGATGGGGCCGAATACGGCGAAGTCGGCGCCCTCGCGCGCCGCTCCGGCAACGTCCGGCGGCGAATGACTCGACACGCCGATGATCTGCCTCGTCCCGAGCAGCTTGCGCGCCATGCTGACGCCGATCGAATCGAACGGCAGATGAACCCCGTCGGCGTCCGCGGCAATTGCCACATCGACGCGATCATTCACGATCAGCGGTGCGCCGGCGCGCGTGCAAATCCCGCGCAGCCGAAGCGCCAGCTCATAGAGCTCGCGTGCCGGCAAGTCTTTTTCACGGAGTTGTAATGCGACCGTTCCATGAGGCGCCGCGCTCAGCGCAGCTTCGCACGCCGCGACGAGGTCTCCCCCCTTCACGACGTGCCGATCGGTAATCAGGTACAGTCGAAAGCTGACGCGCGAGCGCGGCGACAAGGCGCGCCCTACCCTATCAGTCCCGTCAGCGGACTCGACGCAGTCGCGTACAGCTTGCGCTCGATTCGCCCCGCACGATACGCGAGCCGCCCCGCCTCGACCGCGAGCTTCATCGCGCGCGCCATCGCAATCGGATCCTTGGCGCCCGCAATCGCCGTGTTCATCAGCACGCCGTCGCACCCGAGTTCCATCGCCTCGGCAGCATCCGACGCAGTGCCGACGCCCGCATCGACGATCACCGGCACCTTCGCCTGCTCGATGATTATCGCGAGGTTGAACGGATTGCGGATTCCCAGGCCCGAGCCAATCGGCGCCGCCAGCGGCATCACCGCCACGCATCCGATCTCCTGCAAGCGCAGACACGTCACCGGATCGTCGGTGACATACGGCATCACCTTGAATCCTTCCTTGACCAGCACCCGCGCCGCCTCGAGCGTCGCCGCCACGTCGGGAAACAGAGTCTGCTGGTCGCCGATCACCTCGAGCTTCACCAGCTCGCCGACGCCCACCTCGCGCGCGAGGCGGCAAGTCCGAATCGCCTCCTCGGCGGTGAAGCATCCGGCAGTGTTCGGCAGAATCTGGTAGCGCTTCGGGTCGATGAAATCGAGCAGATTCTCCTTGCCGCGATCCGTAATATTCACGCGCCGCACGGCGACCGTCACAATTTCGGCGCCGCTCTCTTCGACCGCCGCCCTGGTCTCGGCAAAGTCGCGATACTTGCCGGTGCCGACAATCAGCCGCGACTTGAATTTCCTGCCACCCAATTCAAACGAAGTGTCTTGCATTTTTTTGCCTTGCGCGTCGCGCTATCCGCCGCCGACGAAGTTGATTATCTCGACCTGGTCGCCGACTCGCACAATCGTCGCGTCGTAATTGGCCCTCGGCACAATCTCGCGATTGATCTCGACCGCCACGCGCCCGCGTCGCATCTTGAGTCTCTCGAGCAGCGCGGTCAGCGGCATGTCACCGTCGAGCGGATACGGGTCGCCGTTGAGTGTGATTGAAGTCGCAGTAGCGTCCGGCATTATTGAGCCGCTTCTCCGGTGAGGGGAAGCGGCTCAGGCGCGGCCCGAACGTCGCGCCATTGGCTTCCCTACGCCGGCATTACCCGGATCAGGTTCAAGGGGTTCTCCCGCAGGAGCTCTCAGTGCAACGCACACCCCCAGCCTGCTTCGACTATACGACTACGCCTGCAAAGTGTCAAAAAAGCTGACGGCAAAAGGCGCTGCGGCCTAGCGCGCGTCCCACGCTTTTCGTTCTGCGCCGAACGGATCGTTTTCCACCTTGCACTGATCGTTGAACGTCATCGTCGGACGTTGCTCGACTGAGTATGGCGGCCAGTTCGGGATGCCTTCGTGGTTTGGATTTCCTTTGTGCGCGAACGCCAGCCACGCGCGGCTCATCTTGTCGGCCAGTGCGAACCTGGTCGGCGAGTCTCCCGTCAGCCCCGACGTTTGCACCGTGTCGAAGACGAATGGAATCTCGAGCGCGTGCGGAGATTTCAGTTTGCCGCCCAACACCGGCGTCTCCCACGTGAACAGGTACACGAACACCGGCGCCGCATTCTGCGCCACCTTGCGATCCGCGGTGACGAGCGACGGTATTCGCATCGCGTGATCGGTCGCAATGGCCAGCACCAGGTCGCGCAGCGAATCCTTGGGTCGGGCGCGCCGGTAGTGCTCGATGACGCGCGCCGCATCGTCGCCGACGAACATCTCGACGCGCTTGCGCATCGTCGGCTCGTCGAGTCCGTCGAGCCACGGCGCGAAGCCGAAGAACAAGGTCATTTCATCTTTGTTGGTGCCGATCATCAGCGGCACGTTCGCCGAAATTGCCGGCGCCGTCGGCGCGAAGGGACCGCCGGGAAGATGCTTGCCGTCGACGACGGGATTGAAACCGACGCGGCGGCGGTTCGAGAAGGACATCATGCTGACTTTTCGGAGGACCGCGGCCTGGGCCTCCGCGATCTTCGGCGCGGGAATTCCGCGCAACTCGTCAACCTTCTCGGCGCTCAGCCCAAGTTCCGCCAACAATTGCCGAGCGGTCTCGCTCGCGTCGTCACGGCTCGCCATCTGCACCGCCGGACCGCTTTGAATAATCGCCTTATGAAACAAACCGTGAGCCGCCGGCATCGCCATCAGCACGCTGACCTTCGCGCCACCGCCGGACTCGCCGAAGATCGTGACGTTGCCTGCGTCGCCGCCGAACGCCGCGATATTGTCGCGAACCCATTGCAGCGCAGCGACGATGTCGAGCATGCCCGCATTGCCGGACGCCGCGAATTCCTCGCCGAACTCGCCGAGATGCAGGTATCCGAATGCGCCGAGGCGATGATTGATCGTCACGACTACGACGTCGCCCCTGCGGCACAGGTTGGTGCCGTCGTACCACGGCGAATCGCCGGAGCCCGAGATGAACGCGCCGCCATGGCACCAGAACATGACGGGACGCTTGCGTCCGTCATTGACCGCCGGCGTCCAGACGTTGAGCACGAGGCAGTTCTCACTCATCGGCGGCAGCGCGCGCCCCGCGAACAGCTTGACCAACGCGGGATTGAGGCCGAATGCGTTGTCGTCCTGCATCGCGCGATTGCCGAATTCGAACGCGTCGCGCACGCCAGCCCACGGCTTTAGTTGTCGTGGCGCGCGGAAGCGGCCGTCACCTTCGGGCGATTCAGCATACGGGACGCCTTTGAAAACGTTGATGCCGTTGTCGACGGTCCCGCGAATTTTTCCGCAATTGGTTTCAACATCTACGTGTTGCGCCATTTGTCGAATACCTCCTCGACCCTCAATCGCGCGGAGCAACTTTCTTCGACGCCGCAAGGACTGCGGCAAAGTCGGTCGGCTGCTCTTCATAAGAGACAATGTTGTCGCGAACCAGCGCCCACGGCTGCGCGCTCGACGTCCAAATCTGCGCGGCCGGCCTGAGCCAACTGGTGTCGTCGAGCGTTCCCGCGCGAACGTTGAGCGTCGGAGCGCCTCCCCTTTGTGTATTGATGCGCGAATAGCACGATCCGCAGACGAGCGAGACACTCTTCGCTCCGCCCGCGACGAGTCGTTCTTTCCTCATCGGATTGCCCGCTACCAATTCGAATCCGCCGGCGGGAATCACGATCGACATGCTGAACGCGCTGCCGGTTCTCTTCTGGCACAGATGGCAGTGGCAAATGTAAGCGGCGAGCGGAGGCTTCGTTACGAGGTAGCGGACTTCGCCGCAGTTACAGCCGCCCGGTATCGGAAGCTTGGGAGCCATCCTCCAAGTATCGCAGGTCAGCGACGAGCTACAAGTCCGCCGCCGCCAACTCCGGCGCTATGCTTTCGCCGCGCTGTAGCGCTTGTCGAGTTGCATCATGCGGCCGAACAGTTCCGCCATGTCGCGATGCGACGTGTCGGCATTCAGCTCGCGATAAATCGTATCGACCGTCACTGCGATGCGCTCGGGATCTTCCCACGCACCGAACGAGTCGAGCGCGATGTCCTGCGCGGCGTCCCACGAATTCATTCCGGCAGCGTGGCGCTTGCGCGCTTCGCGTTCGACGTAGACCAGGTAATCCTGCATGCGCTTGACGCCGGCTTTGTCGGTGACAGGTCCGTGGCCCGGGATGATCACGTCGGCGTCGAGCGCCATGATGCGGTCGCACGCGCGAATCCAGTTCGCGACTGGCCCCGCCCACGCTATCGGCGTGCCGTCGATGAACAGGATATCGCCGGTGTAGACGACGCGATTTGCCGGCACGTACGCGATCACGTCGCCCGCCGTGTGCGCAGGGCCAACCTGGATCAACCGCACTTGCTTGTCGCCGACGGTGAGCGCGTGCTCCCCGGTGAAGGTCCGATCCGGCAGTCGCATCGTCACGCCGGCAAAGTCGAACGCGCCGAAGATTTTCTTGAAGAAGGCTCCCAGCTCGCCCATCGCGTCGGCGTTCTTCATCATCGCCGCCAGCGGCTTCGGATTACCCTCGGTGCGCATCTCCTCAGCTGCCGCTTCCGATGCGTAGATGACGGCGTTCTCGACCAGCCGGTTGCCGAAAGTATGGTCGCCGTTGGAATGCGTGTTGACGACCACGCCGATGCGGTCGGCGCCGAAGCCCGTCGAGTCACGCATGGCATCAAGCATCGTCGCCGTCAGCCGCTCGTCGAACAGCGTATCGACCAGCAACGCCTGATCGCCATCAACTATCAAGCCGGCGTTGCTGTAGCCCCAGGTGCCCGAAGGCTGAAGCCACGCCCATGCGCCACGGCCGAGATCGTGCAGACCTTTGGTGAACTTCCACGCGCTCATGGTTTACCTCAATCGCTTCTGTTCCTAGCCCGCGCCAGAGCTACCGTCAACTCGGCGATTCGTTGAGCACTGCGGTCGCCTGGTTTAGACGGTCGCTGTAAGCGTTCAGCGCGTTGGCCGTCAGCTTGGCGTAGCGGTTGGCGTCGGACCAGCGCCGATCTTCGATTGCTTCGCGGACTCCGGGCAGTGTCTTGGCTTCATAGCCGGTGTAACGACCCGGTGCGTAGATCAGGTTCTTGTACCATCCTCGGCCGGGTAGGCCTACGTCTTCGGGCGCCAAGGTTTGGTCTATGTCGATCATAAGTGCTTGCACGCGTTCTATCTGAGAGCTGGATAGGTGCGAGCCGTTCTTAGCTAGCGCGTCGTCATAGGACTTGGCGCTGCGCTTCAAACGATCGACCGCGTCTTCGAGCGCCGCGAACTCTAGATGCGGTACACGGTCAAGGGCGGTAGGTAGTCCATTAGACTTGGTAGGATCGGCGGCGAGTTGAAATGCGCGGTCATGCAATAGCTTGGCTTGAGTCTCAGCTTCTTCGCGCTCGTCATCGGCGAGCTTTTTTACCTGGTCGAGATAGTCCGAGATCGCATTCGCGAAAGCACTCGCGTTTTGAAGAGGTAGATCCGAATCTGCGGCGCGCAACACTATCCTGCCTACCGTCTTAGCCAGCATAGCGTCGTAAACGAAGCCGGGATCGACGAAGCGGCTATGATGCTCGAAGGTGTCATAGCGAGAATGGTAAACGCCTCCGCCATTGCCTTCCTCGCCGAAGCCGACATCCAGCACCGGAACCCCCAGGTAATCAAGAAAGGCCGAGAAGTCGGAACCCGAGCCCAATGCCTCGATGGGAAAGTCCTTGTCGGGATCAGCTACTACCTTGGCTGCGGCCTTGACACGTTCGTTAGCGGTAGGCCCGAGCGCGGCTACGCGGATTTTCGCACGGAGCCTATCTCCAATCGCCACTCCGGTCTCAGGATCGGTTACGCCCGCGGCAACCTGGTTTACGAGGTGCTGGAAGTCCTGGCTGCCTCCTACTTCGAGAAAGCCGCGCTCGTTCGAGTCGGAGTTTATGTATAGGACCACTTTATGTTTCAGTTCGGTCGCATGCTCCTCTGCCCATTCGGTCGAGCCCAGCAGCATCGGCTCTTCGGCGTCCCAGCTGGCATAAACGATCGTGCGCTTGGGCCGCCAACCCTGCTTTGCAAGTCCGCCGAAAGCCTTAGCCTCGGCCAGCAGCGCAACTTGGCCGGACAAAGGGTCAGTAGCGCCGAAGACCCAGCCGTCGTGATGATTGCCGCGAACGATCCACTGGTCCGGCCAGGTAGAACCCTTCATCGTCGCGATAACGTCATAGATAGGCCGGAGCTGCCAGTCCGACTTAACCGCTAAATGTACGACCGCAGGCCCCGGTCCTACATGATAAGTGATAGGCAGTGCGCCGCGCCACGGTTGGGGAGCGACTGGGCCGCCTAGAGCCGCAAGGAAGGTCTGAGCGTCGGCATAGGAGATAGGTAGCGTGGGAATCTTCATAATGGTGGTTGCGTCGGCAATCTTCAGGCGCTTGGCATCCGCAGTTGCACCTATGCCTGGTGTCAGCGGGTCGCCCGGATAAAGTCCCATGTCGAGCACCGAGCCGCGCTGCACGCCCTGGGACGGGCGCATAGGACCCTTAGGATAGGTCTCATCGACGGTATAACCGTCCTGGGCAGGGTCGGAGTAGATGATGCATCCGATCGCACCGTGATCGTAAGCCAGCTTGGGCTTCAAGCCGCGCCAGCCGCCGCCGTAGCGCGCGATGACTATCTTGCCCTTCACGCTGACGCCGAGGCGCTGCAGCATCTTGTAGTCGTCGAGCATTCCGTAGTTGACGTACACCAGTCCGGCAGTGACATCGCCGTCACTTTGATAATCGACGTAGTCGGGCAGCGCGGGATCGGTGGCAGTCGCGCTGGAATCTCCGGGAATCGGCGGCTCCTGCAGCGTGGCGGCGAACTTTTGTGGGCCGACGAGTTCGAGCGTCTCGCTTACCGGCTTGGGATAGAGCACCGAGAAGGTCTCGATGTGCGCGTCCCAGCCCCACTCCTTGAACCATGCCAGGATTTGGTCGGCGTTGGATTTGTCGTGCGGCGAACTGACGTGGTTCGGCTGGGCAGCGAGCAGCTTCATCCAGTCGCGCAGTTCGTCGGGATGAATGAGCGCGTCGAAGTTGCGTTCGAGCGTCGCTTGATCGGAAGAGACGAGGGCCGGTACGCCAACGGTCACGCTGATGGAAAGCAGGCATGCCGTTGCGATCGAGATCGCCAGTTTCGAACTGACTTTAAATTTCGAGGGCACGCGGAGCGACTCCTGGTGTTGTGCCCGTCATAGCCCTATCCGATACCGCGCACACATCCGGATCGCAAACGAAACGCGATTCGATCTGCGGAAACTAATGTCGCGACTCAGCTGTGCAGACCTGCCAGGCAGCCCGACGCGCCGAGGATCACATCGAGCGCGCGCTTGTCGGCGACGGCCTGATACTTTTCGCGCAGCGCTACCAGTGATTTTGCGTGATACTTCTGCGGCTTCTGGGTCCACTTGCGTCCTCCCAGTTCGACGCTGAAGTCTTCACCGCCCTTCGCGATCGCTGCGGCATTAGCGACTGTCCACGGCATGAAGAGTCTCCCGACCTGGCGCGCGAGCAACGGCGTTAAACTTGGAGCGAGACTCGACCACGACTCGAAGTCGCCTTCGGCCCGCGGCCAAAGCATCCGATGGATCCACGCGAGCAGGTTGGGCGTGGTCGCGTTGATGATCGCGCCCGGCGTCGGATCGGTCCACGCGTTGTAGAGTTGGCCCCAGAGAGCGAAGTCGGCAAACGCGGGACGCCCGCCGAACAGGTATGGACGGGTGGCGAAGTGAGGTTCGAGAATCGTAAGCGTGTCGCGGAACGACTCCTCGATTTGCGGCGCGGTCTGTGGATTCGATCCGACGAAAGAGACTCGCGGGACCATGCGCTCGCGCACCATGGCGATTCCGTTGGCGAGCTGCGCCTCGTCGACCGCCGGCATCATCGAGCGTGCGATGCGCCCGGCGGCCGAGAGAATGTCCGCCTCGCGCGCCCAGCGATAGTGGAACATCCACTTGTTGCCCCATTCGTCGCCGAACTCCTCGAGCAATGCGGAAATAAACCTGGTGGCCGGATCGGCTGGATGAATCGACGGCTCCGGATGCCGCGCCTCGACGAACTCAATGATCGGCGTCGAATCCTGGATGCCTTCGTTGTTCGGCGTGACGACCAGCGGCACCAGCGGAAGCTTGGCGAACTTCTGGTACTCGCCTTCGGTGTCCAGGCTGCGCGGAATCCATCGATGCGGAATTCCCTTGTAGCGGAAGTACGAACGGACCTTCACCGAGTAAGGGGAAATTTCAACGCCGTGGATATGATATTCGCCAGCCATGGTTTCGCCTCGCCGGCGAGTATCGCACACAGGTGGCGCTATGCGTAAAGCGCGGCGAGGTTAAAATTCAGCTTCCCGAAGAAACTAACTTGGTGATGCCGCTCGGGTCGAAGCCTTCCAGAATTTCTTCCTCGCCGGTCGCCGCAGTCGCGGCCGCCTCGCGCAGTTGATCGAGATTGTGCTGATGCACGTTGCGATCGATTCGATAAAAGATCAGCGCCGCGATCGCGACTGAGCGCGTGAAGGGCGCGGACATGGCAATCGGATGCGTGAAATATGACATGGTGGTCCCTTTCTGGATTCCGAAACCTAGGCTCACCTTTTTCCGGATCGTGCACGTCAACATGGTCCTGTGCTTGCCAGAGGTTGAGGACATCCGGTTGATCTGGATCAACCGCCCGAACTTGTCGACATCCGACATCTCAACACTCTCCCCCTATCCGCTTTTAGCCCTAATTCCTCAGGACGCGAAGTTGACAAGATCCAATCACTGACGCCATTTGGCGTTTCTGCTTCTTTCTGTTCTACCGTCCGTGAATCCACCAACCCGCGATGTAGCCTAGCGCGCAGCCGACCAGAACGGAAATCAATGGATTCTCGCCGATCTGCCGCGAAACGGATCTGGTCGCGCGACGACTCGCATCAACGACCTCCTCCGCCACTTCGCCCGCTTGCGACCAAGCCTGCTGTGCTGTTTCACCCGCGTCGCCCAGCACTTTGTTCGCATGACCGGCGGCCGCCGCAGTAGCCGCGGTAGCATCG
>Ga0209248_10000605_pt1 | contig 11297 bp, 11 predicted proteins | sample BogFormECP04_OM1_FD_188241 | JGI IMG/M metagenome (GOLD analysis project Ga0209248, IMG submission 188241) | Bog forest soil microbial communities from Calvert Island, British Columbia, Canada - ECP04_OM1 (SPAdes) (version 2) | ecosystem: Environmental > Aquatic > Freshwater > Wetlands > Bog ... | reverse complement strand
CGCCACCCGCCAGATCACCATCAATAATCAGCAGTTCACGCGAGAACTTCGATCCGTGGATTCAGGCTGAGACCCTCCGGCGCAACGGTGCGGCAACCACGACAGCGAGCATCCCACCAAAACCGATGGCCCCCAGCGCCACACCGTAGCCACTGGCCGCGACGTGCCATCTGTGGGCGGCAGCCACCGGCAACAGAGCCATCACGGCCGAGGCGGGAAATAGGAAAAGCGCTGCGCGCAACAAGATCCTGCGGAGATTTGGACCGTTATTAACGAAGAGCAGTCCGGTGATGATGGCCTGGCCGAAGTGTTCTCGCTCAATTGGCGCGTTTTGCTTGGGTCGTTTCCACGCCACCAGGGCAACGATTATTCCCGCGAACGATACCGCGTTGAGCGCGAAGACCGCTCCCGCGCCGGACAATGCCACGACAATGCCACCGATTGCCGGTCCGATCGCTCGGGCCACATTACCCGAGACGCTGCCCAAAACCGAGGCGGCCGGTATCTGCTCACGCGGGACCACCTCGGGCTGAATCGCCTGCCAGGCCGGGTTAGTCAGTGCAGCAGCGCAGCCAATGGCCACGGTAAACATCAACAGTGACGTCGGGCTAAGGCGGCCGAGGTATGTCAGCACTGCCAGGGCCAGCGCCACCAACGCTGCACACGACTGCAGAAATATCAGTAGCCTGCGCCGGTCGAAGAGATCGGCAAGCGCGCCGGCAAGCAATCCCAAAAGCAGCGTCGGCCCAAGACTCGCCGTCTGGACCAGTGCCACGATGACGTCACTGCTGTGCTTTTCCACTAAGAACCATTGGGCCGCCACAGTCTGCATCCACGTTCCGACGCTGGAGCCCAACTGCGCGATAAACAAGGCGCGGTACACGCGACTGCGCAACGGTGCCCATGCCGACGGTTGCCCACCGTCCGCACGCTCCTGGCCCTGCATCACCGTTGAACCGATTGTCGACAACCCATCTGCTCGGCCAATTCGCGACAACCAAGCTGACTGGCGCCGGCCATCGCCTTCATCCCGCGGCCCAGTCAACCGTATCTGCTCGTCGCCGTCGGGATTTCGTCACCGTGCCTGCGGGTTCTCAAGGACTAGCGCGATACCCTGCCCTGAGCCGATGCACACCCCGGTTACCCCGTATCGCGCGTTGCGTTCACGCAGTTCGGTGGCCAGGGTCAGCACGTACCGGGTGCCTGAGGCGCCGAATGGGTGCCCGGTGGCGACCGCGCCCCCGTTGGGGTTGAGTTGGTCATCGGGAATCGTGAACCCACCCAATTGATTGGGTAGCTCACGCAACACTCCCAGCGCTTGGGCGCTGAATGCTTCGTGCACTTCCCAAACGTCGACCCGGTCGGGGGCAAGTCCGGCGCGCTTGAGCGCCAATGGAATCGCCCACGCCGGCGCAAGTCCCATGATCAGTGGATCGAGTGCGTAGACCGCCGACGACACCACCCTGGCCAGCGGAGCGATATCGAGCTCGGCTGCCTTCTCTCCTGATGCGATCACGATCGCGCTCGCCCCATCGGTGAGCGGGGATGAGTTGCCGGCGGTCATCTGAGTGGTGCCGGCCTGGACCGGTAGAGCGGCCAGCCGTTCGGCGGTGGTGTCGTCGCGAATGAACTCATCGTGCTCGAATACTCGCGCTGGGGTGGTCTTGGTTGCCGGGATCGACACGGACATAATCTCTTTGGCCAGTCGGCCTGAATCGCGAGCCCCTGCGGCCCGGTTTTGGGACCGCAAGGCGAACGCATCTATCTCCTTGCGTGTCAGCTTGTAACGGTCTGCCACGTTCTGCGCTGTCTCGATCATCGAGATGTATGCGTTGCGGGCCAACAAGGCCGGGTTCGGGGGGCCGCCGGCCCCCGCCCACATCGTGTCGAGCAGGAAAACGGGACCGCGGGGGGAGAACGGTGCGTCCCCTTTCATCAAGGCCCAGCCTGATCGGGACATCGATTCGACCCCGCAGGCGATCCCGACATTCAATTCGCCGGCCATGATCGCGTGGCTGATGCTGACCGTCGCGCTCACCGACGAACCGCAGAACCGGTTGATCGTGGCAGCGGCGACGCTGTCAGGGAAGCCGACGGCCAGTGCAGCCCATCGTGCGACGTCGCCCATTCCCTCGTGAGCTGGGTTCACGCAGCCGGCGATGATGTCTTCGACCTGCTCGAGGGGTAGCCCGACGCGCTCACAGGCACCTCGCATCGTCATCCCCAGCAGATCGTCGAGCCGCAGATGCGACAGCGACCCACCGTAACGCGCGAACGGTGTGCGTGTCCCGCCAAGTATGAACGCGTCAGTCATCGCCGGGACCCGCCAATCTCAGTGAACGCCTGCCCATATCCGTCAACTGCCTTTGGGCACCTCAACAAATCCCGGTTCTCCTCCGTCTGCAACGGAGTTGAACCGGATGCGAGTTTCCAGACGCTCGCTGATCTCCTGTATCGCGCTCTCCGGAAGCGCTGTGACATCGAAGTTCTCGCTGATGCGCGCGGGCGTAACGGATCCCGTGAGAACCGCGCTGCCGCGCTGAATACCCCAGGCCAGAAGCACCTGCGCGGGAGTCTTTCCATGATGACGGGCGATCGAGACAACAAGAGGGTCGTCGAGCAGTCGCGGTTCCAGCGCGTGCCCCAGCGAAGCGAACGCCAGCAGGATGATGCCCTCTGACTTGCCGTATTCATGAAGCTCCCATTGCGGGTGATACGGGTGCGACTCGACCTCCACGACCGCAGGCTTGATTCGGGCCGTGTTGACGATCCTCCTGGTGCGTTCGACGTCGATATCGGACAGCCCTATCGCTCGAGAAAGTCCCTCGTCGACAAGGGCCTCCATCGCGGCCCAGGTCTCCTCCAAAGTGACTCCATCGTCGTAGACGACAGCTCCGTGCGGGTCGCGAGGATCTTGGTCGTCGCCGGGTTTGAACGCGAACGGGGTGTGCACCAGATACAGATCGACCGCGTCTAGCCCGAGTCTGTCCAGGCTGGCCTGCAATGCGGGCTTGACCCGTTCAGGTCGATGGTTGTTGTTCCACAGTTTTGTGGTCACAAACAGGTCCTCACGTCGGACCGTTCCGTCAGCGAACAACTCTTTGAGCGCTGCGCCGACCTCCGCTTCGTTGCGGTACCGTTCGGCGGCGTCGAGGTGGCGGAACCCCACCTCGACCGCGGTCTTGACGGCATTTCGCGTCTTGCTGCGATCGGAAAGCGACGTCCCAAACCCGAGCGCCGGAATCTCACCGCTGCCGTTGTTCAACGTAAATCTGCGCTGAGTAAGATTCTCATTCGATGTCATGGCATTCGACCTCCTTGCTCATCAATTTCATCTGGGTTAGTTGTGCCCCGGCCCGCTGAATACGTTCGGAGGCAATGTGATCCGCGACATGAGAGCGAGCAAAGGCGCGGTCATCAGCCGCCCTCCGTGAGGAGGGCGGCACGGTATGGCCCGCGAGTTCAAATTTGAATTCGGAGCAAAACAGGGTCGCGCCGGCCAATCGGCCGTCAAGCTGGACAGACAAAGACCAGTCGCGAGTTCGGACAGTGCTGACGTTCATGCGGACGGCCCATATATGGCGTCGGCGGCTACCGCCGCGACGCCCAATTCGGCCGCAACCGCATCGATCGCTTGCTGCGCGATATTGAGGTCCACGTGACCGTCGGCGCTGAAATACGGGCCTATATAGTGGTCGTAGTACTGCTGGGCCTCATCACGCGTGAGTCGGTCGAGGAACCAGGCGACGTAGTCGACGGCAAGGGTGGGTTTCTCGGCAAGGGTCCGCAGCGCCCGCTGGTTGGCCCGCACCAGCGCTTGCAGGGCGGGACTGTGCAGCGGGATATGGGCGGGGTCCACGACGACGCCCACGGTGGGAATCCGGAAGTGATCGCCGACCCAGGCCAGCACGTGGAACCCTTCCTCCTCGGCGACCTGTTCGGGTGAGAGCGTGCTGCCTACGTAGGCGGCATCGATCGAGCCGTCGCGTAGGCGTCGCAGGTCCATCTGGTAGTCACCTGGATGGCGCGCCACACACTCCAGGTCGCGGTCAGGGTCGAGGCTGTGCTTACGCAGGACGATCCGGGCGAAAGTGCCGGGAGGGCTGTTGGCGGCGTGGACGGCCAGGCGCCGCCGGCGAAGATCCGCCATGGATTTCACATCGGCGTTGCCGAGAAACCAGAACAGCGGATGATCAGTGTTGACACTGAGCGCTGTCCAACCGATCCCGTCGGTCATCCGCGACAGCAGGGCCCGACCCAGTCCGATCACCGCACCGCGGCGCAGACGCTCCGCCTTCCAGCTGATCCCGTCGCGGATGGCGACGTGGACGCCTTCATCCTCGTAATAGCCCTCCTGGTCGGCGACATGGGCGATCAGCTCCTCGTGTATACCGCGCCCGACGTAGGCCAGATCGATCGTCTCCACGGCCAAGACCCCTTTCCTGTTGACTTCCCTTGCAGCGGAAATTGGTTCAATCCATGGCAAGGCCGCCGTTGACCTCGAGGTAATGGCCGGTGGTGAAACCGGAATCCTCACTCGCCAAGAAGGCAATCGTCTTGGCGACTTCGTTGGGGCGGACCAGGCGCCCCATGGGGTTGCTCGCGCCGAGTGCACGCGTCTGTTCGGCCGTCAGCTGTCCGGTCACCTTGGTTTCGGCCACCGTGGCGGGCGCGACGAGGTTCGCGGTGATGCCATGCGGCGCCAGCTCGAGTGCGATGTACCGGACAAACTGGTCCAGCGCCGCCTTGGCAGTGCCCAGATTGATCATGCCTTCGCGGGGCCGGCGGGACAATCCCGTGCTGAGATACACCAGCCGTCCGTAATTGCGCGAAGTCATCCCCGGTACAACAGCTTTGGTGATCAGGAAGGCGGCATGCAGCTCTCGGTCCAGCTTGCCGCCGAGCTGCTCCCAGCTCAGATCGGCGAACGAGATGACGTCAAAGGGGATCAATGCGTTGTGCACGAGCACGTCGACCCGGCCCCAGCGGCGTTCGGTTTCGTTGACCATCGCGGCGACATCGTCGGGTACGGTGACATCGGCTCGAATCGCCACGGCCTCGCCGCCAGCCGCGGTCACTGACTGGACCACCTCGTCTGCTTGCTCGGCACTGGACCGGTAGTTGACGACCACGCGAAACCCCTGCGCCGCGAGGACCAATGCGGTCGCCGCGCCGACTCCCCGACTGGCTCCGGTGATCACTCCAACACGACTCATCAGATGTACCTCCGTCGTGAGGCGGGTGACAACACGAACTCAATGTCTCTGATCACGTCGATGTGCACTTCTTCCTTTCAATGCGTGCGATGCTGGGCGCGTCGTAAGCGGCGGACTGGAACGTCTGATCTCGTCTTCCGCCCGCAACCGTTGGGCTGTTCAGCTGAATCTGCCAATTCAGCTCACGTGCAGCTGATTTCAGTTCACACCGGCCGGGGGATGAATCCGGGCACGCCGCTATGGACCACCGTGTTGAACCTGATGTTCGTGGTGATGCGGTCGCGGATGTCTTGCATCGCGTCTTCGGGAAGAGGCGAAATTTCATAGTTCTCCTGGATGCGTTGCGGCTTTCTCGAGGTAGTTAGAAAGGCACTGCCACGCTGTGCCGCCCAGGAGAGGACAACTTGAGCCGGCGACATGTGAACACGCTTTGCGATAGCTGTAATCACCGGATCTTCCAAGAGGTTTGGTTCCATCGAATGCCCCACCGCTGCGAACGCCAGCAGCACAATCCCCTGCTCCCGACAGAAGTCGAGCAGTTCCCATTCGGGTAGGTACGGATGCGATTCGACCTGCACTACCGCTGGCTTAATCCGCGCCACTTCAACTATCTCGCGCAGCTTCTCCAAAGTGACATCCGAGAGGCCGATCGACCCGCAGGCACCGTCGTCGACGAGGCGCTCGAGCGCCTGCCAGGTCTCCGCCAACGTGACCCCTTCGTCGTAGATCACGTCACCGTGCTCGTCTCGCGGATCTTGATCGTCACCAGGCTGAAACGCATAGGGCGTATGGATCAAATAGCAATCGACATAGTTCACCTGCAATCGGCGGCAACTGGCATCGAACGCGGGCCTGACCCGCTCTGGACGATGATTGGTGTTCCACAGCTTCGTGGTGAGGAACATGTCTTCCCGCCGAAGCGTCCCGGCCTCGAATGCTTCGCGCATCGCTTCACCCACCGCTTCTTCATTGCGGTAGCGCTCTGCGCAATCGAGATGTCGGAAACCCACTCCCAGTGCAGTCTTGACGGCCTGCTTGGTCTCGACAGGATCCGGAATCAGCGTGCCGAATCCGACAACGGGGATCGCACCAGATCCGTGGGTGAGTTGAATCCGTGAGTGACGAAATGCTTCAGAACTGACCATTGCTCATACTCCATTGCCGTATGGACCGGATTGCCGTATGGACCGGCGGACCCCGATGGTTGTAAGACCGTTGTGGTGCAAGCGACATGCGATTCGCTAGTCGCGAGAAGGCCGTCTTGTCGCAGTGGGGTGTGGCAGTCATGCCCTCGGACCGCCGCCGGGCACCAATTTCGCGCCGACCTCCCGCCCCGAGTGGATCCTGGTGCAGCAAGAATACGCCGGCAAATACGGGTATAGAAGTCCTTGGCGGAGTCGAGGTCGGTGACCCACGTCGAGAGTACGGGCTGGCCGCCGTCAGCGGCGTTCTCTGCCGCCGCCGGCCCGAACGCCTCGAACGGCTGTTCATCGAGGCCCGGTTTGCTACGCCACCGCCCAGAGGGTCGAAGTTGTCGACGAGCCCCCATGTCTCCCAAGGATATTGGTTCGCGTTGGCCGCGACAATCGTGCCGGGTTTGATTCGTGGTGTCATTGCTGGCCCGGGTGAGCAAGGAGGCCAAGGGAGTTCGATTCGGCACGAATCAAAGGACCCAAGCCCCACTGCAATGGTTTCCCGATAGCGCCGTCAGTAGTCGCTCGCCACCCTCGCCCACGATGTCGAACAACGTTCGATTTTGGGACAGTTCGCGACGGCTATCAACAGTTGGTTCTTTAGTCCCTCAGTTGGCCGTCGCGGATCAGCGTGTTGACCGCGTGTTCCCAGCGGCGTAGCTGCGTCGGACTGGTCAGCGGTTCTGGCAAGTGCCGCTCGATGTGGGTTCGCAGAAGGAGCGTGGCGAGGACCAGAATCAGCGGATTGAGGCCGGCCCAGAGCGGGTCGAGGTCGGGTCGAGCGCGCTGTTGTTGCCGCAGCTGGTCCCATCGCGCGGTTCCAATAGCGAGCAGGCCATCAAAGATGACCGTCGCGGTTGCCGTCCCATCGAGCAGAGTTCGGCAAAGGTAATCGATGACGTCCGGGTGCTCGGCAATCAATGTGGTCACGCGCTGGCCAACTTCGGCGACCGGGTCGGTCGTGGGCGCGGGCAGCGGCGTCGCCAGTGCGGCGCCGAGCACCGCCAGCAGGTGGTCGTCGACCGCCTTGATGAGGCCGGCCTTGCTGCCGAAGTGGTGTTGTACCAGTCCGACGCTTGTGTCCGCCGCCTTGGCGATCACGCGCAGCGACGACGCCTCGGTGCCGCGCGCGGCAAAGGTTTTCAGGGCCGCGGCGCGGATCCTTTCCATCCTGGATTGTTCGGCCGTCGACACATCACCACGGTATAGAGTAATCTCACCGTCTGAGACGATACAATCGTATTGTCGTTAGTTCGGGTCAACCCTCATCCACTGGTGGACGTTTTTTAGCGACCACGGCGCGTTGTCGGTTTGCCGCTGCGTGGTGCGCCGGAGGTCACTGACATGAGCGCCGATGGTCTGGTACGGATCAAGTTCGTCAAAGACGGCCAAACCTGGGCTGGAGGTCCGGTCTACCGCAAAGGCACGGTATACCGGCTCGATCCCGCAAGCGCCAAGGCGCTCATCGCGTCCGGCAGTGCGGTGGCCTCACCCAAACTTGCTTGCTTTGACACGGATGACGCCGACACGCCACCAACATCCTGAGTCAACAATCGCCCGGAAGCCGGTCGATGTCTCTAGACGACGCTGTGAGCGATCATCAGAACTGCGGGTAATCCAGCTTTCGAGCGCGGGGCCTCCGAGCCTGTCAGCCCGAGCCAGAAAAGTAGCCTTTGTTGCTATGCCGGTGGCTGTTCGGACGTGGTCTGCGATGTTCGCATTAGTGCTGTTGGGGATTGCTGGTGTTGCAGCAGCCAAAGCACCTGCTGAGCCGACTATTCCAGGCCTTGGCCAGAGAGCGGTGGGCTGGGACACCTACCGTCGGTTGGATCGGTTGCCGTACCTGAGCGCTGACACGCAGACGCTGCAAGTGTCGAGCTTCGATCGGACGGGCGGTAATTTCGACATTTCCACCGGCAACCAAAACGGTAGCGGTGGATGTTTGGCGTCCGGTGGCGCCGGCTGTGTCATCGCGGAGGATCGCGGTGCCGGCGAGGTTGATTCGATCTGGCTCACCCGCGACGGCGGGAACGTGAGCGCGATCGGCACGATCCGCGTCGAGCTGGATGGGCAGACAGTGATAGACGCACCATTGCAGTCGTTGGTCAATGGCGTGCTGGGTGCGCCATTCGTATGGCCTCTTGTGGCCAACGCCTCGCAGTCGCCAGGAGGCGTTTACATCAAGGTGCCAATGCCGTATCGGCAATCGATGCGGATCAGCATCGCAACGAATCTGCAGTACTACCACGTTGACTATCGCCGATTTTCGAGCGCCGACGGTGTGACCACTTTCTCGCCCTCCGACCCCGCCCTCGACGTGCTCGCCAGCCTCCGCGCCGCGGGCACCATCGATCCCAAACCGGTAGAACCTACTGCGGCGCATGACAATCGGGTCGTCGAGCTCCCCGCCGGTGCTGGGCTGACGATCGCGGAATCGATCGGATCCGGAACCATCTCGGCGCTGCGGCTACAGTTACCAGAACCGACGGATCAACTCGTGACCGGGTTGCGGCTGCAGATCGAGTTCGACGGCCGAACGATGGTCGACTCGCCACTTGGGGAATTCTTCGGCGCCGGACTGGGCACCGGCAACGTGCGATCGCTGATGTTTGCCGCGATCCCACAGCCCGGCGGGTCGTTGTCGTTGTCGGAGTGGTGGCCGATGCCTTTCGCCCGCAGAGCCCACATCACCCTCGTCAACACAACCGGCAAACCCGTATCGGGGATTGACAGCGATGTCGTGACGACACCGGACTCCCAGTGGGCACCCGCGCTAGCCAGCGGCCGTGCTGGCTACTTCACCGCACGCTCGCATGCCGGACCAACGACCCTCGGTGAAGATTGGTCGTTCGCCGACGAGCAGGGCCACGGCAAATTCATCGGCGTCAGTCACACCATCAGGGGTTCTCGGATCAAAACGTCTTTTGGGGACGACGCGCCCTACTTTCTCGAAGGAGCCGAACGCGTGTACACGGACGGTTCCGCATCGCCCCAGTGGTATGGCACCGGCACCGAGGACTTCTACGAGGGCGGCTGGTATTTCAAAAACGGCACTCGCTTTAGCGACCCCCTCACCGGCCAACCCGATCAACGCACGGCCACTGGCGGATGTGCGGACTACTGTGTCGCTGCCTATCGGCTCATGCTCGCCGAGGCTATCGACTACCGATCCGCAATCCGATTCGGCATTGAGCACGGCAAACGCAACATGGTCGAACCCGACTACAGCTCAACGGCATTCCTCTACACCCAACCGAACGACACCACCACACACAGCGACGAAGTCAACGCAGGCGATCCAGTCAGTCGAGTTCTACATGACTACACCGACGCCGCCGCCACCGACCGAGTGCTGATCAGCGAATATGAAGGCAGCGACGACACCCGCACCATCGCCGGGCTAGTCCGCACCACCGAAGCCGCGATCACATTCCACGTGCATATCGGTCCGGACAACCACGGCGTCCTGGTGCGCCGCACGTCGGACCAAACAACCGGCTATCAATCGGCGGACGTTGCGATTGACGGCATACCCGCCGGGAACTGGTTACAGCCACGCAGCAACAACTCACACCGTTGGCTTGATGACACCTACCTCGTACCAGAATCCCTCACCACCGGCAAAACCCTCATAACGGTCACGCTCACACCTACCCCCGACTCCCCGGCCTGGACTGCCAGCCGCTACGACATAGACACACTGACGGGGCTGTCCGATTAATGAGCAATAATCAAATCAAAACCTGTTAATGGCTCTTGACGCCGTCAAGACCCGAGAACGCCGGCCAGTCGCAGCGGTTAGGTGGCGCACCGACGCAACCTAACCAAGCGATGGAAGTTCGATGCCTGCGGACTGCATCTGGGCAAGAGTCCAGGCGGCGTCGACGTACTCCCAGACCTTTACGATTTCGCGGTCGCGGATCTCGACCCAGACGGTGTACTCGTTCTCGTAGTCGGCGCCGTTGGGAAACTTGGCCGCCATCGTGAACCGGACCACGCCCATGTTTTCCTGGCTGATCGCGTGGTGCACGGTCGTGTTCACCGTCGAGCCGTTGTAGATGAGGCTGAACACGCGCTGCATGTTGCCGCGCACGGTGTCGCGGCCGGTGCTGACTGACGCCATGATCTCGGGCGGGGCGGACGGGGATTCCCACCACGTCACGTCTTCGGCGAGTGTGGCGGCCATATTGTCGGGGTGGCCGAAGCTGGCCACAAGGCGGGCGGCGAGCTGCGCGGGGGTAGAGGTGCTCTGGGCCATCAGTGTTCCTTGACTCGGTTGATGTTGTGGTTCAACGAGGTCGACATGACTTGATTAGGGGACTTGATTAGGGGATTTGATCGCGTGTATTCCTAGCGGGTTCCTCGCCGGTCGCGGTGTTGCGCGAAACCGGACCTTTAGCCGGCGTCCCCGCGGCGGGATGCTCGCCGGATTCAGGGGCAGGAAGAACAGACACGATCCCGCTCATCGCTCGGCCGGCGACGATGGCGGCGGCGCGCATCACGAAACCCGGGATGGGGACGAAACGCAGAAACGGGGCGTCGACGGCGATCGTGTAGGTGATCCGGGTGCCGCCATCGGGCAGCGGTTCCAGATAGCCCTGCTCGGCCCAGCCGGACACCACACCCGGCCGGATATCAACGGCGCGGAAGCCGATGCGCCGCTGGTCCTCCCACAGGAAGAACTCCTCCTCCAAGGTGAGGAAGCGGGCTACCCGCGCAGTTCTCCGGGCACCGCCATGTCGCGGCGGCGGTGTCCGCCAGGCGGCATGGTCGATGATGGACATCCACGCGCCCATCCGATCATCGATGAGTGCCGCCCAGACCTGCTGCGGGGAGTGCGGGATGTCGATGGTCGCCGGGAGGATCAACGCGGCGGTCTCAAAGAAGC
>Ga0209248_10000601_pt1 | contig 11311 bp, 11 predicted proteins | sample BogFormECP04_OM1_FD_188241 | JGI IMG/M metagenome (GOLD analysis project Ga0209248, IMG submission 188241) | Bog forest soil microbial communities from Calvert Island, British Columbia, Canada - ECP04_OM1 (SPAdes) (version 2) | ecosystem: Environmental > Aquatic > Freshwater > Wetlands > Bog ... | reverse complement strand
AGCGCCGCCGCGACTGTGGCTGCTGTTCGGAGCCGTGGCGGGCTTGGGCCTGGAAAATAAACACAGCATGTTGGTGTTCGGATTCGCTCTCGTCGCCGGCCTGCTGCTTTCTGGGCAAGCGCGGCTGTTCCGGTCTAATTGGATTTGGATGGGAGCCGCGCTGGCGCTGGCGATCTTCCTGCCGAATTTGCTGTGGGAATCGCGCAACGGCTGGCCGCAAATAGAGGTAGTCCGCAACGCGCAACAATTCAAGAACGAAGCGATCACTCCCCTGCAATTTTTGTTCGAGCAGATTTTGTTCCTGCAGCCGCTGGCGCTGCCGGTGTGGCTCGCGGGGCTGTGGTGGTATTTTGCCGCGCCGGAAGGGAAGCGCTTCCGCTTTCTGGGTTGGTCCTACCTGTTCGTGCTGGCGATTTTCATCGTGCTGGGCGGCAAATCGTATTACGCGCTGCCGGTTTATCCGATTTTGATGGCCGCGGGCGGCGTCGCGCTGGAAGGATTATTTGCCGCGCCGGCCCGCCGCTGGCTGGCCGTGGCGTATCCGGCGCTGCTGATCGTTGCAGGCCTGGTGACGCTGCCGTTTGGCGCGCCGATATTACCGGTGGACACTTTTCTGGGCTATACGAAGCTGCTGCCTTACGCGAATTCGGTGAAGACCGAGCGCGATTCGACGACCGAGCTGCCGCAACTTTACGCGGACATGTTCGGCTGGGGAAATATGGCCACGCAGGTTGCCAGCGTGTATCACGCGCTGCCGCAATCCGAGCAGGCCGGCTGCGCGATTTTGGCCGGCAATTACGGCGAGGCGGGCGCGATTGATCATTTCGGACCGGCCCTGGACCTGCCCGCGGCGATCAGCGGGCACAACAGCTATTATTTCTGGGGCCCGCGCGCGTACACCGGCTCGTGCGTGATTTTGTTCGGCGAGCGCGCCGACGAATTGAAGGATTTATTCGCGGATGTGCAGTTAGCCGGAGTCATCACCGATCCCCACGCTGCAGTCGCCGAACGGAATGTGCACGTTTACGTTTGCCGCAAGCCGCACGCGCCACTCGCGGAGCTGTGGCCGCATTTCAAATTGATTATTTGAGCGGAATGATTGATTGCGAGGGGAAGGCTTTGTAGCGGCGGTCTTCAGACCGCCATCGTCTTGCACCGTGGCACCGATGGCGCACTGAAGTGCGCCGCTACAACTGCAGAACCAACTGCAATACTGCGCGGTGCGGCTGTTGATGCCGCGATCAATGCAAAGGGGCATGGCGCGGATTTCTCGCGGCCTGTTCCAACTCACTGACGTTCAATCCGGAAGCCACCAGGCGATGCCCAATTTCGGAATCGGTGCGTTTGGCGATTGCCAGCAGCACACATTCGCAGGTGAGGATCGGAATGTTGCGGCCCTCCACGACATCGTGCGCGGGAGCGACCTCCTCGGCGCTCTTCAGCAGCGCGGTCAACTCGCTGGAGCGCGCGAGCGGCTTGCCATCCGCTTCGGGATTCTTCGCCGGCCGCGGCCATTGCCACTTGGGCGGCTGTTCGTCGCCGCGACGCTGCTGGTCGTGAAATTCAATCCAGTAGTGCCAGCGTTGCGGGCTGATGCGGCAGATCTGCTGTAAATATTCCTCGATGCGATCCTGCTCCGGCCAATATTTGGAGAGACGCTCCCAATCGTAGATGTACATTCCGGCAAGCAGGTCGGCGACCGCGACGGCGTTGGCCGCGCGGCTGTGCGCGAGCATCTCCGCCAGGCTTTCCGCGCGCGCCAGGTCCTTGGTGAGCCGATGCGCCACCGGCGCAGGCGGCGTGGCGCCGCGCGATGGCTCAGCGCCCGCATTTGGGTGCTTATCACCCGCGCGTCGGCCCGCTGAGTCAGGGCCCGTAGAGGCGCCTTTGCCCTTCTTTCGCCCGAAAAATTTCATCTTAAATTAACGGCTCCGGGAATAATCTTAGCAGACACCCGGTTATCTTCACTGGAAACTGGGGACGCCTTTCTCCGATTGGTCACTTGCTCTGGCGGGAACCCGGATATATATTTGCCTATAATCCCGTGGGAATTTTCCGGCGGGCGGCTGCAGCGCGGTTAAGAATTGTGATCGCCGGGGGAGAGAAATGTTGCAGGCGACTGCGAAGAAAGGCCCCGTTCCATGACGCAAACGCAAAGCATGACGATGCGCGATTCATCGCACGCCACGTCCAATCCATTCGTGGGAACCTGGAAATTGGTTTCGATTTCCTCGTCGGAATCGCGGCTCTTCGGCGAACGCCCACTGGGCATTCTGATTTATGACGCGGACGGACACGTGGCCGTGCAGATCATGCGCAATCCGCGGCCGGATATTTCTTCCGGCCCGGGATTTCCCACCGCCAAGGAAGTGCAGATCGCCTACAAGGGCTACTACGCCTACTACGGAACCTACGAAGTGAACCGCGAGAAGAAAACCATCACGCATCATCTGGAAGGAAGCTTACGCCCCGGCGATGTGGGCAAGGACTTTACGCGCGCTTATGAAATTTCGGGCAATCGCCTGGCTTTGACGCCGGTGGACGACTCCCAGGCCCGCGACGCTTGCTTGACCTGGGAACGCGCGACGTAGTTTGCCGCGCGCGTCGTGCAAGCTGCCGATGCTGTGGCCGGTTTGCTCTGCGCCCTCTGCTTCTCTGCGGTAATTGCCTTTCTTTGCGGCCTCTGCTTTAAATATTTGACCTCAAAACTCAAATCCCGAGGACGGTGACAAGCTCGCGCACCGAAGCCGCCGATTTATCCAGCGCCGCCTTCTCATCGGGCAGCAATTTGATTTCGATGATCTGTTCGATGCCGCCCGCGCCCAGCTTCGCGGGCACGCCGACAAAAAGTCCGTTGACGCCGTACTCGCCCTCAAGATATGCCGCGCAAGGCAAAATTTTCTTTTTGTCCTTTAGGATCGCTTCGGCCATTTCGAACACGGCCGCCGAAGGCGCGTAATATGCCGACCCGGTCTTAAGCAAGTTGACAATTTCCGCTCCGCCCTTGCGCGTGCGCGTCACGATCGCGTCGAGTTTATCTTTCGCGATCAATTCGGGCAGGGGAATTCCCGCGACCGTCGAATAGCGCGTCAGCGGGACCATATCGTCGCCATGGCCGCCGAGGACGAACGAGTGCACGTTCTCGACCGACACTTTCAGCTCTTCCGCGACGAACGTGCTCATGCGCGCCGAATCCAGCACGCCGGCCATGCCAATCACGCGAGCCTTGGGAAATTTGCTGATCTTGAGCGCGGCTTGCGCCATTGCGTCCAAGGGATTGGTGACCACGATCAGGATCGCTTGCGGCGAAAGTTTTACGACCGCTTCCACGACGCCTTTGATCACGTCGTAATTCGCTTTCAGCAAATCGTCGCGGCTCATTCCCGGCTTGCGCGGGAAGCCGGCGGTGATCACGATGATGTCGCTATTTTCCGTGCCGCTGTAATCGCCGCTGGCCGTGGAAATTCCCGCGGCGCGCGCGTCTGAGCCCATGATCGGGCCGGATTCGGCCATGTCCAGCGCTTTTCCCGCCGGGACGCCGTCCAAAATATCGGTCAGCACCACATCAGCCAGGCCCGCGTCGTGAATCCGTTGCGCCGTTGTTGATCCGACAAAACCGCCGCCCACCACCGTCACCTTCTTGCGCATTCCACTCTCCCGATTGGATTGAATTCTCGCTGCTGGCCGTTGCAATTACTGCGTTAGTCGCCCGCGCCCACCGCGGCTTGCATATTTTCGATGATGGCTGACGCGTACTCGGACGTTTTCAGTTTTTTCGCTCCGGGCATCAGCCGTTCCAGGTCGTACGTGACCTTTTTCTGCTGAATCGTACGCGCGATGCCGTCTTCAATCAGGCGCGCCGCCGGCTTCCAATCCATGAAATCGAACATCATGGCGCCGGAGAGCATTACCGAACTCGGGTTAATCACATCCTTATCGGCGTATTTCGGCGCGGTGCCGTGCGTGGCTTCGAAAACACCGAAACCGTCGCCGATATTCGCGCCGGGAGCCATGCCCAGGCCGCCCACCTGCGCGGCGCAAGCGTCGGAAAGATAATCGCCGTTCAGGTTCGGAGTGGCGAAGACTTGGTATTCATCGGCGCGCGTCAGCACCTGCTGGAACACGGAATCGGCGATGCGATCGTTGATCAGGATTTTCCTCTTCCATTGCCCGTTACCATGTGAGGCGTGCAAAGTCTCCAGGGTGTGCTTCACTTCCGCAAACACCTGTTTCTTGAATTCGCTGGTGGCTTGGTCCAGGCCCGGTTCGATGGACGCGGCATTTTCCTCGACGGTCATGTTCGGGTTCTTGTCTTTGTTATCCAGAATCCAGCTCTCGCGCTCGGTCACCACCTGCGCGCGGAATTCTTGCGTGGCGATTTCGTAGCCCCAATCGCGGAATGCGCCTTCGGTGAATTTCTGAATGTTGCCCTTGTGCACCAGGGTTACCGTACTGCGCTTATTTTCCAGCGCGTGCACGATAGCGCGGCGCACCAGACGCTTGGTGCCCGTCGGCGACATGGGCTTGATGCCGACACCTGAATCTTCGCGAATCTTTTTGGCGCCGCCCTTGAGCATCTCGTTGTTCAGAAAATCGATGAGCTTTTTTACTTCTTGCGTGCCGGCGCGCCATTCGATTCCGGCGTACACGTCTTCGGTGTTTTCGCGGAAGATGACCACGTTCATGCGTTCCGGCTCGCGCACGGGAGAGGGCACGCCGGCAAAATAGCGCACCGGGCGCACGCAGGCGTAAAGTTCCAGCACCTGGCGAAGCGTCACGTTCAGGGAACGTATGCCACCGCCGACGGGAGTGGTGAGCGGGCCTTTAATCGCCACGCGAAAATCGCGGATCGCGTCCACGGTATCCTGCGGGAGCCACTCCTGGAATTGACGGTAGGCTTTTTCGCCAGCGAAAACTTCCAGCCATTCGATTTTACGTTTGCCGCCGAAGGCTTTTTCCACTGCGGCGTCGAACACGCGCCGCGAAGCTTTCCAGATGTCGCGGCCAGTGCCGTCGCCTTCGATAAACGGAATTACCGGATGATCGGGCACGCGAAACACGCCTTCCACAAACTCGATGGCCTTGCCGTTCGCGGGCACCGCCACGCCGTTATAAGTCGTCTTCATGGTTTGCTGATTCTCCCTGGCATGCAACGGGCGCCGCAACGCGCGGTTCCGGCGTCAATTCCGAACCAGTAACCTTAGCATAAAGTTTGGCGAGCGGGCAGCAAGGTTCAGGGAAGGGCGGGCGCTTTGTCGGGAAGCAAGAATATTTCACGCGCAAGGCCGGACGACAAAGTCTCGTCCCGGTAGTATTGCTTCAGGATGGAGTTGGTCCAGGTCAACAGATCGGGATTGTCAGACGCGAACTCGGCCCAGCCCTGCGCGTGGCCAGCACGCTTCATTCTCTCGTGAATCAGCAAAATGTAGGCCCAGGTGATCGTCTCGTGGTACAGGCCGGTCTTGCCGTGCGCCGCGGCGTAACGCTTCAGCGCGTCAGGGAATCGGCGGAGCATATCCAGCACGGGATGCCTGCACAAATACAGGAAGGCGATTTGAATGTGGACGCAGTGATGGAAACGATCCAGGGGCAGGGAACAGTCTTCAAATTGTCGCAGCAGCTCCTCGTCGTGGCTATCCCTCATTTCCCACTTTTGCCTGCGCTTCGCTGCGATGCGCGATCCAAACGAGCACCGCCATCGCGTAAACCGGCAATGCGCCGACGTCGAACTGACCCTGCAGCGCGTGGAACAGCATCGCGAACGCAATTACGACGAGCAATAGATAGCTGCCGGCAAGATTTACCACCGGCGCCAAAAACATTACCGCCGCGATGATTTCCACGCTCGCGAGTATCAGCCGGACCCAAACGTGCGCGCCAACGTGGCCTGAACCCGCGGCCTGCATGCCGGCCATCGTCGCGCGCAAAAGCAGGCACGATTGCCAAAGCACGACAATGCCGAGCACCCAGCGCAAGCCCTGCACCGCGAGTTCGCTGTTTCGTGAATTCACTTGGCACCTCTGGTTTTCTTGGCCCGCAGCGTGCGCTTCGGGTGCCGAGCGCTGCGTGCTGGCTTCGTCTGTACTGTTGGCCTGGCCGCGCGCGCTTCGATCAGGCGGTGGCTGGCGCGGTAGTCGAGATCGAGGCCGTAGAATTTCTTCAATTCCTTAATGCGGCGGCGCGAGGGCTTCTGAAACGCCGTCCTGCCGTCAAAGGCGTGCAGCACGATGCCTTCCAGCAGGTCGCCGAGGGTCAAATCGTGAAATTCAGCGAGCGCCTTGAGCACCTTCAGCAGGCGCTTTTCGATGCGCACTCCGGTCTGCACTCGCTCGACTACAAATTGCCGTTTGGTTCGTGTCACGTTCATTGTGGTACCAATGTACCATGGTACGTATGGCTAACGCAATTCTCTTGCAGCGTGTCTTGTATGTTTCGATGAGCCACAATATTTGTGGCTAAGGTCGGAAGGAAAGGCAAAGGGCCGCAACAGCAAGCGCGCTCACCACAGTGTCAGCTGTTCTTGACCTGTGCGGCCGCCGCCCGTAGCATCGTTGGATAGCCCAGCCGTGGAGGATGCCATTCGAAATCATAGAGCACTGATATTCTGCAGCGCACTCTTGCTGGCAGGGTTAGCCGTAAAGGCGACGCTGCACGCTCGCGCCGCCGTGGCGCAATCTCCCGCGCAGAAAGAGACAGAGACGAAATTGCAATTGACCAGCTCGTCCTTCGAAGCCGATAGCGCGCTTCCCGCGAAATATACCTGCGACGGTTCGAGCGTTTCCCCAGCGCTGGCCTGGAATGAACCGCCGGCTGGCACGCAGAGTTTTGCGCTGGTCGTTGACGATCCGGACGTGCCAACGAAAACCGCGGTCCACTGGCTGATCTACGACCTGCCGCCGGCGACGCGCGCGCTGCCCGAAGGCGTCCCCACGAAAGCAAAACTTCCCGACGGCTCGCGCCAAGGCAAGAACGTCACCGGAAAAATCGGTTATAACGGGCCGTGTCCTCAGCCCGGCGACGCGCACCACTATTTTTTCAAGCTGTACGCTCTGGATTACCAGACGGGCTTGAAACCAAAAGCCACATCCGCGGACGTGGAAAAGGCCATCAAAGGCCACATTCTCGCGCAGGCCGAACTGATCGCGCGATTCAAGCGTTAGCCTTTTGTCACGTCCACGCGTGTCGTCGCCCGCCGATGGCAAAGTTTTATTTATAGGTTCGATTTGAAATTCTTTGGCTTGTCCGGACATTTTGGGATTTGACGCTCAGCAGCCTGCGCGGTACCCTACGCTGTTCAAAAAATGCCGCTGAACCCGCAATTCATTCGCTGTCAACCCCACCGCAAGGAGAATCATGACAACCGATCTGCGTAATTTTCTGGCAATTCCGTACGAGGAACTGGAAGAACTGAATCTGAAGGCCAAGGCGCAGCGCTTGAATCGCGTGGCGCCGCACAAGATTCAGGAAGAGCGCATCAAGTACCTCACCGACGAAAAGCGCATCAAGGCCGTCACGGTGCTGTTCAGCGACCTGGAAGGCCGCCTGCACATGCTGGATTACGACAAGAAATTTCTGGTGAAGAGCTGGGACAACCTCACGTTCGACGGCTCGTCTATCCGCGGATTCACCGCGCAGCGCGAGAGCGATTTGCGCCTGGGCATGGATTGGAGCGCGTTTTACTGGGGTCCGGCGGACGTGTTCGGTTCGGGCAAGGTGCTGGTGTTCGGTGAAGTGATTGACAAGGACGGCTCGCCCTACAGCGCGGACATTCGCGGCGTGCTGAAAACTTTTGCCGCTGAGAAATTCAAGAAAGACGGTTACACGCTGAACGCCGCGAACGAAATCGAAGGCTTTCTGTTCAATGGGGCCGACGCCGAGGCGCGCTACAACGAAACCGGCAAATTCGAATACGTGAATACTGGCGGTTACTACCACTCGCTGCCCGGCGATCCGCTGCGCACTTTTATTGATACTTGCGCCGAAGTGCAGCGCTCGATGGGTTTCCAGAATGAAAAGGACCACCCGGAAGTCGCGCCATCGCAGTTTGAAATCAATTACGGTTACGGCGAAGTAGTCGCCGCGGCGGACCAGATTCAGCTTTATAAATTGATTTGCCGCCAGGTGGCCACGCGCATGGGCCTGACCGCCAGCTTTTTGCCGAAGCCGGTGGTCGGAGTGAACGGCAACGGGATGCACACCAACGTTTCGGTGAGCAAGGGCGGCAAAAACCTGTTTTGGGATCCCAAGGGCGAAGAAAAACTCAGCAAGGCCGGCTGGTCATTCATCGATCGCATTCTCACGCACGCGAACGACGTCTGCCTGATGCTCAATTCCAGCGTGAACGCCTACCGCCGCCTCGACCCGCATTTCGAAGCGCCCAACCAGATCAAGGCTTCTCCCGTGGACCGCGGCTCGATGATCCGCATCCCCATCGGCAACGAGAAGAGCATGCGCGTGGAAGTACGCTCGGTGGCGCCGGACGCGAGCCCGTACATGGTGATGTACTCGATCTTCAAGTCGGGCATTGATGGCGAGACCTCGAAGATCAAGAATCTGCGCCAGGCCGAACGCTATTTGCCGGACAACATTTACACCGCGATTGACCATTTCCGAAAATCACAGTGGACGTCGAAAATTCTCGGCGAAGACGTTAAGGGGCGCTACGCGGATCTGAAGCAAGCCTCCGCGGATCGCTGTTCGCGGCTGCTGGGAACGTTCGTGAAAGCTCCCGAAGTGCAATACCACCACGAAGTTTACAACCAGTATCTGTGGAACCAGTTTTAGGGTCCCGCACCCCGCGACAGTTCCAGCAAAAGGCAAACGCCCTGGCTGCGAAGCTAGGGCGTTTTGCGGCGGTGTTTTGCTTCGCGCTGGACTCGCACCCGCGAGTTAAGTCAATATCGAAGCGGGGCAGAGAATTCACACGAGGTTCGCCATGGACCAATCGCGCGACCTGGATCGCATCGTAAGTGAACTGAACGCACGGCCAGAGACCGATGGCGACGAGGCGTCGGACACAGCGCCGCTGGATCGCTGGCTCTCCGCGCTGCTGGCGAAGGGCGGCAGCGATCTGCTGCTGGTGCCCGGAGCGCCGGTATGCATTTTGCACGAAGGCGGAGTGCGTAATATTGAATCGGCGCCGCTGAGCGGTTCGGAAATTGAGGCGATCGTTCTTCCGGCGCTTACGCCGCACGCGCTGCAACAGTATCGCGACGGCCAGATTGCGGATTCTTCCTACCGCATCGCCAATCTCGGCCGCTTTAGGATCAATCTGCACCGCGAGCGCGGGCAAGCTGCCGCGGCGATCCGCGCGCTCCCTGCGAAAGTTCCGCAGCTCAGCGAGCTGCGCCTTCCGCCAGGCGTCGAGGCACTAACGCATTTGCAGCGCGGGCTGGTGCTGATCGGCGGCCCTGCCGGCTCGGGAAAATCTACTACGCTGGCCGCCTTAATTCACGAAATCAATCGCCGCGACGCGCGGCACGTCGTCACCATCGAAGATCCCATTGAGTACGAACACGCGCACGTGCGCAGCGTGATCGAGCAAGTGGAAATCGGCACGGACGCGCCGGATTTTCCCGCCGCGCTGCGCGCCGCGTTGCGGCAAGCGCCGGACATTATCGTGGTGGGCGAAATGCGCGATATCGAAACGATGCAAATCGCCGTGGCCGCCGCGGAAACCGGCCATCTGGTGCTCTCGACAATTCACACCACCGACGTGGCTTCGACGGTGTCGCGGGTCTCCGATTCGTTTCCAGTGGAACGCCAGAACACCATTCGCCAGGAACTGGCGATGGCGTTGACCGCCGTGCTGACGCAGATTCTTTTACCGTGCAAGACCGGCGGCCGCATGCCCGTGGCCGAGCTGCTGATGGTGAGTTACGGCGCGCGGCAACATATCCGCCACAACGCGCTGCAACATTTGCATCAGGAAATCACGCTGACCAAGAAAAAGGGATCGTTCTCGCTGGAGGAATCGCTGGTGAAGCTGGTGAGTCAGGGTCTCATTGAGCGCGAAGACGCGCTGCTTTGCGCCATTCACCCCGACGATCTGGAAATTCTGCTGAAGGCCGAAACGCAAACCCGCGCCGCGCGCAGCTGAGCCGACGCAACGGAAAACGGCGGAGCTTGCGCCCCGCCGTCGTCGTTCACTCCTGTTAATTCTGCCGCTTAGTCGTAGTACTCAGAACCCAGGTGCGTGATCAGGTCTTCGCCCATCATCCAACGCAGCGTGTTCTTGAGCTTCATCAGCTGAATGAACAAATCGTGCTCGGGGTAAAGCTCTTTCGCGCACATTGGCGATTTGAAATAGAAGCTGAGCCATTCCTGAATTCCGCGCATGCCGGCCCGTTGCGCCAGGTCGAAGAACAGCGCCAGGTCCAGCACGATCGGCGCCGCCAGAATCGAATCGCGGCAGAGGAAGTCCACCTTGATCTGCATCGGATAGCCGAGCCAGCCGAAGATGTCAATGTTGTCCCAGCCCTCTTTGTTGTCGCCGCGTGGAGGATAGTAGTTGATGCGCACCTTGTGGTGAATCTTGCCGTAGAGGTCGGGATAGAGCGCCGGCTGCAAAATATATTCCAGCGCGCCGAGCTTCGATTCTTCCTTGGTTTTGAACGAACCGGGATCGTCGAGCACTTCGCCATCGCGATTGCCTAGAATGTTCGTCGAGAACCAGCCATTCAGGCCCAGCATGCGCGCTTTGAATGCGGGCGCGAGCACGGTCTTCAGCAAAGTCTGGCCCGTCTTGAAATCCTTGCCGCCGATCGCCACATTTTTCGCCTTGGCGTATTCCTCGAGCGCCGGAATATCCACGGTCAAATTCGGCGCGCCGTTTGCGAACGGCACTCCTTCGCTGATGGCCGCGTAGGCGTAGAGCATCGAAGGCGCAATCGCCGGATGATTCGCCTTCATGCCTTTTTCGAATGAGGCGAGGCTTTTGTGCACGTCCTCGGGCTTCAAAAACACTTCCGTCGAGCCGCACCACACCATCACCAGGCGATCCAGCTTGTTCTTCTTTTTGAATGAACGGATATCTTCGCGGAGCTGTTCGGCCAGGTCGAATTTTGTCTTGCCTTTTTTTACGTGCGTGCCGTGCAGGTTCTTCACGTAGTTCTGGTCGAACACGGCCTTCATGGGCTTGATGCCCTTCAGAAATTTCTCGGCTTTGGCGAGGTCCTTTGCCTCCAGCACGCCAGCCTTCGTCGCGGCCTGGTATGCGTTGTCGCTGAACACGTCCCAGCCGCCGAACACGATATCGTCCAGTTTCGCCAGCTGCACAAAATCTTTGATTTGCGGCGTGCGCCCGTCGGTG
>Ga0209248_10000600_pt1 | contig 11327 bp, 11 predicted proteins | sample BogFormECP04_OM1_FD_188241 | JGI IMG/M metagenome (GOLD analysis project Ga0209248, IMG submission 188241) | Bog forest soil microbial communities from Calvert Island, British Columbia, Canada - ECP04_OM1 (SPAdes) (version 2) | ecosystem: Environmental > Aquatic > Freshwater > Wetlands > Bog ... | reverse complement strand
CCGCGGTCCGCCCACCCGGCCGTTTGGCATGGTGTCCGGATGCCATGATCCAACTGTAGGACACAGCCCTGACCGAACCACTCCGACGGCCTACCGATGCCTCTTCGCCCACGACTGAGCACGCATCCCACCGACAAGTCTCGTCCGAGAAGAACCGTGCGGCCGACCGCCCGTTGACTTGGCGCAGTTCGGTGCTCGAATTGATCGAGGCAGAAGTCGTACGCCGATGACTCAACACAGCCGGTGTCCACCTCCTGCGAGAGCCGGGAAGTGGAGGGCGTGCCGCCCGCAGCCCAACGCGTTCCGCAAGCCGCATAGTCGCGTTCCGGTGCTATCGAGTAAATCCGAGCTACTCAGCGCAATCGGGATTTTCGACAGGTCCCCTACAAGGGGTCAATCCGGAACACCGCGCACTTCCCAGCGAGCGCCTCGAATTCATCAGGGGCAGCGCTGCTAACCAACCCCGCCTGCTTCATCAGCCCAACACTGGCGGGTACTTCGGTAGGCCACAGTCGCAGTATCGGACCTGCTTGTCTGGCGGGCAGCTCCACCATCCGCACATGTTCCTGGCGGCGACCACGTTGTAGCGTGGCTTCACCTGCGGCGCGGACGTTTTGCACCCAGTCGGCTTTCGGAAAGCCGCCAACGACGTACCGTTTGCCGCCGACGGTCATCGGATCGACCGGCGTGGACCGAGGGGCTCCTGTCTTGCGGCCAGGCACCGTCAGCACCATTGTCTTTTCATCGCCGAGGTTCACGCCGAGCCGCGCGACCAACTTCGTAAACCTGTTTACAGATTTCAGCCAACCCGGCGGACGAGGAGGCTGATCGCTGGTCATGAAAGAACCATCCCCGATAAGCCCGGCGCACTGCTGAAATCCGATGTCCGATCACCACTCTGAATACGACGTCGAAGCCCACACATCGTTTACTCCTAACCAATTCAAGCCGAAGGAACGAGCCACGCCACCACCCGTGGTAATTAGCGACTTTGCCACCGAAGTACGTGGCGATCAGCCACATGTTCATGTGAGATAGTGAACCGCCTGGCATGTCCGGAGACTCCTCTTCTTGGGAAGGATGGGGTCATGTCAGGTGGTTCGTCGAGGAGGTATCCGCCCGAGCCGCGTGAGCGGGCGGTCCGGATGGTCGCCGAGATCAGTGATCAGCACGATTCAGAGTGGGCGCGATTAGTGAGGTTGCGCGCCTGCTCGGGGTCGGCTCGGCTGAGACGGTCCGCAAATGGGTCCGTCAGGCTGAGATCGATGGCGGATCGCGGCCTGGGGTAAGCACTGAGGAGTCCGCCGAGCTCAAACGTTTGAAGCGGGAGAACTCAGAACTCAAGCGCGCCAACTGGATTCTGAAAACTGCCTCGGCTTTCTTCACGGCCGAATTGGACCGGCCACACCATTAGTCACCAGGTTTATCGCCGAGCATCAGGGCCGCCGGGTGGGCCGTGATGGTCTGCGCTGGGGTGTCGAGTCGATCTGCGCCGGGCTGGCCGAGCTTGGTATTCGGATCGCCCCATCGACCTATTACGAGCACCGCAGTCGTCAGCCCAGTCAGCGTCAGATCCGCGACGAGCTGCTCAAAACCGAGATCACTCGGATTCATGGCGCGAACTACGGCGTCTACGGGGCACGCAAAGTGTGGCTGGCCCTGCGTCGTGAGGGCATCGAGGTGGCACGCTGCACCGTGGAGCGGCTGATGGCTGGGCTGGGCTTGTCCGGCGCCATCCGGGGCAAGGCCAAAAAGACGACGATCCCCGACCCGGCTGGGCCGAGGCCGGCCGACTTGATGCAGCGCCAGTTCGGCCCGCCGGCACCCAACCGGTTGTGGGTGGCTGATCTGACCTTGGCGCGGTGGACTTCGTAGCCGCGTCAGTCGACTTCTACTGCCCGCAGTACCGATGATGTTTGAACGGCTACTTGAGGACGTCAAAGCGGGCAAGGTCAATGGGATCGTCTATTGGCACCGGACAGGTTGTATCGGCAGATCAAGGACCCCGCACACCGCGGAACAACAATTTTTCACTCTGGATAGGAAGGGTAGGTATGTCGCAATACCTGAAGGACAAGGTCATCATCGTCACCGGTGCCGGTAGCGGCTTCGGCAAGCTGATCTCCGAAAAGTGCGCCGCTGGTGGCGCAAAGGTTGTCGGCGTGGACACCAACGCCGACAGCCTCAACGAGGTCATCGATGGCCTAAGGGCGGCCGGCTTCAAAGGCGCGGCTCATGTTGCGGATGTGACAGATATGGCGCAGGTCAAAGCCGCGGCGCAACACGCTCTCGACACTTTCGGCGCGATCGACGTGCTCGTGAACAACGCCGGCGTGATGCCGCTGGCCTATTTCGCCGACCACGAACGGGCCTGGGAGAAATGGCACAAGGCGATCGACATCAACATCAAGGGCGTCGTGAACGGCATCTCGGCGGTCTACGACCAGATGATCGAGCAAGGCCGAGGACAGGTGGTAAACATCTCGTCCATCTATGGCAACGGCGGGACCGAAGGCTCCGGCGTGTACAGCGCGACCAAGGCAGCAGTCACGACGATCTCGGATTCGTTGCGGGTCGAGACGCAGGGCAAAATCAAGGTGACCACGATCAAGCCGACCGGCGTTCTCGGAACCAACCTCGCCAGCTGGATCGTCAACGAGACGGCGATCATGGGCCTCGTGGGCCACAAAGGCCTCAAGTTCGCCGAGAATGCCAGCAACCTCCAGAACGGGTCCCTTCGACCCGAGCAGATGGACGTGGACTCAGTGGAGTACTGGCTGATCACCCCTGATGACCTGGCGAATGCGGTGGTGCACGTCATCGACCAGCCCTGGGGAATCAACCTCAGCGACGTCACGGTTAGGGCGAGCGGCGAGAACTACGTCTACTAACCCGAGCGCAGAACACTCGCTGCGGGGATGGCAACGAACGAAGAAAACCCCAGGCGAGCAGGCATTTATGTTTGGGCCAGCCAGGACGCCCCGTGCATCCGACGCAGCAGCTCTAGGGCGCACAGCCGGGCAAAAGTAGGACCGGGGTCAGGCGACCGCATGGGCACCAAGACGGCAGAATTTCGGAGCACCTGCGCCGAGCACTCGGGAAGATGCCGGAAAGCGGCATGATTTCAACCTGAGCGCCAAAATGTTGCGGGGGTATTTAATACCGCCTCCGCAAGTGGGGCCTCGAGCCGGGCTGACTTGGCACACCCCCCGTCTGGGTTGGGCCACCCATTCGTTTGGGTGGCCAAACCCACCTGCCGCCCAGAACGTCATCAGGTTACGCACGGGCCGCCATGGTCTGCCTCCGGAGCGTCATCAGGTTGCGTGGGCTGACCGTCCAAGCCCCCTCCGCGAGAGCGGCGCGCACGGTGCTCTCACTTTGAGGGGCGCGATGTCAGGACTTGGAGAGTTGCTGGGGGCAGTAGAATTTCGCCGCGATTATGGCGAAATTGGATGAGTTCTCCATATCGAATCCGGGATTGTGGGTTTTCACGTCGTGGACTAGCTCCAGACCCGATTCGCCGTTATTCAAGCACGTGCACACCGCTCTGCCGGACGTGATCGCTTGACCCGGGCTGCTGGAGGTGATGCCGACTTGGTGCAGAGCAGCGAGGAAGCCTGCGTCGTCACCGCCCGGTGGAGCAGGAGCAGTATCCCCATATGCTGGCGCGGCGAGGCCGATCATGGCCGAAACGCCGAGTAGCGCTAGTAGCAGTCTCATAACTCATCACTCTCCCAATTAGGTTGATTCCGTGTATTTGACGGCAACAGAGCTGCGCTCTCCCCGTCTCATCTGCAAATTGACAGCCCAACGTGCGGTTCTGTTTCCGGTCCGCTTGTTGAATCTCAGCGCTTCATCCAGTTCATGTGAGACCTGTTCGAGCTATCACCTGCGCAGCAGAAATACCATGATCGTCCGCATATAGGCACGAGTTCAGTTTGGTGGAATTAGCAGCAGACCCCAGCCCGATCAAGCGATCGTGACTGGCATGGGCGGAATTTCATTTGCGCCCGGGCGCGAAATCTACGAACCCCTTTGGCGCCATTGCCGAAACAATCGGCGTTCCAGGTATGCGTCAATGCCACGATTGCATCCAAGCGCATTGAATTTGAACGCTCGCCGTGCGTATTGGTTTGAAGTATTCAGCGTCGCTATTGCGGGATATCGCTGGAGTTGGTTGACGATGGGCTGATGCTGGGCCTGCAGCGACGCAGCCTGCGCCCAGACGGTGGCGCCGTGGGCGTCGGCGGACTGATAGCTAATCGTCATGCCGTGTCTCCTAACGTGACAATGATACGTATGCAGCGCTGGGACCAGGCTGCTTGGTATCTGGGGGTTTGTTGTGAGGCATAGCTCCTGCTGTCGATAAGTTGCGGCCATCCTCGGCATCGGGTACGGCGTCCACCGCGCGCTGTCCGGCAAGTGACCATCAACCCGGCCCCCGACCGCCAACCTGGAGGGTCGGGGGCCGACCCAACTCAAGTGGAGAAAAGCGAAATGAACATCCAACCAACGGTGTCGGGGATCGCGATGTGCGGGCAGTGCAACAAGTACCGGGGCGCGCGACGCCTTGGTACTAGCGCGCTAGTTAACAGCTAACGTGCTCCGCTATACCACCGATTGCACCGGAGATTTGATCCGCAAGCGTCTGAGATGGCTGTTCGATGGTCCAGCGGTCACCAACCACATAGTCAAATGTCGACTCGCCGAATGACTTTACTAACCGGCAGCCCGTCGTCTTTATAAAGCCGACCCAGTTGTCGCGCTGGGCGTTGTCTTTCCAAATGATCAGTGAGAGGCCCTCATTCTGAACCTTGCACGAACCAACGTCGGCTGCGCCCTCTACATCCATCTCGCGATCACTACTTGTAACCGCTTGATAGCCGGCGCATGCAAGACCCGCCTTGTTGAGAGCGTCAAGGAGGTCTGCGCTCGAGGAAAAGCTGACGTCCGCCCTTGCTTCAGACTGCAATCCTCCGCAACCAGCGAGCACAACTACGAACAACGCACCGCAGAACTTCCTCGTGTCCACGCCCGGGCTCCCTTCAATCGTTGGACCCGCCCCGCGCGCGTGCCAACCCCTGACCGCCCGCTGAACGAGTCGATTTTCACGGCACCAGTCTGGGCTGGAGCTGGGTGAACACATCGAGGTCGGCTTCCATCGCTATGTCAAAGCTCTTGATGTTGGGGATGTGCTCGGTGCGGGCGACGTAATCACCGATGTCGGTCAGGTCGTAGCCCGCTTTATCTAAGCGGCAGATGGTCATCGCCAAGTCCAACAGATATTGCTCGTTGCCGTCCACCACAATTGTCGACGCCGTGATCCAGGCCGCCCAGGCCGACGCCCAGCCAGGCGATGACCGCGTCAGTGATGACGGTGGGCAGCAGTCGCGCCGCCCAGGTACGCCATCGGTCGTCGCTGATGGCTGCCAGGTGGCGGCAGAACAGACCAGCGGTACATCTTAAAAGACAGTGATTTACCTCGAATTTTATTTTTGTCCAATCTTGCAGGAGTTGAGCATGTGATCAGTTCTCAGTCGGTGGCGTTGATACTGACGTAAAAAGTGGTTTTCGCCGGTCTCAGTTACCGGCTACTCAGTGAGGATTTTTGACGACAACACCCACAGTTGGCGCAGACCAGCGTCCGAACAATGCGCCGCTGCCTTCTGTGAATCCGAACCGTCGATGCCCGCCACGAGTGCGATATGTCCCTGCAGACCAAGTGAACAGCGTCCAGGTCCTCAAGGACGCGGATCGGGTGATGCCCGGTTGGTGCTAGAGACATGGCTCATACGTGGTGGGCGACGTGAAGATCGTCAAGTCGCGCAGTTCTCGAATTTCTTCTTAATCCGGTGCACAGTCCCTACCGAGCAGCCGATGATGTCGGCGATGGGCCGCAGGGTTAGCCTTGGCCGACATACCGCGACGTATAAGGGGGACCGGGTAGCCCACCTTGACCAGTAACAGCAGGTCAGACGTACAGTCGGGACGGCGGACATACGCCACCGGTAAGTCGCCGATTTTCCTGGACGTCGACACCGGTGTCGACGATGCGTTGGCGTTGATATACCTGCTTGCCAGCCCCGACGCGGATGTGGTCGGCATCGCTTCGACCGGCGGAAACGTTGCGGTAAAGCAGGTTTGCGAAAACAACCTCGGGTTGCTCGAGCTGTGCCGGGTCACCGGCGTGCCAGTGTCCAAGGGTTCGGATAAAACCCTGACCGGCCCGATGGGCACCCCTTCGAAAGTCCACGGCCCCAGAGGCATGGGGTATGCCGAGCTGCCACCGACCGATCGTCGGCTCACCAGCTACGACTCCGCGACAGCCTGGGTGCGCGCGGCACACGCCTTTCCCGGCGAGCTGATCGGTGTGGCGACCGGCCCGTTGACCAATCTGGCGCTGGCATTGCGCGCAGAACCCGCGCTGCCGACGCTGTTGCACCGGCTGGTGGTCATGGGTGGCTCCTACGACCACCGCGGCAACACCACTCCGGTGGCGGAATGGAATATCTGCGTGGACCCCGAAGCAGCTGCCGAGGTGTTCGCGACCTGGCCGGTAAAAACCGCCGAAACCGCTGAGGACGGCGAACAGCAGCTTCCGATCTTGTGCGGCTTGAATCTGACTCGCAACGTCGCGGTGACACCGGAGATCCTCGCCGGATTGGCGGCCGCCGCAGGGTCGACGACAACGGTGATGAGCGTGCGCGACGAACGGGGCACCCGGTCGGCGGCGTCCAATCCCTTGATTCGGGTGATCGAGGACGCGATGCGGTTCTACTTAGAGGGCTACCACGACATCGGCCACGGATATCTGGCGCATCTGCATGATCCGCTGGCCGCCGCGGTCGCACTGGATCCGGAACTCATTGCGACCCGTCCGGCGGCGGTCGACGTCGAGCTGACTGGGACCCTGACCCGCGGCATGACGGTGACCGACTGGTCGGGGCGCCGAGAACCCAATGCCCGCATCGGCATTGGTGTCGACCCGGCGGTGTTCTTTGACCGGTTCATCGAGCGGGTCGGACCCTTCGCGCGGCGGCTCGGCTGAAACGCCGAGCGTGAACTGGCTGCGAGATTCGCGCCGGATTTTCGCAGTTACGTCACGCTCAGCGCATTGGGCATTACTCATAGCTTCCCTCGAGGTACCACCGCCGTTGGCGGTAGCACAGCAGCAACGCGCGCTCGCTCTCCAGCAATACCTGGGCGCGGGCGGTGCGGCCCTTCCCCAAGTCGGGATCCCACCATCGCTCGTCGACTGGCCAAGGTCCTGCCCACCAGCGCAACCGGTCGTCCCGACCGTGGACAGTCAGGCGCGCGGGGTCGGCAGAGAACACCCCTCGACTGGTCACCCGTATTGGATTTCCTTGGGCATCAAGCAATTCCACCGGGTCGTCGAGCAACACCGCCGGCGACGGCTCGGGCAGTTGCCCGGGCCACGGTTGACCAGGGTCAGCCTGCGGTACCGGCTCGTCGCCCAGCGGGGTCAACGTGATGCGTTCGGCCGGCCCGCGACCGCCGGACAGCACCGGTACCTGCACCGCCTCCGGGCCGAGCAAGCCCTGCACTCGAACCAGCGCCCGACGGGCCCGAAGCCTGTCCTCCTCCCCAAGGCCACCCCATAACGGCAACTGCAGAGCCCCGGCGGACACCACCTCCACCGCCTGCAGCCGTAACAGCGTCACCGGTGCGGTCGGGCGGACCTGAGCTTTCCGGTTGCTCAACCACCCATCCAGTTGCCAGCGCACCCGGTCGGCAGTGGCGTCCTCGGTCAACGGCTCAGCGCACCGCCACACCCGGTTCAGTTCTTCGCCGTTGGCGGTGACGGCATGAATGGCCAGCCGGGTACATCCCACTCCGGCGGCCATCAGCGTCTGATGCAGCGTGCCGGCCAGCGAGCGCCCCGCGAATGCCGCGGCATCAACCCGGTCGATCGGCGGATCGCAGTCCAGCACGGCCTCGAGCTCCGGCGGCGGCTCACGCCCGGACGGTCCGCGTTCGGATTCGCCGCGGGCGAACCGGTGCGCGGCCACCGCATCGGCACCGAACCTGGAAGCCACGTCGGTGCGAGACAGTCCGGCAAACTGCCCGATGGTGCGAATCCCCATCCGCCACAACAGATCCGTCAGTTCTTCTCGCCCCGGACCAGACAGACTCGGCTCGGTGGCAAGCTGCCGGATCGACAGCAGTGATAGAAACCTCGCGTCTTGTCCCGGCTCCACGACACGGCCGGCACGCGCAGCGAAGACCGCGGTGGACAACTGATCGGCGATCCCGGCCTGACACTCGGCGCCGGCAGCGGCCACCACGTCGATCAGTCGCTCGGCCGCCTGCTGCTCGGACCCGAAATAGCGGGCAGCTCCGCGCACCGGCAACACCAAGAGCCCAGGCCGCAGCACCTCGGCGCGGGGCACCAGATCGTCGACCGCCGCGATGACCCCCTCGAAGAAGCGGGCGTCGCGGTCAGCATCGGCGGTCGCGACGTGCAGTTGCGGGCAACGGGCCGCCGCCTCCCGGCGCCGTAGTCCTCGCCGCACTCCTGCCGCACGGGCGGCCGATGAGCAAGCGATCACCCGATTGGCCAGCGTGACCGCGACCGGGTCCATCGCAGACTGGCCCGCAGCGGCTGCCGCCGCGACCGCGGGCCAGTCCATGCACCAGATCGCCAGCACTCGGGATGCAACCACCCGAATTCACCCCGCTCGCGCCCTGCCGATCACCCGTCTCCCCGCACACACTCCGCTGACCTGCAGCCGCACCCCACTGATTCGTCCGAATCCGGGAGTGAGTGTGCTCCGGCTACCCGCCGTGATCTCATAGCCGCAGACCCGGGCCTCCAGCCGTGTCGGCGCCCCTTGCCAGTCGCCGTCGGTGACCAGCAGGGTGCAGCCTTTATGGCGAGCGCGGGCCACCACTGCCCGCGCCCGTGTCTGCGGTACCAGGCGCCCGCCCAAGCCAAGCACCACCAGATCCATGCCGTCGATGAGCACCGCGGCCACCTCCACCGGATCGGTTCCGGGATCCGGTATCACCGCGAGCCGGCTCAGATCGGCCCCCATCTCCACAGCGGCCAGCAGTCCGACATCCGGCTGGCCGACGATAGCCGCGTTACCCCCGGCCGCCGTTACCGTGGCCACCATGCTCAACAGCAGTGACCGGGCCCCTGACAACACCGCCACCGTCCCCCGGGGTAACTGGACCGGCAACAGCTCTGCAAGCCACTGCGGGATCGCCAGCTGGGATTCCGATTCCGGTAGCAGGTCATCGGGACGGGCGGCGACCTTGCCGGACATCTTCTCTATCCGCCGGCGCAGCGATTCGAGCTGCTCAGCACGATCCTGGCCGGAGGCAATAGCCGCAGTCATCCAAGCCTCCTACCAGCTTCTTCTCATCTATGCTCGAATATATGTTCGATACATGGTCGAGTAAACACCCGCCCACCGACAAGCGTCAAGCAACGTGAGAGGCTGCTTTATGCGCTCGGTGCTGGTGGGGCTGATGGTGCTTTCTGGCGGCATTGCAGGACCGATTACACCCGCCCGCGGAGACGTCGAAGCCTGCCGGCCCGCGGAGCTGTTCGCCACCGACAACACCGATCCCCTGTTCGAGCTCCAAGCCGACATGACAATCGCCCAAAGCGGCACCGCGGTGACGGGCTCGACCCTGCTCGACGGGGTGTACTGGTCAAAGGCGCTACAGCAGACCACCCGCGAGAGCTCGCGCGAATTTCACTTGTGCGTCGCCGACGAGCCCACGTTGCATGCCGTCGCCGAAGGGGTGCGCCGCCAGTTCAACCAGGAAGCGGTGCTGACCTTCAACTACCTCCCCGAGCGCGCGCCGGACGCCGACGCCGTCGTCATCCGCGTGCCCGACGTCGACATCACCCGTTTCCGCGATGCGTTCACGGCCGATTCTGCAGCCCACGATCGACAGTCGGGGGGATCGGTCACGACAGCCGACCACACCCTGATCCTGGTGGCCGCCAACGGTGATCTCGATGTCGCCCGACGCCTCGTCAGCGCGGCGGGCGGGAACTGGGATGCCGCCGACATCGCTTACGGCAGGTGCGAATTCGCGGAATAGCCGTGGCCGCGAACGTAGAAGCTGGACGCGCGTTCGGCGGCCCGCCGAGCTATTCCCACTCGATGGTGCCGGGTGGCTTGCTGGTGATGTCCAGCACCACGCGGTTGACCTCGGACACCTCGTTGGTGATGCGGGTCGAGATACGCTCCAGCACCTCGTAGGGCACGCGAGTCCAGTCGGCGGTCATGGCGTCCTCGCTGGACACCGGCCGCAGCACGATCGGGTGCCCATAGGTGCGGTTGTCGCCCTGCACGCCGACCGAGCGAACGTCACCCAGCAGCACAACCGGGCACTGCCAGATCTGGTTGTCCAGGCCCGCCGCGGTCAGCTCCTCGCGGGCGATCGCATCGGCGCGCCGCAGCGTGTCCAGCCGCGTAGCGGTGACTTCGCCGACGATCCGGATGCCCAGTCCCGGCCCCGGAAACGGCTGGCGCGCAACGATTTCCTCCGGCAAACCCAACTCCCGCCCAACGGCGCGCACCTCGTCTTTGAACAGCAGCCGCAGCGGCTCGACGAGTTTGAACTTCAAGTCGTCGGGCAGGCCGCCGACGTTGTGGTGGCTCTTGATGTTCGCGGCGCCGCTGCCCCCGCCGGACTCCACCACGTCTGGATACAGCGTGCCCTGCACCAGGAACTCAACCTCAGAACCATCCCCCGCAAGCACATCCCGCACCGCACCCTCGAATGCACGGATGAACTGCCGGCCGATGATCTTGCGTTTGCCCTCGGGGTTGGTCACGCCCGACAACGCCGGGAGGAAGGTCTGCGCCGCGTCGACGGTGACCAGGTTGGCGCCGGTGGCGGCCACGAAATCGCGTTGCACCTGCGCGCGCTCACCGGCGCGCAACAGCCCATGGTCGACGAAGACGCAGGTCAGCCGGTCGCCGATGGCTCGCTGCACCAACGCCGCGGCCACCGCGGAATCTACACCGCCGGACAGTCCGCAAATCGCGTGGCCGTCCCCGATCTGGGCACGCACCTGCTCGACCAGCGCACCGGCGATGTTGGCAGCCGTCCACTCCGCACCGAGCCCGGCGAAGTCGTGCAGAAACCGGCTGAGCACCTGTTGCCCGTGCGGGGTGTGCATCACCTCCGGGTGGTACTGCACCCCGGCCAGCCGGCGGCCCCGGTTCTCGAAGGCGGCCACCTGGGCTCCCGGACTGCTGGCCACCACCTCGAACCCGTCCGGCGCGGCAGTAACCGCGTCACCGTGACTCATCCACACCGGCTGAAGACCGGGTAGACCC
>Ga0209248_10000598_pt1 | contig 11351 bp, 9 predicted proteins | sample BogFormECP04_OM1_FD_188241 | JGI IMG/M metagenome (GOLD analysis project Ga0209248, IMG submission 188241) | Bog forest soil microbial communities from Calvert Island, British Columbia, Canada - ECP04_OM1 (SPAdes) (version 2) | ecosystem: Environmental > Aquatic > Freshwater > Wetlands > Bog ... | reverse complement strand
ATGATGTGCAGCACGTGCTGCAGCGAGCAGGACACGAAGAAGTACTGCTGCAGCAGGCGCAGTCGCTTGCCCGCCTCGGGCTCGTCGTTGGGGTACAACACTTTGGTCACCGTTTCGGACGTGACCTCGTCCTCGACGGCCTTGTAGTAATCGCCGGTGTTGAAGGCTTCCAACGCGAACGACTTGACGGCCCGCGCGCTCCACAACGTCAGCACGTTGCAGGTGTTGACGCCGTAGCCCTGGATAGGCGTGTCGTAGGCGACGCCTTTGAGCAGCCGTCCCGGCACCCACCGGGTGCGGTCGTTGCTGGCATCGTCGGTGTAGTGCTCGGTGTAGCCGGCCCACTTGACCAGGTAGTTGACGTCGGGTTTGGGGATTTCCCAAGGGTTTCCGCTGTCCAGCCAGTTGTCGGTCTGCTCGACCTGCCAGCCGTCGTGAATCTCTTGGTCGAAAATGCCGAATTCGTAGCGGATGCCGTAGCCGATCGCGGGACGTTCGAGGGTGGCGAGCGAGTCCCGGTAGCACGCGGCGAGCCTGCCGAGGCCCCCGTTGCCCAGGCCTGGTTCCACCTCGCAAGCCAGGACCTCGTCGAGATCCTGACCCATCGCGGCCAGCGCCGTCTTCGCCGCGTGCTCCATGCGCAGGTTCAGCAGGTTGTTGCCCAACTGCGGACCCATCAGGAACTCGGCCGACAGGTAGCAGGTCACCTTACGGCCGAGATCCAGAGAGGTCTGCGTCGACGCCACCCGGCGGTCCTGCATGCGGTCACGCACGGCCAGCGCGAGCGCCCGGTAGTAGTGCTCGGGCCGCAGGGCCGCAGCCGGCCGGCCGATCGAATAGCGCAGGTGATCGGTGATCGCCCGCTGCAGCGCCTGCGCGCCCATCCCGGTGCGGGAGTGCTCGACCAGGTCGGCGGGCCTTGTGTGATCGACATCGGTCATGGTCAGTCCTACTCCCTAGATTGGTGGCACCGCAGCTATGCGCGCCGCGGCGCGCAGTCCGTCATTCTCGCAGCGATGTCTGCACTCCGGGCACGTAATTGACGTCCGCTTCGTGAACGCAAGCCCACGGAAGCGCAAAGAAAAAGCATTGCGGTCACGCGTTGGGCGTGAAGGTGTAGGTCTCGCCGTGCGCTAGGTAGACGAACTTCGTGTCGGCGGTCGAGGCCTGGGCGGCCTTCTTGAAATCGTCGAGCCCCGACAGGAAAACCGAGAAGTCGTTGTAATGAATCGGAATGGCGGTGCGAGGCTTGGTGATCTCGACGGCCTGCACTCCTTGCTCACCCGTCATTGTGACCACCGTGACAAGGAAGGTCGTGCCACCGGTGTGGATGAGCCCGAGGTCGATGTCAGGGTAACGCCGTGGGATCTCCTCGAGGCTGTCGACGAGCATCGTGTCGCCGGTGATGTAGAGCCGGTAGAGCTGATCGCCGCTGCGGCTGAAGTCGAGCAAGTGCCCGTTAACCGGCATCAGCAGCTCGTTGACCGCTTCCTCGGTGGCATGCTTGGCCGGCATCGCGGTGATCGTCACCGTCGCGTCGCCTTTGTGCACCTCCAGTGATTCCCAGGTATCGAGGGGATGACCGTGCTCGAAGCCGAGAGCCCTGAGTTTGTCCACCGCGTCTGCCGTCGAGACGATGGGTAGTTTCTTGTCGAGCTCTCGGGCGGCGACGTCGTCGAAGTGATCGCCGTGGTAGTGCGACAAGACGATCAAATCGATCGGTGGCAGGTCTGCGATCTGACAAGCCGGCTCGACTTCGCGCCGGGCCCAGATGCCATGACCCAAGAAGACGTGCTCGCCTTTGTGCAAAAAGGCGGGGTCGGTCAGGATTGTCAGTCCGCCGAAGCGGATCAATGTGGTCGCGTTACCGATGAAGTAGACGCCGCCTTTATCGAAATCTGCTGTGCCACTGCTGGTTAGCTCTAACGACGTCATCGTGTGGTCTCCTGCCGGGCCGCCATCAACTTCGCTTATAGCGGCGATCGGCAACGGCTATGGCCCGCACGACTACGTCCCCAACCGGTCGTGTTGTGCCCGGCGGCAGATCACCCACAATCAGCACAGAAAGAATACGCATGACCACCAACCAAAGCACTGCCTCGAGTGTCTGTCGCTCTGGACGTTGGCCGACTCCATCCGCGCAGTGAAATCACGTTCTGGCCCGCTCTGACGTGCCTTTCCCCCCGGTTGGTGCTGTAGTGGCAGGCGCTGCCTCCTCTAAGGGCAGCGCCTGCCCGATCGGGATTTGCATCCGGCGTCGCGATTTGTGGGAAAAATGGCCGATCTTGCGCAGCCCGGCCAGTGGCTTGCGACCCGAAACTGGGTACATGAATCACATGAGCAACGAGCAGAGCCAGGAACGGCCCAACCCGACGACGACGGATGCGGGGATTCCGGTTGCCAGTGATGATCACTCGCTGACGATCGGCACCGATGGGCCGATCCTGCTGCAGGACCACTATCTGATTGAGCAGATGGCCAACTTCAACCGGGAACGCATCCCGGAGCGCCAGCCGCATGCCAAGGGTTCGGGGGCGTTCGGGCATTTCGAAGTGACCGGCGACGTCAGCGCTTACACGCGCGCGGCGGTATTTCAGCCTGGCACCAAAACTGACACCCTGATCCGGTTCTCGACCGTAGCCGGCGAGCGCGGCAGCCCAGACACCTGGCGGGACCCGCGCGGGTTCTCGCTGCGCTTTTACACCTCCGAGGGCAACCTCGACATCGTCGGCAACAACACCCCGGTCTTTTTCATCCGCGATGCGATGAAGTTTCAACACTTCATCCGCTCCCAGAAACGCCGCGCCGACAACAACTTGCGCGACAACGACATGCAATGGGACTTTTGGACGCTGTCCCCGGAGAGCGCCCACCAGGTCACCTGGCTGTTTGGTGACCGCGGTATCCCGGCCAGCTGGCGGCACATGAACGGGTACAGCTCGCACACCTATAGCTGGATCAACGCCGCAGGGCAGATCTCATGGGTGAAATACCATTTCGTCTCCGATCAGGGCATCCAATGCCTGACCCAGGACGAGGCCGACCGACTCGCCGGCATGGACGGGGACTACCACGCCCGCGACCTGCATGAGGCGATCAAGCGCGGCGAGTACCCGAGCTGGACGCTGAAGATGCAGATCATGCCGTTCGAGGACGCCAAGACTTACCGGATCAACCCGTTTGATCTGACCAAGGTGTGGCCGCATGCCGACTACCCGCTGATCGAGGTGGGCAAGTTGGTGTTGGACCGCAACTTCACCGATCACCACACCGAGATCGAGCAGGCGGCGTTCGCGCCCAGCAACCAGGTGGCGGGTACCGGGTTCAGCCCGGACAAGATGTTGTTGGCCCGCACGTTTGCCTACGCCGACGCCCACCGGGCCCGCATCGGGGTGAACTATCACCAGATCCCGGTCAACGCGCCCAAGTGTCCGGTGCACTCCTATTCCAAGGATGGTGCGATGCGCGTCATGCCGGTTAGTGATCCGGTGTATGCGCCCAACTCCAAAGGCGGACCGCAGGCTGATCCGTTGCGCACTGCCGAGGCGCTGTGGCACACCGACGGGGAGATGGTCCGCACTGCCTACACCCTGCGCCCCGACGACGACGACTGGACACAGGCCGGCACTCTGGTTCGTGAGGTGATGGACGACGCCGCGCGTGAGCGGCTGGTCTCCAACGTCGCCGGGCACCTCCGCAAAGGGGTCTCCGAGCAGGTGTTGGAGCGTGCGTTCGAGTACTGGAAAAACATCGATAAGGAAACCGGCGACAAGATCGAAGCCGCAGTGCGAAAGGGATCGCGCTAGCCGTCGTTCTCCTACTCCGGCCAGCTGTTGTTGAGGATGATCTGAACGAAGTTGTCACGGACGAATGAGTCGTCGAAGTGTTGCAGCACATCGTCATTCATGGTCCCGAAGGTGCTGTCCGGCCGGTGCTTCATGCCGTCGTTGAACGCCCGGAGGATCCGGTTCTTGAAATCGGGTCGAGGATGCGCGGCGGTGACCGCCTCAATCGCCTCGGCGGATAGGTCGTTACGACCGATGCCCAGGACGTCAGTCTCGACTCCGGCCGTGACGAGCGCGATTTCCGGGTCTAGGAATTCTGGCACGCCGGGCGTTGTATGCAGCGCAATGGAAAGCCAGACCTTACGCGCGGTGGCCTCGTCGAAGCCACGCTCCAGGAGAAAATCCTGTGCCGCGTTCGCGCCGTCGACCTCGAACCGAAGCATCGACGTCCGGTAGCCCTCCGTGAGTCCGATGTCGTGGAACATCGCCCCGGTGTAAAGCAATTCGAGGTCGGGCTGCAGACCACGTCGACGACCTTGCAGTGCGCCAAAGAGGAACACCCGGCGGGAGTGGTTGAACAACAGCTCGTCTTCGGTGTCGCGGATGTACTCGGTGATTTCACGCGTGAGCGGGGTGTCGGGGATGGCAATGCCGGCGATGGACTGTGGGGATGCGGCGCTCATCGGGACTCCTTTCGATTGGCTGCAGTCAATCCAACTCCCTAGGCGGCGTCCAATGCTGCGGGTGGCAGAAATTTGTGATCGATGAGCGACTGCAGCGCGTTGCGGAACGCGTCCTCGGTGTCGATGGTTTCGGTGAACCCGGCTTGGCGCAGCTTGATGGTGCTGACAAAGGCGCGCGGCCCTTCCGGTGCGCCGTAGGCGAACGCGAAGTCAGCGTGCTGGTCACCGTGACCGACCAGTTGACGCAGACTCAGTGGGCGAAGGCCGTGCTTGGCGACGATGCGATTCCACAGATCGGAGTGGGCGGCCAGGTAGCCGGCCAGGCTCATCGGAGTGTCCGGTCCACTCTGGACGCCGAGCGTTTGGGCCAGCGCGGGCCACACATTCCGCCATTCAAAGACGTCACCGTTGGTGATGTTGAACGCCTCGTTGGCCGCCCTAGGTGATCCCGCCGCCCAGACCATCACATCAGCGACGAGGTCGGCGTCGGCGGCTTCCCAGACGAACGATGGGCCGCCGGTAAAGCCGAACGGCTCGCCCTTCTCGCGCTGGATCGCGGCGTAGACACCGATGGCCGGAAGGACGTTTAGTGCGCCAGGTGTGGGACCGGTGACAAGTTGCGGTCGCAGCGCCGTGTACGTGAAGCCGTGCTTGGCGCCCAAGTCTCGGACGTAATCTTCTTGATCCAAGAAGAAGTTCGGATGCGGATCGCGCGGATCGCTTTCCCGCGCCGGGATGGGGATCGGGTGCAGATGCACGCCGTAGACCTTCGTCCCTTGCAGAATGCTGATGTGCTTAAAGTCGTTGCCGTTTCCTAAGATCGGTTCCACGACATTGCGCAGCATCGCGTTGTTGGTCTCGATCTGGTCCGTGCTCGACCAGCCCGCGACCAGATCGGCCTTCTCGTGCAGCGCTGTGTAGGCGATGTGCGTGATGCCGGTCAGCGGCTCGAATGCCGCACGGGCCGCGTCCCGGTCCCGCAGATCGACCGACAGGAACTCGATCTCCCGGTCGCTGGGCAACTCGGGTTTGCGACGCGATACTCCGATCACCTCCCAGCCCGCCGAGAGGAACTTCTCGATCGCGGCCACCCCCAGCAAGCCACTCGCGCCGGTGACCAAAACCTTGTTTGACATGACGACCTCCGTTGTCTGGTAGGCGGGCGCTAGCCACCGATCGCTAGCTGACCACCGGTGACCTGCAGGATGGCGCCGTTCACATAGCTCGCTGCCGGAGAGGCCAGAAACGTGATGGCGTTGGCGATCTCGTCGGGCGAGGCGGCCCGCCCCAGCGCGGTGTATGCGGCAAAGGCATCTGCAAGGCCTGGCGTCGCGTCGGTGCCGGGAGTTTCGGCCGGCCCGGGCTGCACCGCGTTCACCCGCACACCGGACCGACCGAATTCATCGGCCCAGACCCGGGTCAGCAGTTCCACGCCGGCCTTGCTGGCACCGTAGATGCCTCCGGTGCGCGACGGAATAGCGGCGGCGACGGTGCTGAGGTTGACGACGACGCCGTGGCCGCGCTCGGCCATACCCGGCACCAGCTGCTGGACCAGGATGTAGGGGGCGCGCAGGTTGATGTTGATGTGCTCGTCGAAGAACGCATCGTCGGTGTCAGCGGTCGCGCCGAACTTGTAGACGCCGGCGTTGTTGATCAAGACGTCGACCGATCCGGCCTCGGCGGCCAGCCGGCGCACGTCGTCGGCGTCGGCGAGGTCAGCACCGATGAAACGTGCCGTGCCCCCGGCGTTTTGGATCTCCTGCACGACCTTGGCGCCGCGTTCGGCGCTGCGCCCGTGCACGATGACCTCGGCGCCGAGTTGAGCAAGTTGTAGTGCTACCGCGCGACCAATGCCGGCGGTGGCGCCGGTTACCAGTGCGGTCGAGCCTTCAAGTGTTGTTGTCATCGGATCTGCTCCTTCGGGGAAACTGCGGATGTCGCGAGCAATAGCGCGGTGCCACGTCTATTTAATCCGCCCTGCGAACGAAGTCATCTGTTTGGCTAATCGGTGGTATTAGCGGCGGCTATAAGCTAGGCCGATAGCTAGTCGGCGCGGTCGGATGGGGCAGCCAACGGATATGGAGTTACGGGAACTCAGCGCCTTCGTGGCGGTGGTGGAAGAAGGCGGCATGTCCGCCGCGTCGCGTCGTCTGCATGTGAGCCAGTCGGCGCTATCGCAGACGGTGAGCGCTCTGGAACGCGAACTCGGCGTCACCCTGTTAGAACGCACTAGCACCGGCGTACGCCCAACCGAGGCAGGAACGGCGTTGCTCGTCGAGGCGCGTGCGGTCCTGGCTCGCTATCACCAGGCCGTGCGGACGATGAGCACCTACAGCTCCGATGTCGCAGACATCATCAGGCTCGGCATCCCGTTGGAGCTCGCACCCGGCGTGTTGCCTACGGCGCTAGCCAAATTCGCGGTGGAATCCCCGAACACCCGCGTCGTTCCGCAGCACCTCTCGACGGCCGCACAATTCAAGGCGTTGCGCAGCGATCAACTCGACGTAGGTCTGGTCCGTGAACGCCCCTCCGGATCGGAATTCGACGCGATGCTGGTCGCTCAAGAACCCCTTGGCGTACTCATCTCATCGACAGTTGCTGCGCGACTGGCCGATTCCGACGGCGTCCAGCTCGACCAGCTGGCCGAACTGCAGTGGGTCGGCTTCCCCCGTGCCAGCAGCCCCGCCTGGTATGACGAGCTGACGGGCGTCCTGCGCAGTCACGGCGTCGATATCGGGCCGCCGGTGCCCGATGATCAAGTGCTGATCGCTGCGGTCAAGTTCGCGGCGGTAAGCAGTGGACAGGCTTTCGCGTTGGCACCCGAGAACGGGCTGCAACCGCGGCCCGACGACGTGACGTGGTCACCTTTAGTCGGTAAACCAGTTGTGCGCCGCACTTGGGTGGTGTGGCCGGCGGAATCGCGGCGACGCGATGTCGGCCGTTTGATCGCGTCGTTTCAGCCGCCCGAGGGCATCTGACACAGCAGCGCGTTGAGGCCGTATTCGAAGATGGCGTCGTAGTCGGTGGGGGACTGGAGCGCTTGGACGAGTGCTTGGTCGGGCCATTCGTCGTCCCACAGCGATGGGTCCTCCTCCTCGTGTTTGGCCCCACGAACGGCCGAGAACTGCATCACCGCAGACGATATGACGTGAACCTGCACCGTTCGCAGGATGAGTGCGGCATCGGTTCCGGTCACGCCCAAGTCGGCCAGTTGCGCTGCCAGCGTCTGTTGAATCGGGAGAAACAGCGTCGGTGTCCGGTCGCGTTCGTGTGCGATGGCAAGGAGGTGTTGTCGGTCGATCAGCACCCGGCGCTGCGAGCGCGCAAGTGACGCAATGCGTTCGACAGCAGTGTCACCCTCGACGGGCAGATGCGCCATCTCGCTGAGCAGTCGGTCGACGAGGCTGTCGAAGAGCTTGTCTCGGCCGCCGACATGCCAGTAGATCGAGGTGGCCGCGACCCCGAGTTCCTCGGCGAGGCCGCGCATCGTGAACGCCTCCACGCCGTGCAGTTCGATCAGACGCGCGGCGGTGTCGAGGATCGTCTCCGCGCTAACGGCCTCCGCCACTGGCCTCACCCCCCGTTATGCGCTCCGATTCCGGCAGCCCCAGATAGCGTTCGAGGTTGCGGTGCATGTTGATCACCCGCCGTTCCTCGTTGGATAACGTCAAGTGCGTGAACCCGGGTTGGTGCAGACCGCGCTGAAGTCCGGCCAGCACTCTGATGTCCTGGGTGATCACCAGACCGGGCTCGGCCTCGTCCGCCGTCATCCGTACATCGGCGGGCTTGCATCGCGGTGCGCCGGCCGGCATGCGGGTCCACAAGAACATCACCAGCTCGCCGTGATCGGGATCGGGCCCCGGATGTGAGGTCATGACCGTCACGTGGTCGGCGTTGGCCAGCAGCGTCAGGTTCGGGAAAATGTTGTACTGGTGCAGCCGCATCATCTGGTCGGTACTGGCCCAGCTCAGGTCGACGCCGCGGCTGGCGGCGAAAGACCTTGTCCGATCGGCGATTACGTCCATCACCGATTGGCCCGGCTGGCTACCCGGGAACGGGGTGCCCTCCGCAACGCCCATCAGCGCCCCTTGGGTGCAGACATAGGCGTCCCAGACTTCAGCGTCGCTGGGCATCTGCTTGAGATGCGGGCTCGGCACACCGTAGAGCTGCTCGGACTTGCCGGTGTGCCCCCAAATCACCTGCGGGGCATAGACATCATCCATGCACCGGTGCAACTCGGGATGCAACGTCTGGACGTGATAGGTCTCGCTGAACCAGTCGGCGATCGTCTTCCAATTCGCCTCGACGTCGATGGTCATGGCTCCGTAGCAACGGAAGTCGCCGAGGCCGAGCCAGGCGATGTCGTGCGGCACCGCCTCCAGGAAATCGGCCAAGGGTGCGGCGTTGATGTCGAGGTTGACGAAAACGAGCCTCTCCCAGACGTCGACGCGGACCGCGACGAGCGGAAACTCCGACATCTGCAGCGTGCCGAATCCCTTGCGATTCGGCACCCGCTTCAGGACGCCGCACAGATTCCACGTCCAGCCGTGGTAACCGCAGCGCAGTTCACGCAAACCCGCACCCGACCCGGCGCACAGTGAGTTGCCCCGGTGCCGGCAGACGTTCTGGAAGGCGCGAAGCGTCCCGTCATCGCCGCGAATGATGAGTACCGAGTAAGGGCCGCAACGGTATTCGAAATAGTCACCCGGTTCGGCGACGTGGTCCACCGTGCACGCGACCTGCCACACCTTCGACCACATCCGCTCCACTTCGAGCTGTGCAAACGCAGGGGAGTAGTACCGCTCGGCGGGCACCAGGGTAGGACGTTGTGGCGGCGCGCCGATCGCATCCTCGAGCCGAGCATCGCGCGCTGCGTGGGTGGTCATCGAAGCACTCCCGTCGCGTCTGTAACGGTGTTACATTGGACCACTGTAGCGGTCGGCTGGGCAGGCAAGGGAGTAATCGTGTTCGATCTGAAAATCACTGGCGGAACCGTCGTGGACGGAACTGGTGCAGACCGATTCGAGGCCGACGTCGCCGTCAAAGACGGCAGAATCGTCGAGGTTCGTCGCCGCGGGCCGGGTGGCGCGCCGCTGGAAGGCGAGGCCGCCGAAACGATCGATGCAGCCGGGAAGATCGTCGCGCCCGGATTTGTCGACATCCACACCCACTACGACGGCCAGGTCAGCTGGGACGACATGTTGGAGCCGTCCAGCAGCCACGGCGTGACCACTGTCGTCATGGGTAACTGCGGGGTCGGGTTCGCGCCAGTGCGGCCGGGTCAAGAAGATTGGCTGATCGGTCTGATGGAAGGTGTCGAGGACATTCCCGGCAGCGCACTCACCGAGGGCATCTCGTGGGGCTGGGAGAGCTACCCCGAATACCTGGATGCCATCGGCAAAAAGGACTTCGCCGTCGACGTGGGCAGCCAGGTCGCCCACGGCGCGATCCGCGCGTATGCGATGGGCGAGCGCGGCGCCCGCAACGAGCCCGCCTCACCGGACGACATCGCGGCGATGGCGCGCCTCGTGCAGGAGGCGATCGAGGCCGGCGCGCTGGGCTTCTCGACCTCCCGCACCATCGGTCACCGCGCGATCGACGGCGAGCCGGTTCCCGGAACCTATGCCGCAGAGGACGAGCTGTTCGGGCTCGGCCGGGCCATGGCGGCCGGCGGCGAGGCCGTCTTCGAGCTGGCTCCGCAGGGCGTGGCCGGCGAGGACATCATCGCGCCCAAGAAGGAACTGGATTGGATGCAGCGCCTCGGCGCTGAGATCGACCGGCCGATCTCGTTCGGCATGATCCAGGTGGACAACGCGCCGGAGCTGTGGCGCGAACAGATGGACATCTCGGCGGCCGCCCACGCGGCGGGTAGTCGGTTGTATCCCCAGATTGCGGCGCGACCGTTCGGCATGCTGTTCGGCTTCCCCGGGCATCACGCGTTCACCCACCGCCCGACCTTCCGTCGGCTGAAGGCCGAATGCGGTCGCGAGGAGCTGGCGAAGCGGCTGGCCGATCCCGCTGTCAAGGCCGCGATCCTGTCCGAGGATGATCTGCTGCCGGACCCAAACCTGTTGTTCGACAACATGTTCGCTCTCGTCCAATACTCGCTTGGCCGGCTGTATGCGATGGGTGATCCCCCGGACTACGAGCCGACCGACGAGCGCACCGTGGAGAAAATCGCCGCCGAGCGGGGCGAGGACCCGTTGGCCACGCTCTACGACCTGATGCTCGAGTCCGAGGCAACGTCGATGCTGATGCTGCCGTTCTACAACTACTCGCACGGCAACCATGACGCGATCCGGGAAATGCTCACCCATCCCGCCGGCGTGGTCGGACTGTCCGACGGCGGCGCGCACTGCAGCATGATCTGTGACGCGTCGTATCCCACCTTCCTGCTGACGCACTGGGCGCGTGATCGTCACCGCGGCGAGAAGCTGCCGCTGGAGTACGTCATCCGCAAGCAGTCGCACGACACCGCGCAGCTGTTCGGGCTCTCCGATCGCGGCGTCATCGAAATCGGAAAGCGGGCCGACGTCAACGTGATCGACATGAACGCGATCACCCTGCACGCCCCGAAGATGGCGTACGACCTGCCGGCCGGTGGGAACCGGCTCGTGCAGGGCGCTTCTGGCTACAGCGCGACGATCGTCAACGGCGTGGTAACCCGCCGCGACAACATCGACACCGGCGCGCGTCCCGGCCGGTTGGTGCGCGGCGCGCGTTAGCCATTCCCGATTGGCCTCACCGGCAACAATCACACCCGCCACACGAGTCTCCGCGGGCTTGGGGTGCGCGTTGACTCATCAAATATGCCCGTGTAGCTCTTTCGTTGCCTCATCTGAGAATGCCCGCGTACGGCGTGTCTTTGGGGCTTGAGGTGGGG
>Ga0209248_10000595_pt1 | contig 11389 bp, 9 predicted proteins | sample BogFormECP04_OM1_FD_188241 | JGI IMG/M metagenome (GOLD analysis project Ga0209248, IMG submission 188241) | Bog forest soil microbial communities from Calvert Island, British Columbia, Canada - ECP04_OM1 (SPAdes) (version 2) | ecosystem: Environmental > Aquatic > Freshwater > Wetlands > Bog ... | reverse complement strand
TTCGTGCATCGCGACTATCCGGTCGGCCATGGTCATGGCCTCGATCTGGTCGTGCGTCACATAGATCGAGGTGGTGCCAAGATCGCGCTGCAGTTTGCGAATTTCGTAGCGCATTTGTTCGCGCAATCGCGCGTCGAGGTTCGACAGCGGTTCGTCAAAGAGAAAAGCCTTCGGTTCGCGCACCATCGCGCGGCCCATGGCAACCCGCTGCCGCTGTCCGCCCGACAACACTCGCGGCTTGCGATCCAGCAACTCGTGAATTTCGAGCTTTGCGGCTGCTGCGTCAACCGCGGCGGCGATGCGATCCCGCGATAGCCCGTTAAGTTTCAGGCTGAAGCTCATGTTTTCGCGCACCGTCATATGTGGATACAGGGCATATGACTGGAAAACCATCGCCACGTCCCGATCCTTCGGCGCCAGCTCGTTGATCACGCGCTCGCCGATGCGGATCTCACCGCTGGTTATTGCTTCCAGGCCGGCGATCAGGCGCAGCAGCGTCGATTTGCCGCATCCCGAAGGTCCGACCAGCACCACGAATTCTCCATCATCGATGTTAAGATTAATGCTGCGCAGAACCTTGGCGTCGCCGTAGGACTTGCACAGGTCGCGAATGCGAATGGCGGCCACGTCAGCCCTTCACGGCGCCGGCGGTGAGGCCTTGCACCAGATAGCGTTGAATGAAAACAAAGAACATGCACACCGGCAGCAATGCCAGCACGCCGGCGGCCATCATCTGGCCAAAGTCCACTGAGAATTTTGATACGAATGCCAACAAGCCGACCGGGAAGGTACTGGCGGCGCTCGATGAGTTCAGCATGAGCGCGAACAGCAATTCGCTCCAAGCCGCGGTGAATACGAATCCGAGGGTCGCCGCCAGCCCCGGCAGCGTGAGCGGCACGATGATTTTGCGGAAGGCCGCAAATCGATTGGCGCCGTCGAGCATCGCAGCCTCCTCGAGATCCTTGGGAATGGCATCGAAGAATGACTGCATGAGAATACTCGCGAACGGCACGTTGAACGCCGTGTACACGATTACCAAGCCGGTCAGAGAATTGGTGAGTCCCAATGGTTTGAGCAGGCGGAAGATCGGCGCGATGATCATGACCAGGGGAAACATCTGCGTGATCAGCATCAGCCCCACGATCCAATACTTGCCGCGGAATTGAAATCTGGAGAAACCGTAGCCGGCCGCCGCCGCGAACAAGGTCGAGAATAGCGCGGTGCTGGTAGCCACGATGACGCTGTTGCGGAAGAACAGCGGGAACTGGCTGTGCGCGATCACCGATGCATAGTGATCGGCGGTGGCACGCGAGGGCCAAAGGCGAACTCCCTCGGAATACAAGAGATCGTTCGGCGTGATCGAAACCTTCAGCAACCAGAATAGGGGGAACAACGCGAAGATGACAAATGCGCCGAGCAGCAGGTAATGAATCGCCCAGTAACTCTTGCCGTGCGGTTCCATGAGGATCAGCCGCGGCGCGTGAGGGCGGCGCGCAGCACCATGAGAGCCATGGCATAGGCCAGCAGCAGCGCCAGAAGCACCGTGGCCACTGCCGAAGCATAGCCAAAATCGAGTCGCTGAAACGCCTGGGTGAAAATGTAACTGGCAAGAATTTGCGTGGAGTCGGCCGGGCCGCCTTTGGTCATGATCACGATCAGATCGGCAAAGTTGGCGATCCATACGGTGCGCAGCAGAATGGTGATGGCCATGGTGGGCGCGAGGAACGGCAGGGTGATGCGGCGAAACCTGATCCAGGGTCCCGCCCCATCGATGGCTGCAGCCTCGTAAATATCCGCGGGGATCGATTGCAGCGCCGCCAGCAGGGTTATCGCGAAAAAAGGAATGCCCCACCAGACATTCGCGATGATGGGGCCCCACAGTGCATGACGCGGGTGAGACAGGAGATTGTCGGCTGCCGCCAGTACGCCCAGAGCTTTGAGCCAGTACGGCAGTGGTCCAACCACCGGATTGAACAGCCATGCCCAATTCAATCCGGACAAAAAGCTCGGGATCGCCCACGGTAGAAACACCAGCAGCTGAATCACTGCCCGCCCTGGGAATAGCCGGTTGAGCAGCAGCGCAAGAACCAGTCCCAATCCGAACTGCAAGGTCACCGAAGCGGCCGTCCAAGTCACCGTGTTGCGCAGCGCGTTCCAAAACGCCGGGTCGGCGTTGAGTTCGCGAAAATGCTCGAGCCCGACGAAGTCGCCGCTCGAGGGATCGAGAAGTCGTACGTCATGAAATGCGTAGGTGAGACCGATCAGCAGCGGCACGAGCATGATGATGCAGATCAACAGCACCGACGGCAGGGTGTAGAGATACGGTTCAGCCGCCAGCAGCACGCGGCGCCAACTCATTTGCCGCTCAGCTGCTTCTGTTTGGCCTTGGTCAGGTAGGCGGCCCATTGCTTGTTCATGTCTTCGGGCGAAATCTGACCCAGCAGTGCCTGTTGGCCGGTTCGCACCACCAGTGAATCCGCGAAGTAGGCAAACCCGGGCAGGTTGGTCGGCATCAGCGTGGGCACCTCATCCGGGTCGGAGAGTTCCTGGAACCAGCCGTTGAGCTGATCGCTGGAATAAAACGGCGCCTGTTCTGACGCCTTGTAAATGGGCAGCGCGCCCACCCGCTTATTCCAAATCAGATTTCCCGCGGGGTCATCCAGCGCCTTGATCAATTTCCAATCCAGATCCTTGTGCAGGCTCGACTTGAAGATGGACCAGCCCACGTATCCCACGGTCGGATATGCTTTGCCCGAAGGTCCCTTGGGCATCGGCGCCACGCCGTATTGATCCGGCTTCATGCGTTCCGCAATTGCAATGAGCGCGTCCGTATCCTGATCCACCATGGCGCAGGTGCCGGAGTAGAAGCCGGCCACGATCTCATTGAAACCCCAATTCACGCTGTCGCGCGGCGCAAGTCCATCCTTGTACAGATTCACCGTCCAGGCGGTACCCTTGATCCAGCCGGGCTCGGTAAGCGTGGAACTGCCATCGGGTTTGAAGAATATGTTGTTGCCGGCCATGGCGGCGCCGAACATGATCCACGCGTTGAGGCCGCCCGGACCGCCGCGCAGGCAATAGCCGGACTTGCCGGGGAGCGCGGCTATTTTTTTCGCATCCTCGTGAAACTCGTCCATGGTCCTGGGCGGCGCAGCGATGCCGGCCTGCTTGAACAACACTTTGTTGTAGAACAACGCCCGCAAATATAAACCGTAGGGCAGAAGGTAGGCGGTTTTATCGACGGCGCGGGCTATCTGCAGCGCTCGATCGTTCAGTCCCTTGGTCTCGTTCCATTGGGCAAGATAGGGTTCGAGATTTTCCAGATTGCCGTTCTTCGCATACAGCGAAAGCCAACGGTCGGGCATCTCCACGACATCCGGAGTGTCGCCGGCCGACACCATGGTGGCGAATTTCTCGAATGCCGAACTCCAAGCCAGCGAAGTGATTTCGACATGGGTGCCGGGATTTTGCTTCTCGAACGCGTTCACCAACCCTTGCAAGGTGTCGGTGCGTTCCGGGCTGGTGAGCACTTCGACAAGCTTCAGAGTGGTGTCGGCGCGGCTCGCTGCTGCCGTGAACAGGCAGGCGGCAAGGAGCGAGCCTGCGATTTTCAAATTGTGCGCGCTCAATGCGCACTCTTGGCGAGGCCTTGATGCAAATCCGCCCATAGGGCCTCGGTGCCCTCGAGGCCGATGTTCAAGCGGATCATGCGGGCCGGCACGGCGAAATCCAGCGCCGAATTGGGACCGGCCGCTTGCGCTCGCGCGATCAGGGCTGGGATTACCAGGCTTTCGTGCCCACCCCAACTCACGCCCAATTGGAACAGCTCCAAAGCGTCGCACAACGCCGGAATGTCGATGCCGGCATCGACCTCGAATGAAAACAGGCCGGTGGTGCCAGTGAGCCCGGGCGGGAGCGGACCCGTAAGCGCCGGGTGATGGACCGCCGTGACCGCAGGATGTGCCGCCAGCCGCCGCGCCAGCTCGAGCGCTGATTCTTCGTGAGCCAGAATCCTCACAGGCAAGGTTCGTAGTCCTCGAATCAGCAGCCAGGCTTCGAAGGGCGCCAGCTTGGCGCCGATGTACGGACATACGCTGCGGCGAACATGAGATACAAGATCGGCGCGGCCTGCCAGTACTCCCGCTACCGTGTCGCTGTGCCCGCCGATGTACTTCGACGCCGAGTGGATCACAAGATCCACTCCCAGGGTGATCGGCCGTTGGAATACCGGTGTGGCCCAGGAATTATCGATGACCGACAGCGAGCCGTGGCGGCGCGCCAGGGCTGCCAAGGCGCCGACGTCGTGGGCTTGCATGGTCCAGCTGGTCGGGCTTTCGAGGTACAGCAGTTTTGCGCCGGGAAGAGCCGCCTCGACCGCCTTAAGATCGGAGCCGTCGACGTAATCCACTGCGACTTCCAGCTTCTTGAGCAGCGTCTCGAAAAAACGATAGGCGTCGGGATACACGTGACGTACGCAGACCATCCGATCCCGTGGCTCAACAAAGGCCAGCACGGTGCCGGAGATGGCCGCCATGCCGCTGGGGAAGCCGATGGCGTCTTCGGTTTCCTCCAGCTCCGCCATCTTGCGTTCGAACATCGACACCGTCGGATTGGTGGTGCGCGAATAGACATTGCGAGTGCGTTTGCCCGCGAAGGTGTCCGACATTTCCGCGAAGCTGTCGAAGGTAAACAGCGAGGTCTGCGCGATCGAAGGCACCACGGCTTCATCGGCATGAGCGTGAGGGTCATGAGCGAGCAGGCGCCGCGCTCGCGCGACGGCGCTCTGTCTTGCATCCAAACTCATGCAGCGCTCTCCCGTAATTAGCTGCTGCCAGATTAAACGAATATCCCACGGCGTGCACATGGGTCGTCTATGATACCGCTACTCTCGGCAAAGGCTTTATGAACGCACGAAACCTGCAGCCGCAATCCGCTGGATTGACGATGGCGTCGATTCGCGAAGCGCATGAGCGTATTCGCGACAAGATCCATCGCACGCCGGTGATGACCAGCGAAGTGCTCGATTCGCTGGCCAAGGCCCGGCTCTACTTCAAATGCGAGAACCTACAGAAGGCGGGGGCGTTCAAGGCGCGCGGCGCCACCAATGCTGTGTTCCTGCTGACGGCCGCCGAGGCGGCGCGCGGCGTCGTCACGCACTCCTCGGGCAACCACGCCGCGGCGCTGGCGCGGGCTGCGAGGCTGCGCGGCGTTCCGGCATATATCGTTATGCCGAGGAACGCGCCTCTGGCCAAGCAGGCCGCCGTGAAGCGCTATGGCGGCGACATCGTTCTGTGCGAACCGACCCTGGAGGCGCGCGAAACGACCGCCCGAGCGCTGATGGAAAGGAGCGGTGCCGCGTTCATTCATCCGTACGATGATTTGCGCGTCATGGCGGGACAGGGGACCACTGCGATCGAGTTGCTGGCGGATGTGCCGGATCTGGATATGATTCTTTGCCCGGTGGGCGGTGGTGGACAGCTGAGCGGCATCGCTGTGGCCGCGAAGAGCCTCAAGCCTGGGATCCGTGTGATCGGCGTCGAGCCCAAGGGCGCCGACGATGCGGCACGCTCGCTCGCGGCGGGCCATATCGTTCCCATGGTCGAGCCGCGAACCATCGCCGACGGATTGAAGACGTCTTTGGGCGAAAAGCCGTTTGCGGAAATCATTCGCCTGGTCGACGACATCGTCACGGTCAGCGAGGATGCGATTGTGCAGGCCATGCGGCAGATCTTCGAAGTCATGAAGATCATCGTCGAACCCTCGGGCGCAGTGCCCTATGCGGCGATTACCGAGGGCCGCCTCGAGTCCGCACGGGCCGGCGGCGGCGCGGCGCGCATCGGCATAATTTTGAGCGGCGGCAATCTCGATCTCGACCGGTTGCCGTGGCAGTCCGCAAGTTCCGTTGGCTTAGTCCAATAGCAACGGGCTCAAGACGTGCTCTTCGGCAATGCTGCCGGACAGCGATAACTCTTGTGCACGCGCCGGCGTGTCGCGCACCCATCGCGCCGGCGGCGGCAGCGGCTGGTCAGTGAGCAGCGCGAGCAAGCTGGCGTTGGTTACCTCGACGGAATCGAAAGGTGTCCCGTGGCGCGAGCCGCGCACCACCACCATGTCGGCATTGAGCTTCTTTGCCAGCGCGCGCTTTTCCGCCAGTGGCGTGAAGTCCTTCTCTGCCGCGATCATCAGGATCCGGCTCTTCACTTGATCGAGCCGATCGAGCATCGCCCAGCGCGTCAAAGCAAAGCCGGTCCCAAGGTAGGCGGCGGCGGACACGGCGCCAAGTGCACGCGCCGCATGTTCACGCATGGCGCGCTGCCACGGTTCGGGAAACAAGCGGGCCGCCGCCAAAACTGCGGCGCGCGGCATGCCCAGGAGCCGCACCAGTGTGGCTGATACGTAAGCCTCGAGCCATTTGTGAATGTCGACGGGCCGATAACTCGCGAGGCTGTTGATGAGTCCGATCCGCGGCACGCTCGACGGCCTTTGCGCCGCCATTTCGAGTGCGACGGCGCCTCCCAAGGAAAAGCCAACAATGTTTGGCCGGGCTATCTGTAGATGATCCAGCAGTTTCCACAATGCGGCGGCGAATCCAGCGATGGTGTATTCGTCGTGCGGCGGCAAGCTGTGTCCGCTACCCGGGAGATCGGGAACAATCAGTCGAAATCGGCGCTCCAGGGCGGCTACTTGAAAGGCCCAATCGGCTCCACTGCATCCTAGTCCATGAATGAGAAGTAACGGCTCACCGCGCCCGCGGACCAAGTAGTGAATCGATAGTTCTTCGTTGCGGAAAAAAGGCATCGTCATCGCTCCTCGGCGGCGTCTCCTTCAGCCGCTCCTACCCTGCGGCCCTAATTATCAGCAACGCAGCGTTCGTTGTCTGGTTGACGTGCGCTGCATATGCGGCGTTTTATCGCCGAACTTTGTGTAGGAAAATCCTGACGCGCGGCGATCCCTGCTAGCATGCGTCATAATGCGTATGAATCTCGGAGCGATCGAGTGAGCTGGCGAGCTTGGATGGCCTTTGTGGCGCTCGGCATCATCTGGGGGCTGCCGTACTTTTTCATCAAGATAGCGGTGCAGGAAGTCTCGCCGCTGCTCATTGCGTTCAGCCGCGTGGCGATTGCCGCAGTGATTCTGCTGCCGATCGCGTGGCAGCGTGGTGCGCTGCGAAGCTTGAGCAAACACAAAGCGGCGATCTGCGCATTTGCGTTGGCGGAGTTCGCCATCCCGTTCTCGGCCATCTCCTTCGGCGAGCGTTGGATCAGCTCCTCGGTGACGGGCATCCTGATCGCCATGGTGCCGCTGTCCGTCGCGCTGATGCAGCGCTTTTTCGGTGTCAATGAAACATTGGGCGGCCCGCGGATCATCGGCCTCGGACTCGGCTTTGCGGGGGTGGCAGCGCTGCTCGGGACCGGGCCCATTTCCTGGCCGCTGGGCTGGGTCGGCGTTGCCTGCATGCTGCTGGCAACGCTTGGATATGCAATCGGACCCTTGATCATTCAGCGGCAATTGCAGGGCGTCGAGTCAATCGGCCCGCTCGCCGCCAGTCTGCTGGTGGCAAGCCTCATATTAGCGGTACCCGCGGCACTCGAAATCCCGGCGAGCCTGCCTTCTGCGCGGGCCATGGTGTCGATCGCGGTATTGAGTACCGTGTGCACGGCCATAGCGATGCTGTTGATGTTCTATCTGGTGCAAAACGCCGGCGCGTCGCGCGCGACAGTGATCACTTACATCAATCCGGTGGTGGCGACTCTACTGGGCGTCTTGGTGCTGCATGAGCATCTCGGTGTCGGCGGGTTTCTCGGCTTCGCGCTCATTCTGCTCGGCTCGTGGCTTGCGACCCGCGGCGCCGGCGCCAGAACTGGAGTGGTACGCGAGGCGTTGGTCAAACAGTGAATCCCAGCAGCTATGCCGACCTGCCGCCGCGCTTCTTTTCGAAGCTCGACCCGACGCCGGTCGCCCAGCCGCATGTGATCAGATTCAATCGCGAGCTTGCGGTCGAATTGGATCCGGATCTCGCCGGTCTCGAGACGCACGCGTTGGCGCAATTATTTTCCGGCAACACCGTGCCGCCGGGCATGGTACCCATCGCCATGGCCTATGCGGGACACCAGTTCGGGCACTTCGTACCGCAGCTCGGCGATGGCCGCGCCATCCTGCTGGCAGAAGCCTGCGATCGCGCCGGCCGGCGCCGCGACATCCAATTGAAGGGCTGCGGACGCACTCCCTATTCGCGCGGCGGGGATGGGCGCGCCGCCTTGGGGCCGGTGCTGCGCGAATATCTGGTCAGCGAGGCGATGCATGCGCTGGGTATTCCCGCCACGCGAGCGCTCGCGGCAGTCAGCAGCGGCGAGTCCGTGCGGCGCGAACAGCTGCTGCCGGGCGCGATCTTGACCCGGGTCGCATCGAGTCACGTACGGGTGGGCACGTTTGAATATTTCGCCGCGCGCGGCGACGTCGATGCCGTTCGGATACTCGCGAACTATGTGATTGAACGCCTTTATCCGCACGTTTTGCGCGACCAAGACCGCTACCTGACGCTGCTCAAGAACGTCACATCGCGCCAGGCCGCACTGATTGCGAGCTGGATGCACGTGGGCTTCATCCATGGCGTGATGAACACCGACAACATGGCTGTTTCGGGGGAGAGCATCGATTTCGGACCCTGCGCCTTCATGGATGCTTTCGATCCCAAGGCAGTGTTCAGCTCTATCGATGCGCAGGGCCGCTATGCCTACTGCAATCAACCGCACGCCGCGGCCTGGAATCTGTCGCGGTTTGCGGAAACGCTGCTACCCCTCATCCATGCCGACCCGAAGCGCGCGGTGCAGCTGGCGACGGAAGTCGTTGCGATTTTCAGCAGCACTTTCCGGGATCACTGGCTCGCCGGATTGCGCCGCAAGCTGGGTATGGCGCTGCACGAGGACGGCGATGCGGCGCTTGCCGAAGATTTGCTTGAGCTTATGCATCGCAATCAGGCGGATTTCACTCTGACCTTCCGCGGATTGTGCGATGCCGCCGATAACGAGGCCGGCGATCAAGAGGTACGCAAGCTTTTTGCCAATGCGCGCGACTACGATGAATGGGCGCAGCGATGGCGTCTGCGGCTGGCGCGAGAGAGCGTACCGCCGGCACTGCGTGCCGAGGCCATGCGGCAGGTCAATCCCCGCTACATCCCGCGCAACCATCAAATCGAGCGAATTATCCAGGCTGCCGAACGGGATGACTTCGCACCCTTCGAGGAGCTGTCGATGGTGCTGTCGCAGCCGTACCTCACCCAAGCGGCCGACGCGTATGCCGATCCGCCGCTGCCCGGCGAGCGCGTGCTGCAAACCTTTTGCGGAACCTGAGCAAGTAACTTAGGCGGCCTTGGGGCGCGGTTCGACGTTTCGCGCGTGCAAGGCCATGGCGGCAAGCGCAGACCCGCCGAAGATCAGATTGATCCCTACCAACAGGCCGATCGCCCATGCCGCGGTCGCTGGAAGCCCGAGGAATATCATTGCCGCCAGGATCAGATCCACGATGCCGCTCAGCAGCATCATGCCCCAGCGTCCTGACAGATCGCGCTTGTGTTCCAGCGCATACATGATCGAAAGGATCCCTTCGACAGTCAAGAATGCAGTCAGGATCACGGTGAGTGACAATGCGCCCGACACGGGCCACCACAACAGCACCACCCCCGCGGCGATGCCAAGAATGGCCGACAACAGCGACCATAAGAATCCAGGAGCACGCCGCATCCAGATGCTGGTGACCAAACCCAGCACGCCGCTGACCAATAATAGCCAGCCGATGAGGATGGCGACCGCCAGGGTGGCGAGCATTGGCAGCGCGACGGCCAGCAAGCCGAGAATAACAAGGACGATTCCTTCGATCAGAAAAATCACCCAGTGCGCGTGAAGCGATTCGGTCACGACGCTCTGCAGCCGTTGGATCTCGGATTTTTCGCTGGACATGCTTTTCCCCTTTGTTTGCAATGTAACCGCCCGATCGCCGGTCCTATGTGACAGGAGTAAGATCATAAGACCATGACCCTTGTAATTTTAGTATTTTTGGGCGGCGTGCTGACGATTTTAAGTCCGTGCATTCTGCCGGTGCTGCCGTTTGTATTCGCTCGTTCCGAGCGGAGATTTCTGACCAATGGTCTGCCCATGCTGTTCGGAATGGCCGTCACCTTCGCGGGCATCGCCACCTTGGCGGCGGTCGGCGGCTCCTGGGCCGTCAGGGTCAATCAATATGGACGCATTTTCGCACTGGTCCTGCTGACGATTTTCGCGGCCACCCTCCTGTCAACCCGCTTGGCCGATTGGCTGGCACGGCCGTTCGTCGCGCTCGGCAATCGTATGGCACAGCCGGTGCCAGGACAACCCGCAAAGCTCGGGGTCGCAAATTCCTTGCTGCTCGGAGTGGCCACCGGTCTATTGTGGGCGCCGTGCGCCGGCCCCATTTTAGGGCTGATTCTTACCGGCGCGGCTATCTCGGGGCCGAATACGCGCACCAGCTTGCTGCTGTTCGCCTATGCGGCAGGCGCCGCAACCTCATTGGCGGTGGCGCTGTTTGCCGGCGGGCGCGTCTTCGCCTTCATGAAAAAATCGCTCGGCACCGGCGAATGGCTGCGCCGCGCACTCGGCATCGCGGTGCTGGTTGCGGTCGTGGCCATCGTATTTGGATGGGATACCACCGTACTCACCCGCTTGTCGCTCAATGGTACGAACAGCATCGAACAGTCGCTGATCGATAAGATCAATCCGCAGGGCGCGCAGGCGGGCGACACCATGACGATGGCGATGAGCAACTCGAACATGGCCATGAGCAATAAAAATGCGGATGGCCACGCGATGATGATGTCCTCCGCAAAGGCGGCCGGGGCTCTTCCGGTGGAAGGTGAAATCCCCTCGTTCGCTGGAGCCACGCTTTGGCTGAATTCGCCGCCGCTGACCCCCGAAGCCTTGCGCGGCAAAGTGGTGGTGGTCGATTTCTGGACCTATTCCTGCATCAATTGCCTGCGCGCCCTCCCATACGTCAAGGGGTGGTATTCGAAGTACAAAGACCACGGGTTGGTTGTCATCGGCGTGCACGCGCCGGAGTTTGCCTTCGAAAAGGACCCAAGCAATGTGCGGCGCGCCGTTGCCGATTTGCAAATCACTTATCCGGTGGCGCTCGATAACGACTATGCCGTCTGGCAGGCATTCAACAACCAGTATTGGCCGGCGCATTACTTCATCGACGCGAGCGGCAAAATTCGCGCTCATCATTTCGGCGAAGGCAATTACGACGAGTCGGAAGAGACGATTCGCAAATTACTGACCGAGGCGGGGAACACCGGCCTGCCGCCGCCCGGGATGGGCGCATTACCGGCCGTGGGTGTTCAGGCGCCGGCAGACGAAGC
>Ga0209248_10000592_pt1 | contig 11399 bp, 9 predicted proteins | sample BogFormECP04_OM1_FD_188241 | JGI IMG/M metagenome (GOLD analysis project Ga0209248, IMG submission 188241) | Bog forest soil microbial communities from Calvert Island, British Columbia, Canada - ECP04_OM1 (SPAdes) (version 2) | ecosystem: Environmental > Aquatic > Freshwater > Wetlands > Bog ... | reverse complement strand
TTCAGTGGTCTGCCCCGGCGGCCAGGGCGATGTCTCGGTGTACAAAAACCTGCTCTTCATGTCCGTGGAAATGCCCAATGGCCGCCTCGATTGCGGCACCGAGGGATTTCCTCCAGAACCTCCTCCGGCCGCAGGCCATGAAAAAGAACGCCGCCTGCCCGCAGCACAAAAAGACCGCTTCCGCGGCGTGCGCATCTTCGATATTTCGGACATCAAGGACCCCAAGCAAGTGGCCGCCGTGCAGACCTGCCGCGGCTCGCACACCCATACGCTGGTGGTAGATCCCAACGACAAAGACAACGTTTATATCTACGTTTCCGGCACCTCGTTCGTGCGTCAAGCAGAGGAACTCGCTGGCTGTTCCGGCGAAACGCCGGACAAGGACCCGAACACCGCGCTCTTCCGCATTGATGTAATCAAAGTTCCCGTCGCCGCCCCGCAAGATGCAAAAATAGTCTCCAGCCCGCGCGTCTTTATTGACCCGCGAACCGGCGCGCTCAACGGCCTGAACAACGGCGGCAGCCACGGCAAAGATGCCACGAAGCCTGTCGAGAAGGCTGAGGACTCCAACCAGTGCCACGACATCACCGTGTACTCGGCGATCGGCCTGGCAGCGGGCGCATGTTCGGGCAACGGCATCCTGCTCGACATCAAGGACCCCGTTCATCCGAAACGTCTGGACGCCGTGAACGATCCGAACTATTCCTACTGGCACTCCGCTTCGTTCTCGAACGACGGCAGCAAAGTCGTCTTCACCGACGAATGGGGCGGCGGCCTCGGCGCGCGTTGCCGTCCGAACGATCCCAATCACTGGGGCGCGGACGCCATCTTCCATCTGCATGACGACAAGCTGACCTTCGCCAGCTACTACAAGCTCCCCGCCGCGCAGTCCGACACCGAAAACTGCGTCGCCCACAACGGCTCGCTCGTCCCCGTTCCCGGCCGCGATATCGAAGTCCAGGCCTGGTATCAGGGTGGCGTCTCCGTCATGGATTTCACCGACCCGACGCACCCTTTTGAAATCGCTTACTTCGACCGTGGGCCGATTGATCCGAAAACGCTCGTGCTGGGCGGCGAGTGGTCGGCCTATTGGTACAACGGCAACATCTACGGTTCGGAAATCGCGCGCGGCCTGGACGTCTTCGAACTCACCCCGACGCAATTCCTCACCCAGAACGAAATTGACGCAGCCAAAGCAGTCCACGTCGCCGTGTTGAATGTGCAGGATCAGCAGAAGCTCGAGTGGCCGGCGAAGTTGATCGTCGCCAAAGCGTACCTCGATCAGGTGGAGCGTTCGCAGGCGTTGCCGGCGGACCGCATTGCAGCTCTGCGCGCCGCAATCCACAGCGCGGAGACTTCGCACATGAACAAGACCAAAGTCGCGAAGCTGCAAAGCATGGCGCCTTCCGTCGAACAAAGCGCCAGCTCGGCGAAAAGCCCGGCCGATGCGAAACGCTTGCAAGCTCTGGCGGACCTCCTGAAGCATCCGTCAGCATAACCGCATCGCGATCGAGCCAGTTTTCGCTCGCGCTGAATAAAAGAACTGAATAATCGGGGCGCCGGGATTTGAACTCACGATCTCCGGCGCCCCGCGTAGTCCCTGCGTAACGCTCGTGCAATCACCCTGACTCTGCTGCGGATTTCCTCCCTACTTGGATGTGACCTCTGGGTAACCTCCCACCCTCGAAATTCCTTGCGAGCCAATTCCAATGGGCGCATACCTTCCTTGGGGTGCATGTGGGCTGGGCGAGGTTTTTCTCCTGGATTAGGGGGAGGCGCGGCCGCCGATTTCAGCAAAAGGCGGGCAAGAAAATGATCGGTTCCCTGGACGATCAACGTCGGGCCCAACGTTTGCCGATTTACCTGCCGGTGCAGGTGTACGGCAAACTGGACGGCGAGCCCTTCTCCGAAAACACCCAAACGATCAACGTCAGCGCCTGGGGCGGATTGGTGCCGATCTCTGCCAGCATTGTGCGTGCTCAAAAGTTGATTCTAACCAATCTGCAAACCGATCAAGACCTCACCTGCCGCGTAGCGCGCCTGATTCGCAGCGAAAGAGGCCAAGTTCTAGCGGGATTGGAATTTCTGCAATCCGCTCCAGGCTTCTGGCGTTCGTCCCCCGCGGGAAGCGGTTTAACGCTGCCGGCCGCCGCGAAATACCGTCGCAGGCGCCGCTACTCGTTCTCGTAATTTGTCCCGGCAATTTGTTCTCCGACACTGGAAACTTGCATCGTCATCCTGCCTCGAGTGATTTTGCGAAGGGATGTCGGCGCCTTTGTTTCAAGCTGGCCGAAGCCCGCCTCCCGCAGGCGGGGATCTCTCCCGCCTTTCTCTGCGCACTCTGCGGCTCTGCGGTAAAGCCTTTCTCTCGTCTCTCTCAGATTTTCCTCCGCCTTTCCTCTGTGTTCTCTGTGTTAAATCGTTTGCCTTGTCGGCGCGAACAGGGAGTCGAGGCGTGTGCGTCGCAATCCGCGGTTCCGCAATCGCTAATCACCGGCCGCTCAATTTTCTTGTAGAATCCCGGTTCCACATCATGGCTCCGGGGGCCTGCATGACTTTCTTGAGCAGGATCATGGTGCCGGCGTTTGGGGCCGCCTGCTGCCTGGCCGTGGCCGCTCAATCTTCGTCGCCCGCCGGCAGCGAAAAGGCGCGCCTCGAATGGAAGGAGGAGGTCGAATTCAGGCCCCACGCAACGCTGGGAACTAATTCAGCATCTGGCCCAGGGCGCTGTGGAATTCCCATCGAAATCTGAGCCGAAACCGACCATCAGAGCGTGCGGGGCGCGTTACAAACCATTGACACATATAGAGTTACATAGAATATGTTACGAATTCTCCCACGCCCCACAAAATTCACAGGTTTGCCGCGGAATTCACAGGTTCACGCTACTTTCGCACTCGCCGGAGTTGTATACTGTCCCTGCCTACCCTGTATAAATTGATCTGGAATTGAGGTGTCCCGTGACCCAAGCAACCGTAACGCAGCAATACTCTGGAGTCTATTGCCGCGCCTGTGGTGAGCCAATTTCCCTTCCCGCCCGAGCTCAAAAAGCCATGACGGCGATCCAATCCGGCACACCCGAAGCGGCCAGCGAAAGCCAACCGGTGGTTTTTAATTTGCGCTGCAAAGCCTGCGAGAAGGAAAATTTCTACGGCGCGAAGGACGTTGCCGATATCCACGGAACGCCAAGATTAGCTCGTCCGCGCGCTCGCGCGAAGGCATCGCTGTTGCGTCCAGAAATCAAGCTGGCGCGAACCGCCAACGCGTAAACCACCCCGGGCCCTGTAGCCTCAGAACCGGTAATTGAATTCCGTAAATCCCAGTGCCCCATTACTGTTCGCCGGGTAGATCGCTTTGATCACCTGCCCGCCCTGCGCCCAACCAAAATACAGCCCGAGGGATATTCCGTGCTGGAAGTTATAGTCGCCGCTGATGTCGTACAGGTTTGCGAGCTTGGACGCTCCATTGGAAGGCCGGCCGCTGAAGCCGAATGTCCAAGGCTGAAACGCGCCGCCACCCGTGTACCAAAGGTCCGACGAACTCGCGAGCCATAGCCCGTGCACGTCGCTGCGCACCGTGAAATTCTTGGTGGGGCGCAGCATGACTTCGCCGAACAGATCCCGATTGTTCATCGAATTAAAAAACGGAAACCGCGCATACACCCGCGGAGTGGGCAGCACCGCGAAAAATGTGCCGTGCGTTCCATCGGCCGCATTTCCATCTCCACTCGAATAGTAATAACCCGTGCGGAACCAGGGACGCACCCGCTCCACGCCGTGCGGTTGAAATCCCGCTTCAATCGCGCCCGCTCCCGAACGTTGCGTCAGCGTTCCCCACTGCCCGCTCTGCAGCACGCCCCACCCCAGCAAATCAAAAGTGCCCGCGCTCGTGGGGGTAGCCATGATGTAGTGCCCGCCGTAGGTACCAATTGCAATGGCGTTGTGATCGGCGGCACGCGCAGCAGCGGGACGGTTGTCGCTCTTCAGCACGTTGCGATCGTCGTAATAGAACAATCCAAAAGCTCGCCATTCGGCGTGGCTCGATCCAAACTCCACCTGCTTCGTCAGGGCCACGTAAGTGATCGGCGTATCCACCCACCCCCAGCCGTCCACCTGGAAGACGCCGCGCGTCGCAATCGCGCTCACCGCCGTGAAATTCCACGCACCATTGGTATAGGAATAGTGCAGCCCGTCGAAGCTGCGCATCACGTCGGAATATCCAAACGTGCCGAGCAGTCGCTGTCCGATGCGGTCGTTCTTCAGCGAAGCAAGCGTCGCGTCCTTGGGTTTCACCTCGCTGCCGTCGGTAAATTCGAAGCGCCCGGCTTGCAAACTGGAATGATCCCACTTGAAGCGCACAAACGCCTGCTTGGGAAAAATGAACGCCGTGTACTGCTGCTCGTGATTCGCAGCGAAGTAGTTCCCTCCCAGCCCGAGTTGCCCCTGCGGCGCTGCAACCACCGCTCCATTTGGAATGTCGAGCAGGACCGGCACGGCCATCTCGATGTTCCAGTCGAAGTGTTGCTTCTGCTGCGCAAACGAAAAGCGTATCAGCGCGCCGGAATAGCCGTAGAGGTTCTGGCCGGCGGCCGGCGTGAACCAGTCCCACGCCTCATAGCGCTCACGGATGTTGCCCGAAAACGTGACGCCGCCGATTTCCAGCGGCGCGGACTCATCGGACTGCGCCAGCGCAGGCGCCGCAAGCATCAACAACACGAAACAAGCAAAAAATGTTTTCAACGCGACCTCCAGGAAGTTGAGCCACGCAGTGAAGCGCGGCAATCGCTGCCGGACGCTAAATCTCAGCTATAGCCAGGCAGCAGGGTGCGGAACTTCATCGCCGTCGCGAAATTTTCGTGGCTCAACGAACCCAAAACATCTCGAAAAGCTATTTACGGATCAAAAGTGGCGTGATTGTAGTACGCAGAAAAATAGGGGCAATAATGCAAACATATTAGTCCAGCAAGTTCGCGGGTGTCTGCTTGGATACAAATCGTTCAGGAGGAAATTCGGAGCGCGGGGGGACAGTGCCATTCAAAATTCTTTCAAGTCCGCAGACTGCAGAGAGATTGGGAACCCGGTAAAGGACTTCTTACCGGGCCCCAATCCTGACGGGATGCAAATCAAACCGCAAAATCCCGAGCGGCTACTTATTGCCCGCGGATTCCTTCGATTCGTTGTACGGCGAATTCCGGTCTAATACCCGAACCAGGTGGCGGCCAGACGGCGGAACCGCAACTGCTCCGCCAAAAACGATTTCTCTGGAGGTGAGTTTACGGCCATAGACATCCTCGTTAGCGCCATCGTCCGGGCGAAGCGTGGAACCTTCCAGCGACACTCCGGCAAAAACTCCGCGCGTCCGCGAGTAGCTCAATATCTCGGCCCGCATGAACGCGTCGGTGTTCGCGGCAGCGTCGCGGCCCACAGGACCAGCGGCGATCGAAGCATCTCCACCAAGCTTGACCTTGCTGCTCAGAATTGACTGCGCGCCCCGGTCATTCATGATCAGCAGGACTAGATCAGTCGCTTGCCCGCCGATCTGGAATCCAACGCTGCCGCCTTCCAGCGCCATCATCGCCGGTGAACCCCACGGTCCGTGAAATTCCTTGCCGGTGCGGCAAACCATCACGCCGCGGCCGTAGCTCGCGCCCACCACGAACGCCGCCTTCAGCACGGACGGAAACACGATCACACATTCCGCTTTTTGCATCACATCATGCGGAAGGTTATCCGGGATATTCATAATTTCCTGCATCACCACGCCGGAATTTTCCAGGCGCCTTTGTTCCTTGTTATTGGCAGAAACAGCTGAGGTTGCGAGCATCCCCAAACATACGATGAGAATTGATTTGCGTATCATTGCTGACCTCCATGATCAGTGTTGCGGCCCCGGGAACTTGCGATTACCCAGACCTGTGTGAGAGCGCTTGAAATCGCGCCGTGAGCCAGGGAAGCCGTCGAATCAAAACCGTTCTTCAGCGATCCCCAACCGGAAACTGCCGTTATGATTTTTGCTTGGAGCCTGCAAAAAGGAGAAAAGCCCCTCCCAAAATCGCGAGCCCGCCGACGATCGGAGGAAGTGGTATGTGCTTCTGTTCGTCTGCGGTGGCATGGATCGGCCCCACATCCAGAACCGTTGCCCGATGCGTGTAGTTGATCCCTTGATAAGCGAGCGCCAGCGCACCCAGAACGATCAACAAAATGCCGGCTAATGAGATTGGTTTCATGGTGTAGGCTCCGTGATCAATCAACCACGCTGCGGCCTTGCAGCAACCGAATCACCAGGACCACCACGGCCAATACCAGCAACAGGTGGATGAACCCTCCCATCGTGTAAGAGGTGACGATCCCCAGGAGCCACAAGACCACCAAAATCACAAATATTGTCCAAAGCATGTCACCCCCTTATTCCTTTTACTTTGTGCAGGTTCAAGGCAGAGTCGGCTGGCGTGCACCGTGGGAACTGGCCTGCGAAACAACCTCGAGTCTCACGCGATGCAGAATACTAGTCTGAATCGCTACGGGTATCTGTTCACTTGTGCACACATCTGATTTTCCGCGGTGGTCGCTCAAAACGAGTGCGGCGCCTCAGCGACGGGCGATTCCAGCGGCAGCCAGCCAATCTGCCGGGCGCGAACAATGAACCGCTTCGGCGCCGAACCAACGTAGTAGAACGGATAGCAAGTGACCAGTGTCAGCGTGTTCTCGCGCGTCGCTCGCAGCACTTGCACGTCGCTCGGCCACACCACCTCGGTTGATTCCACTCGGTACACGAACTCCCCGTCCAGCGTGTTCAGCGAAATTGCGTCCCCCACCCGAATATCCTTCAACGGACGGAAAAAACCGTCGCGGTGCCCAGCGAGCGCGACATTGCCAGGCTCTCCCGGCATTGCCGTTTCGGGAAGATGCCCCACCGCGCGATGCAATATTTTCGCTGACTCCCCTTGCACCACGATGGTTTCCATACCGATGCGCGGAATCTTCATTTCTCCGATCGCATCGCCCATCGCCACTAGGTGCGGCCCCGGAGTCGCGCGCACTTTGGAAAACTTCGACTCTTCGATCGCCTGATACGCTCGCGCGTCCACGAAAATATAGGTGGTGTAACCCAGCGCCAAGAAAGCGAAAGTCAGAAAAAAGTAATATGCGCCGCGCAAGCACAATCGCCTCCAATTCCGGCGTCGGTTTGCGATGGTTGGACGCGCGTTCACTCTGCGCCTTTGCCTGCTGCGGAGGGCGACGCCTTATCTTCAGCGGCGGAATAGCCCGAGCGGGTGCGTGCGTGCAGCTTGCCTTGGCCTGGAGCAGAAACTTTCACTTCTATCTTTCGAAACGCGTGAGCGTTGTTCGCCTTTTCCGGCGCGAACCCCAGCGTGTATTGTTCGCGAAGATCCCGCGCGATCTGCGTCGAAATGCTCGCCACGGTGTTCTTGCTGTCCGGGAAATACGCGACGCCTCCGGTGGCCTTGGCGAAACGGCGCAGCACGCCCGGGTCCACTTCTCCGTCGTCTCCGATCAACCCAACGGAATAAATAACCACTTGGGATTTCTGTGCCAGCTCCAGAACCTGCGAGAGTTTTTGCACACTGGCATTGTCTCCGCCGTCGCTGATGATGATTAACGCCTTCCGCTCATAATGGCCGAGCTGCAAATGGAGCAGCCCTTCGGCCACGGCGTCGTACAGCGCGGTTCGTCCGCGCGCGCGCACCGAAAACACGGCTTTGGCCAGCTCTTTGGGATCGTCCGTGAAGGGCTTCCCGTTCAGAAGCTCCACCGAAACATCATCATTGAAATCCACGACGAACATCTCGTCGTGCGCATTGCCCGATCGCGCGAAGGAAGAGACAGCATCGGCTACTTCCGGCAGCTGCGACCCCATGCTGCGGCTGTGATCCACGATCAAGCCCACAGTGATGGGTGTATCCCCCTGCTGGAACATCGCAATCCTTTGCAGACGCCCATCTTCGTACACGCGGAAGCTCTCTTCGCGCAGGCCCAACACCGCATTGCCCTTCGCATCGGTCACGTTAACAGGCAGCACCACCAGTTCGGTCTGCACTGAGATTGCGGATGAGGCGGGCGGCGCCGCCGGGGATTGCGCGAAACTCGCGCGCCCCGCACCGAGGAGTGCCGCGGTGAAAAGACAGCAGTAGCAAATTCGTCTGTAGGATTGCGTTCGGATGATGAGCGTCACTGGAGAAGCTCCTTGCGCCGCGGGATATGCATTGTCATTCAGCCCCGCGGCGCACCGGAGTTTGTTGCGTTTATGAAGCTTACGAGATTCGCTTCACTGCTAATGCTGCTCCGAGTGATGCCAAGCCCAGCAGCGCAATCAAAGGCAGTGCGCTGGCAGTCTTCGGCAGCTCTTGTGCCACCACGGCTGGCGCAGGAGCCGGATCGTCAGCAACTGGCGCAGTGGTCTGGACCGCTTCCGTTACCGGGACTTCTGTCTGCTCCGGAGTAACGGCTACGATCGCAACTGTATTCAGGTCTGTCGAGTCCGCTGGAAGTGCCGGCACCGGTTCCTTAATCGCGACAGCTAGTTCAATCGCGCGCTGCTTCGGATAGACAAATTCCTGGCCGAAGTTATCGCCCGGGTAAAACCAAGCCTTCAAAGCATCCGGCGCATCGCCCGGCTGCTCGGAGAACTTGACCACGGTGCGGCCCGTCGGATGCAAGCGATAGTCGTTAATCGTCAAAATCGTGGCGATTAGCTGCGTACCGTCGGCATTGAATACTTGCACGATGTGACGATCGGACGGTGAATTGAGCAGCTTGAAGGTGTACGTTCCCGCAGGCAGGATCTGCCCAGGAATTTCGACCGGTTGATTGAACGTCATGATGGTCTTCTTGTTCCATTCATCAGCTCGAGCGCCAGGAGCCGATACGGCGCCGAGTAGTGCAAGTGCAGAGACAACCAGAACTGTATTCACGATTTTCATTTACATTTACTCCTGGAAAAGAATTAGAACTACTGGTGCCCGATGTGGTCTGCTGATGCGAAGCACGATCCTACTGACACCGGCGAGGCGAGTCTGTTCACTTGTGCACACAAGTGAAGGTTCGTCAGGCTCCTACTTTGCGGCGCTTACCACGAGAATTGGAGCGGGAGTAACCACCTTCAACTGATTGAGGTCGGCCATTACGTCTTGCCGGCGAGCGTCGTCCTTCTTCGTCTCAATCGGCGCGGAGAGATCTCCGTAATAGTTCAGAATATTGTCGCGCAGGCGGGTGGCGCACCCTTCCACACCACCCAAACGAACGCCGTTGAATTTCCGGCTGCCACATCCTTCGCGCCTTTGTTTCAGGCGAAGGGTGGGGGTTTAGACGCAGCGTCGCGATAACCCTTCCGCCGCACTCCTCCCTCGCGTGCTGCTCCGACGCTGCATAAACCTCTGCCCGCGCCCAAAAAACCTGCACCAAACCTGTCCATGCAACTAGTACAGGTTTTGCCGCGATTTCGTACAGCTAGTACTGGTTCTGGACCATTTCTGTCCCTTCGCCCAGCTGTTTCCGCCGCGCCTTCGCGCTACGTTGGGACGGGAGAAAAAATATGAGACGTTTTCCAAGATCTCGCGACCCTCGCTTCGCCCCCACCACCCTGCAAAATCCCAACATCGAAGTCCGCACGCACGCCCAACTCGTCCAAGCTGCGCAGCCCGTGGCACAGCCACTCCTGGCTGTGCGAGCCCCCGCGCAATCCGCCGCAACCCCAACCCCTCGCCACCCCGGCCGGCCCCGCGACGCCGGACTGGCGTTACCATTTTCATTCTCTCTTTGCGCTTTTATGCAAATTCTAATCGCTAGTCAGCGAAATATTAAAAACCGACGCAAATGATTGAAAACAAACTACAGCGACCCATTCTAATCGCTAGTTTTTCGGCCGCTTCGGCGCCCCCGCCGCGCGTAATCCATCACTCGTCGCTCATCACTCACAACCGCCCCACTTCATTTCTATTCAGTACAAATAAAACGAACAGAATCATCGTCCTGATAAGAGCTCCGATGAAAACAAAGGAGAAACAATTCCCTATTCCGTACAAATTTGCAGTTGGTAGCACAGGCCATCCTGCCTGCCCTGAGCGCACGCGAAGGGCCTGTGCTCTTCAGTGTCGTGCGCGTTCAGTCTTTCTCGTGGGGAGGGTTTTCGGTGGTGCGCGGCGAAAAAGCGCGAAACAAAAAATAAACAGGCAGCCCGCTAGCGATCAGAACCAACCCCGGCCAAGTAGTCGAAGCCCGATAGCGCAGCAAGACGACAAGAATCACGCTAGCCCCAACAATGTAAAGCGCCGGCACCACAGGATAACCGAACGTCTTGTAGGGACGTTCCGCCGATGGCCTCGTGCGTCGCAAACGGAAAATCCCAATAATCGTCAAAATGTAAAAAATCAGCACGGCGGAAACGACGTAATCCAGCAAGTTGCTGTAAAGATTGCCATATTTGCCGCTGAGCGGATCGTAGGTGCGCGGCAGCACCAGAAACGCGGCCCATACTCCCTGGACAACGAGCGCGATTCCCGGCACTCCAGCCCGATTCAGAATTCCAGTCCGCTGGAAGAACAACCCATCGCGCGCCATGGCGTAATAAGCCCGAGAGCCGGTCAGCAACATGCCGTTGATGCACCCAAAAGTGGAAACCATGATGGCCAGAGCCATTAATGTGACGCCCAGTCCAGGAAACACAGCTTGCAAAGTGGCCGTCGCGACGCGATCGGATTCGGCATGCTGGATCGCATTGAGCGGAAGAGTGCAAAGATAGGCGAGATTCACGAGCAGGTACAATCCGATCACCATGCCGCTGCCGAGCGCCAGCGAAAGTGGAATATTCCGTCGCGGATTCTTCACTTCGCCCGCAGTGAAGGTGATGTTGTTCCAGGCGTCGGCGGCGAAGAGCGAGCCGACTTGCGAGACGCACAGCGCGACGAAAAGGCCGTAACCAGTGGCGGCGCTGATTCCGGCGGCGATGGGAACGTATCCGCTGCGCGACCACATCGCGGTGAAGTTGGCGTGGATCGCGGCGGCGTTGCGTCCAAAAAGAACGCCCGCAATGATGAGGCCGGCAAGCGCGGCTATCTTGCTGGTGGTGAAAACGTTTTGAATCACTTTGCCGTAATTCAGGCCGCGCGTGTTGCTCCACGTGAGCAGCAGAATCACCAGCACCGCGACCAGTTGCGCGGTGGAAAGTGAAATGGCGTAGCCGGACGAGATGTGCAAAGGCTCGATGAGGTAACGCGATTCGCTAACGCTCGGCCACAACACGCCGAGGAACCGCGCGAACCCAATCGCCACAGCCGCGACGGTCCCGGTCTGAATGATGAGGAACAGCGTCCAGCCGTACAGAAACCCAAGAGTCGGCGAGAATGATTCCCGCAGATACACATATTGCCCGCCGGCGTGCGG
>Ga0209248_10000588_pt1 | contig 11431 bp, 9 predicted proteins | sample BogFormECP04_OM1_FD_188241 | JGI IMG/M metagenome (GOLD analysis project Ga0209248, IMG submission 188241) | Bog forest soil microbial communities from Calvert Island, British Columbia, Canada - ECP04_OM1 (SPAdes) (version 2) | ecosystem: Environmental > Aquatic > Freshwater > Wetlands > Bog ... | reverse complement strand
GCATTGTGGCCGTGGGGATTAATGCCCTGCACCGGGATCCGGCCTTGTGGGAGCGCCCGCTGGTCTTTGACCCCGATCGGTTCAGCCCGGAGAACTCCACGAACCGCGACCGCTGGCAGTTCATCCCGTTCGCCGCCGGGCCACGTTCGTGCATCGGTGAACACTTCGCGATGCTGGTAACAACCCTCGCGCTCGCCTCGATCGTCCGGTCTACCCGGATCCGTTCGACGGACGAGGATTTTCCTCTCGAATCGCCGTGCACCACTGTCGCAAAGGGGCCCATCCCAGCCCATGTCGACGCGCGGCGGTGAAATCAGTACCGGTGATCGTTATCCCAGGCGGCGACGGCGACGCCGCCTCCGCCGAAGCCACCGCGCTCAAATCTCAGATGCTGGGACCCTAAGGGCCGGCGCTATGGATCAGCGTTATTTCGTTTGTTCGAGCCATTGTTGTTCCTGACCGGGTTCGGGGAGGATCACGCCGGCTTCGATTGCGTTTTCGGCTTTGACTTCCCGCAGCGCGATGAGAACCTCCTCCTCTGCCTGGTCGGTAAGCCGTGTCCACATTTGCGACAAATCTCGAAGCATCGCCTGCCGTGTCGCGACATCCCGGCCGGCGCGGATGTCGCCGAACACTATCGAGTGGGTAGACCGGCTGGCGCCGGTGAAGACCCTGCCGTTTGGCATGTCCTGGAAAATGACATTGACGAACGAGCGCGGAGCACCAGTCGCGTCGCAGTGAATGCGCGTGATCTCTCCAGCGATGTTCCCCCTTTGGGATTCATCAAGCAGTCCCTCTGGGCTGATGCACTGGTAGATGGGCATGATGCCTCCTGAGTTCGTGAGTTATCCGGTTAGTAATGGTAGGTACCCGCCGCCCGCTACTGTGTGGTCAGGCATTAACAAATGCGCGCTCAGGAGCACAACCCATGCAACGGCAACGACTGATCATCGGCGTCACCGGCTCCAGCGCGCCACAACTGGGTTGGGCGACCCTGCGCGCGCTGCACCACCACCCGGACGTTGAAACTCACCTGGTCATCTCCCGGGGGGCCGACAAGACCATTCAGCTCGAAATGGGACTAGGTAGAAGCGATTTCGAAAGTTTCGCCGACGTCTGTTATGACCCCGAAGACCTGAGTGCGGCCATCTCCTCGGGATCGTTTCACACCATCGGCATGGTAGTGGTGCCCTGCTCGATGAAAACCCTGGCTGCGATCGCCGCGGGCAGCAGCACCGACCTGCTCACCCGCGCCGCCGACGTATGCCTCAAAGAACGCCGCAAGCTCGTAGTCGTCGCGCGCGAAACCCCGCTGAGCCTGATCCACATCCGGAACATGGAAACCGTCACCCTCGCCGGCGCGATCGTGCTCCCACCAACCCCAGCCTTCTACCATCAACCCAAGACAATCGACGATCTCCTCAACCAGACCGCCGGCAAAATCCTCGATCAATTTGGCATCACTCATGAGCTGTTTCGACGCTGGGACGGCGCGCCAGGCGGTCGGCTGACATCTGTGCCGGAGCAGACCGCGGCAAGAAATGATCGATGACACCGGCACTGCGGGCTGCTTCAAGCAGTTTGCGCTGAAGCTCTATGGCAGCGAAGGCGTGGCCGCGGCATGCCTCTATTTGCAGAACCGACACCTGCTCGACGTCAACCTAGTGTTATTCGCCGCGTTCATCGGTGCTAGGCGACGGCAGACGCTAACCACCTCCTGCCTGGATGCGGCCCGGTCCCGGGTAGACGCGTGGCATCGCGAGGTTGTGCGTCCGCTGCGTGCCGTGCGGCAACGGCTCAAGACGGGTCCCACGCCCGCACCCAACGAACTCACCACGCGGCTGCGTGGCAAGCTCCAGCAAGTCGAGATTGACGCCGAGTTGATCGAGCTGGACCAACTGGCCGCGTTGATCCCGCTCGGTGGCGCCAACCCGGTGCCAGGGAGTCCTGCCGAATGTGCCGCGGCGGCAATAGAAGCCGTCGTTCGGACATACTCCACTAGCGCACCTGACGACAGCGACCAGCGTGCGATCGAAACAATCGCGGCGGCAGCCGGTGCGACCAGTGGATCCTGATCGATACGGGCCTGCTAACCGCGTACAGCCGAGAGGAACGCCTCGAGTTCGCGTGCGATATCAGGGCCTGAGGGCTCATACATGACCTCGGTGCCACCGGCTTGGGCCATTGCGGCCACGGCCTTTCCGACCGTGTCGGCGGACCCGGTCAGCGTGGCTGATGGAACGGAGACGTGGCCTCCGGCACGCCAGGCCGCCAGGTCGGCGTCATTCATTTCCACCATGTGGCCCTGGTGAATATGCAGGTGGCGCTCACGTTGGGGGAACTTGTCGATCACGTCCAGCCACGCGGTCCCACCGGGCATCTGGCGGACCGCATCGGCACCCTGGCTGGTATAGACCAGGTGATACGTTGCCGCCGCCCACGGGGCTCCGACTGCCAGGCGGACCCGTTCGCCGGCTGGGTCTTCCTGTTCGTCGACAACGGTCCCCATTACGGCTACCACGGCGCGCCCATAGTCGCGCTGCTCAGGGAGCACCCTCGAAATAGAGATCAGTCCATCGGCGCCGACCCGCTTTGCGACGCCAAAACCTTTGGGCCCGTTCGCGGCGATTAACATCGGGATTCGCAGGGGCAGAGCATCCGCTTGCGCAGAGGTGAGCATCAGCTTGATGGCCGCGCCCTCCCAGTCGACGACCTCTCCGGCCAATAGTGCTTGGTAGGCGCGGATATAGGCCTCCATGTACGACCATCGGATCGGCGGCTGGCCGATGGCTGCGCGGCTGGAGAACCCGGTGCCCAAAGCGGTAAGAACGCGTCCGGACGCGAGTCGATGCAGTGACACGGTCTGGGCGGCGTTGACCAACGGATGACGCATCGTCGGAATCAGCACTGCGGGACCCAGCTCAATCGTCGTGGTCAGCTCGGCGGCGCGGTGCAAGCCTAGCCAAACGTCATCACCTTCGAACGGAGTGTCGTAGAGGTAGGCCCGTCGATAGCCCAGTTTCTCCGCCGTGGCAATGTGCTGGGCTGACTCGAATGACGGTGGTAGCGCGACACTTACATCAATATCAGTCATCGCTTGGTCCTTTCTGATCGCGCCCGCGGAGACAACGCCTCTCGGCGCTGTCTACGTCTGGGTGGGCAAACGGACCCGACTGGATGTCCTCCAAACTGGTGCGTGCCGCGCTTGGGGTCAGTTCATACACTGGCGGCGCATGGGCCACGGCGTGAACAAATTCGGCCGCTGCCGACTCAAGGACGTACCCGGTCACAACTGAATTCCTCTCGGAGAGGGCCGGATTCGATGGAGGACTACACCTCCGGCATCCGTTTACTCAGCTTCTGCAGCGTCAGCATTTCACGCCCGTCGTCGTCGAGGTACGGGATACCGATTCCGTATTCGTCCCAGCGGCTTGCGATCTTGGACTCCAGCTCAGGTGCGAGCCTGTCGGTGGGCGGGTAGCGACGCCCGCCCCATTCCGCCCGGGGCTCGACCTCCCAACTTCGGGTGGCGTCGATGAGCACCCGCGTCCATTGCCCGGCGCCGTACTCGTTGGTGTCATTCTTCTCTGGCGGGGTCGACGGGTCGAGTGATGAGCCGAGACCCGGGCCAAAGAACGCGATATCGCCAAGGCCGGCGTTGACCCGGTATGACATGGCCCAGTCCAGTGCGACCGGGTCGTGGATGTCGATGTCCTGCTCAACGACCATGACGTTCTTGTGGAACCACACCGATCCACCGGTTCCCCACAGCGCCGAGGCGATCTGTTGCGCATGGCCGCGGTAGCGCTTCTGGATCTGTACGAGAGTGTTTTGGCCGTTTGTTACCTCGGTCATCCATAGGTCGGTGATGCCACCGATCCCGAGATCGTCAAGCACGTTCCAGGTAATCGCCGACCGCGCATAGTTGGTGATGCTGTCTTCGTTGAGCATCCCCGGCCGAATCCCTTCCAGGGTGCCGCGCAGAATCGGGTCGTTGCGGTGGGTGATCCGAGTGATCCGCAGGACCGGCGCCGGTGCCGCGCCGCCAATGAACCCCGGGTACTCCGCGAACGGGCCCTCCGTGACGAAGGTCGAGGGGTCGGGGTCGATGAAGCCCTCGACGACAATTTCTGCGGTCGCCGGCACATGCAACGGCACCGTTTCGCACGCCACCAGGTCGACCGGGCGGCCGAGCACGGCCCCCATCATGTCCCATTCACAGACGTTCTTCGGGAACGGACTGCCGGCGCAGAATGGCAGAACATCGTGCCACCCGTAGACGACGGCAACCGGCATCGGCTCGGGCTTGTACTCCTCCATATGGCCGCCCCAACCCTGACTGGGCACCAACAGTTTGGCGATCTTGTCGCGGTCGACGATCTGGCCCCGGTAGCAACCGATGTTGTCGCGTCCGGTCACCTTATCCTCGGTGACCACACCACAGAACGTGTCGATGTAGCGGCCGCCGTCACCACCGTGCCACTTTGGGACCGGAAACTCCCCTAAATTGATGTCGTCGCCTTCGACAATGTTCTCCCTGACCGGGCCGGTGTCGACCACGCGCGGCGGGATGGGTTTCTTGAAGGCCTCTCGAAGGTGACTCACGATAGCCGAATCGCTGGTGTCTTCGGGCAGCCCCAGCATCAGCTGAATCTGACGGCGACTGCCGATTGCCGAAGTCAAAAGCTTTGTGCACCTGGTGTTCTCGTGGCCGATGATGTTCTCGAACAGCAGCGCGGGGCCGCCCAGGGAGAGATTGGCGCGGGTGATCGCGCCGATCTCCTCGTCCCAGTCAACGGAAGTCGTGATGCGGCGCAACTGGTCCGCCGCGTCGAGCGTGGCCAACCAGCTGCGCAGATCGGGACCTGTGTCGTCTCCCGGCGGGGTTGTGTTCGTGGTTTCCGGCTGGCTCGTGCTCGTGCTCACTTCGTTCTCCTCAGCGGGTTGTGGCTTCCTGAAGCGTTTGATCGTGGATCCTCATCACGGCAGCGAGGATCGAATAAGCCATGCACGCTATTGACATGTGGACTCCTCCCCAGCGGGGGTCCGATGTCGCCGGTCGGCGCATTTAGGACATACACGCTAGACGCTTGGGCACCCGCTTTAATAGCGGTAGGGAGACTCCTCACGCCATGTTGGCTGAGAATTCCGCGCGGCCCAGCTACAGGGCCGAGCCGCACAACCCCATCGGTGGCCCACGAACGGCTTCGGGAACATCTCCAAGTGCTCCGGTCGATCATCGACACCGGCGAGGTCGACTTCCATGGCACGGAATTCACTGCGGCCCCTGAGTGGCCCGTCGCGCTGCCGGGCGGCATGCCGCTGCCGGTGTACGTAGCGGCGATGGGGCCCAAGGCCTTACGGGTGGCCGGCGAGTTGGCCGACGGCACGTTGCCCTACCTCGCCGGGCCGCGCACGGTCGCGGAGTTCATCGTACCGACCATCACGAAGGCCGCCGCGGACGCAGGCAGGCCGGCGCCGCGCGTCATCGCCGCGGTGCCGGTGCTGATGACCGATGAGGTCGACGCGGGCCGCGCTGCCGCCGCAGACACTCTCGGCTTCTACGCGACAATCCCGTCGTATCAGAAGGTCATCGCGCGAGAAGGCGTGGAATCCGTCGCGGAACTTGCCGCAGTGGGACCGGCTGACGTGGTGCGTACGCAGTTGCAGCGCTACCGCGATGCGGGCGCGACGGATCTCGTGCTGAGTCCATTGCGCGGCGTGGAAGGGGATCGGCAACGGCTCTGGGAGGTCGCGGCCTCGCTATGAGTGGGGCTAGCTGCGACGTGGACAATTTGAGATCCTGATCGAGGATGGCTGCGTGCCGGCGCAGCGATTTATCGACGATGCGCTGATGAAGTCGGGGCTTGTGGACTGCGCACCCATCCGACGCAAACGCTGATGGAGCCGGCGGATGTGGCGGGAACAAGCGGAGAGAACGCATGGATGACGACACCGTCCGCTTGACCGATATCGCCAGCCGGCTGCCGGGTCTGTTCGTCGATGCGCCGGTCATCGTGCGCGGCGTGCTGACCGCTTTCTTGACTCGTCAGTGGTCCAAGACCTCGATCGGCAAGGTTTTCCAGGACTGCGCGGCACGGCACCGCGATCAGGTGTTCATCAGATTCGAAGACGAAACTGTGACCTACGGTCGGGCCAACGAAACCGCAAACCGGTATGCGGCAGTGCTGGCCGCACGCGGCGTCAAGCGCGGCGATGTGGTCGCCATCATGCTGGAGAACTCGCCGCCCACAGTGCTGCTGATGCTGGCGGTGGTGAAATTGGGCGCGATCGCCGGGATGCTGAACCACCACCACCGCGGCAAGGTGCTCGCCCACAGCATCGACCTGCTGAATGCCGAGATCCTGATCGGCGAAGACACGCTGCTCGTGGCCGTTGACGAATCGGGCGCGAAAGTCGCCGACACGATCACCATAGACGAACTTGAGCGGCTGTCCGCCGACGCGTCCACCGACAATCCGGCGGTGATCTCGTCGGTCCTCGCCAAGGAAAAGGCCTTCTACGTCTTCACCTCGGGCACCACCGGCGCACCCAAGGCCAGCGTGATGACCCATTACCGGTGGCTGCGGGCGCTTGGGGGGTCCGGCGCCCTTGGCATGCGGCTAAGGAGCAGCGACACGCTGTACTGCTGCCTGCCGCTATACCACAACAACGCGCTCACCGTGGGGGTGTCGGGAGTGCTCAGCGGCGGTGCGACCCTCGCGTTGGGCCGCTCGTTCTCGGCATCACGGTTTTGGGACGAGGTCATCCGCTACGACGCCACCGCGTTCCTTTACATCGGCGAAATCTGCCGCTACCTGCTCAACCAGCCCGAGAAGGACACCGATCGCAAACATGGGGTGCGCGTCATCGCCGGCAACGGGCTGCAGCCCGACATTTGGGACGAGTTCACCACCCGCTTCAATATCCCACGGGTCTTCGAGTTCTACGGCGCCAGCGAGGGCAACACCGGGTTCCTCAACGTCTTCAACATCCCCAAGACCGCCGGCATCTGCCCGACCCTCGTCGCCTTCGTCGAGTATGACCCCGAGACCGGCGAACCGGTTCGCGACGACAAGGGGCGGGTACGGAAGGTGCGTGGCGGCAAGCCGGGGCTGCTATTGAGCAAGGTCACCAACAAGCAGCCGTTCGAGGGCTACACCGACGCCGAGGCGAGCGCGAAGAAGTTGCTGCGCAACGCTTTCCGGGACGGTGACGTGTGGTTGAACACCGGAGACCTGATGCGTCCACAGGGCTGGCGCCACGCCGCGTTCGTCGACCGGCTCGGCGACACATTCCGGTGGAAGGGCGAGAACGTCGCGACGACCGATATCGAGGCGGCCGTGTCGGCCGACCCGGCCGTCGAAGCTGTCACCGTCTTCGGCGTGCAGGTGCACGGCACCGACGGGCGCGCCGGGATGGCGGCTGTGGTGCTGGCAGGCGACAAGGACTTCGACGGCGCGTCGCTGGCCAAGACGGTCTACGAGCACCTGCCCAGCTACGCAGTGCCGTTGTTTGTGCGGGTCGTTGATTCGCTGGAGCACACTTCGACGTTCAAGAGGAAAAAGGCTGATCTGCGCGAGCAAGGCTACGGCTCCGACGTCGAGGATCCGCTGTATGTGCTGAAAGGCCGGGAGGAAGGCTATGTGCCCTATTACGACGACTACCCCGATGAGGTAGCGGCCAGCTCCCGGCCGACGGGCTGGCGTCGTCCCAAGGATTAGCCGGTCCAGCTGCCAGCATGGAAGCCGGCCAGCCGACATTCTGCCCACGACCGGTGGCAGGTGACGGCGCGGTCGTCATGGCGATTATTGACCGCGCCGCCGCCTGGTTCGCGGTGCAGAAGTTCGGCCTGCGGCGTGCTCGAGCTCGCGTAGTGCACGTTTGCGTCTGTCGGGCACCATGTTCGACGCAGGTTCGTGACGGGGGCGGGCGGTCAGGCGACGGGGCGCGCGGCGGCGACGCGTTCGGCGAGCACGCTGCGCACCTGCGGCAGCGAATCGCGGCCCGCGGCGACGCCGCCGGCGACGAGCTCGGGTGCCCGGTAGAACTCGATCCATGTGTGCGACGGCAGCTCGGGGCGTACGACGATGTCGGCGTTGCGCGCTTGGTACGTACTCAGCTCGAACTCGACGAGATGGAACGCGTTCATGATGGTGTCGATCACGTTCTGACTATCGACGCGACCACTGAGATACGCGAGCGGGTTGATGCGATTGAGCCCGCGTGACAAACGCGTCAGCACGGTCGTCGCGTCCGCATCGAGCCGCGGGATGACCTCGACCGCGATCACCACGTCGGCGCCGAGGTCGCGCACGACGTTGCACGGCACCGGGTTGGCGATGCCGCCGTCGACGAGCGTGCGCCCGTCGACGAGCACCGGCGTGAGCACCGGCGGCATTGCGATGCTGGCGCGCACCGCGAGCTCGACCGATCCCTCGCCGATCGCGACCGCCTCGCCGTGCGTGAGGTCGGACGCGACCGTGCGCATCGGCAGGACGCAGTCGTCGAAGTCGCGCGCGCCGAAGAGGAACGGCCGCAGGTACGACAACAGGCGGCGACCCGCGATCAGCCCGTCACCGGTGAGCGCGACGTCGACGGTGCCGACGAGCCGCGCGAACGACGACCGCTCGTATGCGATCGCCTCGAGCTCGGCGCCGGTCGCGCCCGCTGCGTAGCCGGTGCCGATCACCGCGCCGATACTCGATCCCGCGACGACGTCGATCGGGATCCCGGCGTCGTCGAGCACGCGCAGCACGCCGATGTGCGCGAGCCCGAACGCAGCGCCTGCTCCCAGCGCGACGCCGACGACGCGCCCCTCAATCGTGCGGGCGAGCCGTCCGATCACGCGCGACATCGGCCGCCACCGGTCGTCGACCAGTCGCCGCACCGCGCCGGCGACGTCGAGCAGCGCGAGCTCGGTGTCGTGCGGGACCACGAAGTGGTCGGCGTCGCTGTGCGACGGCCGCGCGCGCGGGGCCGTGTATGCGTTCGCGACCCGCAGGACGCGCGTATGCGGCTCCGGCGAGGCGAGCGGTGCCGCGGCGTCGCCGGCGATGTCGACCACGACGTCGGCGCACTCGAGCAGGAGCCGCGGATCGACGCGGGCGCGCGCCGGCGCGTCGAGGATCAGCACCGGCGCGTCGACGCAGAGCTTCTCGACCCACTGCGGGAAGCTGTCGGGCGTGAGGTCGCGTTCGGCGCCGAGGTCGACCGCCTGCACGTCGACGTCGAAGTCGCGGCCGAGCAACACCCGCAGCGCGGTGGACACGAGTGTCGCGCCGAGCTGGCCGGGCCGCGCGGTGACCGCGACGACGAGGCTGCCGCGACCGGCGACGTGACGGCGGGTCGTGAGCTCGAGCCGGCGCGACAGCATCGCCGTCATCGAGAGGATCGCCCGCGGGTCGGTGCGCACGAAGCGGTCGAAGTCGGCACGACCGAGCACGAGCGCACGCGTGCGCCGCGTCGCCGATACGCGCGCCGACCGCGGCTCGTCGAGCAGCAGCGCGATCTCCCCCACCGCGTTGCCCGGACCGAGACGGGCGACGATGCCGCCGACGCCCCACACCGCGAGCTCGCCCTCGACGACGATGACGAGCTCGTCGCCCGGCTCGCTCGCGTCCCAGAGCACTTCGCCCTTCGTGTACGCGCGCTCCTCGCCGCAGTCGCAGATCGCGGCGAGCTCGTCGGGCGCGAACTCGGCGAACAGCGGGACACCGGCCAGCAGCTGAGGAACGTCTGTCACGGGTTCGGCGCCGGTTCGAGGTCGACACCGACGAGCGCCGCGAGGCCCTCGAGCTCGCGGTGCAGCTCGACGGCGAGATCACTGACCGCCGGGATGTGGTCGCGGCAGCCGAGGATGCCGATGTCGAGCGAGTCCTCGCGGCTGAGCACGGTGACGTTGAGCGCGAGACCATCGTAGATCGGGCCGATCGGGTACAGGCCGACGAGCCGCGCGCCGGCGACGAACAACGGCACCGGCGGTCCCGGCACGTTCGACACCATGACGTTCCAGATGGGTGCGAGACGGTCGACGAGCAGCGCGCGGTAGAGGAACAGCGCGGCGTCGACCGGCAGCGGCGTCATGAGGTCGAGGAAGCGCCCGAGCGTGTCGACACCGAGGTCGTTGCTCGCGTCCTTCGCGCGCTCCGATTCCTTGCGCACCTCTGCGAGCCGTCGCCGCGCGTCCGGCTCGCCGGTCGGCAGCCGGATCAGCAGCACCGAGAACGCGTTGCCGAAGTTCCGCGCGGCCGACGCGGCGTCGGCAGCCCCGGCGGGCACGGCGGCGACGAGCGGCCGCGCCGGCAGCGTGCCCCGTTTGACGAGGTACGTGCGCAGCGCGCCGCTCACGAGCGTGAGCACGATCTCGTTGATCGTCGCACCGGTCGCGCCCGCGAGCGTACGGATCGCCGGGAACGGCAGCTGGGTGAGCGACACGGTGCGGTTCGCGGTGAGGCGCGCGTTGAACGGCGTCGGCGGACCATCGAACAAGCGCGCCGCGCGCGGTTGCGAGCTGCGCCGGCGCATCACCGCGTGCTGGCCGATGCGCGCCAGGTTGCGCCCGAGGCGCAGCGCCGTACCCGGAATCTCCGCGAGCGCGCCCGCCGCGTTCACCAACAACCCGACGCTGCTCGGCGGGTTCGCGGGCGCGTGCTGCACCGGCGCGTCGTCGGTCGGCGGCGTCGGTTCGAGCGAGAACAGCGCACCCATGAACTCCATGCCGCCGAGCCCGTCCATCAGCGCGTGGTGGACGCGCGCGATGACCGCGACGCGCGGCGCGGTCGCGTCCTCGACCACCAGGAGCTGCCACAACGGACGCGATCGGTCGAGGCGTTGCTCGGCGAGCTCGGCCGCGATCGTCGAGAGCCGCGCGAGGTCGAGCGGCTCGCCCGACACGACGCGGGGCAGGTGGTAGTCCCAGTCGAGCTCGCCGACCTCGGCCCACACCGGCCGGTGCAGCTTCCCGGGTACTGCGACGAGCATGCGCCGGCACGGCGGCACGACGTGGATGCGAGTCGCGAGGAAGTCGCGCAACCGCGCGTACTCGTAGCCGCCGGGAACGGTCGTCGTGTCGAGCATGAGCACCGCGATCATCTGCAGCGGGGTACGGTCGGTCTCCAGCTCGACCAGCGCGGCGTCGAGCCCGTTCAGCCGCACCGGCCGCGCGGCTCCGCGTTCGCGATCCGCCTCGCCCGTATCCAATCCCCACTCCAGTCCCGTGCGCACCGTGCCGGGGGGCGCGCCTTCGTATCGTCGCACGCTAATGTTCCCAAATGTGTTCCCAATGGGCATGAAAACGGCTCCCGGAGACATCTCCGGGAGCCGTTTCGACTGGTAGCGGGGACAGGATTCGAACCTGCGACCTCTGGGTTATGAGCTAACCGGTCGCGGTCTCCCCCGGTACGCTCGGTCTCATAGCTGCAGGCCAGCG
>Ga0209248_10000586_pt1 | contig 11445 bp, 10 predicted proteins | sample BogFormECP04_OM1_FD_188241 | JGI IMG/M metagenome (GOLD analysis project Ga0209248, IMG submission 188241) | Bog forest soil microbial communities from Calvert Island, British Columbia, Canada - ECP04_OM1 (SPAdes) (version 2) | ecosystem: Environmental > Aquatic > Freshwater > Wetlands > Bog ... | reverse complement strand
GCGCCGCTCGCCGCCGTTTTCGCCTGGGAAGCGGTGGTTCGCATCTATCACATTCAGCCCGTCATTCTGCCTTCGCCCAGCCTGATCGTGGCGACCTTGATCAAGGACTGGCGAACCCTGCTGGGCTCGCTCGAAGTCACGCTCTCCATCACATTCGAGGCGCTGGCCGCGGCCACCATCGGCGGCTTTCTGCTCGCGCTCGTGTTCGCGCAGTCGCGTGTGATCGAACGCGCGTTTTTTCCGTTCGCCGTCATCATGCAGGTGACCCCGATCATCTCCATCGCGCCGCTGCTGCTGGTCTATCTGAGTTCGGGCGAGACGGTGCTGGTCTGTTCGTTTCTGGTCGCTTTCTTCCCGATACTCGCCAATACCGCGCTCGGCCTGTCCTCGGTGGACCATAACCTCGTCGATCTCTTTCAGCTCTACCGCGCCCCGCGCTGGCGGCAATTGCTGTGGCTGCGCATTCCCGCGTCGCTGCCCTATTTCCTTGGCGGCCTGCGCATCGGCGGCGGCCTGGCGCTCATCGGCGCCATCGTCGCTGAAATCGCGGCGGGATCCGCCGGCCAAGGCGCGGGTCTCGCGTTTCGCATCGTCGAATCGGGTTACCGGCTCAACATTCCGCGCATGTTTGCGGCGCTGCTGCTGATCTCGGTCACGGGCATCGCGATCTTCGTCACCCTCAGCGCGTTCTCGCATCTGTTGCTGCATCGCTGGCACGACAGCGCGCGGACCCGCGAGACGTGAGTTCGGCGTTCGCAATTGCAAAGATGCGACGCTATGTCCTCGGCGCAGCGCATGTCCTGCGCGCGCACGCGCCATCCGTCGTTGCGCCGGCGGACCGCGACGGATTGATCCGGGTCGACATACTGATTGATCAGGGCCGGATCGCCGCCATGGCGCCCAGCGGCCTCGACTCCTTCGGCGACGCCCCGCGCTTAGCGTTGGCAGGCGGGATTGTTCTGCCGCTGTTCGTCGACGCGCATACCCACCTCGACAAGGGCAACATCTGGCCTCGCGCCGCCAATCCGACGGGAGTCTTCGAGCGGGCGCTCGCGACCGTGATCGAAGATCGAGCCGCGCATTGGACCGCTGCCGACGTCGCCGCGCGGATGGAGTTCAGCCTGCGCGCCGCCTATGCGCACGGCGCCTCCGCGATTCGCACCCATATCGACAGCGTCGGTCCGCAAACCCGGATCAGCTGGCCGGTCCTAGCGGAGGCGCGGGAGCGCTGGCGCGGCAAGATCGAGCTGCAAGCCTCACCCCTCTTCATCATCGATTTGGCGCTCGACCCCGCGCACATGGCCGACGTGGAGGCTATGGTCGGCGAGCACGGGTCAGGAATTCTCGGCGCGGCGACCCCGATCGGGATGCGCGTGCGCGAAGGTCTGGACGTTGTCTTCGGCCTCGCCGAGCGCAAGGGCTGGGACCTCGATTTCCATGTCGACGAAACTGCCGATCCCGCGGCGCGTTCGCTGGGCGTCATCGCGGAGATGGCTCTGGCGCGCAAATTTCAGGGGCGGATTCTCGTCGGCCATTGCTGCTCGCTCACGCGGCAGGACGACGACGAGATGCGGCGTACGATCGACACGGTCGCGCGCGCCGGAATCAGCGTCGTCTCCTTGCCGATGTGCAATATGTTCCTGCAGGACAGGCATGCCGGCCGCACGCCGCGTTGGCGGGGCGTGACCGCGTTGCACGAATTGCGGGCGGCGGGCGTAAACGTCATGATCGCGAGCGACAACACGCGCGATCCGTTCTATGCCTATGGCGATCTCGACATGATGGAAGTCTGGCGCGAGGGGGTACGCATTTTGCACCTCGACTATCCCGTCGCCGATTGGGCGACCGTCGTGTTCGACGCTCCTGCGCGCGCCATCGGCGTCGAAGCGCCCGTCCTTCGAGTCGGCGCCCCCGCCGACATGATTTTGACCCGCGCCCGGGATTTCACCGAGCTGTTCGCGCGCCCGCAATCGGACCGCGCGGTGCTCCGCGCCGGAGTGGAACTCGTCGCGCGAGCCCCCGACTATTCTGAACTCGACGCGCTGGAAGGCTTGGGCAGATGAATGGCGCTTACGACATCGCCGGGTTGCGCCGCCGTATCGGCGCCATCAGAACCGAGGACAATCCGGTTCTGGTCAAGCAGAAGAGTCGCGACTTTTACTGGTATTCGCCGGTTCTGAAGCGCGAACTCGACGCGGTCACGGCCGATATCGTGGTCTCGCCGACGACCGAAGCCGAAGTCGCGGAGGTTCTCGCGGCGGCCTATGAACTCGGAATTCCCGTCACTCCGCGGGGCAGCGGCACCGGCAATTACGGGCAGGCGATGCCGCTCACCGGCGGCGTCCTGCTGAATCTGGCGGATATGAACCGGATCCGGTCGATCCATCCGGGCCGGGTCGTCTGCGAGCCCGGCGCCATCCTCGTCGACATCGACAAGGCGACGGCAGCGAGCGGGCAGGAACTTCGGATGTTTCCCTCGACGCGCGGGACCGCTTCCGTCGCCGGCTTCGTCGCCGGCGGTTCGGGCGGGGTAGGTTCGATCACGTGGGGGGGCTTGCGCGATTTCGGCAACGTGCTGCGGCTGCGCGTCCTGACGATGGAGGCGAGCCCGCGCGCGCTCGAACTGACCGGGGAAGACCTCCACAAGGCCGTCCACGCCTATGGCACCAACGGAATCATCACCGAAGTCGAAATGCCGTTGACCGCGGCTTATGATTGGGCCGACGTGATCCTGGGCTTCGATGCGTTCGACGCTGCGCTGCGCTATGCGATGGCGCTCAGCGAGGAAGACGGTCTGCTGAAGAAGCTCGTAACCGTCGTCGAGAGCCCCGCGCCCCACGATTTTTTCCTGCGCCATCGCTCCCTCATCCCCAAGGGCAAGAGCGTCGTCATCCTCATGATCGCGCCGCACGCGCTCGACGCCTTCTATGCGTTCACCCGGCCTTTTCGTGGCGCCCAGTTGCTGCTGGATTCGAGCCGCGCCGCCGCGGAAACGCTGAAGGGACTGCCGCCGAATTACGAGCTGACCTGGAATCACACCACCTTACGTGGCTTGCGCGTCGACCCCACGATCACCTATCTGCAAACGCGCTATGCCGATCCCGACTGCGTGGGGCGAATCAAGCGCATTCACGATCATTTCGGCGACGAGGCGATCGGCCACGTCGAATTCATTCGCTTCAAGGGCAGGATCGGCTGCGCCGGCCTGCCGATGGTGCGTTTCACCAACGAGGCGAGGCTACAAGAGCTGATCGTCGAACACGAATCGATGGGCGCGACGATCTTCAACCCGCATCGCTACACGCTCGAAGAGGGCGGGATGAAGCAGACCGACGCGGTGCAACTCGCGTTCAAGCGCGAAACGGACCCTCACGGCCTGCTCAATCCCGGCAAGATGATCGCCTGGGAAGATCCGAACTTCGATTTCGCCGCGGGCAAGAATTTTCTGTTCCCCGGCCTCGAGGCGCGGGCGCTCGCGGCGCATGGCTGAGCCTCGGGTCGCTCGAAACTAAATCCCACCGTTGACGTTATGGCTCGAGAGCTGAGCGAAGCAGCGGGCTCGTTGGGGTCAGCGTGTTGCGGGCTCACAACGGCGCCTCATCCAGCGCCACTCTCTCCCGCAGGCGGAGGGAAAGACACGATCCCATGGATCGCGCTGGGCTTCAGGAGGAAACAATCGTGCGGATCTTCGTCCTGTTCGCCCATCCGGTGGAGACCAGTTTCAATGCGGCGATCCATGCAAAATTGGTCGCCACGCTACGCTCGCGCGGCCATGACGTCGACGACTGCGATCTCAACGCGGAAGGCTTCGATCCCGTGATGAGCAGACAGGACCGGATCGACTACTACGAAGTCGACGTCAACCGCGCGCGCGTCGCCTCCTACGTCGACCGCCTGCTCGCCGCCGAAGCGCTGGTGCTCTCGTACCCGGTATGGAACATGGGTTTCCCCGCGATTCTGAAGGGCTTCATCGATAGAGTGTTCCTGCCTGGCGTCAGCTTCGATCTGAAGGAGGGCGCCTTCACGCCCCGCCTGAACAACGTCGAGCGGCTGGCAGCCGTCTGCACCTACGGCGGCACGCGTTTCCGTACGTTGTTGGCCGGGGATCCGCCGCGCCGAGTCGTCAAGCGCGCGCTCCGCATCGTCTGCGCAGCGGGCGCGCGTTGCGACTATCTCTCGCACTACGACATGGACCACGCCACGCCGGAGCGGCGCGCTGCGTTTCTGAAGGAGGTCGAAGCGAGGTTCGGGACGTGGTGATTGCCTGTGGGTAGGTCGTGAAATAAACTTAGGGGCAACCGCTGGCGCTAAGACGGAGGGGCAACGATATCCGAGTCGGACCTCCTACCTTCCCCTCCTGGCCGGCCCGCGCTAAAGCGATCACCCTTCCGCCAACCGATTGTCCCATGACAGAATCCAACCCCGTCGCGCGCCGGCGCACTTTCGCGATCATTTCGCATCCGGACGCCGGCAAGACGACGCTCACCGAAAAGATCCTGCTGTTCGGCGGCGCCATCCAGCTTGCCGGCGAAGTGCGCGCCAAGGCCAATCGGCGGCAGACGCGCTCGGACTGGATGGGCATAGAGCGCGAGCGCGGCATTTCGGTCGTCACTTCGGTGATGACGTTCGAATATGCCGATTGCGTCTTCAACCTTTTAGACACGCCCGGCCACGAGGACTTCTCCGAAGACACCTATCGCACGCTGACGGCGGTCGATTCGGCGGTGATGGTGATCGATGCGGCCAAGGGCATCGAAGCGCGCACTCGAAAATTGTTCGAGGTCTGTCGCCTGCGCGACATTCCGATCGTCACCTTCATCAACAAGATGGACCGCGAGACGCGCGACCCCTTCGACCTGCTCGATGAAATCGAAAAGACGCTGGCGCTCGACACGGCGCCTTTGAGCTGGACGATCGGGCGCGGCCGTTCGCTCGCCGGCGCTTACGACATGAGGCACAAGACGTTTCGAGCGCTCGGCAAGGATGCCGCGGACATCGTCGCCTCCGGCCCCGACGACCCCGCCATTGCCGCGTTGCTGCCAGAGCACGAACGTGCGGCCGCGATCGAGGAAATGACGCTCGCGGTCGAGGGCTGCCGCTCGTTCGACAAACAGGCCTTCCTGGAGGGGCATCTGACCCCGGTGCTGTTTGGCAGCGCGCTAAAGGATTTTGGCGTACGCGACCTCATCGACGCGATGGCGGAATTCGCTCCACCGCCGCGCGCGCAGGCCGCCTCGACGCGCACCGTCAACGCGGACGAGCCGAAGTTGACCGGCTTCGTCTTCAAGATCCAGGCGAACATGGACCCGAATCACCGCGATCGCATCGCCTTCATGCGCGTCTGCTCGGGCAGGCTGCAACGCGGCATGCGCGCAAAGCTCGTTCGCACCGGCAAGTCGATCACGCTTTCGGCGCCACAGTTCTTTTTCGCGCAGGATCGTTCGCTGGCGGAAGAGGCCTTTGCGGGCGACGTCGTCGGCATTCCCAATCACGGGCTGCTGCGTATCGGCGACACCATGACCGAAGGCGAGGAGATCGTGTTTCGCGGCGTGCCCAGCTTCGCCCCGGAAATCCTGCGGCGCGTGAAGCTCGCAGATGCGATGAAGGCGAAAAAGCTGCGCGAGGCGTTGCAGCAGATGGCCGAGGAAGGGGTTGTGCAGGTGTTTCTGCCGCATGATGGCGCCAGCGCTATCGTCGGCGTCGTCGGGGCGCTGCAGCTCGATGTGCTGACCGAGCGGCTCAGCGCCGAATACGGCCTTCCCGTTTCGTTCGAGCAAAGCCGGTTCGAGGTCTGCCGATGGGTCAGCAGCGACGATCGCGTCGAACTCGACAAATTCGTCTCCGCCTATCCGTCGTCGATAGCCGCCGACCTCGACGGCTCGCCGGTGTTCATGGCGAGTTCGGCGTTCAATCTACGTTACGAGCAGGAGCGCTGGCCGAAGATCGCGTTCACCGACGTGAAGGATTATCAGAAGTCGAAGGGGACTTGATCTCTCGCTGCACCTCGCTGGGAAGCGACGCGGCCGGCGTCGCCTGCATCGGGCATTTTGGACGGCGTCATTTCCGCTTTTTCGTTCGCGCATGCGCGAAGGCCATCTCCAGCGCGGCTCGCAGTTCGTCTTCGCTGAGCGCCGCGAGCGTCGCGAGGGTCCAGCCCTTGCGGCCCCAAGCGTTGGCGATGGGCGCGAAGGCTTCGGGGGCCAACAGGCATTTGAACTCCTGTTCGTCGGGGGAAAACTTGAGATTGGCCGAGGCGCCGTCGGGCGCGAGCGTCGCGAAGGTGATGCGCGCCTTGAACGCTCGACGGTCGAAATGCGGATACTCCACTACGTCTGGCAAGGCGAGTGCGAGTCTGAAAAAGTCCGCCGCGTTCGCCATCCGCGCTCCTCATCGCGCGGGTGTATCGGACGGCGAATCGCCGCGGTCTGCCTCCTGTCGCGCTTCTTCATTCCCGGCGACAACTTTGCGGCGCACACATGCGATCTTGAAGTATTCGCCGTCCTTGGGTCGGATCGCAGTTCGCGCCATCATTTCCTGGGCGCCGAGGCCGCACATGAGTTCATTCGCTGCCTGAGGTCCGAGCGCCACATCGATCGCGGTGCGTCGATCACAATCGGCAGGCTCAGTCGAGGCCGCACAGAGGTAGATAAAGACGACGAAAGGGGTCATGGCGTTTTCCAAGCGGCGGAGACCGCCCACACCTAGCTCGCGCCGAGCCGCAAGCCGGCGCGCCAGACCACATGACCGTTTCCCCTAAGCAAACGCGATAAACTCATGACACAGAGCGGGAATGCCCCAAACAACGCAAATACCGGGCCACGTACTTACACAGAAAGTCGTTTCCGAACCTCGGTTTCCACCATATCCTTCCGTTCTCCAGCGAGCACGACCGCGCCGCGATCCATGACGGCGTAATCGTCGGCGATATCGCGCGCCCATTCGAAATACTGCTCGACGACGACAATCGCCATCTCACCCTTCTGCCGGAGATAGATGATCGCGCGGCCGATGTCGCGGATGATCGAGGGCTGGATCCCCTCGGTCGGCTCGTCGAGCACCAGCAGCTTGGGTCGAGTGACGAGGGCGCGGGCGATGGCGAGTTGCTGCTGCTGGCCGCCGGAGAGATCGCCGCCGCGACGGCCCATCATTTCGCTCAAGACCGGAAACAGGCTGAATATCTCGTCGTCGAACACACGTTTCTCGCGCGGTTGGGTGGCGAAACCCGTCATCAGGTTCTCGCGCACGGTCAGCAGCGGAAATATTTCGCGCCCTTGCGGGACATAGCCGATTCCGCGTTGCGCGCGGAGATGGGCGGGCAACGCCTTGATGTCCTCGTCCATCCATCGGATCGCGCCGGACGCGATCGGCTGATGGCCGCAAATCGCGCGCAGCAGCGACGACTTGCCGACGCCGTTGCGTCCCAACACGCACATGATCCGGCCGATTTGCGCCTTCAGTGAGACAGACCGTAGCGCCTGCGCGGCGCCGTAAAAGAGATCGATCGATTCGACGCTGAGCATTGGCTATCGCCCGAGGTAGACTTCAATGACGCGTTCGTCCGCGCTGACCTGATCGAGCGAACCCTCGGCGAGCACAGACCCTTCGTGCAGCACGGTGACCTTGACGCCGAGTTCACGGACGAACGCCATGTCATGCTCCACCACGACGACGGAATGGTCTTTCGCAATCCGCTTCAGCAACTCCGCGGTTTCCGCGGTTTCCGAATCGGTCATGCCGGCGACGGGTTCGTCGACGAGCAGAAGCTTCGGATCCTGCGCGAGCAGCATTCCGATCTCGAGCCATTGTTTCTGGCCGTGCGACAAGGAGCCGGCGAGGCGGCCTCGCTCGTCGCGCAGCCTGATCGTCGAAAGGATGCGTTCGATCGTCTCTTGTTCCTGTTTCGCGGCGCCGCCGAACAGGGTGGCGAACACCGCGCGCGGCGCCTTGGCCGCGAGCAATATGTTGTCGGAAATCGTGTGGTTCTCGAACACCGTCGGCTTTTGGAACTTGCGGCCGACGCCGAGCTGGGCGATTTCCGTCTCGTCCAGCTTTGTCAGATCATGGCGGCCCTCGAAGTAGACGTCGCCGGTATCCGGCCGCGTCTTTCCGGTGATCACGTCCATCATCGTTGTCTTACCGGCGCCGTTCGGGCCGATGATCGCGCGCATTTCACCCGGCGCCAGAACCAGCGAAAGGCCCCGCAGCGCCTTGTAGCCGTCGAACGAGACAGCCACACCGTCGAGATAGAGCAAGGAACTGGTGAGCGACCCGTTTTCCGTCTCGCTCATTGCGCGGCCTCCTGCGCCCGCGCCTTGGTGGAAGCGGGCGTTTCCGGCGTGAGCGGCGCTTGCGGCGCGCGCCTCGTCAGCGCCAGACCCAATATGCCCTTGGGCAGGAACAACGTCACCAACACGAACAGACCGCCGAGTCCGAACAGCCAATATTCGGGGAAGGCGCCGGTGAAATATGTCTTGGCGAAATTGACCACGAGGGCGCCGAGCGCCGCGCCCACGAGCGTGCCTCGTCCTCCCACGGCCACCCAGATGACCGCTTCGATCGAATTGGCGGGGTCGAACTCGCTCGGGTTGATGATGCCGACCTGGGGAACATAGAGCGCGCCAGCGATGCCTGCGATCACCGCCGAGACGACCCAGACGAACAGCTTGTAGTTCTCCACGCGATAGCCGAGGAAGCGCACGCGGCTCTCGGCGTCGCGAACCGCGATCAGCGCCTTGCCGTATTTGGAACTCACGATCGCCTTGCCAACCACGAAAGCGAGCGCCAGCGTCAGCACGGAAATCGAAAACAGCGTCGCTCGCGTCTCGTCGCTCTGCACGTTGAAGCCGATAACGTCCTTGAAATCGGTCAGGCCGTTGTTGCCGCCAAAACCGAAGTCGTTGCGGAAAAAGGCGAGCTTTAGCGCGTAGGTCAGCGCCTGCGTGATGATCGAGAGATAGACGCCCGTGACGCGGGAGCGAAACGCGAACCAGCCGAAGGCAAACGCCAGCAAGCCTGGAACGAGTACGACCATGAGTCCGGCATAGGCGAACGAATTGAACCCCCACCATGGAACGGGCAATTCATGCCAATTCAGGAACACCATGAAATCTGGAAGCAGCGGGTTTGCGTAGACGCCGCGCGTGCCGATCTGACGCATCAGATACATGCCCATCGCGTAGCCGCCCAACGCGAAGAACGCGCCATGTCCCAGCGAGAGGATGCCGCAATATCCCCAGACCAGATCCAACGCCAGCGCCAGAATCGCGTAGCAGACGTATTTCCCCAGCAGCGCCACGAGATAGGGCGGCATCGCGAACGCGGAGTCCTTCGGAACAGCCAGCGTCAATATCGGCACGAGGATCGCGAAACCGATCGTGAGGACGAGAAAAGCCTGGCCGAATCGATCGAGGCGTGAAGTCGACATCGTCAGGCCTCGACCGCCCGGCCCTTGAGCGCGAACAAGCCGCGGGGCCGTTTCTGAATGAAGAGGATGATGAACACGAGCAGGAGAATCTTACCGAGCACCGCGCCGATCACCGGTTCGAGCAGCTTGTTCGCCAACCCGAGGGTGAGCGCGCCGAGCAGCGTGCCCCAGAGATTGCCGACGCCGCCGAGGACCACGACCATGAAGCTGTCGATGATGTAGCCCTGTCCGAGATTGGGAGAGACGTTGTCGATCTGAGAGAGCGCCACTCCGGCGATGCCCGCGATGCCCGAACCCAGACCGAACGCGAGCATGTCGATCCGGCCGGTTGAAATGCCCATTGAGGACGCCATGCGCCGGTTCTGGGTGACGGCGCGCATCCGCAAGCCGAACGACGTCGCGCGCAGCACGAACTGCAACGCGACAAAGACCAATATGGCGAGGGCGACGATCCATAGACGACCCGCGGTAATCGAAAGGCCTCCCCATTGCACCGAACCCGACATGAAATCCGGAGCGGTGACCTCTTTGTTGTTCGCGCCGAAGATCGTGCGCACCGTCTGCTGCAAGATCAGCGAAACGCCCCAGGTCGCGAGCAGCGTTTCCAGCGGCCGTCCGTAAAGAAACCGGATGATCAGACGCTCGATGAGAACGCCGACCGCTCCGGCGACCAGGAAGGCCAGCGGCAATGCGATGGCGAGCGACCATTGGTAAAGCGATGGCGGCAACAGGCTCTGCACCACGAAAGTGGCATAGGCCCCGAGCATCACCATTTCGCCGTGCGCCATGTTGATGACGCCCATCACGCCAAAGGTGATCGCCAAGCCGATCGCGGCGAGCAGCAGCACCGACGAAGCGGAGACGCCGTACACCAGATTCTGAACGACATTCCAGATCGCGAGTCGGGTCTTGATTGAGGCGAGCGCGGCCGCGGCTGCAGCCTTGATTTCCGGCGAATCCGTTTTGGCGGCGACCTCATCGATGAGGCCCTGTGCATCCTCGTCGCCTCGGGCTTTGAGGGTTTCGATCGCGGCGACGCGATCCACAGTGGGAGCGGACGCGTCCAACGCCAAAATCGCCGCCCTGGCTTGTCGTAGCGCCTCTGCCGCGCGGGGATCGGTCTCTTTCGCGAGCGCCGCCTCGACGGCCTTCAACGCCTTGGAGTCGCGCGACTTGAAAACCGCATCCGCCGCTGCGACTCGCTTGGAAGGTTCGGGATTGGCGAGCGTGAGCGCGCCTAGCGCCGCTGCGATCGCGCTCCGAAGAGGGTTGTTGACGCGCACCTTCTTGAAACCGCTGGCGTCGACGCCTGTGAGTTTTTCACCGGTTCTGGCGTTGATCACCTCGCCCGAGGTGGCGCGATAGACCAGGATATGGCCGACCGGATCGATCAGCAGACGGTTGTCGCCCAAGGCCTCGAGTATCGGCGCCGCGCTGGGCGAACCGCCGGCGGCCAGTTCGGCGACCGCCGCCGCGGTCTGCGGAAACTTGTCTTCGAGGAATTTCGCCAAGGTGTCGTCAAGTAAGTCGGCGCGCGCCAATGTCGCACAACATACAAAAGCGAGAATGGCGAGCAATCGAACGAACATGGCGGCTGCGTCTCTCTGGGCCGGCGGCGAATGAAACCGCCCCCTCTCCTGCACGCGAGAGAGGGGGCGGGAGGCGCCCGCGGGCGCTTGGTTCGACGGGGCTAAATCAGCCGCCGCACTTTCCAGTCTTGACGTTCAGATTGCCACAGGAGAGCGGCTTGCGCCAGTCGGCGATGAGATCGCGCGAGCCCTCGAGGTAGGGCGACCACTCCTCGGCGACGACGGTGGCGGGCGTCTGCCAGACCGTGTTGATGAGGCCGTTCTCCTGGATTTCGCCGATGTAGACGGGTTTCGTGATGTGATGGTTCGGCATCATGGTCGCGAGGCCGCCGGTGAGGTTCGGCACAGCCACGCCGATCATGGCGTCGATGACCGCATCCGGTTCAAAGCTTCCAGCCTTCTCGACCGCTTTGACCCACATGCTGAATCCGA
>Ga0209248_10000583_pt1 | contig 11473 bp, 12 predicted proteins | sample BogFormECP04_OM1_FD_188241 | JGI IMG/M metagenome (GOLD analysis project Ga0209248, IMG submission 188241) | Bog forest soil microbial communities from Calvert Island, British Columbia, Canada - ECP04_OM1 (SPAdes) (version 2) | ecosystem: Environmental > Aquatic > Freshwater > Wetlands > Bog ... | reverse complement strand
CGCTCGAGCTGCTTGGCGGAGATCCCGCACCGAGTGCTAGCGATCAGATAGATCGCGTAGAACCACAGGTGCAGGGACGTTGACGAGCGCTCAAAGATCGTGTCCTTCTGCGGGTGGATGTGCAGCCCGCAGGTATCGCAGGTGTAGGACGCGCGTGTTTTCGTCCGGTGGAACTTCCGCTCGCGCTTGCACCTAGGGCACTGAGCGTGGTGCCCATCCGGCGCGAAGCGATCACGCCAGAGCTTGTCCAGGCACGCGGCGTCGTCGGGGAACCTCCGCATGAACTCCATCATCGAGTAGTCCGCTTCTGAGGATGGGCGGCGGACCGGGTTGTTGCGATCTCTGGGGGCTTTCGTGGTCATGCATACATTATACATACCTTCCGGACATAAGTGTGCTGAGGGACACACATGATCATCTACTGCGGAAGTGCTGAACGGCACAAGCTCACCTCATGTGTGCTCAATTCCACAGACGTATGAGGTGTGCGAGCCATACGCTACGGCGGCAATAATCGTCGACATTTGGGGGGTCCTAATGTCTTTGCCAGTCGCAATCGCCGTGATCGTGGTTCTCGATGTCGCTCTGCTCGGCTCGCTCGCGTGGATAATGTCTCAGCCACGACACCTGACGTCGCACCGCCACGTGGAGCCATCGCATGAGCCCGTCGGGCAGATCGACGTCGAGCTAGTCGATTAGGCACTTCTGCAGTAGATGAACAAGTGTGCCAAGGGGCACGCCCTATCCCTTAACAGGGGCAGATTCTTTGAGAAGATGTGGGCGTGGTTGGAGATTTCATCCTCTTCTGGGTCGGGTTCGGCACACTCGGCGTGTTGCTCGTCGTGTTTCTCGTCCCACGTCTTGGGCGCTGGGCCGGGAGAAAGCGGGGTCGTCATGCCTCCCGTTAACCGCGGCATCTGTCACTAAATCTCCAGCGGGTATCGTCTCGTCATCGTGCGGAAGCGGCACCCGTCCGAGCGCACCGGGCAAGGCGTTCTCGTGCGTCTGCCTAGCGCTGGCCGGCGTGGTGTCACTCGCGATCGGGCTCTTTTCGCTCGCACACCCGTTTGCGGCGTGGCCGGGTTGGCGCCGGCGGCGACCGTGCTCGCCGGGTGTGGAGCGTCGAGCCACCACAGCACAGGCTCGGAGCCGCCGCCTCGAGTGACCTCAGTCCAGTCGAGCGCACCACCCGTCGCTAAAGCGCACCGACCGAAGCACTCAGAGCTCAAAGAAACCTACGAAACGGGCTACACGGACCAGACCAACCCGCTTGTGCCGTAGTCCTTGCGAAACGGCGGGTTCTCGGCGCGCTCCAGCGGCGGGTCGAACGTCTCGGACTTAGGCACAGGTATCTCGACAAGGCGGCGAACCCACTCCCCGAGGCTCTCAGTCGCCTGAGGGATCGTCCGGCTTCTGGCGCTTGCGGCCCTTTTTGTCGGTCCGGCCAGTGCCGAGGCATTCGCGGCAGATGATCCACTTGGGCGGCTCGTTGACACCATCCTCGGTCTCGGGGGCAGTCCAGAGGGTCCACCCAGAGCCGGTGCAGGTCGAGCAGCGAGCGTTCTCGGGAATCCGCTTGTCGTGCTGGGGCATCGGTCCGGAGACTAGCCGAGGTCGAGCTGGGCGGCACTCCCGGGCACGCCAGCCGGGTCGACCTCGAGGCATGCTTCTGCGGGCATTCGCGGGCAGTCGTTGACGGGAGGTTCCCGAGCATGGACAATCGACGGTATGGCCAACCCCGATCGTCTGTCTGCGCTGGACTCGGCGTTCCTGCATCTCGAGAACAACTCCACCGCCCACATGCACGTGGCGTCGGTGATGGTGTTCGAGGGTAAGGCGCCCACCCCGCTGGAGTTGGTCGACCATGTGATGAGCCGCCTGCATCTCGTGCCGCGCTATCGACAGCGGCTCGCCTACGTGCCGTTCGACCAGGGCAGGCCGGTGTGGACTGACGATCCCCACTTCAACCCGCGCTACCACATACGCCACACGGCCCTGCCCAAGCCGGCCGATGATGTCGCGCTCAAGCGGCTCGCCGGGCGGCTGTTCTCCCAGCGGCTCGACCGCTCCAAGCCGTTGTGGGAGATCTGGCTGGTGCAGCGCATGTCCGGCGGTCGCTTCGCGCTGATCGCAAAGACCCATCATGCGCTCGTGGATGGGGTCTCGGGCGTGGACATCACCACGGTTCTGTTTGACGCCGTTCCCGACCCCCCCGCGCCGTCCCGCCCGCGGGCGCCGTGGACCGCCAAGCCGCTGCCCGGGCGCGCCAAGCTGCTCGGCGAGGCGCTGCTCGAGCGCTCAACCGTGCCTGCCGAGATGACCCGCGGGGCCCGTGCGCTGCTGCGCACCCCGCGTAAGGCGCTCTCGCAACTGAAGGACGGCTTGGCGAGCATCGGCGCCACCACGGTGGCCGGGATCAACGCCCCCGCACCGCCGAGCCCGTTCAACGTAGACATCAGCCCGCACCGCCGCTACACATTCCTCGACGCCGACCTCGACCGCTTCAAGGCGATCAAGGACTCGCTCGGTGGAACGCTGAACGACGTCGTCCTCGCCTCCGTCACCCTCGCCCTCGGCCGCTACCTGCGCGACGAGGGCCATGACACCGACGGCCTCGTTCTGAAGGCGATGGTGCCGATCTCGGTGCGCACCAACTCCCAGCGCGGAGCACTCGGCAACCAGGTCGCCGCGATGTGGGCGCCGCTGCCGGTCGGGGTCGAGAACCCGGCCGAGTGCCTGCAGCAGATCGTGCGCGCGATGGAGGACCTGAAGAAGTCGCGCCAGGCGATCGGCGCGCAAGTCCTCACCAACCTGGCCGGGTTCGCGCCGCCGACGATCCTCAGCCAGGCCGCCCGCCTGCAGGCTCGCCAGCCGTTCTTCAACCTGGTCGTGACCAACGTGCCGGGGCCCCAATTCCCGCTGTATCTGCTCGGACGCCGGCTGCAGGTGCTCTACCCGGTCGTACCGCTCGCGCGGCGTCAGGCGCTCGGGATCGCGGTCATGAGCTATGACGGTCATCTCGGCTTCGGGCTTCTGGGTGACTACGACGCGCTTCCGAAGCTCGAGTCGATCGCGCTCGACCTGAAGGCGGCGATCGCCTCGCTCAGCCGCGCCGCCGGCCTGAGGGCGGCCGGAGCGGCCGCTCCTCGCAGGCCGGCCAAACGCAAAGCGCCCGCTCGACGCTCGGGTACGACCAAGCCCACAAGCGCGAAGAAGTAGTTCCCGCAGAGCGCTCCGCCTCGGTGCTGCGCTGAGGTCCTCGCTCTGCGCTAGCGTCCTCGGGCTGTGGCGACGACCGCCCGGCCTCAGATCGCGCGCCCGTCCCAGCGACCTCGCCAATGGGGCGGGATCGGCGCGGTCGTGCTCGTGCTCGTGCTGCTGGCGGTCGCGGTGCCATGGCGGCTGGCCACCGAGAGCTCGCCGCCGCTGTTGCTGCACCGGACCCTGGCCGCCTACGTCCGTGTTCCCGGGACCCCGCCCGTGTTCGCCTGGCCGCGCGAAGGCCAGGCGGCCGTGGAGGTGGAGGGGGTGGGCAATAGCTGGACCTCAGGAGGGCACGCGCCGGTCCCGATCGCCAGCGTGGCGAAGATCATGACCGCCTACCTGATCCTGCTCGACCACCCGCTGCGGGCGGACGAACAGGGATTCGTGGTCTCGATCACGCCGGCTGAGGTTCAGGAAGAGCAGCAGCGAGCGGCGCTGGGCGAGTCCACGCTCGCCGTGCGCGCCGGCGAGCAGATCACCGAGCGCCAGGCGCTCGAGGCGCTGCTGCTGCCCTCGGCGAACAACATCGCCGAGCTGCTCGCCGTCCACGACGCGGGCACGCTCGCGTCGTTCGTGAACCGCATGAACTCCACGGCGAGGAAGCTCGGCATGCTCTCGACCACATACACCGACCCCAGCGGCTTCAACGACGAAACGGTCTCCACCGCCGCCGACCAGCTGAAGCTCGCCCGCGTGGCCATGCGCCAGCCGGCGTTCGCGACGATCGTTGATGAGCCATCAGCCGAACTGCCGGACGTGGGCCGGGTGACCAACTTCAACGGCCTCGTCGGAAGCAACGGCTACGTCGGAGTGAAGACGGGCTCAGACCGAGCCGCAGGCGGTTGCCTGGTGTTTGCCAAGCGGGTCGCCGTCGCAGGGCGGCGGCTGACGGTGCTCGGCGTAGTGCTCGGCCAGCGCGAAGGCTCGCTGATCGACGCCGCCCTTGAGGGCGCTGAAGCGCTGGGCGATTCGGTCGCCGCGGCCCTACACGTGGAGACAGTCCTGCCGGCCGGGACGAGCGTGCTCACAGCGAAGAGCGCGGACGGAAGACGCACGATCGCGGTGACCGCGGCCGCCCTGCAGGAGATCGGCTGGCCCGGGCTCACGATTGCGGTCCGGGTCAGCGCGCGCCCGGCGATGAGGAGCCTGCGGGCCGGCGAGCGGATGGCGACGGTGGCTATTAGAGGTGCGAGCGTCTCGACTACAGGGGCGGTCGCGGAGCGCTCGCTCGGAGGCGCCTCGCTCGGCTGGCGCATCCAGCATCTGCTCTGAGCGGCCGCGGTGGACGCGGATACGATCCCCGCATGGCGCCTCGGAATATCCGCCTGGCTCTCTGTCAGATGAACGCCACCGTCGGCGACATCGCCGGCAACGCCGAGCTGATCGGAGCCGGCATGCGCTCCGCGCGCGACGCCGAGGCGGATCTCGTGCTGTTCCCGGAGCTCGCGCTCACCGGCTATCCACCCGAGGACCTGCTGCTCCGCGAGCACTTCCTTGCGGACGCCGGCTCGGCCCTGCGGGCGCTCGCCGCCGAGACGCGTGGAGTGGTGGCCGTCGTGGGATTCCCTGAGCAAGCCGACGCTGTCTACAACTCGGCCGCGCTGCTCGCCGACGGGGCCGTCCACGCGATCTACCGGAAGGTCCATCTGCCGAACTACGGCGTATTCGACGAGCACCGCTACTTCAAGGCGGGGCCGGCCGGAGCGGTGGTGAGGCTGGGCGAGGACGAGATCGGGCTGACGGTGTGTGAGGACATCTGGGAGCCCGGCCCTCCTGCCGACGACGAGGCCCTGGCGGGCGCGACCCTGATCGTCAACATCTCCGCCTCGCCCTACCACGCGAGCAAGGGCTCAGAGCGTGAGCGCATGTTCGCCCAGCGCGCGCGCGACAACCTCGCCTATGTCGCCTTCTGCGGGCTCGTCGGCGGTCAGGATGAGCTCGTGTTCGACGGCCACTCCTGCGTGATCGACCACACCGGCGAGACGATCGCCCGCGCGGCCCAGTTTCGCGAGGAGCTGCTCGTGTGCGACGTGGACCTCGGCGCCGCCGCGGCCGCCCGGCTGAACGAGCCCGGCCCTCGCCCGCGCGCACGGCGCTCGCCGCCGCCGGTCGAGCTGCTGCCGGCTCTGCCGGCCCCCGCCGGGGATGACACCCGCGCCGCTCCGCCCGCGCGGTCGCTCGCGCAGCCGATCGCGCCGGTGGAGGCCGAGGTTTACGCTGCGCTCGCGCTCGGCCTGCACGACTACGTGCACAAGAACGGCTTCGGCCACGTCGTTCTCGGGCTCTCGGGGGGGATCGATTCGGCCTTGGTCGCCTGCCTGGCGGTCGACGCGCTGGGCCCCGAGCGGGTGAGCATCGCGATCATGCCCTCCCCCTACTCCGCCTCATCCACCCAGCTGGACGCGCGCACGCTCGCCGCCACGCTCGGGGTGGACACCTACGAGCTGCCGATCGAGTTGGTGATGGACGCTTACATGAACACGCTCGAGGGCGAGTTCGCCGGACGCCCCCCCGACCTGACCGAGGAGAACCTGCAGGCCCGGATCCGCGGCAACCTGCTGATGGCGCTCTCCAACAAGTTCGGCTGGCTCGTGCTTACCACCGGCAACAAGTCGGAGATGTCGGTCGGCTACACAACCCTCTACGGCGACCTCGCTGGCGGCTTCGCGGTCATCAAGGATGTACCCAAGACGCTCGTCTACCGCCTGTGCGAGTGGCGCAACTCTCCTGGCGGCGGGATCGAGGGACTCGTGCCGCCCGGCGCGGGCCCGATCCCGGTATCGATCATCGAGCGCGCGCCCTCGGCAGAGCTCAGGCCCGACCAGCGCGACGAGGACTCGCTGCCCCCCTACGAGCTGCTCGACCGCATCCTGCAGGGCTACGTCGAGCAGGACCTCGGACGCGAGCAGCTGATCGCGCTGGGACTCCCCGAGGCCGAGGTCGACCGCACGATCCGCCTCGTCGACCTGGCCGAGTACAAGCGCCGCCAGGCGCCCCCCGGCATCAAGGTCACCTCGCGCGCGTTCGGCCGCGACCGGCGCATGCCGATCACCAACCGCTACCGGGGGTAGGCGTGGTCCTGAGCCCCCGCCGCTACCCTGCGGGCGTGCGTCCCAGCGCCCGCTTGCTCGCCGCGCTCGCCGCGCTGGCCGCGCTCTGCTCCGTCGCGCTCGGAGCCTGCGGAAACGTCGTGCAGGCGAAGCCGATCCCGCACAACATCCTCGAGAGCATGCTCCTGGCCCCGTACCCGGTGTACTGGCTGGGAGGCACCTTCCACGGCCTTGAGATAACCGAAGCCTCACACGACCCGAGCGGGGCGTTCAGCGTCCAATACGGCGACTGCCTGGAAGGCGGTCAGGGGACGTGCGTCCCGCCGCTGCGAGTGGTCACCTCCCCCGACAACAGCTTCCTGCCGGGGGGCTCGACGCCCAGCCATAGGACCGACGTCCGGGGCGTGACGGCCGTCGTGGCACAGGCCGGCAGGACGATCGAGATCCCCACCGGCGGAGTCGTGGTCGACATCTACGCGAGCGAACCCAGCCTGGCCGCTGCGGCAGCTGAGACGGTCGTGCCGATAAACGGGCGCGGCGCCCCGCAGGCACCGCTGCCCGCGCAGCTGCCCGACACGGGCTTTGGCAGTACGCCCCTGCCGGCTCAGGTGCCATCGCCGTTGCGAGCCCTGCGCTGATCGACCGCGCCGCATCGCGCCGGCGCCCACCCCAATACGCCGCGATGCTCGCGACGCGCCTCAGCCGGCGGCCGGCGCCTGGGCGTCGGGCGCGGCATTCGGCAGTGGGCGCACGGCGATCGTCATGCGCGTGACCGCGCACGTTCTGTCGTCGTCGTCGCTCATGCGCACGTCCCACACCCAGGTCGTGCGGCCACGGTGCAGGCGCGTGCCGAGCGCGTGCACATCGCCATCGCTGATCGGGCGCAGGAAGTTGGTGCTGTTCGAAAGGCCCGTGGCCATGTTGCCCTCGGCAATCACCGCCGCGGCGGTGGCCAGCGAGGTGATCGACTCGGCCAGCGACGCGTACACGCCGCCGTGGACGAGCCCGTAGGGCTGTCTGATCTCATCTCGCACCGGTACCCGGGCGCTCACCTCGGTGTCCGAGAACTCAAGGAACTCGAGGCCATAGAGGCGGTCATACCCCCGCAGCACCCCGTTGAGATCCTTGGCAGTGGGCATGATCATGCTGGCGCCACGATAGCCTAGGTTTCTGCGCGGTGGCCCGCCCACGGGCGCCCTCCGACGGACGCTCCCACACCATGAGCCGACTGGACGACCTCCCCCCCGATCAGCACGCGACGCTCTCGCTGTTGCTCGGCCAACGCAAGAGCTACGCGGAGGTCGCCGCGCTGCTCAATATTCCCGCGCAGGCGGTTCACGACCGCGCCCACGCCGCGCTCGCCGTGCTCGCTCCCCGTGAGGCCCGCGAGCTCACGGCCGCATGGCGCGAGGACATCGGCGATTACCTGCTCGGCCAGCAGGCCGGCGTGGCCGAGCGCCTGGCGACCCGCACCTATCTGGACAGCTCCGGGCCGGCCCGGGCATGGGCGCAGGCGATCTCCGAGCAGATCGCCCCGCTCAGCGAGGTCCCGCTGCCGGAGATCCCAAGCGGCGTGGCCGAGCCCGCACCGCCGCCGGGCCAGCAGGGTGCCGGCGCCCCCGCGGCGCCCGAGGAGGCGTCGGCAGCCCCCGGGCCCCTGCGCCGCGATAGGCCAAGCTCCCGGCTCGGCGGCGCGCTGCTGCTCGCCGCGATCGTCGCCGCGGTGATCGTCGCGGTGATCCTGATCGCCGGAGGTGGAGGTGGCGGCAAATCGGGCACCGCCACCACGGCAGCCTCCGCGAGCACGACCGCATCTAGCGGCGTGGGCGCCTCCACGGGCACCAGCGGCCCCACCGAAGACAACCGGCTGGCCCTCACCTCGCCCGATCCGACGAGCAAATCCGTGGGCGCCGTGGTGATCCTCTCCGAAGGAGCCAAGCACGCGTTCTACCTGGCCGCCGAACACCTGCCGCCTACCAACGGCTTCTTCTACGCCGTGTGGCTGTACAACTCACCGACCAGCCACGAGGCCCTCAGCAAGAGCCCCCCGGTCCACGCCAACGGCACGCTCCAGGGCGGCGCCCTGTTGCCCGAAAACGCTGACCAGTTCCATCAGATTCTTCTCACCCGCGAGACCAGCGATCGCCCGAGCCACCCCGGCCCGGTCGTCCTGAGCGGCCCCTTCAGCCTCACCAAGTGAGCGCCATCAGCTTGCCCGGGTTCATGATCCCGGCGGGATCGAGCTCTGTCTTCAGCGCCCGCAGCGCCCCCATCGCCGTGGCACCCACCTCCTGTTCCATCCACGGGGCGTGATCGCGGCCGACCGCGTGGTGGTGGGTGATCGTGCCACCCCCGCTCACGATCGCGCGGCTCGCAGCCTCCTTGACCGCCCGCCACTGCCCGATCGCATCCTCTGCCTGCTGAGCGGCGAGGAACGTGAAGTAGAGTGACGCTCCCGTCTCATACAGGTGCGAGACGTGGCACATCACGAGCCCCGGGGTCCCACGGGTGCTCAGCGCCGCGGCGATCGCACGGGTGACGTCGCGGTGCAGGCTCTGGAGGTTCGACCACTGCGTGGCCGTCTCCAGCGTCTCCACCATCACCCCCTGCGTGAGCAGCTCGTCGCGCAGGTACGGAGCGGAGAACCGCCCCCTCAGCCACGCCTCTCCCGGTGAGCGCCCGACGGGAAGGCCACCGCCCTTGCGCACCAGCTCGAGCGCGCGCCTGCGTCTGAAGGAGAGCTCGGCGGGCTCTCCTTCGAAGCCGAGGATCGCCAGGCAGCCTCGCTCGCGATAGCCGCGCAGGCTGAGATACATCCGGCCAAGCCTGCCCTTCGCGCCACCCGGCCCGGCCAGCGCGAGCGACATGCGCGTCTCCTGCCCATCGGAGAGCCGCGCGACATCGGGGGTGGCGTCCTCCTGGGCCAGCGCGCGCAGCGCCTCGGCTCCCGCGGCGAAGTGCTCGAAGAAGACGCCCTCGTAGTAGCGCTCGCGCGGCGCCGGGCGCACGCGCAGCGCGAGCTCGCAGATCACCCCCAGCGTGCCCTCTGAGCCGATCAGAAGCTGGCGCAGTCCCGGCCCGGCAGCGGTGGCGGGGATCGCCGGCAGCTCGATATCTCCCGCCGGGGCAGCCAAGCGCAGGCCGAGGACCATCTTCTCGATGCCACCGTAGCCGCTCGAGGCCTGCCCGGCAGACCTGGTCGCGGCGCAGCCGCCCAGCGAGACGTACTCGAACGACTGCGGGAAGTGACCCAGGGTGAGCCCGCGCGAGGCCAAGTGACGCTCGAGCGCGGGAGCTCGAGCGCCCGCTCCGACGGTGACCGTTCGCGACCGCCGATCCAGCTCAACCACCGCCCCCATGCGGCGCAGGTCGAGCGCCACCACCCCGGCGTGCTCGCCCCGCAGGGGAGCGACACCGCCGACCACGCTCGTGCCGCCCCCGAATGGCACCACCGCTACCGAGGCCCGCGCACAGAGCGCGAGTACCTCGCGCACCTGCTCGCGCCCACCGGGGATGACCACCGCGTCCGGCGCCCCCTCCGGCTCCCCCGCGCGCAGCCGCACGAGATCGGCGTAGCCCTTGCCCGCGGCGTGGAGGACCCTTTCTGAGTGATCGTCGCGGACGCCCTCCGCGCCGACGATCCCCCGCAGCGCCCCGAGCGTCTGCTCGCCGAGCGCCGATGCGGGGAGCTTCACCGCTTCAAGCGCAACCGGCGGGCGGGGAGGATCGGCGACCCCGACGGTCTCGCTGAGAAAGCGCAGAGCGTGTGCCGAGAGCATCGGCCCGTGGGCCTCTTCGCCCCACCCCCACCAGCGCATCACCGGTGGGCCGGCGGAATCAGCCACTGATCCGTTCCAGCCCGTCGAGCGCCCCCTCGATCGTCTGCGCCGCGGCGCGGCGCACCATGCTCCCTCCGAAGCGCGGGAATAACCCATTGAGGGTCTGCTGGAGCTCGATCGTCACCTCCGTGGCCTGCCCGCCGGGCGCGAGGCGCACCTCCGTATTGGCCGCCTTCAGGACGTGCGCGAAGGGAGTGCCCTCCACGCGCTGCTCCCACCGCAGGCGGCGCGCACCCTCTTCGAGCGCGACGATGTTGAAGTCGGCGCGCACGACTTTGCCCTTCTTGGTCCTCATCACCTCGGTGAACAGATCCCCGTCTACGTCCTCCACCCGCTCCACTCGCGGCCACCAGCGTGGCAGGTGATGGGGATCGCGGATCACCTCCCACAGCTCCTCGACAGGCGCGGCGATGGAACGGCTGCGCGTGGCCCTGGGCACGGCTAGGACTCGTAGCTGAGCAGCGCGTGCGCAGCGTGCGGGGCAAGCCGCTCGCGACCGCCAAGGAAGGCGAGCTCGATGAGAAACCCGCACCCCGCGACATCTCCCCCGAGCTGCTCGACAAGCTCGCACAGCGCCTTCGCCGTCCCGCCGGTGGCCAGCAGATCGTCGTGGACGAGCACGCGGCTGCCGGCGTGCAGCGCGTCGGTGTGCAGCTCGAGCCGGCCGGCGCCGTACTCGAGCAGGTACTCGGCGCTGATCGTCTGGAAGGGCAGCTTGCCGGGCTTGCGCGCGAGCACGAACCCCGCGCCGAGCTCGAGGGCCAGCGCCGGCCCGAGCAGGAAGCCGCGCGCCTCGGCCGCGATGACGTAGTCGACCCGCAACGGCCGGGCGTAGTCGGCCAGCTCGCGCACGGCGTGCGCCAGCGCGCCGGGGTCCGAGAGCAGCGGCGTGATGTCCTTGAAGTTGATCCCCGGAGTGGGAAAGTCGGGGATCTCGCGGATCAGCTCACGCAGGCGCGCCGCTTCCGCGCCCGCGACCGGGGCGCTCATCAGCGGACGATCTTCCGCAGATCGCGGATCAGCAGCAGATGCTTCAAGTGGGTCGCCACAGCGGCGAGGTTCTCGAGCGCTTCGACCGCCTCCTTGCGCCGCTGCGGGTTGCGCGAGCGCAGCGCCGGAGCGAGGATCTGCTGGAGCAGGCTCGCCTCGCGGTCGGCCGAGGAGCGGAACACGCGCAGGTTGCGACCCTCCACGCCATAGCGCGCGAGCTCGGCCACGGCGGCGATGATCTCCCGCTCGGTCTCATCGAAGTAGCGCACGCCCCCGCGCAGCTCGCCCTTGACGACGCCGTACTCTTCGAGCTCCCTGACGAGCTTGCCC
>Ga0209248_10000582_pt1 | contig 11478 bp, 11 predicted proteins | sample BogFormECP04_OM1_FD_188241 | JGI IMG/M metagenome (GOLD analysis project Ga0209248, IMG submission 188241) | Bog forest soil microbial communities from Calvert Island, British Columbia, Canada - ECP04_OM1 (SPAdes) (version 2) | ecosystem: Environmental > Aquatic > Freshwater > Wetlands > Bog ... | reverse complement strand
CATGTACCGCGTGTATCCACCGATGTCGGCAATGAGCAAAACTGCGCGCCGGATGGCCATGATTTCGCTATTTTAGTGGCCTGATGGGCTCTGCCTCAATGAAATCGTCATCGGTGAGCACGGTACAAACGTCCCGGAACGTGTGTGGGATCGGACAACCGAGATTGGAATGGCCGCGCAAACCGGCCGAGGATGTGGTCACAGAGCTTGCCGTCCGTGACAAATCTCCCGCACGGCGGCGGGCGGCATCGTCGAGCTAGCCGCATCGTTTTTCGACATTGACGCAATCAACGACATCACCCGAGAGAGTTGGTGGTCCGTCGAACAGAATAGGCACTTTTGTTCAGGTGGCCAGAGGGATTGCCGAGAAGACGCCCTTCGGGTCGAAGTGGTTCTTGGCCACGCGCAGGCGGTTGGTGTTGGGGCCGAAGGCGTGGGCGATTTGTTCGTCGTCAGTGGGGCCGAGCAGGTTGGGATAGCCTCCTGGAAGGGCGTGTGGGGCTAGTTTCGTGGCGACGGTATCGGCCCAGACAACGTGTTTGGCTGCGGCATCGTCGGACTCCCACGCGGCGAGGATCTCGATCATGTAATGGGGTTGGCGGATCCCGAACGCGGTGGCCTCGAGGGGCACCCGGGTGGCGGCACCGTGAAAGTGGTGCATGGAAACCGCTGAGAATATTGATGTTTGGTGTTGGCCGGCGTCGAGAAGTGCAGCGATGACCTCCGGGGTGTAGTTGGCCACGGTTCGGGTGCGCATGGTGTAGTGCCGCCCGGTGACGACGTGCGCGTCGAACAGTCCCAGCATGGCGTCGTATGGCATGGGCTCGACCTGAGTGGACAGTGGGGTGCCCAGTCGCAGCAGCGGCTCGAGGGCGGTCTCGCCCGCTGCCAGGTCGCCGCACCAAACGGGTGAGAGAAAAAGTGTCGGGCCACCCTCAGGGCCGCAAAGGATTCCGGACTGGACAGTCAGCTCGTCGGGCGCCGCGGCCAGAATGTCATCCAATTCTGCCCACGCGTGCGCAGCCTGGTGCCACGGATACAGGATCAACCCAGCCAGTACGTCTGCGACCGGATGAAGCTGCACGCTCAGCGACGTCACCACCCCGAAGTTGCCGCCCCCGCCGCGCAGGGCCCAATACAGTTCCGGCTCGTGCGACGGCGTGGCTGTGACGCAACGCCCGTCTGCAAGAACCACTTCGGCGCTGACCAGGTTGTCAAGGGCCAGACCGTAACGGCCGATCAGTGGGCCGTAGCCGCCGCCGAGGGTCAACCCGGCCATCCCGACACCGCCGACGGTGCCTGTGGCGGCGGATAGCCGGTGGGCTTGCGCCGCCTTGATCACGTCGCTGGTGGTGGCGCCGCCCTGCAGGGTGGCCAGCTGTGTTTGCGGGTCGACCGCGACCCGGTTCATCGCCGACAGGTCGATGACCAGCCCGTCGCGGCGCAACGACCGACCAGCCCAGTCATGGCCGCCGCCGCGAACTGATAACGGCACGCCGTGATGTTGCGCGATCAGGATCGCCGTCTGTACGTCGTTCGGGGCATGGGGTCGCACGATCAGTGCGGGCACGTGATCGACGGCGCCGTTCCAGATGCGGCGGCTGCGATCGTAATCGGGCCCACTAAGTACACAGCCCGGACAGCGCTGATCGAGTTCGGCTGCGAGTGCCCTGGCGGTCGATATACCTGTCGTCATGTTCGGGTCCTTGTGTCGCGATAAATGCAAATATGGAGTGTGGCTCTCAAGACTAGAGTCGCGCTCTGAATTAGAGTAGTGGTATGTTCCCTGGAGTGCAACTCCAACGAAGGGTCGTGGAGGCGTGAGTGAACAAGCAGCCAACCGGTCAGATGGCGTCGTCAGCCGGCGCGCGGAGTACGCCGAAGCGACTCGCCGCGCTGCCATCGACGCCGCGCGCCGCCTGTTCGGGAAGAAGGGCTACTTCGCCGTAACGGTCAACGAGATCGCCGCAGAAGCGCGGGTCTCGCCAGCCACCGTGTACGCCGTCAACGGCGGTAAGCAGGGGTTACTGCGCGCACTAATCGACGAGTGGTCGATCGCGCCGGAGGTCTCCGCAACTACTGAGCGCATCGAAAGCCTTGACGACCCTGCCGAGGTCGTGCGCTACCTCACTGCGATGACCCGCCAGATGCGGCAGGAGTACGGCGACATCATGCGCGTGGTCATTGCCGCGGCGCCTCACGACAAGACGGCCGCGGACGGACTCGCCCTTGCCACCCGCCGTTACCGCGCCGGCGACGCGGTCGCAGCACGACGGCTCGCCGATCTGGGCGCTCTGCGCGATGGCATCGACGCTGATGAGGCACTTGACATCTTGTGGTTCTACCTTGGCTATGCCGGATTCTTCACTCTGGTCGACGACAACAAATGGAGCTATACCAAAGCTGAGGAATGGCTCTGCGCCGCGGTCCGCCAGGCTCTCCTCGCGCCCCATCACTACAACGCTGGCCCGGCAGCGCGTACGGCAAAGATGCGGGCAACGCGCGGGGGACTATCCGCCAAACGACGACCGAATCCACCCGAGTGATCACATTGTCAGCCGTCACCATAGTGAGGGAGGCCTCATGTCGTTTAGTCCCCGAAGCGTCGTACTTGCCCCCGGGCAGGGACGTGTCGTTCAGGCTCCCGGACATCCGTACACGCATAAAGCCACAGGCGAAAAGACACGCGGCGCTTATTCTCTGGTCGAGGTGACCATCACCGGCCAGGGGCCACCCCGGCACGTTCACGGGGCCGAAGAAGAAGCCTTCTACGTCATCGAAGGCACCGTCAACATTCAGCTGGACGACGAGGTTGTGACCGGCACACCGGGTTCGTTCGTCCTCATTCCCCGCGGGACAGTCCACACCTTCTGGAATGCCGGCCAGTCACCGGCAAAGCTACTGGTCATCGTTTCCCCACCGGGAATGGAGGACTACCTGGCCGAGGTCATCGGCGATAAGGAGCTCGATACGGCCGCATTCGTCGAAAAGGTCACCGCGATGGCACCCAAGTATCAGATGCAGATTGTGGGACCGCCACGCGGCTGAATACATCTGCGGCGCTGCACAACACAGCGGCTCGAGCCGACATGAACTGTGAAAGACCCTGCAGAACAACGATCCCAGCCACGCATTCGCTAATAGTCGATTTTGATCACGGTGTCGATCTCGTTGAAAATGCCGCGAACTGGGACAGATGCCTCATGGCACGAATTCAGACAACTTGCATCGCCGCAGATCAACGTGTCGCGAGATGACGGGGAGTATGGGAACCCTTACGTCACAACGCGCGCCGGCCCAGATGCAGCGCTAACCGCACCTCACGGATTAATTCGTCTCTTGCGTCTTTCTTCTGTCGATCTGGCGTCTACGCCGGGTGATCAATCGACGACTGGCAGCAGCGTCTTGTTGATGCCATCAACACCTGTCGGTGTATCCGCAGGTCGCGTCGCGTCGTTTCGCGTCGTTTCGCGTAGTCAAATCCGGTATCTCCGCAGTTCACGCCGTTTTATGCGCCTGGTTCGATTCCCGGCAGCTCCACAACAAAAACAGCAGGTCAGAGGGTACAAATCCAGACCAGAGTCCTCTTTCACCACATCTTTCACCACAATCGGGTGGGGTCTGCGAGGACGGCAGGCGGTGTCGAGGCGTCTTCGGGTTAGTCGCCCGTGGTCCGGTGGGCACGAACGAGTCTTCGTAGTCGTCGTGGCTGGCCCGGGAGATCGCAAAGCCCCATTGTTGTGCCGAGCCGGGGAGCTGGATCTCCACCTGATCTACAACCTCCCTGTCCTCAAATCCTCGCTACCCTTGAGAATCGGAGAGTCTCCACGCCAGTTCTCCGGTTGGACCCTCTCCCAAAGAGTTCCTTTACCAAGCTCTTCTCCGAACTGATCTTCTCTCTTAAACCACTGCTCAGCACTCCTAATCCTATTCGGGTGAATCTCATCGAGGAGAGCGTAATCTCTTTTCACGAGTCCGTACTTCCAGACATTCCAGAACCCCGTGAAGTTATCCCGGAAGCTCATGGTGCTTTTGTCATTGGGGTCCGCATTGTATCCGGCAGGCGTATCAGCAACACCCTTGAGCGGGCCGTTCCAGTACGTGTTCAAATCCGTATCGATGTATTGTGCTGGATGTCCAGTGACCTGCTCAAATGCGGCAGCAAGATTTGCATAGGGGATGTGATCAATAGCGACTTCGAGGTCCATGCCATTCGCCCGCTCCGGATGGTCGAAGAGCCAACGAACATAATATCCGCAATCCTCAAGTGCCACATGGGGCACAGCTCCTTCACCAAGCGGAACTCGCCAAGTGACAACACCATCCTCCACGGTAGGTGTCATGGGCGTCAGGGGCGAGATCACCAACTCGATATACGGACCCGAAGTGAAGACCGCTGCTCCCATCCGATCTCTATTCACCTCATTCTGAAACAATATCCATTCGCCCATACGACCCTTGCCATCATAATGGCCAGTGCGGAATCTAGGGTCGTATCCTGATTTCTTGAGAGCGTAGTCGAGGTTGCCGTATACAAAGAATTTAATTCCTTCCTGGATGGCTATCTCGTAACTGCGGATGGCCCAGTAGGTCTCGGTTTTCTCGCCGGTGTTGAACCCGTCAACGTTGATAAATGCTCCGTCGCAACCGCGAAATCCTTCCCGCAGGATGGCTTCGTCGGCGAACGAGCCTTCGAGGATGGAGACGTTGTCGAGCGCGAGGAGGGATTTGGCTCGCGGGGAGGTGGAGTCGCGACTGAGGACTCGAACGGAATATTGTTCGTCGGCGACCAGGGCGCGGATGATGGGGATGCCTTGGGCTCCTGTGCCGCCGATGACGAAGATTCTGGAGGTGGTGTGGGAAGACATTGCTGTTGACTCCTTTGAGTGGGTGGGATTGAGCCGGTCGGCCCCGGTTTAGGCCGCGACCGACACGTCAACAGAGAGGCGATCGCCAATGGCATAGGCGGTGGGCCAGTCGCCAGCGCATACCGCGCGGGCAAGATCTTCGACCAGTGGGCTATGGACCCCCAACTCGGCCAGCCACCCGGCGACGATGGTCACAATCTGGCTACAGGGCACGTCGGCCGTGTGCTGTTCGTGCAGGCGATCCGTGATCCGGTAAATCGTCACCCGAGCCACCTCCACATTTATCACTTGGCCCGGGCGCAATGGCTGCGTCCCGTGCTGGATGCTCTGGCCACTGATTGAGACCCGAGCCAATCTCTTTGGGTTCGAAGACAATTCGCTATCGTCGATGCAGCCGATCATGAGTCGGCAGCGCTTTTGTTCGGTGCAGCAGTATCCGGGCCATCTCGGTCGGGCGTTCGAGGGCGGAGAAGTGCCCGGTGTCGGCCACCGTGATCGTCTCGACATCGCTCAGCAAGCGTGCGACTTCTTCCCGCTCTGCCGGACGTGACCAGTCCCGCTCGCCGTAGGCCAGCGTCACCGGCACCGAAACATCGGGGTAGCAACCACGTGCGTCGATCAATCCGTTGAGGTTGCGCATGATTGCGCGGGCGACTGTTGGATAGCCCTTCCGGCTGCCGCTTCGACGAAGTTCGATGAGGAAGTCTCTCGGCAGCTTGTTCGGATCGGCGAAACCGCCCCGCAGCACGCCCTTTAGGATCGGCTGGCTTTCCATCCGGGCGAAAACCGGTCCAGAGCCGGGCAGCCGGATGGATGTTCCGATGACTCGGGCGAACCAGTTGCCCCGTTCGAGTCCGCTGGGGTAGTCGTAGGGGTTGAATGCGACGACCTCGGTTACTTTGTCTTTTAGGTCGATCGATGCGGACAACGCGAGCGCGGCTCCGAGCGATTCACCGGCCAGCGTGACGTCGTGCAGGTCGAGGTCTGTGATGAACTCAACCACGGCTGTGTGCAGGTCCGGCTGCTCATATCGGACGCCCGGCACGATGTCGGACCATCCCATGCCGGGCAGATCCACCGCGTAGACGGTGAACGAATCCCACAGCAGTGGGATGACGCGCTGGAAGTAGTCCAGCTGCGTGCGCACGGTGTGTAGCAGGACCAGCGATGGGCCGGTGCCCGCGATCAGGTAGCGCAGCCTCGAACCGTCACGTCGGGTGAAGAACCTGACCTCACCGCGGCCGCCGCTCCACGTCGCCGTATAGGCCTGTTCGGGAATCTCGTCGTGCTGCATTTCTTTTCCGTCCATACACAGAAATATAAACTAGGAGAACAATAAAATCAAGCATAGACTTGAAAAACGTGTCCATGGTGGGTATCGTCGCTGGTGCACACCCGAAGGAACTACAACCAGAACTGCCCGATCGCGCGTTGGCTCGATGTGCTCGGGGAGCGGTGGACGCTGCTGATCCTGCGCGAGGTGGTCGGCGGTCCGCGACCCTGGTGCTTCCCTTCCCCGTCGAACTGCTCCGGTTTTTGGAACGAGCAACACCGCAAGCATCCAGGAGCCGGGACGACGAAGCCGCTATGCCTCCGCCCCGGCCGCTGCTTCGAAGAGCGAGATGTCGAAGCTGGACCCGCCACAGATCCCCGACGACGCAGCGGTCTAGAAGTCGACACACGCATCGCGGGTCGGTATTCCGGCTGAACGGGTAGCCGTTCGAAACGGGCGCACTGCCCTCAAACGGGCTACTTCCCGAGCTAACGGCACCAGATTCTGGTTCATGCCGCGCTCTTCTGCACCGTTAAATTCGTATAACCATTCTTGACGCCGTCAAGACCCGAGAACGAAACCGCAGGTAACGAGCGAGACTGAATCGGACCGAGACGTAACGAAGCTGCAGCTCAGAACCCAAACTGCCTGGTAGAAGCTCGAGTTGGATTCCCGGCAGCTCCACCGAGAAGATGCTCGTCAGAGCCGGTAAACGGATGTAATTGGGTGCCGCGTCACGACCGCCGTCTAGACCTTCACGCGACACGCTCCGCATGTTCGCGCTAATCCCAAAACCTCGCCTGAAACCTCGCTTCGTATTTGACAGTGCGTCAATAGGATTGGGGATATCGGCACCTGAAACCTACTTTCAATCGAGCGCAGATTCGCGCATAATGGTGTCGGCGGATTTCTCAACGAATTTTCACTCCGGAGACTCGGGACAGTCGTCTTTGTGAGCTCTACGCCCTTGAGCCAGGACCTGAACGGGTTCGCCATCGAGTTCTGACCGTGATCGTGGAGTGCCGCCGGCCGGTCTTCGATCACATCGCCCCGGCCGGCAGTCCGGGTCGGCTGGCGGCAATGACCGCCCTCGACCGGCTGAAGGGAAACGTATGCAGCGGCTCAGCGGGCTGGATGCCAGCTTCTTGTATTTGGAAACGCCCTCACAGCCGTTGCACGTCTGCGCGATCTTGGAGTTGGACGCCGCGACAGTGCCCGGCGGGTACAGCTTCGCTCGGCTGCGCGACGAGCTGGGCGTGCGGATCAAGTCGATCCCGGAGTTTCGGCAGAGGTTGGCCGACAGCCGGCTGAATCTGGACCATCCGGTGTGGGTGGAGGACCACAGTTTCGATCTGGACCGGCATCTGCACCGCATCGGGCTGCCGGCGCCCGGCGGGCGCGTCGAGCTGTCGGAGACCTGCGGGCGCATCGCCTCCCTGCCCCTTGATCGCGGCCAGCCCCTGTGGGAGATGTGGGTGATCGAGGGGATCGCTGGCACCGACGCCCGGGCGGGTGGGCGGCTGGCGGTGATGATCAAGGTGCATCACGCCAGCGTGGACGGGGTGGGCGGTGCGAACCTGCTGTCGCAGCTGTGCGGCACCGAACCGGAGACGCCGGCGCCGAAGGCGGTGGACGGGCCGGGGGACACCAACTCGGTGGGAATGGCGGTGCGGGGCCTGGTGAAGTTCGTTGCCCGGCCACTGCAGCTGGCCACTGTGGTGCCGATGACGGCATCAACGATCGTCGACACCGTGCGCCGGGGGCGCAGCGGGCGGGCCATGGCGGCGCCGTTCCGGGCGCCGCGAACCCCGTTCAACGACTCCATCACTCGCCGGCGCAACATCGCCTACGCCCGCCTGGAGCTCGACGACATCACGACGATCAAGAACAGGTTCAATGTCACGGTCAACGATGTGGTGATGGCACTGTGCGCCGGGGTGCTGCGCAAGTTCTTGCTCGATCGCGGTCAGCTGCCCGACACCTCGCTGGTGGCCACGGTGCCGGTGTCGGTGCATCAAAAGTCCGACCGGCCAGGACACAACCAGTTGACGGCGTTGTTCTCCCGCCTGCAGACTCAGATCGCCGACCCGGCCGACCGACTGCGTGCCATCGCGCACGCCAATGGGGTGGCCAAGGAGCACAGCGCGGCGATCGGGGCGACGCTGTTGCTGGACTGGGCGCAGTTTGCAGGGCGGGCGCTGTTGGCTCCGGCGGTGGGGCTCTTCGCCAGTACGGTGCTGACCCGCCGACCGGTGCACAACCTGGTCATCTCCAACGTGCCGGGACCGCAGGTGCCGTTGTACTTTCTGGGCTGCCAGGTCAAGGCGATGTATCCGCTTGGACCGATCTTCTACGGCACCGGCCTCAACATCACGGTGATGTCGCTGACCGGCAAGCTTGACGTCGGGATCAACTCATGCTGGGAACTGGTGCCCGACGTATGGGACCTGGCCGACGACTTCGAGGTCGCCCTGCAGGAATTGCTCACCGCCGCGGCGTGATCCGGCTGAGTACCAGCTCGATGGGTTAGATGGCCACTCTTGACGACGTCAAGACCCGAGAACGAAACTGCAGGTAACGGGAGGTACTGAGCCGGAACGAGACGCAACGACCCGGCATGTCAGGAGGCATTTTGCCTGGTAGAGCTGCGGGTTCGATTCCCGGCAGCTCCACCGAATAAATGCTGTTCACAGCCAGCCACATATCGCGACTGCGTCAAGTATTCCTTGCAGGTGCCGACCTGGACCAAAAGCGGTGGTAGAGAGGCTAACTCGTCGTCTGTCGCGTACGGCGGAGACGCCAGCGGATCACGCCCTGCGTGAGCATCTGCGAATCACATTGCCTACGTTCAAGGTGCCGAAATACATCACGCTGACCGACAGACCGCTGCCCCGCAACGCCAGCGAGAAAATACACCGGCTGGCCCTTCGCCAACGCTACGTGGCGAAATGAGGGACATGGGAGACGTAATCGAAAGGGAGGCGCTGCTCGACGATTCGCGCCGCTTCGTTGCGCGAGCCACTGCGGCCGGCGTTCATGTCAGGTATATCGAGCACCCGGAAGTGGTGCACATGTGGATGGTGATGGCGCCGGAATTACCCGAGTCGTGTCAGGCTTTCGATGCGGCGGCCCGTTTCCTTAACGAATTGAACAAGTCGATGACAACAGCCAGAGCCGCGCCTGAATAAGCCGGTCGCCAACATCCGAAGAAGGAGCACCAATGCGGGTCCGCCGGGTTGTCACTGGCCACACTGGTCAGGGAGAAGCAGTCTTTGTCGACGACGGATACGTCGAACCGACCACCGTCGCGTTGTCGACGACCGAGTATCACGAGCTGTGGCGCGCTGACTCGTCGCCGCAGTTCCCCGACCGGGGAGAAAACGGCCCCAAGACGACATTTTTCCCGAGCCTGGGCGGTTACCGGTTTTTCATCCTGACGATCCCGCCGGGCGATGGCCACGCGAACCTTGAGGGCGTCGACGTGGAGGCCGGTCTGCGGGAGCTCCAGGAGAAGCTGCCGGGAGTTCTAGAAACAAACGAGTTCGACAACCCCGGGATGCACACCACCGACACGGTGGATATGGAGATCATGCTGTCAGCTGAAGTCGTTCTCGAACTCGACAACGGTGTTGAGCGCACGCTGCGCGCCGGCGACGTCAACATCCAGAACGGCACGCGGCACCGGTGGCATAACCGCGGCACCGAGCCGGCGACGATGGCCGTCGTCATGCTCGGTGGTCGCCGCGGCTAGTCGATTCGACAGCCGCGCAATCGATGTCGGCCCTACCCGTGGTCGAGCAGAATCCGGATCAGGTCGGCGCGGGCCGAGTAGAAAGGCGAGTGATCGCTGTCGATCATTTGGAAGGCTGCTCCGGCGCGCTCTGCGAGCACCTGTTGCAACGCCGGTGGGACTGCACGGTCATGGATGGCACCGACGTAAGTCTTCTTGACAGCGGCGAACGACGGTCCGAGTTGCAACGCTTCCGCTAGCGGCCTGATGGGCTCGCAGCAGATGCGTCGGAGGGCGGCTTGGACGTCAGCCTCCTCGCAGCGTCCGTAGAAGCCGGCGCGGGCGTGTTCCGGTGGAATGGTGACGGTTTGGTCCTCGGCGACGACGAATGCTCCGTCGGCGAGAAGCGCACTGTCGGGGCCGGCTTCTAACAGTGTGGATACTGCGCTCGCACCGTTTTGCGGGACGACCGCGCTGAGGTAGACGATTTCCTTGACATCCCCGCCACGACGCTCGGCGAATTGGCTGGTCGAGGCGCCCCCCATGCTGTGTCCGACGAGCACCGGCGGTTCGGGGGCGCTGTCCACCGCCTCGCCAATCGCGTCGACGTAGTCGCTGAGCCTGCAGTCGCTCGCTGCTCTGGCGGTCGCGGCCCGTCCAGGCAAGTCAATGGCCTGTACGTGGTGACCGGCGTCGGCAAGTGGGCCGATTACCGCTTCCCAGCACCACGCGCCGTGTACGCCGCCGTGAACCAGAACGTAAGCACTCACGATGCAGACCTCCTCGCTGGACGATCACCTGGTCCCGCCCGAGCGGTGAGCGAGTTGCGGCTACGGCATCCACACTCCGCACTTATCTGGATTATCAGCACTGAAGCTCCGTCACCAGCCTCGGGATGCCGACTCGTTGCGGCGCTGCAGCGTCAGCCGTCAGTCCTGCCAGAAGTTCATGATCAGTTTGCGGCGCTCATCGCGTGTCGACTTCTGGGTGAAGTCCTGGATCCCGGCCATGGCGTTTTCCCCGGGGCCGAATCGTGACGGGTTCCCCTCGAAGAACATGCTGCTCCACATGTCGAGGTCGGCGCCCTTGTCCACGAAGTACTTGGTGACGGTGGTGGCGTGGCGATCCTTGTCCAACAGGACCTCGGTGAGTGCCCTGATCTCGTCATCGAGGTGCTCGGGCGCGCACAGACGGTTGACCAGGTCGTAGCGTTCGGCGACCGCACCGCTGAACAGGTAGCCGAGCAGGTTCCATTCCTTGGTCTTACGCCGACCGGCGAACTTGCTCAGCCGTCCCGTGCCGCCCCAGCCGGGGGTGATGCCCCAGTTGATTTCGGGCATGCCCCAACGTGAGCGGTGGGTGGCGATGACGAAGTCGCAGACCAAGGTGAGCTCGAGTCCGCCGCCGGTGCAGACGCCGTCGACACCGGCGATCGTGACCGGGACGAGGTTGTCGATGATGTTGACGGTTTCCTGGTACATGCGGATGTTCCAAGGGCCGTCGTCGGGGGCGAAGTCGAGGAACCCCTTGATGTCGTCGCCGGCGCAGAAGGTGTCGCCCGCTCCGCGCAGGATCAGTACCCGGCAGTCGCGGTCCACGGCAACGTC
>Ga0209248_10000581_pt1 | contig 11494 bp, 11 predicted proteins | sample BogFormECP04_OM1_FD_188241 | JGI IMG/M metagenome (GOLD analysis project Ga0209248, IMG submission 188241) | Bog forest soil microbial communities from Calvert Island, British Columbia, Canada - ECP04_OM1 (SPAdes) (version 2) | ecosystem: Environmental > Aquatic > Freshwater > Wetlands > Bog ... | reverse complement strand
GCGGGCTACGGAGAGTTCTTGAAGCAGGAACCAGCAGGAAACCGCAAGGAATTACTGCTCCACCCCACACAACGGGTTGGAATCCGGCGGATTCATCCGTCCGGAGGACGTCAAATCGAATCCGGTGATGATCTTCGTCGGGCGGACCCACACTGCCAATTCACCGGGAATCGCGTTGCGGCGGCCGAACTCGTCGGCGCGGTCAGCTCCCATGTACCGCGCTCCGGTCCGGGTCGCGATGTTCAGCACGTCCTGCAGATCCTCGGTCACCGTCGCCTCACCTTGCACCTGCACGAACGAATATGGCCGGTGGGGGATCGTCAACGCAGATCACCACTCGCGGATCGCGGGCCCGGGCGCGGCCCTTCGATGAGTTCCGCTCGGTGTTGAACACGAGATGCCCCCTGTCTGCGACGAACCACACCGGCGCGACCAGCGGCCGGCGGTCAGCGGCGACGTAACCAAGCATCCACGGTGCGGGCACCGCCGGAAAACACCGATAGGAATGCAACGACCCGGTCTGAGAGCTCGGCCATGTGTTAGAGCCGGGCCAGGTCGTATTCGGCGATGTGGTCAATCAGGTTCTGCAGGTGATCCTGCGAGGAGCCCAGGGTGTACTCGATCGCGGTAAGCCTGGCCGCATAGTGGCCGACCGGGTACTCCGCGGTCATGCCGATGCCGCCGTGCAACTGGATCGACTCCTGCGCGATGTGTCGGCCCGACCGGCCGATCTGCAACTTGGCCCGTGACGCGATCACCGGGTCGAGGTTGCCGTCGGCGATGGACATCGCCGCGTAGAGGCTCATGCTGCGGGCCAACTCCAGCGAGACGTACATGTCGGCGGCACGTTGGGTGAGCGCCTGGAACTTGTTGAGCGTGACGCCGAACTGCTTGCGGGTCTTGAGGTAATCGGTGGTCAGGCGAAGAGCTTCCTCCATCACGCCGACCGCCTCGCAGCACAACGCCGATTGGATGCGGATGATGGTGTCGCGGATGGCGCGCGAGGCGTCGACCACATCACCCAAGGGTTCGGCGGGCGTTCGGTCCAGGTCGATCTGTGCGCCGCGCTGTCCGTCGAATGTCGGGTAGCCATGGCGATGCACGGTGTCACCGTCTACCAAGAACAACCCGGTGCCGCCGCCCGGCAATGCGGCGCTGACCACCAGGGTGTCGGCGCTGTCACCGGCCAGTACCGGGTTCTTCCGCCCGCTCAGTGTCCACGAATCGCCTTGCTGCTCAGCGCGAGTGGAGACATCAGCGGTCGGCTTGCGGTGGCCGGCTTCCAGGTGAGCGAAAGCCAGCAGCCGTTGGCCGGCCGCGACGTCGTCCAGCAGCTGCTTCTGCTCTTCGCTGCCCAGCTCGGCGATCAGCGCACCGGGTGCAAGTGCGGCGTGCACGACGGGTTCGGGCGCCAACCGCCGTCCGATCTCGGTGAGCACGACCATGATCTCGATCTGGCCCGCCTCGTCCGGGTCGAACCCGAGGCCGAGAATCCCGGTGTCGGCGAGCTGATTCCAGACCTCGCGGCTAAACCCCAGATCGGTGTCGATGACTTTGTTGCGACTCTCCGGATCATAGGTGCGCGACAGTAGGTCGCGGGTGGTGTCGCGGAGCAGGACCTGCTCGTCGCTCAGCTGAAAGTCCATGGCTGCCTCACAATCCGAGAATGGTGGACGCGATGATGTTGCGCTGTACTTCGCTGCTGCCGCCGTAGATCGATGTCTTGCGGTAGTTGAGGTAGCGCGGGGCGCTGCTTTGTGCCCAGGCCGGAGACGCAATGTCGTCACCGTCCACCGGCAGCCCGTCGGGTCCGGCCACCTCGACCAGCAGCTCGGTGGCCACCTGCTGCAACTGGCTGCCGCGCATCTTGAGCACCGACGACGCCGGGTTGGGCTGACCGTCCGCGGAGTCCGTCACCACCCGCGCCTGGGTGAGTTCCAGTGCCAGCAGCTCATTTTCGGCCTCCGCCAGTCGCGCCGCGAAAAGCGGATCGTCAAGCACTCCGGCTTGCGCGGCGTGTTTTTTCACCTCGGCGAGACGCACCTTGGTCCGGCCTACCGCGGCGATGCCGGTGCGCTCGTTGCCCAGCAGGAATTTCGCGTACGTCCAGCCCTGGTTCTCTTGTCCGACAAGCTGGTCGGCGGGTACTCGCACGTCGGAGAAGAAGACCTCGTTGACTTCCTGGCCGCCGTCGATCAGCTTGATCGGCCGCAAGGTGATGCCCGGCGTCGCCATGTCGATGAGCAGAAACGAGATGCCTGCCTGGCGCTTGGGTGCCTTGGGGTCGGTGCGCACCAGGCAGAAGATCCAATCCGCGTACTGGCCCAGCGTGGTCCAGGTTTTCTGCCCGTTCACGACGTAGCTGTCGCCGTCCCGCACCGCTGCGGTGCGCAGCGAGGCCAGGTCCGAGCCGGCTTCCGGCTCGGAGAACCCCTGGCACCACCAGATGTCGATGCTGGCCGTAGGCGGCAAGAAGCGTTGCTTGATCTCCTGGGATCCGAATTCGGCGATCACCGGGCCGACCATCTTGGCGTTGAAGTTCAGCGGCTCCGGGACGGATGCCAATTGCATCTCGTCGGCCCATAACTGGTGCTGGGTGGGCGTCCAGTCCTTGCCACCCCATTCGACCGGCCAGTTCGGTACCGCAAGCCCGTGCTCGTTGAGGATCTTGTGACTGGCGACGATCTGGTCGCGGCTCAGCGACAAGCCCTGGCGTACTCGCTTACGCAACTCTTCCGGGATCTGCGTGGTGTAAAAGGTGCGAAGCTCGTCCCGGAACTCGGCTTCCTCCATTGTGAGCGCCAGTTGCATGGCAGCCTCCTCGATCTGGGGTCGTCGTCTTTGCTGTCGTCCGCTTTCTGGTTCCATCTTGACCCATCCCATCCGGCGCATGTGCACAGCCTCGGGTTAATCCACAGCCGGGCGTCGTGACGGCGCTGGGCGCGGCCGCTGTGGCGGTCGCCGCGCCTACGGTCGGCGCATGCAAACAGAACTTCCCGCCGAACGACTGCATCGGCGACTTGCTGCGGAACCGGATACCCCGGATACCCAAGGCGACGCCGATTGCTCGGATTTGGAGCCCGACGAGGACGAAACAGATGACGATCAGAACTCGTTGGTGCCGCGGTGGCTGCCCGATGCGTCCCATCGCGGGGGCTGGCTGGGCAGGGTGCGCGCCGACCCGGGCCGCGCCGGTGCCATCGCGTTAGCGGTCGTGGCAACTCTGGCCGTACTGATCGCCGTATTCACCTTGCTGCGTGACCGGCCTGCACCGGTGATGTCGGCCAAGCTCCCTCCGGTGGAACGCGTTTCAGGAACTTCGGGACCCGGCCCCAGATCGTCGGCCAGTCCAAGCCAGCCGGCCGGTCCGGACCGACCGGTAGTGGTCAGCGTGGTTGGCCTGGTGCACACCCCCGGACTGGTCACCCTGGCCCCCGGGGCTCGGATCGCCGATGCCTTGCAGGCCGCCGGTGGTGCCGTGGACGGCGCCGACACCATCGGATTGAACATGGCCCGCCCGGTCGGCGACGGCGAGCAGATCGTGGTCGGGCTGGCTCCGCCATTCGGCCAGCCGAGGGCACTCGGCAGCTCGGTGGCCTCCGGCCCGGCCCCGGGGCCGGTGTCGGCACCGGTATCCGGGTCGGGCAAGCCAAATGCGGGTGACGTGGTCAACCTCAACACCGCGACCATCGAGCAGCTGGACGCGTTGCCCGGGGTCGGACCGGTCACCGCAGCCGCGATCGTGGCGTGGCGCCAGGCCAACGGGAAATTCACCAGCGTCGACCAGCTCGCCGACGTCGACGGCATCGGCCCGGCGCGGCTGGACAAACTGCGCACCCTGGTCCGTATCTGACACCGGTGCGCCATCCCGGCGTCGGTGAATCGGTGCCGGCGCGCGTCGATGTGCGCCTGATCCCGGCCGCGCTGACCAGCTGGGTAGTGACCGCTGCCGGGATCGTGTGGCCGGTTGGCCGAGTGTTGGCGTTGTGCTGCGTGGTGCTCGTCGCCGTCTCGGTTGCGCTCTTGTGTTACGCGGCGTGCCGGCCTTGCCACGCTTCGCGGCTACTGGTGATCGGCACCGGCCTGCTGGGGATCGGTGTGGTGGGTGTGGGGTTCGCGGTCGCAGTCGCACTACGCTCCGACGCGGTGGCTCGCCATCCGATAAGCGCGGCGTTCGGAACGGCCGCGCCGGTGACGGTCACCCCCGGCGAAAGCGCGCAGTCATCAGGCCGGGGCCGGCTGATGTTCCGGGCGACGCTGCAACGGCTGGGTGCCGACGAGATGTCTGGCCGGGTAGTCGTTTTCGGGCAGGCTTCAGACTTCGGTGCGGTGATGGCGGGGCAGCCGGTGCGGTTCACGGCGCGCATCGCTCGTCCGACGCGCCATGACCTGACGGTCGCGGTGCTCAATGCGACGGGCCGGCCAACCATGGGCCGGGCCGGTGTGGCGCAGCGGGCGGCTCACACGGTCCGGAGTCGGTTCGCCGCCGCCGCCCAGGAGGTATTGCCTGCACAGCAAGCCGCGATGCTGCCCGCCCTGGTCCTCGGCGATACCTCGGCCGTCACCGCCGAGACCGGCCGCGAATTTCGCGCAGCGGGCATGACCCACTTGACGGCGGTATCGGGCGCCAACGTCACGATCGTGTGCGCGGCTGTGCTGTTCTCGGCCCGCATCCTCGGTCCGCGCGCCGCGGTGGTGCTCGCCGCACTGGCACTGGTGGCATTCGTCATCGTGGTGCAGCCAACGGCCAGTGTGTTGCGGGCGGCCGTGATGGGCGCCATCGCCTTGGCGGGGATGCTGTCGTCGCGTCGGCGACAAGCGATACCGGCTTTGTCTGCCTCGGTACTGGTGCTTCTGGCCGTTGCTCCTCACCTGGCTGTGGACGTGGGCTTCGCGCTGTCCGTGCTGGCGACGGCCGCGCTGGTGGTAGTCGCACCGGTCTGGTCGCGGCGCCTGGTCGCCAGAGGCTGCCCCAAGCCGCTGGCCGATGCGCTCACGGTCGCATGCGCCGCGCATGTGGTGACCGCACCGTTGGTCGCGGGTATCTCGGGGCGGGTCAGTCTGGTGGCCGCGGTCGCCAATCTCGTGGTGGCCGCCGTGATCGCACCGATCACTGTGCTCGGCAGTGCAGCGGCCGTGTTGTGCATGCTGTGGCCGGCCGGTGCCCAGCTACTGATCCGTTTCACCGGGCCCGAGTTGTGGTGGGTGTTGACTGTGGCGCACTGGGTTGCCGGTGTGCCCGGGGCGAGCGTGCCCGTTCCGGCGGGTATGCCAGGAGTGGTGGTCGTCGGCGGCGCGACCGTGCTGGTGTCTGTACTGTGGCGATGGCGGTGGTCTCGCGCGGCGATGAGATTGATCGCGATGGCCGGCGGCTGTTGCCTTTTGGCCTGGTCCCTATCAGAGTCCCTGTCAGGACAAGTCGGCCCTTCGTGACACCATCATGGGGTGAGCGAGGTTTCGCCGTTGCACCTGGTCCTGGGCGACGAGGAATTGCTGATCGAGCGGGCCGTGGCGGAGGTGCTGCGGTCGGCGCGCAAGCGGGCGGGCGCCGACCTGGGCGGCCTCTCGAGCGGCCCCTCGAGCGGCATCTCGAGCGGCCTCTTGAGCGTCCAGGACATCCCGGTCAGCCGAATGCGCGCCGGCGATGTCGATACCTACGAGCTCGCCGAACTGCTGAGCCCGTCACTGTTCGCCGACGAGCGGATCGTGGTGCTGGAGGCCGCCGCCGAAGCCGGCAAGGACGCTGCGGCGCTGATCGCTTCGGCCGCCGCCGACATCCCACCGGGCACGGTGCTGGTGGTGGTGCACTCGGGCGGTGGGCGAGCCAAAGCGCTGGCCAACGAGCTGCAGTCGCTTGGTGCGAAGGTGCATCCCTGCGCGCGGATCACCAAGGCCGGCGAACGCGCCGACTTCATCCGCAAGGAATTTCGTTCGCTGCGGGTCAAGGTCGACGAGGAGACGGTAATGGCCCTGCTGGACGCCGTCGGCTCGGACCTGCGCGAGCTCGCCTCGGCCTGCTCGCAGTTGGTCGCTGACACCGCAGGTGACGTCGATGCCGACGCGGTGCGGCGCTATCACATCGGCAAAGCCGAAGTGAAGGGTTTCGACATCGCCGACAAGGCTGTGGCCGGCGATGTCGCCGGAGCCGCGGAGGCGCTGCGGTGGGCGATGATGCGCGGCGAGCCGCTCGTCGTGCTGGCCGATGCACTGGCCGAAGCCGTGCACACCATTGGCCGGGTGGGGCCGCTGTCCGGCGACCCCTACCGGCTGGCGGCGCAGCTGGGTATGCCGCCCTGGCGGGTGCAGAAGGCCCAGAAACAGGCCCGGCGCTGGTCGCTCGAAACGGTGGCAATCGCGATGAAAGTGGTGGCGGTGCTCAACGCCAACGTCAAGGGGGCGGTCGCGGACGCCGACTACGCGCTTGAATCGGCGGTCAGGACGGTTGCCGAGCTGGTGGCCGACGACCGCGGCGTTTAAGAACGTGCGCGTCGGGCTGCTTGCGCCCGAAAGGGCAGGCTCAGAGCTTATTGAAGTTTATTGAGGGCGTTGAGCGACTTGGCCAGCGCCGACTTCTTATTGGCGGCCTGGTTCTTGTGGATTACGCCCTTGCCGGCCGCCTTGTCCAGTTTGCGGTTGGTCGACACTAATAGCTCGGCGGCCTTCTCCTTGTCGCCCTCGTGGGCGGCCTCGCGGAACGCGCGGACAGCGGTGCGCAGCGAGGACTTCACCGCCTTGTTGCGCAGTCGGCTACGCTCATTAGTAAGAATGCGCTTCTGCTGCGACTTGATATTGGCCACGCGCGTTAGTTCCTATTCCTAAGTTCGATCCGGCGGATTGCTTCGGGACTCGATCACCCGATAGCGACTGCCCAGGTTATCAGTCGGTTACGTTTTCCCCCAAAAGGGGAACCCGTGGCCTGCCAGAACGTCAATTTGAGGCAGCATCTGAAAAGTGAGTCTTCCGAACCAGCGTGCGGAGACCAGGCGGGGGTCGCGCGCTGCGCGTCCGGACGCGCGGTCTGAGCGTATCTTCGGCGGCTACAGCACCTCGGACGCCTGTTACTCGTTGGCCTTCGATGAGATGTTCGATGCGCAGGGCAACGTCCGCGGCCCGTACAAGGGCATCTACGCCGAGCTGGCGCCGTCGGACGCCTCAGATCTCAAAGCCCGCGCCGAAGCACTGGGTCGGGCGTTCATCGACCAGGGCATCACGTTTTCGCTGTCCGGTCAGGAGCGGCCATTCCCGCTCGATCTCGTGCCCCGGGTTATCTCGACCGCCGAGTGGAGCCGGCTGGAGCGTGGCATCACCCAGCGCGTCAAAGCCCTCGAGATGTACCTCGATGACATCTATGGCGACCAGGAGATCCTGAATGACGGCGTCATTCCGCGCCGCTTGATAACTTCCTGCGAGCACTTCCACCGCCAGGCCGTCGGCATCGTGCCGCCCAACGGCGTGCGAATCCACGTCGCCGGTATCGATCTGATCCGCGATGAGCGGGGCAACTTCCGGGTTCTCGAGGACAACCTGCGCTCGCCCTCCGGCGTGTCGTATGTCATGGAGAACCGGCGCACCATGGCGCGGGTTTTCCCGAACTTGTTCGCCACCCACCGGGTGCGTGCCGTTGACGACTATTCCTCACACCTGCTGCGGGCGCTGCGCAACTCCGCGGCCACCAACGAGGCCGACCCCACCGTGGTGGTCCTGACCCCCGGCGTGGCGAACTCGGCCTATTTCGAGCATTCGCTGCTGGCCCGTCAGATGGGCGTCGAGCTCGTCGAAGGCCGCGACATGTTCTGCCGCGACAACCAGGTCTACATGCGCACCACGGAGGGGGAGCGGCAAGTCGACGTCATTTATCGGCGCATCGACGACACCTTCCTGGACCCGCTGCAGTTCCGTGCCGACTCGGTCCTGGGGGTGGCGGGTTTGGTCAACGCCGCCCGCGCCGGCAACGTCGTCATCTCCAGTGCGATCGGCAACGGCGTCGGCGACGACAAGCTGGTCTACACCTACGTGCCGACCATGATCGAGTACTACTTAGGCGAAAAGCCGCTGCTGGCCAACGTGGACACCTTCCGGTGCTGGCTGGATGATGAACGTGAAGAAGTGCTCGACCGGATTGACGAACTGGTCCTCAAGCCGGTCGAGGGGTCCGGTGGTTACGGCATCGTCTTCGGTCCGGAAGCCTCCGACAAGGAGCTGGCCGTCATGAGCAAAAAGATTCGCGACGATCCCCGCAGCTGGATTGCGCAGCCGATGATGGAACTGTCGACGGTGCCGACTCAAATCGACAACACGCTGGCGCCCCGCTACGTCGACCTGCGGCCGTTTGCAGTCAACGACGGCAATGACGTGTGGGTGCTGCCGGGCGGGCTGACCCGGGTGGCCCTGGTCGAGGGTTCGCGGGTGGTCAACTCCAGCCAGGGCGGTGGCTCCAAGGACACCTGGGTCCTGGCACCGCGCGCTGCGGCTGTCGCCCGTGAGCTGGGTGCTGCCGAGGTGGTGCGTTCGCTGCCGAAGTCCAGGGCAGACCCGGTGGTCGACGGTTCGTCGCCGCGGACGCAACAACGGCCGCTGCAGGCCGAACAGCCGCAGGACGAGCAGACCCAGCAACAGAAGCAGCAACAACAGCAGGTGATGCACTGATGCTCGCTCGTAACGCAGAAGCGCTCTATTGGATCGGTCGCTACGTCGAGCGCGCTGACGACACCGCGCGAATCCTGGACGTCGCAGTACACCAATTGCTCGAGGACTCCAGCGTCGATCCCGACCAGGCGTCCCGATTGCTGCTGCGGGTGCTCGGTATCGAGCCCCCGGACCACGACTTGGATGTCTGGTCGCTGACCGACCTGGTGGCCTTCAGCACCGACACCCAGGGCGGCTGTTCGATTGTCGAGTCGGTCTCGGCGGCGCGGGAGAACGCAAAGTCGGCGCGGGAAGTGACATCCAGCGAGATCTGGGAGTGTCTCAACACTACTTACAATGCCCTGGCCGAGCGTGAACGTGCCGCCAAACGCCTTGGGCCGCATGAGTTCCTGTCCTTCATCGAGGGTCGGGCGGCAATGTTCGCCGGCTTGGCCGACTCGACGCTCTCGCGCGACGACGGATACCGCTTCATGTTGCTGGGCCGCGCGATCGAACGGGTCGACATGACGGTGCGGCTGTTGTTGTCACGGGTAGGAGACAGCGCGTCGTCGCCGGCTTGGGTGACGCTGCTGCGCTCTGTGGGTGCGCACGACACCTACCTGCGCACTTACCGCGGTGTGCTGGACGCGGCCCGGGTAGTGGAGTTCATGTTGCTCGACCGGCGGTTTCCGCGCTCGGTCTTCTACTCGCTGAAGCTGGCCGAACATAACCTCGACGAGCTTCTGCACAATCCGCAGAGCCGGATTGGGGCCACCGTCGAGGCGCAGCGGTTGCTCGGGCAGGCTCGCAGCGAACTGGAATTCGTGCAGCCCGGTTTCTTGCTCGAGTCACTGGAGAACCGATTGGCGGGCTTGCAGACAACGTGTCGCGATGTCGGAGAAGCGTTGACGTTGCAGTACTTCCACATCACCCCATGGGTCGCGTGGTCGGATGCAAGCCACCGCGACCTCCTGGTCACCCGGAACGGGGAACCCTGATGTGGCAGATGCGCGTGGTGCACACAACCGGGTACGCCTACCAATCGGCGGTCACCGCCTCATACAACGAAGTCCGCCTCACCCCGCGGTCGAATACCAGGCAAAACGTGATCATCAATCGTGTCGAAACCATTCCGGCGACCCGGTCCTACCGCTACGTCGACTATTGGGGTACCGCCGTGACGGCGTTCGATCTGCACGCGCCGCACACCGATCTCACGGTGACGTCGTCTTCTGTCGTCGAGACCGAGCGGCCAGAGCCGCCGGTGACGAAGGCGGGCTGGAGCGATCTGCAATCCGTGGCCGTGATCGATCGCTTCGATGAATTGCTCCGGCCAACCGAACACACCCCGACAGGCAAGCTTGTTGGCTCCGTGGGTAAGAAGATCGCCAAAAGCCACGAACCGCAGGAAGCCGTCGTCGCCGCCGCCAAGTGGGTCCGCAGCGAGCTGGACTACCTCCCGGGTACCACCAGCGTGCACTCGTCAGGGCTGGACGCGCTGAACGAAGGCAGAGGTGTCTGCCAGGATTTCGTGCACTTGTCACTAATTTTGTTGCGCAGCATGGGAATTCCCGCACGTTACGTGTCGGGTTACTTACACCCCAAACGAAACGCCAAAATCGGGGATACCGTGGAAGGGCGAAGCCACGCCTGGATTGAGGCTTGGACCGGCGGGTGGTGGGACTACGACCCGACCAATGACACCGAGATCACAGAGCAGTACGTCAGCGTGGGCGCCGGCCGCGACTACACCGATGTGTCCCCGCTGAAAGGTATCTACTCAGGGCAGGGCGCAACCGACCTCGATGTGGTCGTGGACGTCACCCGGCTGGCTTAGCCGTTGGTGCCGGGCCGACCCGGATGGCTGAAGCCGATCGGGCCAGCGTGCGGTAACCGGGGTGGACATACGGAGTCAGGCCCTGCTGGTGCGCCACCGCGGCGAGAAGGGTGCGCAGGGCGCCGCGTTGCTCGGGGTCGAGCGCGGCGGTGAGCCGGAGTTCGTGCTGGCGCGCGAGTTCGGAAAGCTTGCGCATCAGCTTTTTCCCGGCGGCGGTCAGGTAAAGGGCGTGCAGCCGGCGGTCGTGCGGGTTGCGACGACGCTCGACATAGCCGCGCTCTTCGAGCTCATCGACGTAGACGACGACGCGGCTGGGCAACATGCCCAATTGAGCGCTGAGGGCTTGCTGGCTGCGGCCGGGTTCGTCGGCGATCGCGCGCAGGATTCCAGCGTGTGGCGGGCCCAGTTCGACGGTGGCAATCGCTTGGGCGAACAACGTCGCGGCGTGATGGCCGAGTTGAGCCAACAGGAAGGCCACCCCATCGGGGCGGTCGCCGGCTAGAGCTGATGACACCGACACATCATAGGCCCAGTGAATAATTCTGCTGACGAATCCTGTTGGGGCTTGCCACGGCACAGGTCTGCGCATATCGTTCACTACATGAATGATTCGTCAACAGATGCAGCTGGGTCGGTCTCGACTCGCCGCAGGCAAGGCGGGCCGCCGCTGGTACTGCTTTCCGCGATCTGCATCGGGCTGCTCTTCGGCGGACTTGCCATCGGAGTCGTGCTGGGCGGTGTGATGCCGTTGCCCTACGGGCCGGTGACCGCGGTCCAGGTATACGTGCGCACTCAGCCGGTCGCTGTCCAGGTCATCGCGACCGCGATGTTCGCATCGTCGGTGCCGTTAGCGATCTACGCGGCCACATCCAGCGCCAGGATGCGGCAGCTTGGCGTGACCGCGCCCGCAGCGACGATCGCCCTGACCGGCGGCACTCTGGCGGCGGGCGCGCTCGCTCTTGCCGGTTTGTTGGGCTGGACACTGTCGCGACCGGAAGTCAGCGCGGACACGGCACTGGTTCGGGCGATCTA
>Ga0209248_10000580_pt1 | contig 11502 bp, 10 predicted proteins | sample BogFormECP04_OM1_FD_188241 | JGI IMG/M metagenome (GOLD analysis project Ga0209248, IMG submission 188241) | Bog forest soil microbial communities from Calvert Island, British Columbia, Canada - ECP04_OM1 (SPAdes) (version 2) | ecosystem: Environmental > Aquatic > Freshwater > Wetlands > Bog ... | reverse complement strand
CACAGTTATTCCAATTTCACTGAGCCAATCATTGAGACAGCTGTTGTATCGTTAAATCATTCATGCAAGACCGCATTTAACGGCCAAGGTATTCCGCTACCTTAGGACCCTCATAGATAAGGCCGCCATTGATCGGGGTTTCCTTCAAAGCCAAGCTTATATTAGTCAACTTAGCAAATTCGTTAACCAGCCGACATCGGGCAGAAATCACACTCAATACTTTGATTTATTATCTTACTGCAGAGTGCTTTGTTTTAATTAAACAGTCGTACAACACTATTCCATGCTTCCTATTCTTTACCCGATATTAATCAGGAGGAATGGCTCTCCTTATTCCGAAGTTACGGTAGTTAGTTTGCCGAGTTCCTTAATGATTGTTCACTCAAACGCCTTCGTATTCTCTACTAGCTTACTTGTGGTAGTTTCTAGGTACGGTTTTTAGTCTTATTATCATATTAATTTATCCCTATTCATCTATTTAGTTTATTTTAGCGATAAATTAGACTGTTACTGTTTTTCCAGAACCTTATTCACTTTTCTTACTTTGTAAGAATAAGGTTGTTACTTTGTAACGAAGATTTGCTCATCGTTTAATCCTTTAGGTTGATAAACTTAGAGGCCGTTACTTTATAAATTCCATAAGCTTTAGGCGAGGGTTTATACCCCTTTTTCGTTACTAATGTCAGCATTTTCTCTGGGGTTATCTAATAATTTTTCTTAAAAAGAAAAAGTCTAAGATTTACCCCATATTCTGCTACCCCATCAAATACAATAAAAATATATTACTGTTAAATATGGACAAGGTGTCGGTATATTGTTTAGATCCGTTAAATTTTAGGTGCAGCTATCGGTGTATATAAATATATATATATATATTTGTTTACTAAATTAGTGCTCTGTTACGAGATCTTCAAAAAATGGACCGCTTCTAAGCCTATTTCCTAATCGTATTAGACAGAAACTTCCTTAATTTCACTTAACAATAATTTTGGAACCTTAACTCTTGTTCTGGGCTGTTTCCCTTTAGACATACAACCTTATCGTACTATGTCCGATTATTCAATATTCATCATTGCCCTTCCGAGTGCGAATACTCACCGATAAAATCATCACAATTCCCCGATATATGCAATAAATAATTATAATAAAAAAATTTTTTTTTATAAATTGCCTGAGATCACAGTTCTGTACCTGCTATGATGTAACTTGAATTACCTACTTATATAGGTTTCGCAGAAAACCAGCTATCCTAGTCAGTATTGTCTTTCACTAACTTACCACAATTCATCGGATATCTTTACAACGATAACCCGTTCGGGCTTTTATAACCCTGATTATAGTAAGATCACTAGGCTTCGGGTCTAATTTTAGATACTAATTCATTATTTCATAATTGGTTTATCTAGGCATTGCTGCTCGCATCTAATATTAACTCGCTGACCCATTATGCAAAAGGTACGCTCTTATTTTTTTTTTACTCGAGCTGCTTATAAAACTACTATTTCAAACCTTTCCTTCACAGTACTTTACGCTATCGCTTATATATTATATTTAGCCTTAGAGGAAGGTTCCCCTTTATATTCAAACAGGTTCTACCCATTTTACTTATTTAATATACCAGTGGATCATATATAAATTTTATATCCTAATAATGTTATTATTTATTTTAAAATATTATAATATACTAATTATTATATCCTGATATTTATATAGGCTGTTCTACTTTCATTCACATTAATCATAGAATCTCGTTTGATTTCTTTTCCTAAAGTTACTAAGATATTTCAATTCACTTTGTTTATTATTGAATTTCTCTAAGAGTTCATGTGTCCAACTCTAAAAACACAAATTAAATTTCTCTCTTTAATATATAGCTAGGTATCCCTAATAGTTTCTTTATATACTTAAATATACTATTATTATAATAATAGTATAAAAATACTTTATAGATATCTATCACATTACTAATATTAATTAAATATAATTTTTATAATCGTATTATTATGACTCGAATCTAACAATTCCTTTATTTAATTATATCTAATTACTGTATATCAGGTTATTCAGATTCGAACTGAAAGAGTCTCCCTCCCAAAGGGAGTGCTTTAACCTATTTAGCTATAACCTGTTTATATTAATTATCTTTTAAATTTGTTATAAATATATAACCAGTATAAAATTTATTATTATTTAAATATTTCGATACAGTTTTATTACTTATATTAACATGTTTTACAGTACTAGTAATAATTGGAAATTCTTTTTTAAACATTTTTGCAAAATCAAAAATTTCAACAGATACACCTTGAGTTCTTAAAAATATTATTTAACCTAGTTTAAACCTTAACAAAAAAAAAGGTTTATCATAAATCCTAATTATTGTTTTAAGACTTTCACTTATCTTTTTTCTTGTTTCATAAGTATGCATTTTACCATAAAAATGATGATGTTTACCTTTATTACTAATACTTATTTTAATCTTTGTTGCTTTTGATTGTTTACTACCTAAACGTGAAATAGCTATCTTTAGAATATTATATTATGGTTTTAATAAATTAAGATAATATTGTTCTCTTTCTATTAATACATTTATTTCACAATATTCTAATATATCTAAACTAAAGTTAACATAACCATGTTTTAATAATGCGCTGTATATAATACTTATTATAGTACTTAGTTTACTAAGCATTGCCTTTTTTGAATAGTATACACTAAGTCTACCTGCTAAATTTTCACTTGATCCTATAAAAATTATACCAGTAATTAAATTATTTCAACGATAAATACCTGATTTTCTTTAATTTTCTTTAATAATTTTCAATTTATCTTTATACGCATTACCATATGTAACTATAGGTATCAATTTAATCTTATTTGAGTTATTATTCATCTTGTTATTATTCGTATAAATATTTTATAAAAAGAGACTTTATCCCCTAATTATATATAATAGAAACATTTTTAATAATACTATTATTATTAAAATAATAATTTTATAGTACAGAGAATAGGGGATTCGAACCCATGTAAACTATTCATTTTAACTAATCTCAAATTAGTCGCTTTAAACCGCTCAGCCAATTCTCTTTAAATAATTATTTAAACTTTATAGTAATGATACATTAATTCTTCTAAGAATTGAACTTAGACAACATTCTTATCAAGAACGCACTCTACCATTTAAGTTAAAGAATCTTTATATAGACTAAATATAAAACAAGAGCATTCAGATTTGAACTGAAAATGAGAAATTTGAAGTTTCCGAGTTTACCATTAACCTATACTCTTTTAATAAATTATATCGGAAAAGAGGCGACTCGAACGCCCAAATCTGTAATAGATAACATTTAGCAAATGCATTCCCCTACCAATGGCTACTTTTCCTTGTAATATTTTTATTTATTCTATAACACATATAATTGTATATATATATATAATTATAAATTTAAATTATAAATATGTCAATACTTTTTTACCTTTTATATTACATGAAGTCATATAGTATTTATGAAAATAATATTCACTATTATAATAATAATATAATTCATAACTACCAATAGTACATATAAAAATATTATTACTGTTATTATTAGGATCGTATATATCATGAAAATTTAGTATTTCTAAATCTTTATACTTTAACGATATATGATACTCATTCTCTAATTGTATTATATAAAATCTATGATCTTCTTTATTAACTTCGTATGTATTATATACATTAATAATAAATTCAACCCCTCAAATTTCAAATAGCCTATTAATATGTATTAATAAAATAATATTAAAAGAGGCAAGAATTCTCCTAATTTACGACTATAAATTGAAATTTTTTTTAAATAGTCTTTATAACCATTGGTTTATTAACTTCTTCCTTATAATCATATTCTACTGAGGCTAAATAATATTCCTCTAGATGCTTTTGCTTATTATAGAAGGGTTCTTTATCTATTTTTACTTAAATAATTAAAGGTATTTAAATTATTTATTAGCGTATAATTTAAATTGAAGATAGCCATCCTATATGAAAATAATATAAAGTCCAGATTACTTAATACATGAGATTTTTGAGAGCCCTCTCTACCTAGATTAAAAGAATGAACATTAATAGGGGGGGATAAAAATATGCATACTATGCTTTTTTTAATATAATAAATTATAGTTTTCTATAATTAAGAATTTAACGAAATTCTCCGTATTTATTTCTATATAAGTAACTTTAGAACCTTTATTACTAGTAATCTTATTAATCATAGTTTCTAATTTATTATCAATAGAAAAAAATATTTAGCTTTTCTATTTTCATAGAACCCAATATTTCACTCAAGCTATCTAGATTGACATATTCTAATACGTTAATAATAATCATTTTGCTTATTAAATTATCAACGTTTTCTTTATAACGACTTTTATTTAAAGTCAAAACAAATATAGTATCACTTATATTAAGAATAAATTCAAATTTACTGGAAAAAATTTATTTAAAAATAGTTTTCAGTAAATTTGAATCATTATTATTCATATTATCTAATATATCGCTATTAATCTTTCCATCGTTCTTAATTACTATTATTAGTAAAACTAATACCATCGTTATTAACATTATTCCCTATACCAATATATAATAGTTTACAGTTAATGGGATTTGAACCCATAAAAATCGTTTGGAAGACGATAGTTTTGCCATTAAACTATAACTGTTTATATATAAATATATATTTTTGATAAAAATTATTTAAGTGATCCTATTATAATAGGTTCTCTTATCATCCATAGAATTATTTAGTTCATAACTACCTTATGAACTTATATGGAAATTTCCATCTGCATCTCTCATTTCTGCTAATCAATAACTTGACCCTAAATTACTATTATCTAAAGGTAATTTATTAATATTAGTACATAGTATTAATATTAATATGATCAATAGCTCTATGTAAATACATTATTTTAGGTGTACGAGATTTTCCATTTTTTTCCAATAACTTCTATTATTGTATTTTTATCAAAAATACAGTATATACATGCGTTAATTATATTTACTTTATTAGAAACCCCCTATAACAAAGATTAAAAGTCTAGTATTTTTTTTTAATTAAACTAAGGACTTTATTTTATTTAATATATAATATAGTATAAAATAATATTAATCTTTATAAGTATAATACTTATTATCTGTATTTTGTCATCTATGTAATAAAAGTTTCAACTTTTCTGTTTCTTGTATTAAATACTTTTCATCATTTAATGAAATATTTTTATATTTATAACTATTTTGAGTAAATCAGTATGAATCCAGTTTATCTTCTCTTTTATTCAAAATACTTATTTGTGCTGCTCACCTAGCGTTTTTATATTCTGAATACGAAAATTTTAAACGATTAGGACGATGTCCACTTGAAAATGTAAAACGTGAACGTGAACGTCTACGTTTACGTTCAGGTTCACGGACAAACGGTTTATTAGGGCCAGAATTAGGTCCTTTTTTATTACCGTTACCTCCTGGTTTCGTAGGTTCACCCGATCCTCCAGGTCAAATAGGCTTATACATATATATAATATAAGGATATACTAGGCATAAACATAATATTATGCATAAAAAAGAGATAGCCAATACTGAATAATATAATACAAAATGTTTTTTATAATAATAATCATCAAAAAACAATAAATATATAAAAATTGATAAAAATATAAAGAGGAATAATAAAATTATTAACAATTGTTTGTTATCAATAAAGGTATAATTAAGGAATAAAATGCCGACAATATTTCTTAGGCTAGATATTTTGTATATTGAAGCTTTATTACTATAAAATAAAAATATATCAATTAATAATTCAAAAATTTTTGAATTTAAAGTAATACTTCAGCAAAATTTAAATATATGAATTATTAATTGTCTAAATTTTGCTAAATTGATTGATAATTCATATAGATAGTGTAAAAGTTTGTATAAAAATAATGTTTCTAAAGATAAATATTTTGCTATGAGTACTCTGCCTGGATAAAATACTCTTGATTTTAATAAAGCAGTACTCATAGCAAATATAAATATTTTAAGTATTTGTGTACCACTAGCATGGTACAAACCACCATATAATCCAATTCCGTTTAAAGAATTTATAAATAAGCTAATTATAATAAGTAAAGAAAAGTAAAATAAAACTATTATGGCTACTCTACTAAAAAGAATAGATTTATCTCGTCTTAAACTGACGGCATTAGATAATATTAAAGATAATTTTGAATACATTAACACTAAGGAATAAAAGAGTTGAACTTTTATCTAAAATTCTTTAAAAGAAATAATTGCTTTACCCCTTAAGCTAACTTCCTTTTAATTATATATATATATATATAGCCGTTATATATTAATTTAAGTTTAAAACAATATATAACTAGATTACTTTTTACCTATTCCTGTACCAAAATAATCATTTTTGTCTAATTGCTGAATAATAATTTTTAAGATCTTATTTCTTTTATCAGCAATTTCTTGTGCATTATCTCAAAACTCTTTAGCAATAACTTTCTTGTCATCTCAACTTAAAAACCCCTTTCTTAATAAAGCTTCCAAGTCTTTTTCATCAACTTCTAAAAGTCCTGCATGTTTATGTAAACTAAGTAATTCTTTATAAGTCTTTTTACGTTGCGCATAAATACTTTATACAGTCTCACTTTCTATAAGTTTATTTAACATACTACCTAAAAAAGCTATGAAAACAGGTTCACAACCACTGTTTTCCAAAGTTTGATCAATAATAGTTCCTAAACTTAATATAATAAGTTATACTCGAAAGTTAATTTTTCCATTAAACTATGACTATTCTTTATAAAGATGTATCCTTTCTTATTTTTATTTATAATAAAACAAACATATAAATTAAAATAGTTAATGAAAATAATTAATTTAATATAAAGCTTATATATATATATATACCATTAATTCGTATTCACTTTAATTTTTAAGACCGGTGGGATTCGAACCCACATAACAAAGATTAAAAGTCTAGTATTTTACCATTAAACTAAAGCCTCTATATACACATATATGTATAAGAAAAGTAATAAGAATATTTATTAATAAATATTATTTATTAAAAATCAAAAATAGCAACATTAAATTTTAATAACATTAAAATAATTAAGTGTTTATATTAATCTATATCATCTAGTCAACTAGACACATCAGTTGAAGTATCAGCCGAAGTATCAGCCGAAGTATCAGCCGAAGTATTAGCCGAAGTATCTTGAGAACCAGGCTTTTGTATAATTTTACCATCTTTTATATCTCTTTCATAATTATCCAAATCTTTCTTAAATTCTTTGGCTGTATTAGATTCTTGGGCGATAGACTTTAGATTTTCTTTTGCATACTCTCTAACTTCTCTTAATCCTTCAAGTAATGTTTCATTATTACTTTCTTCATCAAAAAAAGACTCATATTCTTCTATTATTTCATTAAGTTGTCTTTTATCTTTTTCATCTAAATATTCACCCTTCTCTAGTTTTCTAAGTAAATTTTTCGTTCACATTTCTGCTTTTTTTAAATCAATCAATTCTTTTGTTTCATCATCTAAACTTTCTGATGAATCACTTTCTTGTGGAACACTATCTTCTAATAATTCATCTTCTGATATTTTTCTCTTTTTTGAACCTTCATCAGGAAGTTTTTCTTCTGAACTAGAAGCTTTAATAATATAAAAATCCTTAGAATTATATAATTCAGTATAAATAATTACTCTTATATTAATTAAGAACCTCAATAATATATAGAAATAAACAAAAACAATCATACAACATCTACAAAATGTCAGTATAAGATAGCCGATTCCATACCAAGGTGATGATTTTCTGTCAAATGGTATGCGATCATACGTCACAAACCCACAGTTAAAAAAGCTGTTCCTATCATAACATGTAATCCGTGAAAACCAGTTCCGAAGTAAAAGCAAGTTCCAAAAGCACCGTCACTTATAGTGAATGAAGAAACAGAATACTCGATACCCTGCAGACCTGTAAAGACTAAAGCTAATACTACTGTAGCTACTAATCCGTATAGAGTACCTTTTCTATTTCCTTGTATTAAGGAGTGATGAGCGTATGTGACTGTAACACCTGATGATAATAAAATTACTGTATTAAGTAAAGGTAATTCAAAAGGATTAATTGCTTCTATACCCATAGGGGGTCATTGGGCTCCTAATTCTATAGTAGGAGCTAAGGCACTATGAAAAAATGCTCAAAATATAGCTAAGAAGAATAGTGCTTCTGATACTATAAATAAAGCAACACCCATATTTAATCCTCTTTGTACAGCTAATGTATGATTTCCTAAATAAGTACCTTCTGATATTACATCCCGTCATCAAAGTGACATTGAAGAAATAACAGATATAAAAGCTAACATTAAAAAATTATTTGCATTACTAAAACTATGCATTGTTAATACCCCACTAGTGGTTAAAGTTAATAAAGCAATAGAAGTATATATAGGTCAGGGTGACGGGGATACTAAATGAAAGGGATGAGCCTGAAATAAATTCCTAGTTATATTTATCATTTATTTTAAATATTTGTATAAATTTAAAACATATAGATGTATATACGTTTGTTTCATGCTTAAAACATATAATTTGAAACTCTTTTAGTAATCATTAACAATTTAAAACGTCATTAAAACATTAGTTTTCGAATATAAATATATACAGATATATTTATATCTCTTTTATTTAATAAAAGCTTTATTATGATTATTTTAAGGAATAGGTGACTTGAACACCTAATCTTCCGTGTGTAAAACGGTTGCTCTACCATTAAGCCAATTCCTTCACAAATTATAAGTTAATTAATATATTAATAAACTTGTTTTAAATTCGACAACCATTATTTTTTTATAGATAAGTGTAAAATTTTACACTTATTAAAATTATAATAATATTTAATTTTTTTGTTTTATTGTAATTACTATCGCACCAATCATCGCTAATAGTAAAATAATAGAGGTTAATATTAATCAAATACTATAACTGGTGTACATAATATTACCTATACTGGTAATATGACTAGTTTCAGATAAATAACCATCTCATATTTTACTACTAACAAAAAATAATTCACTATTATTTAAATCAGTAAAATTAGATACTGAGTACTTATTTAAATAATCACTATAATTATATCATATATTATTTAATATATTATTTAAATCAATATTGTAACTATTAAAAGTAGTAATACTAAAGGGCAATATTTTATATACAGGATAATTAAAAGATATAGTTATAATAAGAGCCAGAGGTATACTATTACTAGTATTACTTAATAATTCACTTATTCTAACGTTTATTAACATTAAAATAAAAAGGAACAAAATGGAGACAGCTCCTACATATACTAGTAAATAAGATAAACCAATAAAATTTAAACCTAAAATTATAAGATAACTAGATATACTTAAAAATAAACTTATTAAAAATAATACAGATACTATAGGATTTTTACTAGTAATAACTAATATACCACAAAAAATAGAAATTATCGAAATAATATCCATTATTTCTGTTCTAAAACCATTAGTAAAACTTTCACTTAAAATATATAAATTATTCATCTAATAAATATTTTGTACCTCATTATATTGCTATTTTTAAACACAAATAAACTTATGTTAATAATATTAATAGAAATATTAGCCTTGAGGATATAATAATTAAAAACAAGACGTGTACAAGACTCGAACCTGTAATCTTTGTGTCCGTAGCACAATGCTTAACCAATTAAACTAACACGTCTTTTCCTTTTTTATCTAGCCCTTAAGATGAATTGAACATCTATCACAATATTAACAGTATCATGCTCTACCTTTGAGCTATAAAGGCTTATACTATTTATTTATCTAGACAATTATATCAATAAAGTAAACAAATTCTAAATAATAAATTACGGATTATATATAATATAACATACTCTACCATTAAGGTATGTATTATATATAAAATATATTTATATAGGAAGAAAAGGACTCGAACCTTCGACAGCTTATTGCTACTGAGTTTACAGCTCAACCCGTCATACCTACAAACGGAATCTTCCTTTAAATATATATATATATATAAATATATATATATAAATAAGAAAAATATATTGTTAACATTAATTATTCCCGTGCAATTTCTACTACACGAACCATATTTCGACTTAACACCAATCAAAGTCACGCATACGAAGACCAATTATAAATATAAACTAGAACTAATTATCTAGACTAAATAAAATAATAAGCCAAACTTATTGCACACACTTCTTTCAGCGCCTGACGAGTAGTAAGTACCCATCTGAGATTAAATCCACCGTGACGTGGTGATTCACGATTACTAGTAATTCCTTATTCATGTAGTCGAATTTCAGACTACAATTCATATTATATCCTATTTTATTAGATTAGCTCAAATTCACATTATCGCATCATTTTGTATAGGAATATGTGGCACGTCTATCGCCCACAATATTTAGGCCATGATGACTTATCTTGATCCCTGTTATCATATTCAATATATAAGTGAACTGCTTTATTTTAGAAATTAGAAATAAAGCAAGGGTTTCCGTTAATTTAATGGAATAAACCAATATCTCACGACATTAACTGAAGACAGCCGTGCAACGCTTGTAATATTTTATTATTCAAATTGAATAATAAAATATTATTCAAATTGTGGTAAGGTTTTTCGCGTAGCGTCGAATTAAATAACATACTTCACTACTGGTTTCAGAAACGGTCTAATGATTTCAGTTCCCGTGTTGCCACATTACTCTTGAGGTGAAATGCTTACACTTTCATTTATAGACTAAAAATATCTAATCTATGACATTCATAATTTTCTGCTTGGACTACTAGGGTATCTAATCCTGTTCGTTACCCGAGCCTTCGTCCCTCAACGTCAGTTATTAAATAAAAGGTTGCTTTCGCCGTTACCAGTCCTTATGGTATCAAAGAATTTCAACTCTACTCCAAAAATACTCCCCTCCTCATATATAACTCTAGTAAAATCGTATCCGAATTAGGACTAATTTTACCGTCTAGGTACCCTTTAAACCTACTAAAGATGAATAACACTAGTCTTCTACGTATTGCCGCGACTGCTGGCACGTAATTTGGTCAAGACATATAGATAAAAGATTGTCATAATCAGTTTTCTATCTAGAATTTTATTCGACAAAGTCAATACTATACTTGTTAGTCTAAAAAAAATTCAGTTAATAAATTATACTTATTTATAAATTTAATACATTAAATTTTAAATTTTAATACTATTTATCTAGGTTTAAGTTATCCTTATTCCCATTATTTTATATTAATAAAAAACCAAATATAATTAGCCTAAGCTATTCATTCTTCCAAGTTGCTGGTTCAGCCGTTAGGCCATTGACCAATATTCCCCACTGCTGTACTATACGTATTGGGGTTTTTTCAGACCCAATGTGATCGATCGACCT
>Ga0209248_10000578_pt1 | contig 11507 bp, 9 predicted proteins | sample BogFormECP04_OM1_FD_188241 | JGI IMG/M metagenome (GOLD analysis project Ga0209248, IMG submission 188241) | Bog forest soil microbial communities from Calvert Island, British Columbia, Canada - ECP04_OM1 (SPAdes) (version 2) | ecosystem: Environmental > Aquatic > Freshwater > Wetlands > Bog ... | reverse complement strand
TCTGGAACAACGTGCTCTTTGACGGTCCGAACCGCGAACCTACCGGCGCGTTCCTGCAGTTCTTTTCACCCTGCGCCTCTCCAGGATCGCCGGTAACCTTGCAGACCGCGAATGGCGCGATCAACACTCCCGGAAGCCCGCTCGCAGTCGCAGTATGCGGTCCTGCAGGCGCCACCAGCTTTCCTCTGATTGGCACCGCGTTGCCGTCGATCATCGCGTTGCAGAATGCCTATGTGGCGGGGTCACCGCTCAACCTGACTGCAGCCAATCCGGCCTATGTGCAACCCGGCCTCGTCGGCTGCCCCTCTGGTGCTGCTGCTTTTGCAAGCGGTACGCCATGCTTCTTCCCGCCGAGCCTTTCGATGTTTAACCCTGACTACAAATCACCTCGCTCGGTGCAGATGAATATTGGCATCCAGCGTGAGCTCCGCAGAGGCATGGTATTCAGTGCGGATTACGTTCGCAACGTGCAGACTCACTACCTGTTGGGAGTGGATCTAAATCACGCCGGCGACATCAACTACTTCAATCTGGCAGGCGCCAAGACTGCGATTGCTAACACCCTGGCCGCTTGCGGCGCGCAGATCGGCTCGGTTTGCCCAACCGGGAATTATACGAACCCGGACGGAACTAACCGGGCCCTCAACATTGGTGATTTTGCCGCTAACGGACTGGGCTCTTCGACCGACTTAGGCGGAAGCAGTTGTCTTGCCGCGCTCGGTTACCCGTGTGCCTTTGGAGGCATCAACCCCAACGCGCCACCACTCGGCGTATTGTCGCCGGTTGGGCGCTCTACGTACGACGGACTGCAGATGAAGTGGACCGACAACGTTAAGGATCCGTTTAAGGGCGCAACCGGCTTGAACTTTACCGTGTCCTACTCCTTGTCACGGTTCGACAACACAGGCGGAGGAGTGGGAGCGGACGCTCAGGTAACGGCATCCAGCGGCGACCAGGACTTCATCGTTCCATCTTTGGACAATTCCAATGTGAATCGATATTTTGGTCCTTCGACACTGGATCGCACTCACCAGATATCCTTTGGCGGCTACTTGGATCTGCGCTACGGGTTCCAGATCGGAATGATGGCGCACTTCTACAGCCCGCTATCGACCACCCTTACTGTTCCCAACACAGGTTCCGGCGCTGGCGAAATCTTCCGCACTGACTTCACGGGAGACGGCACCACGCAGGATCCAATCCCCGGAACCAAAGTCGGAAGCTTTGACCGCGGCATCAACGCCAGCAACATCAACGCCGTGCTCAGCAACTACAACAGTACGGTGGCGGGACTGCCGACGCCGGCAGGCCAGGTGTTGATCCAGAATGGCCTGATGACTCAGGCCCAGTTGGTGGCCTTGGGCGGCGTGGCTCCGACAGTGCCCTTGGCGCCTCCGGGGCAGGTTGACCTTGCATGGCTGCGGACGCTCGACACCACGATAGCGTGGACCTACACCATCAAGGAGCGGTTGACGATCAAACCGTCCATCGGCTTCTACAACCTTCCCAACTTCGTCAATTTTGACCTGCCGGAAAGCATGATGTCCGGTCTGCTTGGCGGTTCGCCGGGGAACATCAACGGCACCACATACAGCGGACATTTTGTGAACCGGGTAGGCGTCGGCACCGGCGTTTACACGTTGGGTTCACCGCGCCAAATCGAGTTCGGGTTGAAGGTGAATTTCTAAACGGAAGTTGCTCGCAACTGCGAACACCAGCCCCATCAGGGGCTGGTGTTTTTTTGTCCTGCTAAATCTCTAAGGGGTGAGCTCGTTGCGCAGGCGCTTGGACAGCTTCTCTAATTGCTTTAGTTTTTCGGCCAAATCCTTCGGAAGCATACCCTTCTCTACATCGCCGATCCCGGAGTGAATCGACTGCGAAAGGATAACTAACTCGTCGGCATCGCTCTTCAGTTTTGCGAGATCTACCGAAGATTGTTGGTGGATTGGAGGGGGTACGGTTTTCTCGAACTGGTCTTCGGCTTGGTCAGCCTGACGCTGGCCCGTAGGACCATTGTGTTGTGCATTAGCGATGGATGCGGAAAGCAGGAGAGCGAAAAGGACAGTTGAGGTTCTCATGACAAACCTCCCGGCTGGTGAAATGATCGCTTGTATTCTACCCGCATCTACGACGCCGAGACGATTTTTATTTGGACTTCGGTTTTCTTCCCTAGTACGGCACGCGGCGTTTACTCGCCCGCACATGTAGAATGCTGCTTATGGCATTTAATGGGCAAGCAGGTCCGGGCGCACCCCGAAAAGCGAAGATCACTCCTCCCGAGGAAACCTCGCAAGAAGCCGCGTATTTGAAGTCGTTGGGCGAAAAGCAGAAGCCGGTCAGCATCAAGCTGGTGGACGGTGAAATCGTCAACGGCTGGATTGAGTATTACGACAAGAATATGGTGCGGCTGACACGCGAGGACAAACCGAATCTCTTCATCTTTAAGCACGAGATTATGTACATCGCGGAAGACGGCTCCAAGCACAGATGATCTGCCTGGAATCCGCACGCAAAGAACGACTCACACCGAATGACATCTTCTTCGAATAACCACGACTTTCTGCCGCGCATGTCGGAGATCGCACGCGAAGCCGGAGCGCTGCTGATGGGATACTTTCGCCAGCACGTCAAAGTGGAATACAAGGGCGATGCGGATCTGGTCACGGTGGCTGATCGTAATTCGGAGATTCTCATACGGGAGCGTCTTCGCCAACACTGGCCCACCCATGACATACTCGGCGAAGAAGGCGGGTTGCAGGACACAGGCAGCGATTACCGCTGGTACGTCGACCCGCTGGACGGGACCACGAACTTTGCCCATGGTTTTCCGGTGTTTTGCGTTTCGATGGGTCTGGATTACAAAGGGAGCCGGATTGCGGGCGTCATCTATGATCCGACGCGGGACGAATTGTTCGCGGCGGAGCAGGGAAGTGGCGCTTACCTGAACCAGGAACGCATTCATGTTTCGAAAACCGCAAAGTTAGCTGAATGCCTGCTGGGTACGGGTTTTCCCAGCCACAAGCGGCACCAGAATCCGAATATCTTTTTTTACCATCAGCTTACGTTGCACACGCATGGAGTGCGGCGAGCGGGTTCGGCGGCGCTCGATCTATGCTGCGTGGCGTGCGGACGCTACGACGGATTTTGGGAATTCAACCTCAACCCCTGGGATACGGCTGCGGGCGTGCTGATTGTGCAAGAAGCCGGAGGGACGGTTACCGACTTTAAGGGTGGGCCATTTCAGCTGCACAGTCGCGAGACGATGGCGTCGAACGGTTTGGTGCATCCGGCGTTGCTGGACGAGTTCGAACAGATTCTAAGCGGGGAGGACCTGGAGCCGTTGCCTGACCTGCAGGAGTTCCGAAGATGAAAGTGAGTAAAGTTTGTGTTATGAAACGCAAAGGTACCTTTCTCTCTGGGTTGGTCGTGGTGTCGCTGCTGTTGGGTGGCATAGCTTCTGCGGGCAAGAATCCGTCGCCTTCCGCGCCCGATGCGGGATACGTACAGTCGTTCGATAAATGGAAGGCTGAGCTGGTCGACAGCCGCAGGGAAAATTGGTTGTCCCTGGCGGGATTGTTCTGGCTCAAACCTGGCGACAATACTTTCGGCACCGATGCGGGGAACGCCATCGTATTTCCTAAGGGACCAACGCACGCCGGCGTTTTCACATTGCAGGGGACGGACGTGACGGTGAAATTGTCTCCCGATGCGCACGCCACCATCGATGGCAAACCGGTGACCGAGGTCAAGCTTCAGCCTGATACTTCCGAAAATCCGACGATCGTGGAATTGGGAAGTCTGCGCATCAAAGCCATCGTCCGGGGCCAGCGCATTGGCATCCGGCTGAAAGACGTCGACAGCCAAGAGGCTAAGAACTATCGCGGCCCAGTATTCTTTCCCGTCGACCTTTCCTATCGGGTGACGGCGACCTTCGTACCTTCCGAAGGAAAGAAAACGGTGGACGTTCCCAACGTTCTAGGAGACACGACACCGACGCCGGTGGCCGGAGTCGTCGTATTCAAAATCAATGGTCAGGAAGTGCGACTGACGGACATGGGCGGCGATCCGTCGAAAGGCCTGACTTTCGTTTTTAACGATCTAACCAGCAAAACCGACACCTACCCCGGAGGCCGCTTCCTCGATACTGAGCCGGTCGTAAACGGCACGGTGGTGATCGACTTCAACCGGGCTTATAGTCCGCCATGCTCGGTAACTCCCTATGCCACTTGTCCGCTTGCGCCCAAAGAGAATCGTTTGGCAGTTGCCATCCCTGCGGGAGAGAAATATGATCGGGCACACGGACACCACTAGGGACGGCGGAAAGAGCTCTTTCTCCGCGTTACAATAGAAATAGAGTGGTTGCTAGATTTAGAAGGTGTCGATCGTGATCAGTTCACTGCTTGACCGCAAAATCGAAAAACGGCACGACAAGGTTCGTCTACAGGGCCGCATTCTGTTCTTGACCGAGGATCCCGAACTCATCAAGCGGCAGCTTGCCGGGGAAGATTTGACTTGGGACACAAAGAATTCGGCCAACAATCCTAAGCTGCGGGACGATATTTCGACTGACGAAATTACTCCGGCGCACTACTGCTTTTACTTCGACGAGACCCTGGGCGAAATCCCTTACCTGGGACTGAAATGCGGTTCCGCGTTTCCCGTCGGGCGGTCTGACGTCAAAAAGGGCGGATTCGTTTGCGCTGTGAGCGGTAAACGAAGGGGTAAGGGATCGAGCCGCGAGCAGTCGCCTTACGCGGAAATGTGCGCTGGCATTCGTATCGTCATTGCGGAGAACATCGAGCGCATCTACAAGCAGAACTGCCAGAATCTGGGTCTGCTGACTTCAACCAATTTTTCTCTGATCGACCAGATTCGCAACGGTCACGAGATCGATCTCAGCGAATTCACCGCCGGAGAAGATGAGATTACGCGACAGGTGATCGAGTACGGCGGCCTGTTTCCCTTTAATGTTGCTCGTTTGCAAAAGAAGGTGTTTCTGCCGCCCATCAAAACGGAAAAGCGGCCAATGACTCTGGCGGAGAAGATCTTTGCCAGGCACATGCTCGACGATAAGGGAAATGTTGGCGTGCCGTTTGTGAAACCTGGCGACACGGGCTTCGCACGGGCTGACTTGCGTTTCAGCCATGAATACGTGACGCCCATGGCAGCCATTTTCTTCGAGCGCTACGTGGGTAAGGACGCCGAGGTGAATGATCCCGCCAGCATTTTGTTTTTCCGCGATCACCTCACGTTTCTTGACGAAGTGATTTCGGAAGAGAAAAAGAAGCTCGGCTTGCTCGATCTGGCGACTCAGCTCAAGCTTAAGCAACAGGATTTTGCGGCGAAGCAAGGGATCAAGCTGCACGGTGAATTGAAAGACCGCAAGGGCTCGGAAGGGATCTGCCACTCGATTGTACTGGAAAGCTATGCGCTGCCGGGGCAGTTGAATATCGGCTCCGACTCGCACACGCCGCACGTGGGTGCGATCGGATGCGTGGCCTTCGGCATTGGCACGACCGACGTATTCAATTCATGGATCACCAAAGACGTTCGGGTGAAAGTTCCGGAGTCGGTGAAGATTGTGATTCGCGGCAAGAAACACCCGAATGTCACGGCAAAGGATTTCATTCTTAAAATTCTCAGTCTCGACTATGTTCGCCATGGCAAGGCGCTGGCCAAGGTTATGGAGTATGCGGGTGAGGCCATCGAGGAACTCAGCGTCGACGAGCGCGCAACCATGACGAACATGGCCGCGGAAATTGGCGGCTTCACTGGCATTGTGGCGCCCGATCGCAAGGCGGTGGATTTTCTGGTCGAACGCCGCGGCATGGATCGGAAGAAGGCTGAGGCGATGATCGAGGGCTTGTACAGCGATCCCAATGCGCAATACGCCCATGTGATCGAACTCGACGCGGCTGAGATTACGCCGATGGTAGCAACGCCGGGCGATCCGGGGAACGGCAAGTACATCCGCGAACTAAACACTCCTGTTCCTGTGGAACTCGCGTACGGCGGAACTTGTACGGCGGGCAAGAATGAAGACATGGACATGTATGCGCTCGTGCTTGCGGATGCACTCAAGCACGGGAAGCGAGTGGCGGACTCGGTGAAGTTCTACATTCAGTTTGGTTCGCAGGAGACGCGTGATTACTGCATCCGCAAAGGGTATCTTGAGATTTTCCAGAAAGCGGGAGCGGATGTGATCGAGCCAAGCTGCGGAGCCTGCATCAACGCTGGGCCGGGTGTGACCACGCGGCCGGAGCAGGTTGTGATCAGCGCGCAGAACAGGAACTTTCCGGGCCGTAGCGGGCCGGGGCAGATGTATCTTGCCAGCCCCCTGACGGTGGCGGCTAGCGCCGTGGCGGGCCATATCGTCGAGTATGAGCCAAGCGCGGAGCGAGAGTTAGTGGGGGCGTAGAAAATATGCGGAATGCTGTACCACTGGCGGCATTCTTGTTAGAATTAGCGGTTCTGTTAAGTTCCGCGAACACTTAGGGAGACACAGACTTTATGACATACGTAATTGCAGAACCGTGCATCGGCACTAAGGACACCGCTTGTGTGGACGCCTGCCCGGTGGATTGTATCCATCCTAAGAAGGATGCGCCGGCGTTTCCCGAAGAGGAAATGTTGTACATTGACCCGGTGGAGTGCATCGATTGCGGCGCCTGTGTCCCGGTCTGCCCAGTATCCGCGATCTTCGCCCTGGATGACCTGCCGGAAAAGTGGAACGCTTTCACTGAGCGGAACGCCAAGTATTTTGGCCGCTAAAATCGGGTTGGGCGTTTTGGATCGAGCGCGCGTCTTTCTTGTGGACGCGTGCTTTTTCCTTTTTGGAGCTAGGGAGGTCAACAAACGAGATGCGCGCAGTTGGCTCACTGGTCCGTGAACTCAGCTCCTTTCCATCTCCCGGTCGCTCCATTACAATCAAAGATTACCTGCTGAGCTTCCATGGCGCTGAAGGAGTCGGAAGCAATTGTTTTGCGGACGTATCCGTTGCGCGAGGCCGACCTGCTGGTCACGCTGTTTACTCGCTCGGAAGGGAAAGTGCGGGGAGTGGCGCGCGCGGCCAAGAAGTCCAAGCGGCGGTTTGGCGGAGCGCTCGAACCTTTGACTTACGTTCGAGTTTATTACGAAGACCGCGAACGGCAGGAGTTGGCTCGTCTGGATTCGTGCGAGGTCCTGGAATCACCGCTGGCGTTTGAAGTGAGTTATGCACGAGCGGTCGCGCTGGGCCATGTAGCCGAGTTGCTCGACGAATTACTGCCGGATCGCGAAGTCAACGACGACGTTTTCCGGCTTGCCCTCGCGGTGTTGGCGGCATTGCGCGGGACTGACGTCTGGATGCCGATCACCTATTTCGAGTTGTGGATGACCCGACTGATGGGCTACCTGCCTGAGCTTTCCGAGTGCATCGTTTGCGGGCGGACGCTGAAAGGAAGCAGGGCATTCTTTCACGCGCTGAGCGATGGGTTGCTGTGCGCCGAAGACAAGCGGCTGGCTTCGTCCGAAATTTCTGTGGAGTCGCGGACGCTCGCGAGCAAAATGTTGCGCGCTCCGGTCGAAAGTTTTGCTGCAACGCAAGAGCGCAAATCGCAGGCAGCCGACTTGCGTAAGTTTCTGCTGCAGGCTCTCCAGCGGCACATGGAGAAAAAGCTGGTAACGGCAGGAATGCTGGAGAAGATCAGCTAAGAGCCAGATTTGTGAATTCGTCCAACTCCAATTCGCTCACGTTTCAGGAACTCATCCTGCGTCTGCAGGCTTTTTGGGCAGAACGCGGATGTGTGCTGCAACAGCCTTATGACGTGGAGGTCGGCGCGGGAACCATGGCGCCCGAAACATTTCTTCGCGTGCTGGGGCCGAGTCCTTACAAAGTGGCCTACGTGCAGCCATCGCGCAGGCCCGCCGATGGGCGCTACGGCGAGAATCCGAACCGTCTTTACAAGCACACGCAACTGCAAGTGATTCTGAAGCCGCCACCGGAGAATGTGCAGGAGCTTTACCTGGAATCGCTGGGCGCGATGGGGATCGATCTGCGCCTGCACGATATCAAGTTCGAGGAAGATAATTGGGAAGCCCCGACACTCAGCGCTTGGGGCGTGGGCTGGCAGGTGATGTTGGACGGACTGGAGATCACGCAGTTCACCTACTTCCAGCAGTGCGGCGGTGTGGATCTTGATCCGATATCTGCAGAGTTGACTTATGGCCTGGAACGAATCGCAGCATTCTTGCAGGACGTCGATTCCATTTACGACATTGTGTGGGCGCGCGATCCGGAGACGGGCAGGACTACGAGTTATGGCGATGTTCGGCTGGCGGACGAGTTGCAATTTTCTGTGTACAACTTCGAATTGGCCGATGTCGAAAAAGCGTGGAAGCATTTTGAGTTGTGTGAAGCAGAATGCAAATCCCTGCTTGCTCAATATGCTGAGTTGAGCAGAGAGAGTAATAAACAGCGTTTCCCGATTCTGGCCGCCTACGATCTTTGCTTGAAATGCTCGCACTTATTTAACATTCTGGATGCTCGCGGCGCGATTTCTGTCACCGAGCGGGTTGGAGTGATCGCTCGTGTTCGTGCCTTGGCCGTGGGGATTGCGAAAGCGTATGTGGATCAACAGAAGGGCGAAACGCCAGCGAGCGCGGACCAGGCGGAACCTGCCGTCAAGCGGCCGAAGGCGAAGAAAGAGTTGGTACCTGCAGTTTCGTAATACTTAACAAGGCGCGAATTCATTAGGTTTTCTGAATGCCAGACTTTGTGCTTGAAATCGGGTGCGAAGAGATTCCAGCGCGGATGATCGACGCGGCTTCGCTTGAGTTGCGTGACCGCGTGCACAAATTGCTCGAGCGGGAACATCTGTCCGCCACAGGGCCAATCTCTAGCCTTGACTCTCCGCGTAGAGTTGCCGTTCTCGCCTCCGGAATTCCAGAAGCTCAAGCTGATGTCACGGAGGAGGTAACCGGGCCTTCAGCAAACGTGGCTTTCAAAGATGGGCAACCCACGCCCGCTGCACATGCTTTCGCCAAAAAGGCCGGCGTAGATGTTTCTCGGTTAGAGAGAGTGACGACGCCTAAAGGTGAATACCTGGCCGCCAAGATCACCAAAAAGGGCCGTGCCGCGGCCGAAGTTTTGTCCGAACTGCTCCCTAAGGAGATCAACTCAATTTACTGGCCAAAGAATATGTATTGGCGCAAGCCGAGTGAAAAGTTCGTGCGGCCCGTGCGGTGGCTTGTGGCTCTGCTCGACACGAATGTGATTCCTCTGGAATTTGATGGCGTTCGTGCCGGGAACCAATCGCGAGGTCACCGGATTTTGGCCCCTGGTCCAATTCTTATTCCGAATGCCGGTTCTGCCTACGTTGAATCCCTGCGCGCAGCGAAAGTCCTCGCCCGCACCGAGCGCGAGCAGCAAATTCGCAAGGCGCTCGATGCCGCAACTCGAACCATTTCCGGCGCACGCTGGCGCGAAGATAAGAGTCTGCTGGAGACTGTTGTCAACCTGACCGAATGGGCCTCGGTGATCCTGGGAAATTTCGACAGTCAGTTCCTGGAGCTGCCGAAAGAAGTCCTGATTACCGTGATGCGCGACCATCAGAAATATTTCGCCGTTGAAGATGCAGATGACAAATTGCTGCCGCATTTCCTTGCAGTGCTGAATACCGATGGCGATCCGCGGGGCGTTATTCGTCACGGACACGAGCGCGTGCTGCGAGCTCGCTTCAACGATGCCCGATTCTTCTGGCAGATCGATCAGAAACATCCTTTGCGCGAGCGGACTGTGTGGCTGAAGCACGTCACTTTTAAAAAAGACTTGGGCAGCTATTACGACAAGTCCAGGCGGGTGCAGCGGTTGTGTAGTTGGCTGTGCGAGATCATTCGACATAAAGGAATGCAGATTCGTCCCGGCATCGTGCACAAAGCCGCGGCCCTTGCAAAGACAGATCTCACGACTGAATTAGTAAAAGAGTTTACCGAACTGCAAGGGATTGTGGGAGGGCTGTATGCCAGCGTGCAGGAACTCGACACCGGCATGCCGGACGCTACGCGTCAGGCGATCTCCCAGGCAATCTACGATCACTACAAGCCGGAATCCGTGGACGACTCGGTTCCACGTTCTGTCGAAGGCGCGGTCCTCTCAATCGCCGATAAAGCGGACAGCATTGCTGGAATGTTCGCGCTTGGGCTGCAGCCCACGGGGTCAAAAGATCCTTTTGCATTGCGGCGGCAGGCAAACGGAATTGTAAAGACGATTGCAGAGAAGAAGTTGCCGCTCGGCTTGACTCAATTGTTTGCTGACGCGCGCGAAGCCTACCGTGGGTCGGAGGCGGAACGAAAGTTTTCGGGTGAGATTGATTATCCCAATGCTTTGCAGACTTTTTTCCGCGAGCGTCTTGAGTTTTATCTTCGCGATGTGCTCGGGTTTAAGTACGACGTGGTGAACGCCGTGCTGGCTGCGGGTTCTGACGATGTCGTCGACGCTATAGCCCGTGCCGAAGCGGTGACCAAAGTCCGTACATCCGCGGATTTCGAATCGATTTCGATTGCGTTCAAGCGCATCAAGAACATTCTTCGCCAGGCAGCGGAAACCAAGAAGCAGGTAGCTCCTGCCATCGATGTGGGCACGCTTGAGGAAGCAGAGGAGAAAGAACTGGCGGCTCAAATTCCGCAGGCGGCTGAAAAGGTTCATACACTTCGCGCCCAACACGACTATGAGCGTGCCATTCTGGAGATTTCAAAACTCCGGCCTGCGGTGGATATTTTTTTCGATAAAGTTATGGTCATGGTCGACGACGAACGCGTCCGGGCGAATCGGTTGGCATTGCTGCAGTCGTTGTTAGAGGAGTTTTCCACGATTGCTGATTTCTCCGAGATCGTGACGGAAGGCAAAGAATCCAAGGAATCCCCGAAACACTAAAGGACTATTGTGATGGCAACGCAAACTCTCCCAGCAGCAGAAATAGCGGTAACCAGTAAGAAACCAGAGATTCAATACGTGTACTTCTTTGGTGGCGGGAAGGCCGACGGTAACGGCAAGATGAAAGATGAGCTCGGTGGAAAGGGCGCGGGCCTGGCCGAGATGACCAACGCGGGCCTGCCGGTGCCGCCGGGCTTTACCATTCAAACCGAAGCCTGTCGCGAATACATGCGGCACGGCGGAGTTTCGAAAGAAGTTGACCGAGAGATGGAAGAAGCGTTGGCCCATCTCGAACAACTGCAGGGCCAGAAGCTCGGCAAAGGCGAAAACCCACTGCTGGTGAGCGTCCGCTCGGGCGCGAAGTTTTCCATGCCGGGCATGATGGATACGATTCTGAATCTCGGCCTGAACGATCAAAGTGTCGAAGCTCTGGCGAGACGCAGCAACAACCCGCGCTTTGCATACGATTCCTACCGCCGTCTAATCCAGATGTTTGGCAACGTCGTGTTGGAAATTGAGAAGAAAGAATTCGACGAAGTCTTCGATGCCAAGAAGAAACAGAAAAAAGCCAAGCTCGATACCGACCTCGACGCCA